>OGMJ01000161.1_pt1 | contig 46939 bp, 26 predicted proteins | sample 1573181 | NCBI WGS metagenome assembly OGMJ01 (sample SAMEA2582004, study PRJEB24529) | metagenome | biome: Human gut stool | place: China | collected 2011
TTTTTGCGCCGGGCAAGGTCGGCACGCAGGTCATATGGTTTGGGAATGGCAACATTGAAGAGTTTCTCAAAAGCGGAAACGATACCGGCGAAAGAGAGGCGTTTGCCGCTTTCGTCCGTAATCAGCCCGCTGTAATCCAGCGAGGAGATCAGTTCCATCAGGTTGACCAGCGAACCTTTCCAATGGAGCGATGAAAGAAACGAGGAAGGTGTCGTGATGGTTCCGGGGTACTGTACACCAAAATTGACCAGCTCTATTTCCGCCTCCACCAGCAGGAGGCATTTGTCCAGATAGAATTCGGCTACTGCCGTGTGGAAATGTCCTGTTCGGGTGAATAACTTCTTTAGGGAAATCAGTTCTACCTTGCTGTGAAGCAGATGGCGCAGCCTTTCCGATACGGAAACCGATTCGATGGCGAGGTCGTAAAGGTATTGTTCATATTCGGTATAGGAGGAAGAGAATTCTTCATCGGAAACTGTCTGTTTTGGGCTTGAAGCCAGAGATAAATAATTGAATATACGGCATTCTGTAAATGGTTTCATACGGCATACATTTGATTTGTTTATACCGGAGTAAGCCAAATGAAATGCCTCTGCTATCGTTTAAAGCTCTATACCTTTTTAAAATACTGACAATCAACAATAAACAAATTTCATATAGAAACGGGTGTAAATAAAAAGTGTAAGCCGTCCTTGACAAGAATGTTAGGACGGCTTACACTTTTGTAAACCTCATTTGCTTCGGGTTATCCTCCGGTCAGTCGATGATATGGTATTTCCTTAGTTTCTCATACAGGGTAGTCCGGCTGACATTGAGCAACCGGGCCGCCTTGGAACGGTTGTCACCCGTCTTTTCAAGGGTCTGGAGAAGCAACGCCTTTTCTTTTTCTTCTTCCGTCCACTGCGTTTCTTCTTCTTTAGGAAGGGAGATTTCAAGGTTCAGGTCTGAAACGTAGATCCATTGCTCTTGGCAGATGAGTACGGCTCGACCTATTACATTCTTCAGTTCACGGATATTCCCCGGCCAGGGATATTCCAGCAGTGCCGCCTCTGCCAGCCGGTCAAAGCCCCGAAACGATTTATGGGCCTTGGCGCAAGTGAGTTTCAAGAAAAAATAAGCCAGAGGAAGGATGTCTTCCCGGCATTCTGCCAGTGTAGGAATCCGCAGAGTGAACTCATTGAGCCGGTGGAACAGGTCTTCCCGGAAGCGTCCTTCTCCGATGGCTTTTTCCAGATTCTCATTGGTGGCAGATACCAGACGAATATCTACCGATATCTCCTGTGTAGAACCTACCGGACGTATTTTTCTCTCTTGCAAGGCACGAAGCAGTTGTATCTGCACTTCATAACTAAGGTTTCCGATCTCATCCAGAAAGATAGTACCACCGTTGGCTGCAACGAAAGCACCCGTTTTATCTGTCAGAGCACCTGTAAACGAACCTTTCACATGACCGAAAAATTCGGAAGCAGCCAGTTCTTTGGGGATAGATCCACAATCTACGGCAATAAACGGTTTATCGTTTCGTTTGCTAAGTTGATGAATACGGTGCGCCACATACTCTTTTCCTGTTCCGCTGGAACCGTTGATAAGTACGGACATATTGGTCGGAGCTACCAGACCTACATAATTGTAGAGTTGTTTGGCTGCATCACTTTCTCCTTCCAGATAAGCACGATGATTTTCTGTTGAATCTTTAGATGAAGTAGAAGCACCTTTTTTAGAAGAAGATTTAGCAACGTTATGAGTAGCAAGACTCTTTTCAGACTGCAGACATTCAGAAATTTTCTTCAGTAATTCTTCCGGATTTACCGGTTTGGCTATATAATCACGTGCTCCCAGTTTCATTGCCTGTACGGCGGATTGTATATCCGCATAGCCAGTCATGATGATTAAAGGAATGTCCATGCCTTGTTCATTCATCCATTTCAGCAGATCGATACCTTCGTGGTCGGGTAGTCGCAGGTCTGATAAAATCAGATCGACGTTTTGGCTTTCGATATGTTTTCGGGCGCGGGCAATATTACTCACTGATGATACTTCAAAGCCCTTTTTGCCTAGCCAGGTTTTTAGCATCATTCCAAAAGTGATATCATCTTCAACGATCAATATGGAGCTCATCATGTCAGGTTTTGATTCTTTTAAGTCACAAAGGTAAGAGGATTTAGGCGAAAGTGGTATATTTGCAAACTTAAATTAAATAAAAGTGTTATGAAAAAGATTCTATTGATAATATTAACCATATCGTTTTGCGGACTTACTGCCTGCAAAACCGGAACAAAAAAAGGAGGAGACATGGATAAAGAAACGTTGGTAAAGATTGAAACAACTTTAGGAGACATTGAGGTGAAACTATATAATGAGACACCGAAACATCGTGATAATTTTATCAAACTGGTGAAGGACGGAGTTTATGAGGGCACACTGTTTCATCGTGTTATCAAAGATTTTATGGTTCAGGCCGGTGATCCGGACTCAAAGAATGCACCGAAAGGAAAAATGCTGGGTACCGGAGACGTAGGTTATACTGTTCCCGCTGAATTTGTATATCCTAAATATTTCCATAAGAAAGGTGCCCTGTCCGCTGCCCGTCAGGGAGATAATGTGAACCCGAAGAAAGAATCTTCCGGTTGTCAGTTCTATATCGTGACAGGTAAGGTGTTCAATGACTCTACCTTGCTGGGTATGGAAAGCCAGATGAATGAGAATAAGATTAATGTTATTTTCAATACGCTGGCACAGAAACACATGAAGGAAATTTATAAGATGCGAAAAGCAAATGACGAAAACGGTCTTTATGATTTGCAGGAAAAGTTGTTTGCAGAGGCACAGGAAATGGCAGCTAAACAACCGGAATTTCATTTCACTCCGGAACAGATTGAAGCCTATACAACGGTGGGAGGAACTCCGCATCTGGATGGCGAATATACTGTGTTCGGTGAAGTAGTGAAAGGTCTGGATATTGTGGATAAAATCCAGCAGGTGAAAACCGACCGTAGCGATCGTCCCGAAGAAGATGTAAAAATAACAAAGGTGACAATACTTGACTGAAATATATGAAAATCAACAGGCATATTCTTGATAATGGGTTACGTCTGGTACATTCGCAGGACGAAAGTACGCAGATGGTTGCCCTTAATATATTATATAATGTGGGAGCTCGCGACGAAGATCCCGAACATACCGGTTTTGCCCATTTGTTCGAACACCTGATGTTCGGAGGGTCGGTGAATATTCCCGATTATGATATGCCGCTTCAATTGGCGGGTGGAGAGAATAATGCCTGGACGAATAATGATATAACCAATTACTACCTCACTGTACCTCGTCAGAATGTAGAAACCGGCTTTTGGTTGGAATCCGACCGGATGTTGAGTCTTGATTTTAGCGAACGGAGTCTGGAGGTACAGCGGGGAGTAGTAATGGAAGAATTCAAACAGCGATGTTTGAATCAGCCTTATGGGGATATCGGACATCTTTTGCGTCCTCTGGCTTATCAGACGCATCCTTATCAATGGCCTACTATCGGAAAAGAGTTGTCGCATATTGCCAATGCTACGCTGGAAGAAGTGAAGGCATTCTTTTTCCGTTTTTATGCTCCTAATAATGCCATATTAGCTGTGACCGGTAATATCTCTTTCGAAGAGGCGGTTGCTTTGACAGAAAAATGGTTCGGCTCTATTCCTCGTCGGGAAGTTCCTCAACGGAACCTGCCACAAGAACAGGAACAGACGGAAGAACGGCGGCTGACGGTAGAGAGAAATGTTCCTCTCGATTCTTTATTTATGGCATACCACATGCCTGCCCATTGCCATCCGGATTATTATGCATTTGATATTTTGTCGGATGTGTTGAGCAACGGACGTTCCAGCCGGTTGAACCAGCGTTTGGTACAACAGAAACAATTATTTTCGAGTATAGATGCTTATATTTCCGGCAGTGTAGATGCGGGGTTATTCCATATTATTGGTAAACCTTCGGCAGGTGTCACCCTGGAACAGGCGGAAGCGGCAGTGCGGGAAGAACTGGAACTGTTGCAGCAAGAATTGGTTGACGAACAGGAACTGGAAAAAGTGAAGAACAAATTTGAGTCCACCCAGATATTCGGCAACATCAATTATTTGAATGTGGCAACCAACCTGGCTTGGTACGAATTGCTTGGCCGGGCGGAGGACATGGAAAAAGAGGTCGATCGTTATCGGTCTGTCACGGCTGAACAATTGCGGGCGGTAGCTCAATCTGCTTTCCGTAAGGAGAACGGAGTAATACTATATTATAAGAAACAACAAAATTAAATTCTCCCTTTTTATAATTTATCAAATAAAGGGGAAAGTCCCTTTGCCTGAAAATGGAGATACGTTTAGGTAACGGAAAAGTAAATGAGACATATTTATAGTACATATAAAGAGCATTATAAAGCACTAATTTTTCTCGGACTGCCGATTGTGATCGGTCAAATAGGAGTAATCGTTCTTGGATTTGCGGATACGTTAATGATCGGGCATCATAGTACGATTGAGCTGGGAGCAGCTTCCTTCGTCAATAATGTGTTCAATCTGGCGATTATTTTCAGTACGGGTTTTTCGTATGGGCTGACTCCCATTGTGGGAGGTTTGTATGGAACCCGCCAGTATGCCCCTGCGGGACAGGCTTTACGCAACAGTTTGCTGGCAAACCTGATGGTTGCATTGCTGCTGACTGTCTGTATGACTGTTCTTTATCTAAATATAGAACGTCTCGGACAGCCGGAAGAATTGATTCCCCTGATTAAACCGTATTACCTTGTTTTGCTCGCTTCACTAGTGTTTGTCATGCTTTTCAATGGATTCAAGCAGTTTACAGACGGAATTACGGATACAAAAACCGCTATGTGGATATTGCTTGGTGGAAATGTCTTGAATATCATAGGAAACTATATCCTGATTTATGGAAAGCTCGGATTGCCCGAGTTAGGTCTGTTGGGAGCAGGTGTCAGCACGCTGTTCTCGCGTATCGTGATGGTGATTATATTTATCATCATCTTTATGCGTAGTCCGCGTTTTGTCCGCTATAAGATTGGCTTTTTCCGTTTGGGATGGTCACGAGCTGTATTTGGGCATTTGAATGGTCTCGGATGGCCGGTTGCTTTTCAAATGGGAATGGAGACAGCCTCCTTTAGTCTAAGTGCGATCATGATCGGTTGGCTGGGTACTATCGCTCTGGCTTCTCATCAGGTTATGCTGGCTATTTCGCAGTTTACATTTATGATGTATTACGGTATGGGTGCTGCTGTGGCTGTTCGTGTCAGTAACTTCAAAGGTCAGAATGATATCATTAATGTACGTCGTTCTGCCTATGCAGGTTTTCATCTGATGATGACATTGGGCGTTGTGCTTTCTTTGATTGTCTTCCTTTGCCGGAATTACTTGGGAGGCTGGTTTACCGACAGTCAGGAAGTGGCTGCTATGGTGACCTCTCTAATCTTCCCTTTCCTCGTTTACCAGTTTGGCGACGGACTGCAGATTACTTTCGCCAATGCTTTGCGTGGAATTTCAGATGTAAAACTAATGATGATTATCGCCTTTGTCGCCTATTTCATTATTTCTCTTCCTGTAGGTTATTTCTGCGGCTTTGTCATGGGATGGGGAGTAGTAGGTGTCTGGATGGCATTTCCTTTTGGTTTGACGAGCGCAGGATTGATGCTTTGGTGGCGTTTTCATCACATGACGAAACTCCCCGAACCTCACCCCAAAACCTGATGCTAAATACTTGATAATTAAAACTTAATACTTAACCCCAATGGCTTCCTTCCGTTTTACAAAGTTGAAAATAACCGCCGGTTACACTTTGTTACTGGCGATCCTCCTTTTCTCGCTGGTGTTTGTACATCGTGAGATGGAAGCATTGTCGGCCGCCGACGATCAACAGAATTTAAGAACAGACAGTTTATTGACCCTTCTCCATGAGAAAGATCAAAACACGATTCAGATGTTGCGGGTGTTAAGTGAAGCAAACGACAGCCTTCTCTCTGCTTCGGAAATCGAAGAAATCATATCCGAACAGGATTCTGTGATTACCCAGCAACGGGTACAACATCGGGTCATCACCAAACGTGACTCGTTAATCACTACTCCTAAAAAGAAGGGATTCTTCAAACGACTCGCCGAAGTGTTTTCCCCTTCTAAACAAGACAGTGCCGTATTAGTAAATACATCGTTGGAAGTAGCCACTGATACCATTCTCCAACCGACCACTTCTAAAGATTCTCTTCAGCAGAAAATCCGCATGGCTACCGAAGAAAAACGGTTGCAACGGAGGAAAACAATCCGACGTACCAGTACAAAGTACCAGCGGATGAATACGCAGTTGACGGCACGGATGGATAGCTTGATTAAACAGTATGAGGAAGAAATGACCTTGCGTGCCCGTCAGGATGCCGAACTTCAGCAGGAAGTGAGGATGCGGTCGGCACGTATCATCGGCGGTATCGCGGTTGGTGCCGTACTATTATCGGCTTTTTTCCTGATATTGATTATGCGGGATATTTCCCGTAGCAACCGTTACCGCCAGCAATTGGAGGTGGCGAATAAACGGGCGGAAGATTTGCTGATCGCCCGTGAAAAATTAATGCTTCCGATTACCCATGATTTTAAAGCTCCGTTAGGCTCAATTATGGGATATACCGAACTCCTGTCCCGATTGACAGAAGATGAACGGCAACGATTCTACCTCGACAATATGAAAAGTTCTTCAGAACATTTATTGAAGTTAGTCAGTGACTTGCTTGATTTCCACCGGCTTGATCTCAATAAAGCGGAAGTGAATCGCGTAACCTTTAACCCTTCCCAGCTATTCGACGAAATTTATGTCAGTTTCGAACCTTTGACCGCTGCCAAAGGTTTAGCCTTGCAATGTCACGTCGTCCCGGAACTGAATGGAAGATATATCAGTGATCCTTTGCGACTCCGGCAAATTGTGAACAACCTTTTGTCCAATGCCGTAAAGTTTACTCAAAAAGGAGAAATTAGCCTGACAGCCAGTTATGATTCTTCTAAGTTAACCATCGCCATTGCCGATACAGGAAAAGGAATGGCATCAGAAGATCGTGAACGTATCTTCCAAGAATTTACACGTCTTTCCGGTGCGCAGGGGGAAGAAGGTTTCGGACTCGGACTCTCTATTGTGAAGAAATTGGTAACTTTGCTTGAAGGAACCATTGACGTGCAAAGCACATTAGGAAAAGGGAGCTGTTTTACTGTAACTTTACCTCTTTATCCGGTAGGTAAATTCCTTGCAGAGAGCGAATCTCCGGAAAGTGAATCTTCGGAGAATGAAAGTCCATACGCTCTCAAACAGTCGGCTGCCATTCCTCCCATGAAAGTCATTCGTGTGCTTTTGATTGATGACGATAAGATTCAGCTGAATCTGACTGCCGCCATGTTGAAACAGCATGGTATTGATGCAGTGTGCTGTGAACAGCTGGAACAGCTGATTGAACAACTTCGCTCTTCCGTCTTCGATGTATTGCTGACAGATATACAAATGCCTGCCATTAACGGGTTTGATCTGGTAAAACTATTACGGGCTTCTAATATACCACAAGCAAAAACAATCCCTGTTATTGCTGTGACTGCCCGTAGTGAAATGGATAAAGCCGCTTTACATGAACATGGTTTTGCCGGTTGTTTGCATAAACCGTTTACAGTAAAGGAATTGTTGCTAACAGTAAATGAAGGTCAACTTTCGACCGATGAAGCGCATATAACAGAAGATATGCAACTAAATGTAAATGCCCTCACTTCTTTTTCGGAGGATGATCCTGAAGCTACACATTCCATTATCCAAACATTTATAGAGGAAACACAAAAGAGTGCTGACCGGATGGTGCAGGCATTAAATGCTAAGGAGGTGGATGAAATAGCTGCAATAGCTCACAAACTTCTTCCTCTTTTTACATTGATTGGAGCTGGGAATGCTGTAATTCTACTGAGTTGGTTGGAGGCAAGGCGTGGGGAGGACTTTTCTACGGAAATAAATGAAAAGGTTGAGAGCATTCTTCAAGAAATTCAGAAAATCCTGAAAGAGGTAAACGGTGTAGAGTGTTCGAATATTCTTAATTCTGAAATATGATTTAATGTTTATTTATTGTTTTTTTCTATCGTTTATTTCTATATTTGCTGTCTAAAACTTGCTAAATGATACGTGAGCCTGGTTTTTCTATTAATCGGAAAGATATATTTGAAAGATTGTTCAGTGATTATTACGGGATATTAGTATGTTATGCTCAAAAATATACGAAACGTGAAGATATAGCTGAAGATATCGTACAAGATGTATTTGCATCTTTGTGGGAAGAAAATCGTATATTTCCTTCGCAAGCGAATTTTCGTTCATTTCTTTATATTTCGATAAGAAATGCGGCTTTTGATTATTTGCGACATCAAAATGTAGAAAGTCGTTATATTGAAGAAGCTTTGACTGCAAATCGTTTCTTGTCGGATGATTCTTTTCAGAAAGAAGAAGTTTTTCGCTTACTATTTAAACAGATTGATTTACTTCCGGAACGTTGTCGGGAAATATTCTTGTTACATCTGGAAGGTTATGATAATGATGCTATTGCTAAAAAATTATCGTTGTCAATAGAAACTGTTAAAACTCAAAAGAAACGTGCAATGAAAACTCTTCGGAACAATCTGAAAGAGAAATTGCAAAAAAAATATCCAGATACCTCATTTTTTATTCTTTTCTTGTACCTCGATTTATATCTATAATCGTTTGTGTAATACAAATGATAATTAGATAGTATGGAGATTGAAAAACTAATTGTTAAATACTTGGTCGGGTGTTTATCTAAAGAAGAAGACCAAATTCTAAAAAAATGGTTGCAAGAGGATGAATCTCATCTGCGTTTTTTTCAGAAAATCAACTTGGATAAGACTGCTGTTGAGGATTATCGTCAATATCATCGTTTTGATGCTAAATCGGATGAGGCTTTCCGTAAAGTATGGACCTCTTTACATAAGGGAACTAGAAGGATATCAACGCAAAGAAAAATAGGCTTTTTTTCTCGTCGTTGGTTGAAGATTGCTTGTGCTCTACTGATATTGCTATTTTCTGTAGGGGGAGGACTCTATTTTTACTATGAGGCATCACGAATAACTCCTGGAGAGTCAAAAGCAATATTGACTTTAGAAGATGGTAGTGCTAAACAATTGAAAAAATCAGGGCAAGAACATTGGATTTATATAGGTGATACACCTATTGCAAGAGAGTATGATGGGATGATTGTTTATCATATCCCAGAAACATCAAAAGTGGAAATAAGTCAACAGAATACTTTGTCTGTTCCTCGTGGAGGAGAATTTCGATTAACTTTATCAGATGGAACAAGGGTACATTTGAATTCTTTATCAGAGTTGAAATATCCGGTTAGTTTTAAAGGTATGAATGAACGAACTGTAGAATTGAAAGGGGAGGCCTTTTTTGAAATAGCGAAAGATTCATTACATCCATTTAAAGTAGAAACTCAAGGAATTTTGATACAGCAGTTTGGGACGGCGTTTAATGTGAAGTCTCGTGTGAAAGGAAAAGTTGAAGTTGCTTTAGTGCAGGGTAGCATTGGAATTTATACTCAATCTCAAAAGTTGCATAAACTATCACCAGGACAGCTAGCCATATGGGATGCTTCTACGGATCTTTTATCAGTTGAAAATAAAGATTTGTTATTAAATACCGCTTGGCATTCTAATCGTTTTATTTTTTATGATGAGAGTCTGGGAAGTCTGATGGAAGAACTTGCATTGTGGTATAATGTAGATGTTGATTTCTTAGATAAATCATTGAAAGAACTTCATTTCACAGGCAGTTTATATCGATATGACGATATAGCTGTCATTTTGAATGCTATCGAAGAGACAGTAAATGTTGACTTTAAGATTTCCGGACTTCGTATTAAAATTGATCGGAAGAATAAATAATAATATATAAGTGATTATGAGAATTCTAATTATTATAATGTTGCTATGTACAACATTAGTCCCTAATTACCTGTATGCCATTTCTCATGAAAATTATAGTGAGGAATCGTTCTTGTTCGTTGGTGAAGATTATATGCAAGAGAATTATAAGGTAACGTTACATTTGAGTGGTGTTTCTGTTAGTACATTGTTTAATGAGATCCAAAAACAGACCAAACTGGATTTTGTTTATAATACAGAATTATTGGAGACTATAACACCGATTTCCGTTACGGCAGAAAAGGAATCAGTTTTTGATGTTTTGAATCGTTTGTTTAATGGAACAGGTTTTATTTTTAAAAAGTCTGGCAATATTATCACTGTTAATAAAAAAGAAGAACTACAGCAGGATGATAAATTCTTAGTAACAGGAGAAGTAAAGGATGATACCGGTGAACCATTAGTCGGTGTAACTATACAACAAAAGGATACTCGTAATATTACGATAACGGATATGGATGGACGCTATTCAATTCAAGTGTCTAGTAAGGCAGAGGCTTTTTTAACTTTTTCATTTGTGGGGATGAAAACGAAAACAGTACCCGTTAAGGGAAGAGTACTTAATGTAAAACTTGTTCAGGATGCGATTTCTATTGATGATGTCGTGGTTGTAGGAGCGTATGGTACAGCACAAAAGAGGCTAGACCAAGTCGGTAGTGCTTTTCAAGTGAATGCTGACCAGTTAAAAGCATTACCAGCTTTACGAGTGGATAAAATGTTGGATGGCTTGATTCCGGGAGTGAAAATTGATCCGAATACAGATTCACCGGATAATACACGTGCACGTTACAATGTAAGGGTTCGTGGAGATGCTTCTCTATCTGCTTCGAACGAGCCATTGTGGGTTGTGGATGGGACTCCTATTTATACAGGTGAACATACTAATTTGATTCCTGGAATGAGTACGACTATCAGTCCGTTATCTTTTATCAATCCTGATGATATTGAGTCAATAACAGTATTGAAGGATGCTACGGCAACTTCCATTTACGGAGCGAATGGTGCAAACGGAGTCATATTGATAACAACTAAAAAAGGAAAAGAAGGTGACTTGCGTATTCATTTAACGGCTCAATATGGAGTTGCAAAGATTGATAAGAGTACTAGTCCGAAAGTTCTGAATGCCAATCAATATCTAATGTTAGCTAAGGAAGCTTATCAAAATGCAGGGAACGATTTAAAATACTTTCCCTATACTGATAATGAAATGAACAAATACAGCCTTACAAATACAGATTGGACAGATGTGTTTTATGATACCGCTAATACTTTTCAAACAAATTTATCTTTAATGGGAGGGGCTCGGAATACAGCGTATTATTTATCAGCTTCTTATTTAGAGAATACAGCAACGGTGAAAGGGAATAAACAACAGCGTTTTTCTATTCGTTCTAATTTGGATTTTACTTTTCTTCGAAAGTTTAAGGTCTCGGTTGATCTTGCTACTTCTTATAATGTGAATGATTTGTTTAATCCAGGAAGGGATTATTATGAGTACTTACCGATATTCGAACCATATAATGAAGATGGAACTTTTCGTCTTTACAATAAGGTTATATCCGGAAAAGAAACGGATGGAAGCCCTAAATGGTCGGAGAACCGTTTCTTGAACAGTGTAGCGGAAAGGGAAGAGAATATTTATAATCAAAAGACTTTATATACGAATGCCAATTTAATGTTGAGATATGATATTCTTTCAGGGTTATCTTACACAGGACAATTTGGTGTTGATTATCAGTCAGGTAAGGAAGAAATTTATTATGCTCGTACTAATTGGTCCGGAATGACGAGCGCTGATGGTCCGATAGGTTATTCCACTAGAAACTCATTAAATATGATGAACTGGACTACTGTACATCGCATTAATTATAAGCAGTCTTTTGATAAACATGATATAAGTGGATTATTGGGGATTGAGGCTGGTTCACAGGACTATGTGACACTTGGAGTTACAGGGTCAGGCTTCATTAATGATCATATTCAAGATGTGTCTTATGCAAAAGAGCGTAAAGGGACTAATACTAGTAAGACGAAACGCAAAGCTTCTATGTTAGGGCAGCTTAGTTATTCTTACGATCATCGATATTATGTGACATTAAATGGACGTAGAGACGGAAATTCACAATTTGGGTCAGATGTACGCTGGGCTAATTTTGGTTCTATAGGAGTTTCTTGGAATGTTCAGAATGAGAGTTTTTACAATATTCCATGGATGAATATTTTGAAAATAAAAGCTAGTTATGGGGCAAATGGAAATTCCCGCTTAGGTTCTCAGGAAGCTCTTGGCTTATATTCTTATGGGGAAAGTTATTCTTATGCAGGAGAAATAGGTGGTGTTATGTCGGGCTGTCCAAACAGCCGTTTGAGTTGGGAAACTACTTATATGACAAATATAGGTGTTCGTGTACGCTTGTTCGATCGTTTGGATATAGAAGTTGAAGGGTATCATAATAAGACAACTAATTTGTTGAGTAATTTAGATGTTTCTCGAACGACAGGTGATACTCGTGTGTATAGAAATGTAGGAACAATATTAAATAAAGGGATTGAAGTGACTATAACTAGTCACAATTTCCGGCCGAAGAAAGATGGTGATTTCAGTTGGTTAACTGATCTGAATCTAGCACATAATAGTAATAAACTCTTAGAGCTATATAATGGCATTCAGAAAAATATGGGTGAGATGGTTTGGAGGGAAGGATATGACATACATACATATAACTTAGTGCGCTGGGCTGGAGTTGATCCTCGTGACGGAGCACCTTTGTGGTATGATGCAAAAGGGAATATAACACGGATTTACAGTACGGATAACCGTGTCCCGTATAAGAGTTCAACTCCTGTCCTAGCTGGTGGCTTGACAAATACTTTAACGTACAAAGATTTTAGTTTGCGCTTTATGTTCAATTATTCAATAGGAGGCTACGGATTTACATCTTTCGGTAGGGCAAGTAATTCGGATGGGTTGAATATAATGACGGAAAATCAGTCTATTGACCAGTTGAATCGTTGGCAAAAATCCGGCGATTTAGTGCTGAACCCTAAACCAATATGGGGTGTCTCTACTCAGTCGGTGATGAACTCTACCCGTTATTTGTATAACAAAACTCAGGTTCGTTTGCAGAATCTAGTATTTTCCTATCGAATTCCCCGGACAATTCTACATTCGACTGGCTTAAAAGATTGTTCTATTTCTTTAATTGGAGATAATTTATGGGTCTGGACCCCTTATTCGGGAAAGGATCATAATTCTTATAAAACATGTATGAGTGGTTATCCGATGGAAAGATATTTCTCGATAGCACTAAATGTAGGATTATAATTAAATAGGTTTAAGATAACATGAAAAAAAGAATATATCTACTAGTCGGTGCTTTATGCATCATTATGCAATTGGTTAGCAGTTGTACCAATTTTTTAGAAGTTGAAGAAAAAGGAAAAACAACAATCCCTTCATTCCTTTCAGATCCTGACGGACTTAATGCAGGGCTGGTTGGCGCATATAATAAGATGTATGCTTATTATGACAATGAGTTTACAAAATATCCGGATGTTGCCGGAAATATGTTGTCAATGAAGTATGTCTCTGCAGGAGCAGATATGCTTGATCAGTATAATTTTACTTCTGATGCTTTACAAGAGACAGGAGCTGTAGGGTATATTTGGCGTAAAATATATGAAGCCTTGGCAAATGTGAATAATGTAATTCAATATCAGCCTCAGGTGATTTCAGCTTATCCGAATGCAAAGGATATGTGTCAACGTATTCTCGGAGAAGCTTTATTCTTGAGGGCATTGTGCCATTTCGATTTATGTAGGGTATATGCACAACCTTATAATTACACGTCAGATGCTTCACATTTAGGAGTTCCTATTCTATTAAAAACTCCAGGTCCCGATGATAATGTTTCCAGGGAGAGTGTTAAGAAAGTATATTTACAAATTTTAGCAGATTTGGAACGAGCTGCCGATTGTTTCAGGGGCATTGAATCAAGTGGAATATATTATGCTTCTTTACAAGCGGTCAACGCATTATATTCGAGAGTCTATTTGTATATGGAAGATTGGAATAACGCCCTGAAGTATGCAAAACTGGCAATTGGGACAGGGAAACTGTCTCAAGGAGATACCTATTTAAATATGTACCAGGATCTTTCTACTACGGGAGAAGCTATCTTTCGATTGAATGGAATAGATCAATCAGGAAAATTAAAGGCTTTTTATGATGCTTCCTGTGTTCCTGCAGATACATTATTTACGTTGTTCGATGAAGGAGATATCCGTCTTGGCTTACTTAGAAATAAAGATGGAATAGCTTATTGTTCCAAATATTATTCTCTAAAACAGCCAGATAATCAAGTGAATAGGGATGATCCATTTGTTTTCCGTCTTTCCGAAATGTATATGAATGCTGCTGAAGCAGCTTGGCATCTGAAAGATTATACAGCTGCTTCCGGATATCTTAAATCTATTTTGGAGCGTGCTGTAGATACAGACTATGCAGTCAATACACTTAGTCAATATTCAGACGCAAAACTGATACAACTGATAGAGAAGGAACGTGTAAAGGAACTCTGTTTTGAGGGACATAACTTCTTTGACATTATACGCTGGAAGCAGGATCTTAAACGTGAGGAAAATACGAATTCTTCAGTGGAAAAGATCGTTTATCCTAGTGATTATTTTGTATTGCCTATTCCGCAAGTAGAATTGAATGCGAATACAAATATGCAACCCAATCCGACAGTAAACAATTAAAAATAAATCATTTATGAGATCACTATACTTTATATTACTAATAAGCTGCCTTTGGGCATGTACTACTGATGAGAAAGAGCCTTATGATACGCCTTTTATTCATATTATGACAGATAAAGGTGTATCTAAAGTTATTGTCAAGTCGGATGTGAATAACATTAATACTTATAGTGTGTATCTGAGTTCGAAACCTCTGACTGAGAATCTGGAAGTGAACTATCAAGTCATAGTAGGAGATGGTCTGAAATCCGGTGTTGATTTTGAACTGGTAACAAAGGGTAGTACATTAACTTTTCTACCGGGTATTTATGATATGCCCATACGCATCCGATGGATGCCAAATCATTTAGATGAGAACAAAGACAATACAATAACCATTCGTTTGACTGGCAATAATCAAGGACTGACTATGGGGCTTCCAGGTCCCGACGGTTTACAGCGCGAACTGGTGATAGAGAAACAGAATTAATGAAGGAGTAGAATGAAAAAGTTTTTATGGCTGATTTTTATAGGCTTATTGCTAAGCCCTGTTGTATACGGGCAATCATCGGAGTTCTTACAGTATGATAAGAATCTGATTGTAAGAAAACTGGATAATGGATTAACCTATTATATTTACCCGAATACGAATCCCAAAGGGGAAGCCGTTTATCGTTTGTTTGTGAAGGCTGGTTCCGTCATGGAGAAGGAGAATCAACGAGGATTGGCTCATTTCCTAGAACACATGGCATTTAATGGTAGTTATCATTTCCCCTCTGATGGTATGGTTCGTTTCTTAGAGTCGAAAGGAGCCAAATTCGGGAAAGATTTAAACGCGCACACCTCGTTTAATGAGACTGTGTATAAATTGCAGTTGCCTTCATCCAATCCTCAAATGGTAGATTCAACATTAACTATCTTAGCTGATTGGGCAGGCGGGCTTTCTATCGATTCAATGCAGGTAGAAAAAGAACGTGGAGTTATACTTTCGGAATGGTTGTCGAAGAGAGATGCCAAACGCGATAGTGATACAGCTTTTCTATTGGAGCTTCTGAATAGTTCGCACTATTCCGAACGAATGACTATTGGTGATACGGCTGTCATTAGAAACTGTAAACGAGAGGATATTCTGGATTATTATCAAACATGGTATCATCCTTCACTAATGGCTGTGGCCGTTGTAGGTGATATAAATCCTGAACAGGTTGAGACGCTTATAAAGGAGAAATTCGGGAAACTATCGTCTCTTGCCTCTCCTATTTGGAAGCAATGCCACATTCCTGTTTATAAAAAGGAAGCGGTAAAGATACTTACCAATGAATCGCTGAAAACAATAGAATTGGATATGATTCAGTTGCTGCCACTTTCAAAACCGGTTCAGACAGCAAAGGATTATAAGGCTTATTTGACCCGAACATTATTGAATCGCCTTTTTAAGATGCGAATGAATGCTTGGGCTTTTGAAAATCCTTCTTATAGGAAAGCCAGTATTCAGTACTCAAGTTTTCTGAATGCAACTGGAGTATTGCTATGTTCGGTAGAACTACTACCTGGGAAAATGGAAAAAGGTATTTCGGAGTTTATTGCACAGCAACAGCAAATCTTTCGTTATGGGTTTACTGAGACGGAAATAGAACGTGCCAAAAAGGTTATTTATAATAACTTGGAGAATAAACTTCAAAATCAGCAAAATCCTGCTTCCGTTGAATTAATGAACGATATTTATGCCGATTTTTATGTAGGAAACAGATTTACCTCATTACAAGAAGAGTATCGATTAGTTCAACGATATTTTCCAGAACTAGACTCTGTTGCTTTGGTTAGGAATTTGGCAAAAGTATATTCACCCCAAAAGATGCATTATCTATTGCGAGCAAATGAAAAAGCTAATAAGGAAGTGAATGGAGATGCGACTTTGATGTCAATTATAAAAGAAGCCAGAAAACAATCTTCGAAACGGTATAATAAATATTTTTCTGTACCGGATGAATTATGCCAATTACCGTCGGGGGGACATATTGTCAGAGAAGAAAATATACCAGAGATAGGAGCTGTGTCTCTTTGGCTAAATAATGGCACGCGCATTATATTTAAGTCTTCAGAACTCGATAAGGGGAAGGTGTTGTTGACTGGTTTTCGGAAAGGAGGGCTTTATTCTTTAGATTCTTTACATTATTATACAGGTCTATTCGCTCCCAGTATTATTTCACTTTCTGGAGCCGGAAATTTTTCAAGGGATGCATTGAACTATTTTCTGGCAGGAAACTCTGCTTCTATGCGTCTACTTGTTGATAAGACACGTACTGGGCTAGCTGGAGTATCGCAGGTAAAGGATATGGAAACAATGTTTCAACTACTCTATACCAAATGGATGTACCCTCAGTTGGATACAGCAATTTGTAAACAAACAATAGAGAAGACAAAAGAAAATTATCGTGTCAAGCAAAAAAGTCCGACGGAGTTTTTTCAGGAAGAACTAATGTGGCTTTTGAACGGACGAAATTACACAAATACAATACTTTCTGATTCTTTAATAACACGATATGTAAAGCAAGAGGATATGCTTCCTCTATTCAATCGTTTTTATGGTGCAGCGAAAGATTACACATTTGTTATTTTGGGAGACTGTACTATACAGGATATAAAGCCGTTAATCACTACATATATTGGTGGATTACCTAAAGGATCGAATGATACGGATTGGTGTTATACAGAACGTAATATACCTTATAAATCCTGTTCATTGATACGTCACACGGGGGATTCTCCTAAAGCATCAGTTTCATTGATTTTCCAGCAAGACAGTTTGTTAGAGGAGTTTAGCTCATTCACATTGAAATCGAATGTAATGAAAGCGATGTTGCGCACTTGTTTACTTAACCGTTTGCGTGAGGAAATGGGAAAAGTCTATAGTGTAAGCGTAGCTTCGAGTGCGGGTTTATATCCTTCTTTCTTATCACGAACGATGATTGGATTTGTCTGCTTGCCAGAGGATGTTGATAGTTTGGTTAATGCTACACAAGAAGAATTACAAAGACTTTATGAATATCCGGAATCATTTGACGGTATATTAACGGATGTTAAACGTAATCTTTTGAAAGATTTTGAATTGGATAAACAAAAAAACTCTTTTTGGACTTCTTGGATTCGCAATTCCATATTCAATCAACAGGAGGATTGGAAATATCTGAATAATTATGCACAAACAGTAAATAGTATAACAGCAAAAGATATTTCTTCTTTTGCAAAATCTTTATTGAGCACTACTCCCATGATAAAAGCTGTGCTTTACCCTAAAAATTAGTAATAATATGATTGTATAACAGGACTCCGGTCCACAAATATTTATGGTATGAATAGAATGAAAGATTTATTTTGGATGGCAGTAATTGTTTTGTTTGCTGCGTTTTCATCTTGTTCGGATGACAAGAATGATGGGACAGATGAAGGAGTTGAAGCTAAGCTGTTAACCTTTGGGTTTTATGCTGAAGATAATTCAAGTATATTATCAGATGATTATATAGCTACCCTATCTTCCACAACAGCTAAGGTTACTATGCCTGCATTTATAGATAAAAGTGCACTTGTCGCTCGCTTTACGACGAACGATGGTAATATCGTCTTGGTAGATGGAGTTACACAAGTTAGTGGTGCTACTGCCAATGATTTTACAGCTCCTGTAGATTACATTGTTAGTAATGGAAAACAGAATGTAAAGTATACGATAACAGTTGCTAAGTCTTCTAATATGGCTTGGGTAAGAATGCCGGACTTTACAGCGACATCAGTTTTCAGTGGATCTGTTTTAAAAATAAACCCGGTGGATCAAGTTCCATATCTTGGTTTTAAACTAAAAGAAGAAGAGAAAATGGCTGTCATAAAACTTGTTGATGGTACAACTTGGACAGCAGTTGGTTCTTTAGAAGGCTTTGGAGGAGAAGTTAGTTTGTCAAATTATGATTTTGATATTGACAAGGATGGAATTCCTTATGTCGTTTATTCTGATAACAGTGCTACCACAGTTGCAGGTGCTGCGTCTTTAATGAAATGGAATGGGACTACCTGGAATTATGTAGGTAATCAAGGATTTGTAAATGCTCAATCTCAGCAATTACATTTAAGAGTATTAGATAATGGAGAGACTATTGTTTCACAAGTGAACAATAGCAACAAAGTTTCTTTTCCAAGGCGAGTGTTAGTTATGTCTATTTATCAGAACAGTTGGGCGAGTAGTGAATTACCACTTTTGGCTTCCGGGACTCCAATCTATAATTGTAATCTTGCTAAGACAGAGCATGCTGCCTATCTGTTGGTGGTTAACCGTGGGGCAGTAGCAGGCGTAAATTATGGTCATTCAGTATATGAATATAAAAATGGAACATGGAGTATTCTATTAAATAACTATGTAGAACCAAATGCTACTCAGACTGGTATTGTTGGATTGGATATTGAAGCAGAAGAAAATGGTACACTTTATATCTTAACAAGTGATGATGCAGTGACATCAGGTGTGTATAACTTGAGACTAAAGAAATATGATCCGGTAACAAAACAATGGTCCACAGTAGGAGGAAATCCATTGCCTTTGGATTTTAAAACCTCAACTTCAACTTCAGTGGCCATATCAATAGCTCCTGATGGTACTCCTTTTGTTGCCTACAGAGATGAACAAGATCAAGATTATCCAAAGGTTATTTATTTGGATAATGAAACTAAGCAATGGTCAGATCCTCATAAATTAGCAGATATTGCTTCTAGTAATTTGAATATAGCTTTCTCCTCCACAGGAGTTGGATATATTTCATTTACAGATGACAATAACCATGCTATAGTTTTTAAATATACAGATAAGTAAACGTTATGCTTTTAATAAAATAATGTAAATGCGAGGAAGGATATAGATGGTTTTTATCTTAATATATCCTTCCTTGTTTTTATCTTAATAAGATGAAAAAATGAAAAAGTTCATGATTATATATATATTCTTCTTATTAGGCAGTTTTGTTTCCACAAAATGTTTGGCTCAAGATGTTGCTTGGATAGAAGGTTGTGTCTATGAAGATGGTAATCAAAATGGGATTCAGGACAAAGGAGAAAAAGGTATTTCGGGAATAGCCATATCTAATGGAGATACTGTTCTACTTGCAGATAAACAGGGACATTTCAGAATCAGACTTTCTAAGGGAAACAGTATCTTCCCGATTCTTCCGAATAATTGGACACTATTGTCTAATCAAATAGTAAATTCAGGATTTTATTATTGGAATAGTCATGGGGATACCGAGATGCAACAAATCAATTTTGGATTGAATAAGAAAAAGGTAAATAAGCATTTCTCAATAAACGCAATAGGAGATGTACAAGTCGGTAATTCTCAGGAGTTGGATTATGCTTCCCGTTCTTTATGGCCAGAACTTTTGCAAGCAGATTCGTCTTCGTTCAATATATTTTTAGGTGATTTAGTGAATAACAATTTAAATTTATTTCCCGCTATCAAACAGATGATGGAACTATTGCCTGTACAATCATGGACAGTTATAGGTAATCACGATCGGGATGCTGATTCTATAAGGATTAATCAAACCTTTTCATATAATACAGCTTTTGGATCAGCGACTTATGCTTTTAACGAAGGAAACGTACATTTTATTGTTCTAAATAATGTCTATGGTAAAGGAACACGTTCTTATGTAGGGAAGATTTCTGATAGTCAATTGCGCTTTGTCTCAAATGATCTGAAACTTGTACCTAAAAATGCTCAGATCGTACTTTGTATGCATATTCCATTAGTACATACTACTAATTCATCCGCATTGATTGAAATATTAGAAGGACGAGGGAATGTTTTAGCTTTGACTGGGCACATGCATCAGGTGGAGAGGAATTTTTTACATGGTCAGGATGTTTGTGTACATGAATTAGTAACAGGGGCTTCTTGTGGTTTCTGGTGGGTGGGAGAAAAGGATTGGGAAGGTATTCCGTCTGCTTTGATGCAATGTGGTACTCCTCGTAATTATTTTGTTTTTGATTTTACAGAGAAAGACTATTCTTTCCGGTATAAGGGCATAGGGATGGATGCTTCCCGACAGATGAATATTTGGATTGCAGGTATTGACTCGACAGATGTTTATATCGATGAATTGAGAAACAAACACCAGGGAGAAATGCTTGTAACTGTTTATGGAGCTTCAGATAGTACAATAGTACGTTGTCGTTTGGATAATGGTGAATGGTTATTATGTGAGAAGAAAGAAGAACTTGATGTGAATGTAGCAAGGGTGAGAAGTTGGAATCAGCTAAAAATATATCCAACTCGTTTCAATCGTAGAAATCCGTTCAGAAGGCAATTTTCTCCTCAAATCTGGGGACTACAATTACCTAAAGAGTGCTGCGAAGGTGTTCATTTGATCGCTGTTGAAGCTTCTGATCAATGGGGATTTAAAGCTAGTGGCGAACGCTGCTTTTATTATCAAAGATAGTATTTTTTAAGGAATTCTGTATATCTGTAAATAGAGCCAATATCTGTCTTATTAGACAATCGGATACATTGGGTAATATGACTAACAAGTAACTTCATCTTTTTTATTATGATATAAATGAAGCAATATAAGTCGCTGCTTCTGGTGAAGTCAGAAAAAACAGAATACTTATATTTCTTTTGTTGCAGAACATTTTGCTCCTGTCGTCAACCTTTTTTCGGAATAATTTGTTTACTTTGTGTCACCTTATTTACACTGACACATTTTACATGAAACGAAAATGGATACGTTGGGTAAGCTGGATACTGCTTACTCCTATAATACTCTTTGTAATACTAATGGTATTGCTTTATGTTCCTCCCGTTCAGAATCTTTTGCGTCGGGAGGTTACTGCATACGCCTCTAAGGCAACCGGTATGCAGATTCAGGTGGAACGGATAGACCTTCGTTTCCCGCTTAATCTGTTGGTTCGTGGCGTAGAGGTTATTCAACAGCCGGATACTCTTTTGTCTTTGGAAAGCCTGAATGTCCGTGTGCAGGCATGGCCGTTAATAAAAGGAAAAGTCGAAGTGGATGAAGTCACTTTGAGCCGGGTAGCCGTTAATTCAGCCGATTTGATGGAGGGAATGAAGATTAAAGGCGTTTTGGGACGTTTCTTCCTGCAAAGTCATGGCGTCGATCTGTCTAATGAACTAGCGGTTATCAATCAGGTCGAACTATCCGACACTCACATGCAGCTACTGATGAATGATACCACAACTACGCCCAAAGATACCACAGCTTCTGCTCCGATCAACTGGAAAGTAGCTCTTCATCAGTTGAAATTGAAAAATGTATCGTTCAGCATGCAACTTCCTGCTGATTCCATGCGTATGACGGCCCATATTGGAGAAGCGGCCATCAATAATGCTCAAGCAGATTTGAAGAATCAATACTACGACTTGAAGAAGTTCTTATTATCGGGAACCTCCGCCAGCTATGATACCGGAACTGCTCAACCGACAGAGGGCTTCGACGCTTCTCATATTGCCGTTCGGGATATTCGCATCGCTCTGGATTCCTTGCTGTATAAAGGGAGGGATATGAACGCAGTCATTCGTGAATTTACCATGAACGAACGCTCCGGATTGAGCGTCACTGCCCTGACGGGTAGAGCCTACTCCAATGATTCTGTTATCTGTGTTCCCAGTTTGAAACTGAACACTCCACATTCTGAAATCGATTTATCTGCACATACCTATTGGGAACTGGTCAACATCCCGACTACGGGCCGCTTATCTGCCCGTCTCAATGCCTATATTGGCAAAGAAGACGTCATGCTATTTGCCGGTGCTCTACCTGAAAGCTTCAAAGAAGCCTATCCATTCCGCCCGCTCGTCATCCGTGCCGGTACGGATGGCAATCTGAAAGAAATGCAGATTTCCCGCTTTACAGTAGACCTGCCGGGGGCTTTTGCATTGGAGGGCGGTGGTCTTTTGGAAAACCTCGCCGACAACCTCACACGCACCGGAACCATCGGTCTGAAAATGACCACTCAAAACCTAAACTTCCTGACCGCTCTGTCGGGAGAAGCCCCTAATGGCACGCTTGTTATTCCTGACAGTATGAATCTGGTGGCGAAAGTGGATATCAAAGGTCCTGAATATAAAGCAAATCTCCGTTTGAAAGAAGGACAAGGAGCTATGGATGTGAATGCGGCCTTAAATACCGCTACCGAAGTCTATAAGGCTGATCTGAAAATAGACAATCTGCAACTTCATAGTTTCCTCCCGAAAGACTCTATCTATGAACTTTCTCTCTCGGCTGCAGCTAATGGTCGTGGATTAGATGTCATGTCCTACCATTCATTTGCCAAATTGAATCTTGCATTAGATCAACTTCATTATGCTAAATACCATCTTTCCGATCTTGATCTGACGGGAGAACTTAAAGGCGCATTGGTCACTGCACATCTGACAAGCGATAATGCTTTATTGAAAATGATAACAGATGCTGAATATAATCTGGCACACAGTTACCCCGACGGTAAAATAACGATTGATGTTACTCAACTGGATTTGCATGAACTGGGAATTATGCCGCAGCCAATGAAGCGTCCGTTGACTTTTAACTTAGTTGCCGAAGCCCGTCGGGATTTAGTTTCGGCACATTTAATCTCCGGTGATATGAAACTCGACTTGAGCGCACGCTCCGGTGTTAATCCTTTAATTCGCCAATCTACTCATTTTGTGGATGTATTGATGAAGCAGATTGATGAGAAAGCATTGAATCACGCTGAATTGCGTAAGGCGTTACCGACGGCAGTTTTCTCTTTCTCTGCAGGGCAAGAAAACCCCTTGGCGTATTTTCTGGCTACTAAAAAGATTGCTTACCATGATGCTTCAGTGAAATTTGGAACGGCTCCTGATTGGGGAATCAATGGAAAAGCCGCTATTCATGCTTTGAAAGTAGACACCTTGCAACTGGACACGATTTTCTTTACAGTCAAACAAGATACCACACTCATGAAATTGCGTGCCGGCGTTATTAACGGACCGAAGAATCCGCAATTCTCTTTTTCTACTACACTGACGGGAGAGATTCGTGACCGGGATGCAGAACTGTTGGTAGACTTTAAGAATGGAAAAGGAGAAACGGGCGTACTGCTCGGTGTCAATGCGCGTCCTTTGTTTGAAGGGCAAGGAAAAGGCGATGGATTAGCTTTCACATTAATCCCGGAAGAACCGATTATCGCCTTCCAGAAATTCCATTTTAATGAGAATCACAACTGGATTTATGTGCATAAGAATATGCGTGTATACGCTAATGTAGATATGTGGGATGATGAAGGAATGGGATTCCGTGTACATTCGGTGCGGGGAGATACTGTTTCTTTACAGAATATTGATGTCGAAATCCGACGAATCAGTTTAGCCGAATTAAGTAAAGTACTACCTTACTTCCCGGAAATAACCGGTTTGTTCTCTGCGGAAGCACACTACGTACAGACTGAAAAAGATCTTCAGCTTTCGGTTGAATCATCTATTGACGAGCTGACTTATGAACATCAACGAATTGGTGATATAACATTAGGAGCTACTTGGTTACCGGGAGAACAGGGGAAACAATATCTTAACGCCTATCTGAATCATGACAAAGTGGAAGTGATGGTGGCGGATGGTAAGCTGGTTCCAACCCAGACAGGAAAAGACAGTCTGGAAGTAAACGCTACTCTGGAGCATTTCCCGCTACGTGTAGCTAACGTATTTATTCCTGATAAAATGGCTACGCTGGCCGGTGATATGGATGGTAATCTGAATATTGCGGGTAGCACCGAGCAGCCTTTGATAAATGGCGAACTGATATTGGATAGCGTTTCTGTTCTTTCCCGCCAATATGGTGCTAATTTTAGGTTCGACGACCGTCCGGTACAGATAAAGAATAATCGGTTGGAATTTGATAAATTCGCTATCTATACAACAGGAAAAACTCCATTCACGATTGACGGTTATGTTGATTTCAGGGATATGTCCCGACCGATGGCGAATCTGAATCTGCTGGCGCAGAACTATACGCTTCTGGATGCCAAACGCACTCGTGAGAGTCTGGTCTACGGAAAAGTCTTTGCCGATTTCCGGGCAACAGTGAAAGGGCCGTTGGATGGATTGAACATGCGTGGAAACATGAGCCTGCTGGGTAATACAGACGTTTCCTATATCTTGACCGACTCGCCGTTGACGGTACAGGATCGTTTGGGAAGTCTGGTAACCTTTACTTCGTTTAGCGACACCACTACGGTTGTCCAACAAGAAGTGCCGACTGTTTCTTTAGGCGGGTTGGACATGGTGATGATGGTACATATCGATCCATCCGTCCGTTTGAAAGTCGATTTGGATGCAAGCAATGACAATCGTGTCGAACTGGAAGGGGGAGGTGACCTCTCTATGAAATATACTCCGCAAGGTGATCTGACATTGACCGGACGCTATACGTTGAGCGGCGGTTTGATGAAATATGCTTTACCTGTCATTGCTGCCAAAGAATTTGCTATCGATAACGGTAGCTATGTGGAATGGACAGGAAACCCCATGGACCCGATGTTGAACTTCAAAGCAACCGATCGTATCCGTGCTTCTGTTTCCGAGGGAGAGAACGGCGGAACACGTTCGGTTAATTTCGATGTGTCCATCGTTGTCAAGAACCGGTTGGATAATCTTTCTTTTGCATTTGATGTATCTGCTCCCGAAGATGCAACCATACAAAACGAGTTGACAGCCATGGGGGCGGAAGAGAGAGGTAAACAAGCCCTCTATATTATGGTTATGAAAACCTATCTTGGGACCGGACCGATTGGTGGCGGAGGTGGTGGATTGGGTAAACTGAATATGGGTTCTGCATTGAACTCCGTATTAAGTAGCCAAATCAACTCATTGATGGGAAATTTGAAAAATGCCAGTGTTTCTGTCGGTATCGAAGATCACGATTTGTCGGATACGGGTGGTAAGCGTACGGATTACAGTTTCCGTTATTCACAACGTCTCTTTAACAACCGTTTCCAGATTGTAATCGGAGGTAAGGTGTCTACAGGTGAGAATGCGACGAATGATGCGGAATCCTTTATCGATAACATCTCTCTGGAATATCGTTTGGATAGAACCGGAACCCGTTATGTCCGTCTGTTCTACGATAAAAACTACGAGAGTGTACTCGAAGGCGAGATTACGGAAACAGGAGTCGGTCTGGTACTTCGCAAGAAACTGGACAAACTCAGTGAACTGTTCATCTTTAAGAAAAAGAAGTAAGCATGAAAGGGATATATAATAACATATTAGCAAGTTGTCTGATGGGTCTCATCTTATTTTCGGGTTGTTCGGTGACAAAGCATCTGCCCGAAGGGGAGGTACTTTATACAGGAGGAAAAACTGTCATACAGAATAAGTCGACAACACCGGTAGGAGGGACGGCTCTGACAGAGATTGAGGCGGCCCTTGATAAAACTCCCAGTACGAAGATGTTGGGAGGGCTTCTGCCTATTCCTTTTAAGATGTGGATGTACAATGACTTTGTGAAATATAAAAAAGGATTTGGAAAGTGGATGTTCAACCGTCTGGCTGCTAACCCTCCGGTATTTATTTCCACTGTCAATCCGGAGGTCCGCATCAAGGTGGCTACAAACTTGCTCCGTGATTATGGTTACTTCAATGGGAAAGTGACTTATGAAACATTGGTCGATAAGAAAGACAGCCTGAAAGCAAGTATTCTTTATACGGTAGACATGAAGAATCCTTATTTTATAGATACGGTTTATTATCAGCGTTTCACTCCCCAAACGTTGCGCATTATGGAACGGGGACGTCGAATGTCTTATATAAGTCCCGGCGAGCAGTTTAACGTGGTCGATCTGGATGAAGAGCGTACCCGTATCAGTACGCTGTTGCGTAACCGGGGATATTTTTACTTCCGTCCCGATTATATGACTTATCAGGCAGATACGACATTGGTTCCCGGTGGACATATCAGCCTTCGTCTGATTCCCGTTCCGGGATTACCCGCTGCGGCACAACGTCCTTACTATGTAGGAGATGCTTCTGTTTACCTGTTTGGCAAGAATGGTGAGGCGCCCAATGACAGCATGATGTATAAGAATCTGAATATACATTATTATAAGAAATTGCAGGTACGTCCGAATATGCTTTATCGTTGGTTGAACTATCAACAGTTTGTGCGGAATGCACAGATGCGGGCTTCCAATCGCACTCGTCTTTACAGTCAGTATCGACAGGAGCAGGTGCAGGAGAAACTTAGCCAGTTGGGAATCTTCAGTTATCTGGATTTACAATATGCTCCGAAAGATACGACAGCCGTTTGTGATACGCTGAACGTAACCATGCAGGCCACGTTTGCCAAGCCGCTGGACGCCGAACTGGAATTGAATGTCGTAACCAAAAGTAACGACCAAACCGGTCCCGGGGCATCATTCGGCGTCACCCGGAACAATGTATTCGGAGGTGGCGAAAGCTGGAACGTGAAGCTGAAAGGCTCTTATGAATGGCAAACCGGCGGAGGAGAAAAAAGCTCTTTAATGAACAGCTGGGAGATGGGAGTTTCTACTTCTCTGACTTTCCCGCGCGTGGTTTTCCCGCATTGGGGGAAAAGGGAGTTTGACTTCCCGGCTACCACTACATTCCGTTTATACATCGACCAGTTGAACCGTGCCAGGTATTATAAACTATTGTCATTCGGCGGAAATGCTACCTACGATTTCCAACCGACACGTACAAGCCGTCATAGTATTACCCCTTTCAAACTGACATTCAACGTCCTTCAACACCAATCGGAAGAATTCAGGGAAATTGCCGATGCTAATCCTGCATTATATATCAGTTTGAAAGACCAGTTTATTCCTGCTATGGAATATACCTATACCTATGATAATGCTTCCGCACGCGGTATTAAAAATCCGATTTGGTGGCAATCGACTGTAACCTCTGCCGGTAACCTGACCTCGGTGATTTACCGTGCTTTCGGTCAGTCTTTCAGCAAAGAGGACAAACGTTTGCTGAACGTCCCTTTCGCGCAGTTTGTGAAACTGAATACGGAATTTCGCCATTTGTGGAATATGGACAAGAATAATAAGATTGCTTCCCGTGTAGCTTTGGGTGCTCTCTTCGCCTACGGTAATGCAACGATAGCCCCTTACAGCGAACAATTCTATGTGGGTGGTGCCAACAGCATCCGCGCTTTTACGGTACGTAGCATCGGCCCGGGCGGATACCATCCGGCAGAAAGCCGCTACTCTTACCTCGACCAGACGGGTACTTTCCGTTTTGAGGCAAATGTAGAATATCGTTTCCGTATCTTTAAGAGCATTTGGGGAGCCACTTTCCTGGATGCAGGAAACGTCTGGTTGATGCGCAAGGATGAGGCCCGTCCCAATTCACAACTCGAACTGAAAACATTCCCGAAACAGATCGCTTTGGGCACCGGTGTCGGTATTCGTTATGATATGGATATTCTTGTGTTCCGTCTTGATTTCGGTATTCCTTTGCATCTGCCTTACGATACAGAACGAAGCGGATATTACAATGTCACAGGATCCTTTATGAAAAATCTGGGAATACATTTTGCTATCGGTTATCCCTTCTAACGTTCTTTCTTTGTCTTGAAACAAAGAAAGAACCAAAGAAAATTCAAGGCTGCGTTTTTCCGGCTACTCCGGTGTTCTCTCCGGCTAAAGGGCAGAAACTCGCTTCGCTCAAACAGTCTGCCCTTTTTAACGCTGGAGAAAACGCCTGCGCTTAACGCCGGAAAAACGAGGCCGATCCCCTTTCGGCGTGTTTGCTGCATAGGTTAATGAATTACCGGATTTCTTGATTTGTCATTGATGTACTTTTGATTCTGCATGGGTTTACATGCCGAAAGGTTTTCCGACCTACTTTTTTCTCCGTTAAGCGAACACCCGTAACGAAGCGTTAAAAAGGGCAGATTGTTTGAGCGAAGCGAGTTTCTGCCCTTTAGCGTAGTGAAGGGTGTGAGTAGGAGAAAAAAGTCAGTCTTGAATTTTTCTTTGTTTCTTTCTTTTGTTTCAAGACAAAAGAAAGAAAGTTTTTGTAAATTTGCAACGAAATCTGATGCCGTTGACATCACTAACCTTTTAATATTACACAATTTATGAAACCAACTTTATTCTTATTGGCAGCCGGTATGGGTAGCCGTTATGGAGGCTTGAAGCAATTAGACGGACTGGGTCCTAATGGCGAAACTATTATGGATTACTCAATCTATGATGCTATCAATGCCGGATTTGGCAAACTTGTATTTGTAATCCGCAAAGATTTTGAACAAGATTTCCGTGATAAAATTATTTCCAAATACGAAGGTCACATTCCTTGCGAACTGGTATTTCAGTCAATTGACGATCTTCCGGAAGGCTTTACTTGCCCGGCAGACCGTACCAAACCTTGGGGTACTAACCATGCAGTAATGATGGGTGCTGATGTGATTAAAGAACCGTTTGCAGTGATCAACTGCGATGACTTCTATGGTCGTGATTCTTTCCAGGTAATGGGCAAATTCCTTTCTGCTCTTCCTGAAAATTCAAAGAACGTTTATTCAATGGTAGGTTTTCGTGTAGGAAATACATTGAGCGAAAGCGGTACGGTATCTCGTGGTATCTGTAGTACAGATGCTAAAGGATTGTTGACATCTGTAGTAGAACGTACGAAGATTCAACGTCTGGACGGTGAAGTGAAATATATCGGTGATGATGGCGAATGGACGGCTACTCCCGACACGACTCCGGTAAGTATGAACTTCTGGGGATTCACTCCTGATTACTTCGCTTACAGCCAGGAATTCTTCAAGACTTTCCTTAGCGATCCGAAGAATATGGAAAACCTGAAGAGCGAGTTCTTCATCCCATTGATGGTAGATAAATTGATTAATGACGGAACTGCCACTGTTGAAGTACTGGATACTACCAGCAAGTGGTTCGGCGTCACTTATCCGGAAGACCGTCAGAGCGTAGTAGACAAGATTCAGGCATTGGTAGATGCCGGTGAATATCCTGCTAAGTTGTTCTAAAGAAGAGCCATTGATTAAGATAGAGAGCAGTCATTCATAAGAATGACTGCTTTTTTTGTTTTTCATAACGTATCATACTAAGTAGTATCTAATAAATATTCAGTATCTTTGCAGTCCAAAATGTTATAAATCAGAAGCAGAAGTGATTTCAGTAGAAGGATTATCAGTAGAATTTAATGCGACGCCGCTTTTTGAGGACGTCAGCTATGTAATTAATAAGAAAGACCGCATTGCGCTGGTCGGCAAAAATGGTGCCGGCAAATCAACCATGCTGAAGATATTGGCAGGTTTGCAGTCACCGACACGCGGAGTGGTAGCTACTCCGAAAGATGTAACCATCGGATATTTGCCACAGGTCATGATTCTTTCCGACAACCGGACGGTGATGGGAGAGGCAGAACTGGCATTCGAACATATATTTGAGCTTCAGGCGAAGTTGGAACGGATGAATCAGGAACTGGCGGAACGGACAGACTATGATTCGGAAGAATATCATCAGTTGATAGACCGTTTCACGCATGAAAACGACCGCTTCCTGATGATGGGCGGTACGAACTTTCAGGCGGAAATCGAACGGACACTTCTTGGATTGGGATTCAGCCGGGAAGATTTTGAACGCCCTACTTCGGAGTTTTCCGGTGGATGGCGTATGCGTATCGAATTGGCAAAACTGCTTTTACGACGCCCGGACGTGCTTTTGCTCGATGAGCCGACCAATCACCTTGATATTGAAAGTATCCAATGGTTGGAAAACTTTTTGTCTACACGTGCCAATGCAGTCGTATTAGTCAGCCATGACCGTGCTTTCCTGAATAACGTAACTACCCGCACCATCGAAATTACTTGCGGTCAGATTTACGACTACAAAGTGAAGTACGATGAATTTGTAGTCTTGCGTAAAGAACGCCGTGAGCAACAGCTCCGTGCTTACGAAAATCAGCAGAAACAAATACAGGATACAGAAGACTTCATCGAACGCTTCCGCTATAAAGCAACGAAAGCCGTACAGGTGCAAAGCCGTATCAAGCAACTGGAAAAGATAGACCGCATCGAAGTGGACGAGGAAGATAATTCCGCCTTGCGTTTAAAATTCCCTCCAGCCAGTCGTAGCGGAAACTATCCTGTGATTTGCGAAGATGTGCGCAAAGCGTATGGCAGCCATGTCGTTTTCCATGATGTCAACCTGACTATCAACAGGGGAGAGAAAGTGGCTTTCGTCGGAAAGAACGGAGAGGGTAAGTCTACCTTGGTGAAATGTATCATGGACGAAATTGATTTCGAAGGCAAACTAACGATCGGACATAATGTACAAATCGGTTATTTTGCGCAGAACCAGGCACAAATGTTGGATGAGAACCTGACTGTATTCGATACGATTGACCGAGTAGCGACAGGAGATATCCGTCTGAAGATACGTGATATACTGGGAGCTTTCATGTTTGGAGGCGAAGCTTCGGATAAAAAGGTGAAAGTCCTTTCCGGAGGAGAACGTACGCGATTGGCGATGATTAAACTTCTGCTGGAACCCGTAAATCTACTGATTCTGGACGAACCGACCAATCATTTGGATATGCGTTCGAAAGATGTTTTGAAGGAAGCTATCCGCGAATTTGACGGAACAGTGATTCTTGTCAGCCACGACCGTGATTTTCTGGATGGACTTGCGACTAAAGTATATGAGTTTGGCGGTGGACTTGTAAAAGAACACCTTGGAGGTATCTATGAATTCTTGCAAAAGAAAAAGATAGATAGCTTGAACGAGCTTCAGAAAGGAGCGGGATTGTCGGCTTCTCCCACGGCTTCAGCTAAAGGTAATGAACCTGAAACCGTTCAGCCTTCGGAGAATAAGCTCTCTTACGAAGCCCAGAAAGAACTTAATAAGAAGATTAAGAAACTCGAACGCCAAGTGGCGGACTGCGAAGCCTCAATAGAGGAAACCGAATCCGCGATTGCTATCGTAGAAGCGAAGATGGCAACTCCCGAAGGAGCTTCGGATATGCAGCTCTATGAACGGCATCAAAAACTGAAGCAACAGTTGGATGGCATTGTTGAAGAGTGGGAACGGGTTTCGATGGAACTGGAAGAAACGAAAAATTAGAACAAAACGCATACTTCCGGGCAGTATGTGAGAGAAACGTTATACCTCGGTAGAAGGTATTCCTGGCGGGTATCTGTTTCTCGGTGTCGAAACAGGTGTTTCTCGTTGAGGAACGAGGCGTTCCTCGGTGTCGGTCACCTTCTTCCTCGGTGCCGGACTGCGGGTAGGATGATTGTTGATTAGAGAGACTATTTAATTATTTATACAATATGAAAGTAACCAAGTATTTACCAATTCTTGCCGTATGCCTTATGACAACAGGATGTAACAGTAAGAAAGAGGCCGTACTGACGTCCGGTATCGACCTTGCTAATCTGGATACCACGGCTATGCCGGGTACAAGTTTTTATCAATATGCCTGTGGAGGTTGGGTGAAAGATCATCCGCTGACAGACGAGTATTCACGTTTCGGTACATTCGACATGTTGCGCGAAAACAGTCGTGAACAACTGAAAGCATTGATTGCCGAATTGGCAGCGAAGAAAGATAACGCACCGGGCAGTGCTGCGCAGAAAGTAGGCGATCTTTATAATATCGCAATGGATAGCGTGAAGCTGAACCAGGAAGGTGTAGCTCCGATCAAAGCAGAACTGGCAGCCATTGACGCTCTCAAGGATAAAGGAGAAATCTATGCATATATCGCTGAGAGCCAGAAGAAAGGCATCCGTCCTTACTTCACCATGTTCGTAAGTGCAGATGATATGAACAGTTCCATGAATATCGTACAGACCTATCAAGGTGGTATCGGAATGGGACAGCGTGACTATTATCTGGAGAATGACGAGCAGACTAAAAATATCCGTAATAAATATCAGGAACATATCGCCAAAATGTTCCAGTTGGCAGGTTATGATGAGGCTACTGCACAGAAAGCGGTGAAAGCAGTGATGAACATCGAAACTCGCTTGGCGAAAGCGGCTCGTTCACAAGTGGAATTGCGTGATCCTCATGCTAATTATAACAAGATGGATAGGGCGACGCTGAAAAAGAACTTCCCGACTTTTGACTGGGATACTTATTTCACCGTTTCCGGTTTGAAAGATTTGGAAGAAGTGAACGTAGGTCAGCCTGCTGCCATGAAGGAAGTAGCCGATGTGATAAACACCGTATCACTGGACGATCAGAAACTGTACCTCCAATGGGGATTGATAGATGCTGCCGCTTCTTATCTAAGCGATGATTTTGAAGCACAGAACTTCGATTTCTACAGCAGAACAATGTCTGGAAAGAAAGAAATGCAGCCTCGCTGGAAACGTTCCGTGAGCACCGTAGATGGTGTACTTGGCGAAGTGGTAGGACAGATGTATGTAGAGAAGTACTTCCCGGCTGCTGCCAAAGAACGTATGGTTACACTGGTGAAGAACCTGCAAACTTCTTTAGGAGAACGTATCAAAGGTTTGGAATGGATGAGTGAACCGACCAAGGAAAAAGCGTTGGAGAAACTGGCAACCTTCCATGTAAAAATAGGTTATCCTGATAAATGGAAAGATTACTCCGCACTGGAGATCAAAGATGATTCTTACTGGGCAAATATCGAGCGTGCCAACGAATGGGATTACAACGAAATGATTGCCAAAGCCGGCAAACCGGTAGACAAGGATGAATGGTTGATGACTCCTCAAACAGTGAACGCTTATTATAACCCGACTACCAATGAAATCTGCTTCCCGGCAGCTATCCTGCAACCTCCGTTCTTCGATATGAATGCGGACGATGCTATGAACTACGGTGCAATCGGCGTGGTAATCGGCCATGAGATGACTCATGGATTTGACGATCAGGGACGTCAATATGACAAAGACGGAAACCTGAAAGACTGGTGGACAGAAGAAGATGCTAAAAAGTTCGAAGAACGGGCACAGGTGATGGTTAACTTCTTTGACAGCATCGAAGTTGCTCCGGGCGTACACGCAAACGGTAGTCTGACACTTGGAGAGAACATTGCCGACCACGGAGGTTTGCAAGTTTCTTTCCAGGCATTCAAGAATGCAACAGAAGCCGCACCGTTGGAAATTGTTGACGGATTTACTCCGGAACAACGTTTCTTCCTGGCTTACGCTAATGTGTGGGCAGGAAATATCCGTCCGGAAGAAATTCTCCGATTAACCAAACTTGATCCTCACTCATTAGGCAAATGGCGTGTGGACGGTGCTCTTCCTCATATCCAGAATTGGTATGAAGCATTCAAAATCACCGAACAGGATTCGATGTTCGTACCTAAAGAAAAACGAGTATCTATTTGGTAATAGTTTTTGAATAGAGAACATATATGCGAAGAGGCGTTGATTTTCCGTTGAGGAGAGTCAACGCTTTTTTTTATTAATTCACACCTTATTTATTACGTACGATAAACAATATTTCGTAACTTTGCACACCAAATACTTAATAAGCAATTCAATGTCAGAGTCTAAAAGAATAAAAACTGCATTGGTATCTGTATACCATAAAGAAGGTTTGGATGAAATTATTACCAAACTTCATGAAGAGGGAGTAGAGTTTTTGTCAACAGGCGGAACTCGTCAGTTTATTGAATCATTGGGATATCCTTGCAAGGCAGTGGAAGATTTGACCACTTATCCTTCTATTCTCGGTGGTAGAGTAAAGACATTACATCCGAAAATTTTCGGAGGTATTCTTTGTCGTCGCGGCCTGGAACAGGATATGCAACAGATTGAGAAATATGAAATTCCCGAGATAGATCTGGTTATTGTTGATTTGTATCCGTTCGAAGCTACCGTAGCTTCCGGTGCATCTGAAGCAGACATTATTGAAAAAATCGATATAGGTGGAATCTCACTGATTCGTGCCGCAGCCAAGAACTACAACGATGTAATCATCGTAGCTTCTCAAGCTCAATACAAACCATTATTGGATATGTTGATGGAGCACGGCGCTACTTCTTCACTTGAAGAACGTCGCTGGATGGCTAAAGAAGCATTTGCCGTTTCTTCTCACTACGATTCGGCTATTTTCAACTATTTCGATGCCGGCGAAGGTTCTGCTTTCCGTTGCTCTGTTAATAGCCAGAAGCAACTTCGTTACGGTGAGAACCCACATCAGAAAGGTTATTTCTACGGAAATCTGGAAGCAATGTTCGACCAGATTCACGGAAAGGAAATCTCTTATAACAATCTTCTCGACATCAACGCAGCCGTTGATCTGATCGACGAATTCGATGACCTCACTTTCGCTATCCTGAAACACAACAACGCTTGCGGATTAGCTTCCCGTGCTACAGTTTTGGAAGCTTGGAAAGACGCATTGGCCGGTGATCCGGTTTCTGCTTTCGGAGGTGTATTGATTACGAATGGTGTCATCGACAAAGAAGCTGCGGAAGAAATCAACAAGATTTTCTTCGAAGTGATTATCGCGCCGGATTATGATGTGGATGCACTCGAAATCCTGGGACAGAAAAAGAACCGCATCATCCTCGTTCGTAAGGAAGCTAAATTGCCTAAGAAACAATTCCGCGCTTTGCTGAATGGCGTATTGGTGCAGGATAAAGATACTAATATTGAAACGGTAGCCGACCTGAAAACCGTGACAGACAAAGCTCCTACTCCGGAAGAAGTGGAAGATATGTTGTTTGCCAACAAAATTGTAAAGAACAGCAAATCCAACGCCATCGTATTGGCAAAGGATAAACAACTTCTTGCAAGCGGTGTAGGACAGACTTCACGTGTAGACGCATTGAAACAAGCAATTGAAAAAGCCAAATCATTCGGTTTCGACCTGAATGGTGCAGTAATGGCTTCCGATGCCTTCTTCCCGTTCCCCGACTGTGTGGAAATTGCAGATAAAGAAGGTATTACGGCTGTTATCCAACCGGGAGGTTCGGTAAAAGACGATTTATCATTTGCTTATTGCAATGAGCACGGTATGGCGATGGTGACTACCGGTATCCGTCATTTTAAACACTAATATTAATGAAGAATGAAGAACTAATAATGAAGAATGACTGCACGTGACAGCATCCTCATTCTTAATTCTTCATTCTTAATTCTTAATTCTTCATTTAAAAATATGGGATTATTTTCTTTTACACAAGAGATAGCAATGGACTTGGGCACAGCCAATACTATCATCATCACGAACGGAAAAATCGTGGTGGATGAGCCTTCGGTTGTAGCTCTGGATCGCCGTACAGAAAAGATGATTGCCGTGGGGGAAAAGGCGAAGTTGATGCATGAAAAAACCCACGAAAACATACGTACCATCCGTCCGTTGAGAGACGGAGTGATTGCCGACTTCTATGCTTGCGAGCAGATGATGCGCGGATTAATCAAACAGGTAAATACTCGCAACCGTCTTTTTTCTCCGTCGCTTCGTATGGTGATCGGAGTGCCTTCGGGTAGTACGGAAGTTGAACTTCGTGCTGTTCGTGACTCTGCCGAACATGCCGGTGGACGTGATGTTTATCTGGTATTTGAACCTATGGCCGCAGCTATTGGCATTGGTATCGATGTAGAGGCACCGGAAGGAAATATGATTGTCGATATAGGTGGTGGTTCTACCGAGATTGCCGTAATTTCATTGGGAGGTATTGTTTCGAATAACTCCATTCGCATTGCAGGTGACGATCTGACAGCAGATATTCAGGAATATATGAGCCGCCAACATAACGTTAAAGTCAGTGAACGTATGGCCGAGCGTATTAAAATCAATGTAGGTGCTGCTTTGACCGAACTGGGTGAGGATGCTCCGGAAGATTATATTGTTCACGGACCGAACCGTATTACTGCGCTTCCGATGGAAGTGCCGGTATGTTATCAGGAAGTAGCACACTGCCTTGAGAAATCAATTTCAAAAATTGAAACGGCTATTTTGAGCGCGTTGGAGAATACGCCTCCTGAACTGTATGCTGATATTGTACACAATGGAATCTATCTGGCCGGTGGTGGAGCGCTGCTTCGTGGCTTGGACAAACGTCTGACTGATAAGATTAATATTCCTTTCCACATTGCGGAAGATCCGTTGCATGCAGTGGCTAAAGGTACAGGTGTTGCATTGAAGAATGTAGACCGTTTCTCATTCTTGATGAGATAAATAATTAACTACGAATTACGAGCTATAAGTTACTGGCAGTGCATAAATGTAGCTGCATATACTTGTAGCTCGTAGTTCGTAGCTTGTAACTTATATGTCTTTATGCGGAATTTACTGAACTTTCTCTTGAAATATAATCACTGGTTCCTCTTCATTTTATTGGAGGTGATCAGTTTTGTTTTGTTATTTCGCTTTAATCACTATCAACACAGTGTTTATTTCAGTTCGGCTAATGCGGTTGCCGGCAAAGTGTATGAAGTATCCGGAGGGATTACTTCTTATTTCCATTTAAAATCGGTCAATGAAGATTTGCTGGATCGCATTATGGAACTGGAACAACAGAATCACAATCTGGAGGATGCTCTGGGAAGGCATTTATCAGACTCTACCGAATTAAATAGTATCCGCAATTTACCTAATACGGATTATCAGGTTTTTAAGGCGCGGGTCATCAATAACAGTCTCAATCTGGTAGATAATTACATCACTTTAAATCGTGGATCGAAAGATGGGATCCGCCCGGAAATGGGAGTTGTCGACGGAAACGGAGTCGTTGGTATCGTATACGATACTTCTTCTCATTATTCCCGGGTCATTTCGGTGCTGAACAGCAAGTCCAGTATTAGTTGTAAAATTGTGGGTAGTGAATATTTTGGTTATCTGAAATGGGAGTATGGAGATTCCCGATATGCTTATTTGAAAGATTTACCCCGTCATGCAGAGTTCAACTTAGGGGATACAGTGGTAACCAGTGGTTATTCTACCGTTTTTCCTGAAGGGATCATGATTGGTACTGTAGATGATATGGCCGATTCGAATGACGGGCTCTCTTATTTGTTGAAAGTAAAGCTGGCAACGGATTTTGGTAAAGTGAGTGAAGTGCGTGTGATTGCAAGGACCGGCCAGCATGAACAAAAAGAATTGGAACAAAAGAGTTTGGCGCAATGATTATCAACTATATACATAGAATAGGATGGTTTGTCGGTCTGATCTTGCTTCAGGTACTGATCCTGAATAATGTGCATATTGCCGGTGTGGCTACTCCTTTTTTATATGTCTACTTTATTTTAAAGTTTAATTCCGGTACTTCCCGAAACGAATTGATGTTATGGGGCTTTTGCATAGGTCTTGCCATTGATATCTTTTCTAACACACCGGGTATGAATGCGGCGGCGACAGTGTTACTGGCTTTTCTACGTCCGTTGTTTCTCCGTTTGTTTACTCCCCGCGATACTTTGGACAGCATTGTACCTTCGTTGAAAAGTATGGGGATTGCTTCTTTTCTCAAATATCTGGTGGTGAGTGTCTTTGTACATCATCTTATGTTGCTTACTCTTGAGTTCTTCTCATTTACCAGCATACCGTTATTGCTGTTAAGGGTGGTGTCGAGCACCATTTTGACTATAACTTGTATTATGGCTGTTGAAGGAGTGAGGAGATAGATATGGCAAAAGATTATGTGCTGGAGAAACGAAAATATGTGATCGGTGGAGTAGCGCTGGCTATTGTCCTGATCTACTTAGTGCGTTTATTTTCACTCCAGATAGCTACGGATGACTATAAGAAGAATGCCGACAGTAATGCTTTCTTAAATAAAATTCAGTATCCGTCACGTGGGGCGATGTACGATCGGAATGATAAATTGTTGGTGTTTAATCAGCCTGCTTATGATATTACAATGGTTCCAAAGGAAGTTGAGAACCTTGATACACTTGATTTGTGTCAGACGCTGAATATCACCCGTGCGCAGTTCCTGAGAATTATGAGTGATATGAAAGACCGCCGTAGAAATCCGGGATATTCACGTTATACTAATCAGGTATTTATGTCTCAGCTTTCGGCAGAAGAGTGTGGGGTGTTTCAGGAGAAACTATTTAAATTCCGGGGATTCTATATACAGCGTCGCACCATTCGACAATATAGTTATAACTCTGCTGCCCATGTGCTTGGTGATATCGGTGAGGTATCAATGAAAGACATAGAAAATGATGATTACTACATCCGTGGCGACTATATCGGTAAGCAAGGCATTGAAAAATCGTATGAATCTTTTTTGCGCGGTGAAAAGGGAGTGGAAGTATTGCTGCGTGATGCCCATGGGCGCATACAGGGGCATTATATGGATGGGAAGTATGATAAACGTCCGATACCCGGGAAGAATCTGAAACTCGGAATTGACATTGATCTCCAGATGCTGGGAGAGCGTTTATTGAAAAACAAAATCGGTAGTATTGTAGCTATTGAGCCGGAAACGGGGGAAATACTTTGTATGGTTTCCTCGCCTGATTTTGATCCGAGACTGATGATTGGGCGTCAGCGTGGAAAGAATCACCTCATGCTTCAGAGAGATCCGATGAAACCTTTGCTAAACCGTTCGATTATGGGGGTATATCCTCCGGGATCAACGTTTAAGACAGCACAAGCACTGACTTTCTTACAGGAAGGAATTATTCAGACCAATACGCCGGCCTTTCCTTGTGCTCATGGATTCAATTACGGAAGCCTGCATGTAGGTTGCCATGCTCATGGTTCACCGCTGCCATTGATACCGGCCATTGCTACTTCATGTAACTCTTATTTTTGTTGGGGATTGTTCCGGATGTTTGGTGACCGGAAGTATGGCTCCTCGCAAAATGCCATTACTGTTTGGAAAGATCACATGGTTTCTCAAGGTTTTGGTTATAAACTTGGAGTAGACTTGCCGGGGGAGAAGCGCGGATTGATCCCTAATGCTCAGTTTTATGATAAAGCTTATCGTGGACGCTGGAATGGATTGACGGTAATCAGTATTGCCATCGGTCAGGGAGAGATTCTGGCAACTCCGTTGCAGATAGCCAATCTGGGTGCTACTATTGCCAATCGGGGACATTTTATCACTCCGCATATTGTGAAAGAAATACAGGACGAACAGCTTGACAGTATCTATCGGGTGCCCAGAAAGACCTCTATCGACCGAAAACATTATGAAGATGTGGTGACCGGTATGCGGGCTGCGGTTACGGGAGGAACTTGCCGGGTGGCTGGGGCCATTTTGCCGGATGTTGAAGTGTGTGGTAAGACCGGTACGGCGCAGAATCGTGGTCATGACCATTCTGTCTTTATGGGATTTGCTCCGATGAATAATCCCAAGATAGCCATTGCTGTATATGTTGAGAACGGTGGCTTTGGTGCGGTTTACGGAGTACCTATCGGGGCACTGATGATGGAACAATATTTAAAAGGAAAGCTGTCCCCCGAGAACGAGATACGTGCAGAAGAATATAGTAATAGAGTGATTATGTATGGAAACGAGGAGCGTTAGTTTATGGAAAACATTGGATTGGGTAACGATCGGTATTTACCTGCTCCTTATTATCGGCGGATGGTTCAGTGTGTGTGGAGCCAGTTATGATTATGGTGATCGTGACTTTCTGGATTTTTCTACCCGCGCCGGTAGGCAGTTTGTGTGGATTATCTGTTCTTTCGGGCTTGGCTTCATTCTTCTGATGCTTGAAGAACGGATGTACGATATGTTTGCATACCTTGTATATATAGGTCTGATTCTTCTGTTGATAGTGACTATCTTTATCGCACCTGATACAAAAGGCTCCCGTTCCTGGTTAATATTAGGTCCGGTCAGTCTCCAGCCGGCGGAATTCGCAAAGTTTGCAACGGCTTTGGCATTGGCGAAGTTTATGAATGCCTATTCTTTTAATATAAAGAAGTGGAAATGCTTTTTGCCTTTGGTTGCTTTTATTCTGTTGCCGATGTTGCTGATCGTGTTACAGAAAGAAACCGGTTCGGCATTGGTCTATCTTGCTTTTTTCTTGATGCTGTATCGCGAAGGTATGCCCGGAGTTGTTTTGTTTTCAGGGGTATGTGCAGTAGTATATTTTGTGGTAGGTATTCGTTTTGATCAGGTGTTTATTGCCGACACACCTACACCGATCGGAGAATTTGCTGTTTTGATGATGATACTTTTGTTTGCAGGTTCCATGGTTTGGGTGTATAGAAAGAAATGGGAGCCTGTGCGGAATATTATAGGTGGTAGTTTGCTTGCATTGTCGATTGCCTATCTTGTTTCTGAGTATCTTGTTCCTTTTAATCTGGTTTGGGTAGAGTGGGGACTTTGTGTGGTGGTTATCTGCTATCTGCTTTACTTGTCTCTGAGCGAGCGGCAACGTGCTTATCTCCTGATAGCATTGTTTGCTTTGGGATCTATTGGTTTTCTCTACTCAAGCGATTATGTTTTCGACAATATCCTTGAACCTCATCAGCAGATTCGTATAAAGGTAGTGTTGGGAATGGAAGAGGATCTGGCTGGTGCCGGTTATAATGTTAACCAGTCTAAGATAGCGATTGGTTCTGGAGGATTGACCGGCAAGGGCTTTCTGAACGGTACGCAAACGAAGTTGAAATATGTGCCTGAACAAGATACAGACTTTATTTTCTGTACTGTAGGCGAAGAACAGGGATTTGTTGGTTCAGCTGCTGTCCTTTTACTTTTCCTGGCATTGATACTGCGTCTTATAGCGGTATCGGAGCGGCAGACCTCAACTTTTGGACGGGTTTATGGCTATTCGGTCGTGAGTATCTTCCTTTTCCATTTATTTATTAATGTCGGAATGGTGCTTGGTCTGACTCCTGTGATTGGTATTCCGTTACCTTTTTTTAGTTATGGGGGGTCGTCCTTATGGGGATTTACTATTCTGCTCTTTATTTTTCTGCGTATTGATGCAGGACGTAGCAGGAGGTTATAAGTGCTCGATTTTCAGTCCCACATCAATGATTCCGGTTATTTGTTCATCTTTCATTCCGTGTACAACTTTAAAAGTATAGTTACCGGGATGCTTGATGGAGCAGTCTTTTAAGGGAAGAGCCGATTGGTAAAGACTTCCCCAGCCGGTTCCTTTCCATTTACCTTCCTGGTCAGTCAGAGTAAACTTCAGAGTGTCTGTTTTCCATACAGTTGAATCTTCCAGATTGTAACTGATAAGGATGTCCAGATTCTGATAAGGATAATTACTGCTGTTGCGTACACCGGCAGACAATCGCAGATTGATCAGGGAGTCATTCAAAGGGACATTGAAAAAGAGTGTATCACTCTTTTTCCATCCACCTTGAGGGGTGGATTGATATGAGTGATACACAGTGTTATCGTCACATGCAGTCAGTATCCATGTCATGAGAAGCATGTAGATGCTATTCTTGAGCAGGTTTTTCATTTCCCTGGGGTTTCTCGGTGCGTTTAGGTTGTTCGTTGTTACGTGGTCCGCGGGGTTCGCGTGGAGGGCGCTGCTCACGGGGTTCATTCTTACGTGTTTCCCGATTTTCATTATTGCGCGGTTCACGAGCCTCATTATTTTTGCGCGGCTGATTGTTGCTGCGGTTATTGTTTTTGGGGCGTTCTCCTCGTGTGCGTTGTTGCCCTTGTACCGCTTGAGCTCCACTGTTCTCTTTGTTTTCTATAGCCGTCGGCGATGGGTTTTGTGTTTCAGCATTGGCGGCTTGTTGCGGACGGTTGTTATTGTTCTTTTTCTTCTTTTTGCGGTTTCCGTTTCCACCTTCTTCTTTTCCATTTCCATCTTTTCCGTTACGGCGACGGTCACGGTCAAAACGTGTCAGACTTTCTTGTTCCAACAGGTCAATCGGCTTTTTAGGTTCCGGTTTGCGTTCAGCTTCCAATAGACTATCCGGTTTGATGCCCCTTTTGTTCAGTCCTATCACTTCGAATGCCCGCTTCCCGCTGATAGTGACTAAGTTTGCGGCGAAATTCTTGTCTGTTGAATACGAAATCTGGTTGCTGAGAATATCTGCTTTGAAGAAATAATAGGTTCCGTCTTTAGTTTCCAGTTCGATCTCTCTTGAAGGCAGGCGCTTCTGCGCTTCTACATAGCAATCTACTTCGTAGTTCAGGCAACATTTTAACTTAGCACACTGTCCTGCCAGTTTTTGAGGATTGAGTGAAATGTCCTGATACCTTGCTGCGCTGGTCGATACAGACACAAAACTTGTCATCCAGGTGGCGCAACACAATTCACGTCCGCAAGGACCGATACCTCCGATGCGCCCTGCCTCCTGGCGCGCACCGATCTGTTTCATTTCGATACGTACTCTGAAAGCTTCAGCCAACACTTTAATTAACTGCCGAAAGTCGACGCGTTCGTCAGCGATGTAGTAGAAGATAGCTTTGTTGCCGTCTCCCTGATATTCTACGTCGCCAATTTTCATGTCCAAATTCAGGCTGGCCGCTATCTGACGCGCACGAATCATTGTGGCGTGTTCTTTGGCTTTGGCTTCTTCATATTTCTCCATATCCACAGCTTTGGCTTTGCGGTAGATACGTTTGATTTCAGCATCTTGTTTAAAGTTTGCCTTTTTCATCTGGAGCGGCACTAATCGTCCCGTCAGGGTAACGGTGCCGATGTCATGTCCCGGTGTAGCTTCTACGGCTACGATGTCTCCCTTCTCTAATTTGATCTTGTTGCTGTTTCGGTAGTATCCCTTGCGGGTGTTCTTGAACTGAACCTCTACCATGTCACTCTCCTCCGCATTGCCCGGTATGTCGGCCAGCCAATCGTAGGTATTTAGTTTTTTATCTTGTCGGGAACAGCTCTTACAGCAAAGGCCTCCACTCCCATTATGCAGTTTAAATTCCATATACTTTATTTTAAAGTTATTGCTTCAACAGTACGATCATCTTCAGTGAGAAGTCGAAAAATACCATTTTAGCGTTTACATTCTGTTCAATATGTTTTTGAGCTTCACTCAGTTCGTCCATGATGCCCATCACGTTTCGTTCGTTTACAAAAGGGGCAAACCGTGTAGCGAAGTTCTGTTCATCTAATGTCATATAAGTCAATTCTTTCCGATGCAGGTTGTAGATGAAATTCTCCCGGATCATCCGTTGGCAGTACTCCAGGAAGTTCTTCTGACGTTCACGTCCCATGCCTGACACTTGTTCGCTCCACAATTTCATTTCCCGGATTTTTCTTTGGTAAGAAAGGCGCATCAGGCTGACAAATAACTCAAAAAACAGTTGATTCTCTTCATTCAGATGAATGGTTTCAAGCGCTTTGATAAAGTTTCCGTTAGCCAGGTGGGCAATCGAAATACTGGTCGCCTGCTGCACTCCATATTTGTTTTGTAAAGCGTCGGCAATGCATTGTTCGTCTATTTTGCGTAGATTGAAACGTTGTGTACGGCTCAGTATCGTTTGGAGAATTAATTCCGGATTCTCTGATACCAGTAAGAAAATCGTTTTCTGGGGTGGTTCTTCCAGCAGCTTTAATAACTTGTTGGCACAAGCTTGCTGCATCTTTTCGGGAAGCCAAAGAATGGTAATCTTAAATCCTCCTTCGCTGGATTTAAGGCTGAGCTTTTTCATGATCTCATCACTTTCTTTGGTGTAAATCACCGCCTGTGCATTTTCTGCGTTAATTTCATTTAGCCAGTGGTTAATCGTAAAATAGGGATTATTCAGTACCAGTTTTCTCCATTCCACAATGTAATCATCACTTCTTCCGTTTTTTACTACCGGAAAAACGAAGTGAACATCGGGGTGAACCAGCTTATTGAACTTCACACACGACGGACAGACTCCACAAGCGTCTGTCTCACTGCGGTTCGTGCAACTCAGGTAGCGTGCATAGGCTAATGCCAATGGAAACTTGCCCACACCTTCAGGCCCGCAGAAAAGTTGGGCGTGTGGTATGCGTCCTTCGCTGACTTCTTGTATCAGTCGCTGCTTGGCTGCCTCTTGTCCGATGACGTCTCTGAAAAACATAGTTTAATAAATCGCTTTGGCTACTTCTTTTATACTGTCCACTGCTCCGATGGAGTAAAAGTGGATACTGGGTACACCGGCGGCCATCAGCTCTTTACATTGGTTGATACACCATTCGATACCCACTTTGCGGGCTTCCTCGTCTGTTTTGCACTTCAGTGCTTCCTGGGTTAGTTCTTCCGGAAGGTCTACCTTAAATGTTTTCGGAACCATGCTTAGTTGGGATAACTTCTTGAAAGGTTTGATGCCCGGAATAATCGGGATGTGTATTCCTGCCTGGTGTACTCTTTCTACGAAATCAAAGTATTTCTTGTTGTCATAGAACAATTGTGTCACAGCATATTCGGCTCCGGCCTCCACTTTCTTTTTCAGCCAATGGATATCCATGTCGATGTTAGGTGCTTCTTCATGTTTTTCCGGATAACAGGCCACTCCATAAGAGAAAGGAGTATTTGTTACTTTCATCTCCGAACCGTCTACAAAGATACCTTTATTGAAATTATTGATCTGTTCCTGTAACTCTAAAGCATGATGATGTCCGTCTCCTTCGGGGGTAAAAACCGATTCGTGCTTTGCTTTATCTCCACGGAGAACCAACAGATCGGTAATTCCCAGGAATTGTAGGTCGAGCAGTACGTATTCAGTTTCTTCCTGAGTAAAACCACTGCACAGAATGTGAGGTACTACCGTCATATTATACTTGTTCTGGATAGCAGCTGCTACAGCTACGGTTCCCGGACGTCTTCGTAGCCGATTGCGCTGATAAAGCCCATTCCCCAGATCTCTGTATACATATTCACTGCGGTGCGTAGTGATATTGATATACTTGGGGTCAAATTCTCGTAATGTATCTATGGTTTGATACAGCTTCTCAATACCCGTACCTTTCAGAGGAGGAAGTATTTCAAAAGAGAAGGCTGTTTTTTCGTTGCTATGTATTAAGTCAATTACTCTCATTGTTTCTTTATTCGTCGTTGCTTTCCTTATAATAAGGTGCATATTGGGACAAAAATACGAAAAAAAGATGAAATGAAATCGTTGTGGAACCCTAAAAGATTGCTATCTCTTTCGGTTATGAATCTTTTTTGGCTGTTAACCGATACTTTTAATGAATGAAAGGCAAGATTTACATGGACAGATGCCCCTTTGGGGATATTTTTAAAGTTCGGTTTTGTTGTCCCTTCTGTTGATTTTGCTGGTGTATTTGTTCTTTTATTCCTTATGACAGAAGTCTTAGAACTACCTTATGACGGTACATCTTGTTTATTTTGAAAGACCTTTGCGCTTGAATTGCGAAAGAATCATAATTAGCTGATTTTGCTCTGGAAAACGATGAAAGAAAGTTTTTGTCTGTTACTATAACTGCTTTCATATGCTTTGGTAGAACATGCCTTGTTTTTTGGGGGGGAGAGAAATTATGGCAAAATGTGCTTTTAACATTAGTCTTTTATCTTTTCTTTTCGTCCCGTTTCACTCTTTCCCGGTCTCTTTCCTTTTTTCTTTTTGTATCTTTCATCTCCCATCCGCTTTTCTCCTCTCCTCCGCGAAATGTATTTCTATCTTCCATCTTCCACCTTTTTCAATCTTTTTATCTGATTATCATTTAGTTAATACGGTGGAAGATCGCGTTTTCAGCCCGTTTATCTTCCACCTTCATCTTCCATCTTCCACCCTCTGCCATCGCTTGAAAAACTTTCCTAATTCACTCGTATTCAGAAGTATACTTTCTGTTTCTTGTCAGTTTTTCCCTTAAAAAGCATTTTCATATCCCCGCTTGTTTGCTTGAAAATGCTCTGCTTTTTTCCGGAAGTCCTTTGTTATTTGCCGCTTGGGATATTCTTTGCCCCCGTCCGCCCCATTCCCTGTCCGCTATTCCCTTTCTCCCGCCTTCCTGAATAGACGGTGTCTGTCCTTTACCTTGTCCTCCCGCCTTTCCTTCCGCCGGCACTTTCCCTCAAGCATGGTCTGTCCGAAGAATGCGTTGCCTTGACGCTAACTCCCAATGTGGACCCCCGTAACCTCGAATGCGGGTTCCATTTACCAACCGGGGTAAACGCTTTTACATGCCGAGGTAAATGGCTTTACATGCTGAGGTAAATGCTTTTACATGCCCGGGTAAATGGCTTTACATCAAGAATAAAATTCAGGTAAATATACTCTTCTGATTATCAATGATATTTAACTGCTGACCCAGCTACGCATTTGTCCGGGTGCCCCCTGAGAATCCCTTTCCCATATCCCCCCCGGAGAAATTTGAAAC
>OGMJ01000166.1_pt1 | contig 46372 bp, 30 predicted proteins | sample 1573181 | NCBI WGS metagenome assembly OGMJ01 (sample SAMEA2582004, study PRJEB24529) | metagenome | biome: Human gut stool | place: China | collected 2011
AATGGATGAGAAAAAGCAGTATAGGCAAAAGAAAATATAGCAGAACTGTAAACTATAAAAAAGGTTGTGCCAACGTTTTGACACAACCTCATTTATTATAAGAGGAAAATTAGATTCTTTTATTTAGTTCCAACAAAAGTAACCTCTATCTTCTGAAATACCGCTGAAATAGACAATACAATCTTACAATCATTATTTATAAGTTTCGAACCCGAATTAAACTTACCACTAAGTGGTAATCCCGCATAAGAAATTGTATTTAAAGTTAGTTCACCTGTATTCAAGTCTTTAGATGCCGTTATATTAACATCAGCTGTCAAACCTGCATAACTAAAATTAGCAATAGTCATTTTAACAACCGTTCCATTTTCTATAACCTTCACACTTTGAGGATCTACAATTGTAGGAGTAGCTCCATCAACCGATACAGTTAATTTTCCGCTATATGTATTCGTCACACTCGCCGCAAAAACACTAATTGTACATAGCAACATTAATATTGTGAATATTCGTCTCATTTTTTTCTATTATTTATATTACCTTATTATTTAGTTTCCTGCAAATCCAGTCCCAATTCAAAGGCATCTGTTGATGCCCAATTACCACTTATAGCTCCAATTAACATAGACGCCATTCCTGCTTCCGGAGGAAGAATACCACTATTACTCAACAATTCCCATAAAATTAAAATATCAGATGTTTTCACAGGATCTCCCCAACTATCAACTTCCCCAGTTTCATGTACAGCCATTAATGGGTCAAAAGAAGCCTTATCTAAATAGATATAGCTATGCCCATTAGCTACTTTCACATTTAAAGGGAATCCATTGTTAACCCAGTCCAATAACATCGCAATTGATTCATCACTAATAGCAATAGATTCAACTTTTAAAAGTTTTGCTAACAATGTTTTAATTGTAGCGGGGTCACCTTTCAATATTTGATCAATAATTCCATCAAGTCCAGCAGCTCCACTTCCCATAGCCTGAGCCACAATTACAGGAATATTAAGTTTTACATATAACTTACCATCTTTTTCAAACCAGTATGCCAAGTTTTTAGGAGATTGCAACCATCCCTCTGTTGGAATCAGTTTTTTTGCAACATCAGCAGTTGGAGGCATTAAAGCCCACATTGGCTGGAATTGAATAGCTCCCGAATTATAAGAAGCTGTTACATTTCCGTCAGCACCAAGAGTTACTGATTGTAACACCTGAGGCAATAATACACCGAAAATTCCTCTAAACATCGCACCATAAGAAGTTCCATAATCAGAACTTTCAGTTACACATACATAATTTACATAACCAGCACCTGCTATTACAGCATTCGGATTAGTATAATCATTATAAGTCAACTCTCCTGTTGTATACTCAGCTAATCCATAAGTTTTAGCCCAACCTTTTGGATCATTCATCGTAACCTTCAAAGCTAAAGTCAGCACCTTATCTTTGCGAGAGCCTGTATATTCAACTGAAGCATTACTTGTTTTAGCAGTTCCACTAAAGCCATCACCATTTACTTTCACACCAGTCAAATTAGTTTCTTCCTCTCCAGGAATTACACTCTTCAAAAGAATGGTAACATTATCACCATCAGTCGCATCAAACACAACCTCTTTACCTGTTAATAAAGTTTCTCCATAAGAAAGCACTAAAGTTTCATCCTTATATGTTCCGATATAAAGACCGGCACCTGTTGCACTAACATTCAAGGTAACCTTACCTTCAGGTGTAATTGTACCATCAACTGTAACCTTTAACAATGGAGTCGGTTTAGCCGTTTCTCTTGTTACAGGTTTAGTCATAATATCTTTCGTTCCATTGAATTTGAAAGAGCCGTCAGCTTGTTTTTCCATTGCAACATCAACAGTTACATCACTATAACCATCAATCACATTTTTAAAACCTACTGTTGCAGACTGAAGACTTGTAGCTTCAAAGTTTACAGTTCCCGTGGTACTTGCTCCATTCAACTGGAAATCTACATTTTCTGCCTTAATTTCACCTTTAGGAAGTTCTTGCCAACTGTTATCATCATCGTCACTACAAGCAGTGAACAAGCTCACTGAACAAATCAGTGCGAAGAGATACAATAAATTTTTCTTCATAAATTAATCACGTTTAGTTAGTAATTTTTAATCTTTATTCTAAAACGGAGCAAAGTAACTGCTTTATTTCCATCCAAACAAGGTCTATCTTACGTATTTTATGTTCTAAATTTAAGATTAAGTTGCTTATTGGCCGAAATCGTATCATAAAAAATTCAATCTATGATTCTAATCCATCAGATATAACATCTCTCAATCATCATCTTTAATAATATAATGGCAGAATAGTTTTCTTATGCTAATTACTTATATTACACTGGTTATAAAAAGACAGGGGTAAGAGTCCCTTTCTATCAAAAAAGATCTCTTACTCCCTTTCAGCCTTTATACATAATAATATAATCGTATATATACGTTCTAAGTTGCCACTACCGATTATCCTATTTTTTAAGAATCAATATAGCTCGTCCAATACTTTCACCCGAAATGCAGGATATACGGGAACAGTATGCTCTTTTTTCATAATCTCACCAATCTTTTTGACGATTTCAGGATGCTTAGGGGCAACATCCCTCTGTTCACAAGAATCTGTTTCCAGATCGTATAGCTCGATCTTCATATTTCCTCTTTTCAGTCCATTACGCAATCCTTTCCATTTGCCCATACGTACAGCCTGTTGTCCTTCTATGTCCATAAACTCCCAATAGAGATAAGAATGCTTCATTTGATCTCCACTCTCCATTAAAGTCGGATAAAAACTGATTCCATCGGTCTCTGTGGCCGGATTCACACCTGCCAGTTCACATATCGTTGAGTAAAAATCATAAGATGTACATGGTAATGTAGTGTGTGCTCCTGCCCGGATATGTCCTTTCCATGTTACAATCAACGGTACACGGATTCCTCCTTCACGCAAAAAGCACTTTCCCCATCCATATTCCGAACGGAAAGGACCTCCACTCCGGAACCAGGGCGAATCGACTCCACCATTAAAGGTCGGGCCATTATCACTTGAAATGATAATGACCGTATTTTCATACAATCCCTTCTTCTTTAAAAAATCTACAATCTCACCTACCTTCTCATCGATGTAAGTCACCATTGCCGCATATCCGGCATGTGGATAACGTGCCGGAAAGTAATCGGCCTGTCCTAAATAAGGGGACTCGTCACCAAATTTCCTGACATAATGATCAATCAAACGTTGAGGGGCCTGAATTGGAACATGTGGCAAAGGAGTAGCGTAGTAAAGAAAAAAGGGTTGTTTTTTGTTCTCCTCCATAAAACGCAATGCTTCTTCCTGAATTTTATCGGGCGAATAAACATGTGAGATTAACTTATCATAGCTGCTCAGGCTCAAAGGATCGGCTCCGGGGTCAAGTTTGGTATGCGGTATCACCGTATCATTTGCCAGATACTCCCTCTGTTCATTCCGATACAAATGCAATGGAAAGTAAGTGTGTGCCTGACGCTGACAATTATAACCATAGAAGAAGTCAAAACCATGATTCAAAGGCAGGCTTTCAGTACCCGGAGCACCCAATCCCCACTTTCCTACTATCCCTGTACGATATCCTCCTTCCTTCAAAATTGACACAAATGTTTTCGTACCGGATGGCAATCCGCGTTGACCTTCTAAGGTTGAATCGCGCTCAGCCGCAAGAAAATCCCATACTCTACCACGTTCCGGAGCTTCATCATTCCCCCTGATGCCACAATGACCACTGTGTTTTCCTGTCAAAAGAACACAACGGGCAGCAGCCGAAACCGGAGATCCGGTATAATAATTACTGAATACCATTCCTTCGGCAGCCAAACGGTCTATATGGGGAGTTTCGATCCGCCTCTGTCCGAAACATCCCAGATCTCCATAACCCAGATCATCCGCAAGCACAAAAATAATATTGGGACGGACAGAATCGGTAACCTTATCCCCCGCATACACCATCTGGAGTCCTGTTGTTTGTACCAACAATGCAGAACATACAAATCTAATATTCATGCGAATCTGTAGTTTATTCTTTATTTAGAATTTTATCGTTGCATCCTCAATAACCGACACCAAAGGATAACTGCCTATTGAATCTCCCATATTCAAATCTTGAGGTGTGGGAGGTACAAAATTTGCCTTGGTACCTTTTACATCCGCACCCTCTTCCGTTAAAGTCACGATAGCATACAGTGGTTTATCATACGTTATGGAATACTCCAAAAGAGAATATTTTTCATTAATTTCTTTCGGATAGCGTTTTTCTGTCATGGAAGGCTGCTCAATCCAGACATACGATGCACTGTTTATTTGCATATAAGTGACGCCATTAATCACTTTTGTATAGTTACTGTGATTGTGTCCACTGAAAGCCAATACAACTTTCTTAAATCCTGCACGGATATTTTCTTCTTCCAATATCTGTCGAACGGCTGCCCCATTATTCAAACACAAATCTATACTTTGATGAGAGAACAATACACATTTCTTATCCGTAGCCGCCAAATCTTTTTTCAGCCAAACCATTTGTTCCGGATCGATAAATGCGCGCATCTTTGCATCTACATAATAATTGGCTCTCGCATAATGTCGATACTCCTTACCATCATACAAATTATTACCATCTAAAATAATAAAATGAAAGTCTCCTTGGTCAAATGAATAATAACGACCGGGCATTTTCATACCTCCAACATATTCTTCCGGGGTATATTTATCCATGTCATGGTTACCAATAACATGATATTTATCCTCTTCGAAGCTATCCCAAAGTTCCCGATAGACCTGACTTGGACTATCCAACCGGCAGAAATCTCCCAGTTCGATAATAAAATCAACCTTCGCGTCCTTGGCAGCCTTAATAAAAGAAGCGACACGTTTTTCTCCATCAGGCACATCAGGTGCGTGAAAATCAGATGCGATGGCAAATCGCAATGTTTTTTCCTGTTTCGTACAAGAACAAAAACATTCGGCAAATACTACTGTAAAACCGAAACACAACAAACGAATAAAAAATAATTTTCTTTTCATAACTTCGATATCTCAGTCTATTACCAACTATTTAATTATTTTTTTCAATTTCTTTTCTATTGCCACAGCTTGCCGGACCATACCAAAATCGGAAGGATGTACATAGTCGACCCACGAATCCGTACTATATCCCAATTCTTCCCTTGACAGATAAAACAGATTTTTTACGCCTTCTTTTTTCAGTTCTTTATAAGCTTTCGCTTGCCCTATATTTGCGCGCATGTAAGCATCGTATTGCTTTTGATTGGTAATACCATTACTATAGCCCGCATGCTCTACCAAAAGGACAGGAGTATCATGTTTTTTACGTATCTGCCAAACAGCCTGTTTTACCAGATTCTTCACTTCTTCCTCTCCACTATCTGTCAAATTGGCCATACAATCCAATATATAGACACATGCATTTTGTTCATTAATGAAGTCTACCACCTCTTTTTCCAGCTTACCATTACCAGAAAATCCCAGATTTATAAGAGGGATTTCCAATGAACGGCTTACAATATTCCCCCATGCCATACCAGGTCTTGACGCACAAGCCCCTTGGGCGATGGAAGTTCCGTAAAGGACGATAGGATGATCCGTCATTGCCGGAACGAATGAAAAAATGCTTCCAACAGGCACACCTATTTCCAAATGCTCCACCCTGTTATACAAGGGCAGATAGAGGGTATACTCCTGCTCCCTCCCCACATTCGAACCCCGGTCTATATGATAGTCATAACGGATAGTATCACCAAAAGAATAATCACCAAAACAAAAACCTTTATCTACGTCACGGTACAGATCCACCCCTGAAACTCCGGTTGCCGGCATGTGAAGCATACTATAGCCTCCTGTAGCTTTATATTTAACCTTAATATCTTTTGCATCTGTTTTGAAACAGATAGCCAATCCGGCAGATTCACCGGCCAGGCTCCACACTTTATCCCTCACTTTACCTTTGGCGCGTAACGGTAAGCGGTAATAATTTCCTCCATCTTCATTCCAGCCTTGATTCTGAATGAATGAACTGGATTTCCCACCATTATTCTGCGGATCATACCACTCCCATTGTGCTACGCATTCTACTGAAATGAGCAGTAGAACTATTAATAAAAGGTTTCGATTCATACTTATAAATTAATACTGCATTATTTTTCCAACGATGACACTTTAAAAGTAGTCAATACAAAACCGTGATCGGAAGGATAAAAGAATTTTTCTCCCATAAACTCCAGAGGTTTAGTCAGCTCCTGGTTATAAGATTCAGACGTTACCGCACGAATAGTCTTACCTTGATAATAGATAAAATCAATACGGTCGGACCGGACAGGCTTATCTTCATTATCGTAGATCCAGGTAGCTCCTATATTCTTTTCGGGTTGGGGATGAATTTCACGAAAGCTATCCTTGAAACCTGCGTTTTGCATCTCTTTAGAAACAGTCCATTCCACAACGGCACCACCATGGCTATACATATCTTTCGTGGTATCTGTCCAGTCAAGATGGGAATGTACATTGAAATCTCCCCCCATAATCATGGCAATTCTGTCAGTCTGACGAATTATCGGTCGCAAAACAAAAAGTATGCGGCGTCTTTCATCATCTCGTGTTCCGGCATCGTCCCAAGCCAAAATATCGGCTTCTGATTGCTCTGTAGGCACTAATCGCATATCGGGTAAATAATGCAGCCAGGTATCGAATAAACGGACCGGCGTACCATCCATATCTATTTCGACTCCTCCGAAATTGAATGTAGAAATGGAATCAGGAAAAAGATACGTTTTCTTTATCGGATAGCGACTATAAATACACAGATTGTCTGATAACAATACGTAATCATATCCCAAAGAGTCTGCCACCATTGGAGCCGCACCATAAGTCTCAATCATCAAAATAACATCCGCCTGACTTTTTTTCAGAATCCCTATAGTTCCTTCACAGCCCTTTTCGGGATAGTTTTTAGCATGCCCTGCATGCCATACATTCCATGACAAAACTTTTAATTCCTTCTCCTTAGCACGTTCCACAGGTGTGCAAGAGACAAAGCTAATTGCCAAAGACGCAATTAGCATATATATAAATCTTTTCATATCAATCTTTTATACAGGTATCATCCAATGGGGGGCTATTTCCCCCATTGGATAAGTACATTTTAATTATTTAGTAAAAAATGCTGTCGTTACCGGATTGCCCAACCAGGCTTCGTGAGGCTCAACCCCCAGCAACCAAGCTTCCGTTGCAGCCACATCAACCACCATTGTACTCTCAGTTATCTTATAGTTCTTTTTCACACCCTTTCCATAAAATACAAGCGGGGTCTCCATTTCATTGAGAGTTTTTCCGCCATGATTAGTACCGATTCCGCCATGATCCGCAGTCAGTATAATTACAGTATCATCCATCATACCGGCTTCTTCAATGGCTGCTACTATTTCACCTAAATAACCGTCCAATTCATCGAGCTTTTCATAATACTCTTTGGATTCCCACTTGTAGCTGTGTCCGGTGTGATCAGGATATTCAAATATAACGGCACAATACATAGGCTTTTTCTCTTTCAGATAATTCACGGCGAATTGTGTCGCTCCCTTAGGATGTTCCTTTGTTTGCGGAGCATGTACGAAGTAGTTGATAGCGAGCGAATCAACCAGATATCTCATTCCATCCCATTCATAAATATAGCCTACTTCTGCTTTAGGATATGTATCGCGTATCAATCCGTAAAGTCCCGGAAAACGACCGTATTGATTGGTTATAAAAGGAGGAATCTCGGGTGTCTTGCTTCCCCAGGTCGTATATCCATGAAGTTCCGGTCCGGCTCCGGAAAACATAGAGGCCCAGTTTGGAGCACTCGATGATGGCAGAATCGAACGGTTGTTCAGTGTATAAGCCCCTTCTTCCATCAACCGGTTGAAATTGGGCATGGGATGATTGCGGATAGCAACGGCACTTAAACCGTCAAAAGCAATTAATACTACATGCTTCGGATGTTTCTTCAAACGGGGACCGGCTGCATTTACTTCACCGGCAAATAAACTAAGAATCACAGAAAATATGAATAATATCGAAATCTTTTTCATTTTGTATATACAATTAATCGTGTAACCTAAAATTATAAATATTACCTCCAAAATCGGTAACGAACAGACAGTTACCGCTTACTGCCACACTCGAGAATACCGGAGCTCCCAAAGCACGTTTCCCACGATAGGCGCCTGTGTCCAAGTCAACGGCATGCAAATACCCGTCACTGGCCCCAAAGAAAACGGTTGCTCCCACAAGTACAGGCGAAACTTCGACTGTGCATTCATGGCTATGAGAATAAGGGACAGTATAGAAAAGGCTTGTTCCGGTACGATAGTTCCAGACCTCTTTAAAAGTAAGACGGTCAAATGCAACCACTCCCTTATTGGAAGTGGAAACAACCAGATATTTATCCGTCACAAGCGGAGCGCAGGCCGAATTAAACTCATAAGAAGTTTCCGCCATTTTCAGAATATCTCCGGAACGTGGGTTGATCACATATAAATTCTCACATGAGGCCAGATAGAAATTACCATCGTAAAAAGTTGCCGATCCGTCACGGAAACGAATTTTACTGTCACGCTTCTTCCACAATAAAGTACCGTCATTGATGTCATGTCCGAAGAGTCCGTTCCAATGTGCAGACGCCACTAATACTCCTGCACCTACAGTCAAAGTAGAAGTGGTTCCCTCACCTCCATCCCAGGTTTTGTTCTGCCACAGGATCCTTCCATCGGCAGTCCGTACGGCACAAGTTCCTTTTGCATGTCCGGCATACACCACACCATCGACAACCGCCAAGCCTTCATCAAGAAGTGGCAATAGAGAAACCGGCAACTGTGTTTGCCAACAAACCGTTCCTTTTTCTGCATCTATGGCGTAAAGCATCCCCGAAGCATCCGAAGCAAACACGCGCCCGTCTTCATAAGCAATGGTATTCTTTATCGAATTAGAAGCACTGAAAGTCCAGCAAAGACCTCCTGTTGCAGCATCATAGGCTTTTATAAAGCATTTCTCTGCCCTATCATCGTCAATGGTTCCTATAAACACTTTATTCTGTGCCACTATGGGCGAACACATATAAATATTGCTGCCTGCATTTCGGACCCAGTTGGTTTGCAGAGGCAAAGACACTGTGTCATTCACCAGTTGATTGTGGGCGGCATTTCCACGAAGTCCCGCCCAAATGGCGGATGCCACAGCCGAAGCTGCCGGCTGCCCGGTTACGGTGTAATCCACCCTTTTCGTCAAACGGGTTCCATCCTCAAACTCGGCAGTCACCAACAAGCGCTGCTTGCCATCGGACACACGGACTGTTCCGCTCCATTCCCAGTCTGTTTCGGGTAACAATGTGACAGACGACATGATTTTCCCGTTCCGTTCAACAGAAGCCGTTACTTTTTTTGCGTACGACACCGTACGATAAGCATTAATCCGAACTGTCATTTTACCATCAGAGACAGAAACAATTTCACCTTCTGCCGGATAAGCAGAAGTCAAGATTCCATCGATATAAGTATAACGGGTTTCCGAACTGAGTTTACCTTTGGTATCAGCATGATAAATCCTGAAACAGGACGTTCCGTGATCGATTCCTCCTTTATCCGGAGTAGATGAGCAGTAGGTCTGAAGTCCCGACTTCAACTGCTTATAATAATGATTGTGCCAGTGTCCGTAAATCATGGCGTCCAGATTATAATCTGCAAAGTCTATCTGTTCGCCGTTTTTATCCTTGAAGAGCAAATCGTCTCCCCAAAACCATAAGTCGTGATTAAATAAAACTACCCTTTTATCTCTATTTATTTGTGCAAGGTCATTCTTCAGCCAACGGATGATATCAGCACGCCTATACGAGGGTGCATGATCACCACCCAGCATCGGAGTAACCACATAATGCACATTACCAACATCGAACGAATACCATGAAGGACCGAAATGACTCTGCCATAACTCTTCACCATACCTTCCGGCACGCAAATCATGATTACCCACACAATAATAAGTCGGAACCCCAAAATCCTCAGAACGAAGATAACGTCCGTGAAAATCCTGATGGGCTTCATAACAAATATCACCCGTATGGATGATAAAAGCAGTCGGATTTGTTTTCACATACTCTTTCAGATTGTCTATCCAGTCACCATACAGAGATGTCTCTGTATCTGTGATTTGTACAAACGAATATCCATTTCCTGTCCTTACCGGACTCTTGCAAATTCCCAGTTCATACTTTTTCCCGGTCCCGTCGAAAGGTAAATAATGGGAAGCAGATGCCTGAAATCCATCGGGCACGGTCAAAGTGATAAACCGGGTGTCTTTATGTCCCGGAAGTATAAAGCTACCATCTTCCGCCGTTTGCACCACATGGAGCCCATCTTGCACACAGACCCCCTTTATCCCTTTCTCTCCGGCATCACGAATGCCGTTTCTGTTTGTGTCGATATAAACCCCGCCTTCTATCTGTGCGAAAGCAGAACTGCCAACTCCCAGGAATAAAGCCGCTATACCTGCAAATAACTTCAACATATTTATTGTTTTACTATATTAATCAGTTTTATCTCTTAACGAAAACAGCAGGCTTCTCCCGCTACTGCCGGAGCAGCCTTTCTGTTTTCGATATGATAAACCTATTCCCAGAATGGATTCTGATAGAGGTTTTCGTTAACAGTAATATCTTTGGTAGCAACCGGATAATAATAATATTTCGGAGATACAAAAGTATACTTACCATGTTGCGCTATCCTGTAGATATAGCCTTTTGTCCCTTCGGTGAGCCCAATCGTATTACCTTCCAAAGCATAAACCGTCAATTTATATTTTTGCTTGTCCTCCTCAGGTATCTTATCTACATCCGCTTTCTTTTCCACTACTGCAATGTCCGGTGTACCATCACCTGTTACATCATAATAGCCCATTCCCGGAATATACGCCCCTTCCGGAGCAGCCTCAAACAACTTTCCACATCCCCAACGCATTAAATCACCATATCTGAACCCTTCGCATGCCAATTCGATTCTGCGTTCACGGCGTACTTCCAGCACAGCACCTTTTTGTGAAGACTGTACATTGGAATAACGTTCTTCCTGTACCGGATCAATATTAGCCAGCCAGTCGTCCAACGAAGCATCCGGCATACCGGCACGCTGTCTGATCAGATTGATTGTATTATTGATGTCATCTTGTGTAAGCGTACCCAATTCGGCCTTTGCCTCAGCATATATCAGCAAAATTTCAGCGTAACGGATAATAGGTAAATCAGTATAAGATTTTCCCCAATCCATCTGATCGAATGTCAACGGACGGAATTTGATCTGTGGATATCCACCCAGATTCAGTTTAGCCCGGTGAGGCTCGGTAGTACCCACGTTCAGGACACCCGGTTTCATAAAAGTCTGCTCCAGACGAGGGTCCCGATTCTCAAAGATCTCCAGTACCGTCTTGGTCCGGTAACCTTCCACTTCATGAAAATATTTGGTTTGTCCGTCCTCAACGACTAAATAATCTTCCATCAGACTACGGGAAAGTCCCGTATTATAGTCAAACTGAGCCTGAGCATTGTGCAGGCGTCCTAATGCCTTATCGTAATCAGCCACCAGAATCATTTCCGGGTTTTGCGTAAGATCCGCACTACAGAAAAGTGACTGATAGGCAGGCAGTCCACTCTCTTTGGAAGTCGACAGGCTGTAATGTTTTGTGTCCATAATCTTCCGGCAGGCCTCTACCGCTATTTTCAGGAACCGATCGCCATCATTCAGTTTCAACTCGGGATGATATTTACGGAATGTCCCTTCATGCAAAGCAATCCGCGCCTGTATAGCCAAAGCAGCATTCCGGTAAATACGGGTCGTACTATTGTTTGTTTTCATGTGGGTCACGGCAAAATCAAGATCGGCCATTATGGAATCTACGACCAGGGAACGAGGATCCTGTGACTTATATAGTAACTCGGTGTCCGTCGTTTGCAGGTCATGGCTATACCATGGCACATCCGAATAGTCTTTCACCTTTGAATAATAGATTAATGCACGAAACATGCGCGCCAGCCCGATGTAGTGATTAATCTCACCACGGTCGCCCTCCACACGGTCTGTCCTTGCCAACATAAAATTGACCGTACGAATGTTCTTCCAACTCCATTTACCTATGTTATCGGGTCTATATTCACCACGCATCATCTTATAAATATCAGTATCTTCCGGATACAGCATATTGTCAGAAGGCGTATCCGAGTAACTTGCACCAATATAGCCGTACATGCCATTGGTATAGGTCTCCAAATCGGCGGGAGAAGAGAAAAATACCTTCTCCGTGATACTGGTCTCAGGAAAACGATCCATGAATCCGTCATTACAACTTGTCATCAGAGCTGCGCCTGTCAGACAGCACGCAGTCAGTAATATATGTTTTATTTTTGAACACATAACTTATCTTAATTAGAATGTGAGATTTAAACCAAATGAATAAGAACGCTGAAGAGGATAAACAATATTACCTAAACTTTCCGGATCTACCTTATAATGTTTGTATAAGCCTGAAAACTCACACAGATTATCACCGGAAAAGAAAATACGCAAACGTTCAATTCCTATCTTATTCAACAGTACTTTAGGAAGAGTATAACCTACGGTGAGGTTTTTCAAACGGACATAAGCCGCATTTTGCAGGTATCTGGTCTGAACAACTCCACACTCCCTGTCTGTATTTTCCGCCACATAAGCTTTCATACGCGGGAAATACGCGTCCGGATTTTCCTCTGTCCAATGGTCGTACATATTACCCACGGTAATATTAGTCCAGGGCTGTGCATAAATACCCCAGAAATAAAGGTCGCCTGTGCCCGGATAATAATCTTTCTTACCTACCCCCTGGGCAAACAGGCTAAGATCGAATCCATTCCACTGTGCATTGGCTGATAGACCAAATGTATAGCGTGCACGGCTGTTACCAATGACTTTATAATCACCATGGTCTTCCAGTGTCCATGCTCCATCGGTTATTTTACCGTCTTTATTTTCATCTTTAAATTTCAGATCACCGGGAGCCAGCGGACGGGTACCCGGATAGGAAGTACACCATGACTGGTCTGCATGATTCTTTATATCTTCCTCGGAAGTGAAAAAGCCTAAAGTCTCTACACCCCATATCTCACCAATCTCTTTTCCTACATAGTAATCACCCAACAATCCTTTCGGATTTTCGTACTTCGTAATATAGGCACGGCTATCTGCCAGATTAAAGTTCACATCATAATAAAATGGTTTTCCGGCCAATTTGAACTGATCTTTCCAACCTACGGTCAATTCCCAGCCCTCTGTCTTCAAGTCGGCTGCATTTTGCTTGGGGACATCCGTTCCCAGAACACTTGGCAGTGTCACTCCTGCCGTCAACATATCTTTTGTTCGGCGTACATATACTTCACCCGTTATGCTTAAACGGTTATTGAAAAAATTAGCGTCTAAAGCAATATTGGTGGTAGTTACCTTTTCCCAGGTCAGGTTACCGGCTACCAATCCGGGAGCTCCCACATATACCGGCTGTTGTTTCTCCAGGATCTGACTGATTTTTCCCGATCCCATCGTGGCAAGATATGCATACGCATCCACATCCTGATTTCCCAGACTACCATAAGAACCTCTCAACTTCAAGAAACTAACCACATCACTCAAAGGCTCAAAGAACTTTTCACGCGAGATGACCCAGCCCAATGATACGGAAGGATTAAATACAAAACGGTCATTCTTCGGGAAACGCGAAGTACCGTCATAACGTCCGTTAAATTCGAAGATATATTTATCGTCGTAGATATAGCCCAAACGCGCGAATGCACCTCTTAAAGCCCAAGTCGTTATGCTTTGAGACATATTCATATCTCCCGTGGCCAGGTTAATGGTGGGAAGTGAACTTGAAATCAGCTCTTTACGATTCGCTTTCACATAATCATATTTATACTCTTCCTGATTGAAACCTGCAACTGCAGTAATGGCGTGTTTCTTCGCAAATGTTTTCTGGAAAGTACCATAAACATCAAACAAGATGTGCTTTGTATCGGAATTACTGCTCGAAGCATCCGATACGGTAGAAATAGGATTAAACGTCAGGACAGGCAATTCGGGTCCATTGCGATAAGTGACAGGCAGGTTATACCAGTTACTTCTGGTCTTGGTATTTGCAAAAGCAAAAGTTCCTTGTACCCAAAAGACATCTTTGACTATATCCATCTTAGTAGACAGATTGATATTTGTATTTGTTTTCCAGTCTGTAGCACGTCCGCCTTCGGCCAATGCCCCCAATGTACCTACACTGGCATCTGTCCAGGTTCCATCAGGATTCTTAACCATATCCATCGGATTTTTACGGTACATCTGTTTATAGGTGTTGGTCATGGCATTCGCATAGTCATAATCGGAAGTGGTCAGGCTCACATTACTGCTCAGACTCCACCAATCCGTCAGTTTAAACTGTAACTTGGTACGCAGGTTATACCGGTTATAAATGTCGTTTCCATATCTTAACATACCGTTCTGACGATTGTATCCTCCCGAAAAGTAATAAGAGATACGGTCTGTTTTACCGGAAATATCAATATTATGGATCGTAGAGAAACCTACATCATTGTAAGCCTCGTCCACCCAGTTTGTACGTCCAAAATAAGTATAAGAACCATCCGGATTCAGGAAGTAGGGAGAAGTGGAAGGATCTTCGGAACATTTTTTCGCATAGGCCAGTTGTTCCTCGTTATAAAGGTTATACCACGGATATGCCATTGTATTTCTCGTAGTTGCCACCAGATAAGGGTCTGTTATAATTTCCGGCATACGAGTGTTGGTACGCAATACAAAATTGTTGTTATAGTTAACAGTAAGTTTTTCATTGCTGCCATTTTTAGTTGTAACCAAAATAACACCGAACGCAGCACGCGACCCATATATAGCAGAGGATGCGGCATCTTTCAGTACAGAAATATTGGCTATATCAACAGGATTCATGCGATTCAACTGATCACTGGTGGAAACAACCCCGTCAATGACTACCAACGGAGAACCTCCATTCAGAGAAGTAGTACCACGAATATTATAGGAAGGGGAGTCATCTGCCTCACCATCACCGACAGATACATTAAGGTTGGCAACGGCACCTTGCAAAGCCTGCCCCATGTTCAGTACCGGACGGTCTTCGATTGTTTTAGTAGATACGGTCGCTACCGAACCCGAAAGGTTGACTTTCTTCTGGACAGCATATCCCACTACCACAACTTCGTCCAGTGCTTTACTGTTTTCCTGCATTACAATGTCCATCACTGTTTTATCGCCTACCTTCACCGTCTGGGTGATATAGCCGACATACGAATACTGAAGCGACTTGCCTACCGGAACTTTCAATGAGTATTTGCCGTCGATATTGGTTATGACACCGGTAGTTGTTCCCAATATCGTTACATTTACCCCGATCAAGGTTTCGCCTCTTGCGTCTGTAACGGTACCGGTTATCTCTTTCATTTTTGCAACGTGGTCATTCCGGACATTTTGTTTCTCCGCACCGGGAATCAGAATAATCTTTCTATTCTCCACTACGCATTTGCAGTCCGGCAGAATTTGGGATAAAATTACATCAATACGTTCATTATCGGCCTGAACCGTTACTTTACGGTTCATGTCAATTTCCGCATCATTGTAGAAGAAAGTGTACTCACTCTTCGATTCAATCGATTTAAGAACCTGCTTCAGGGGAACTTGTTTCACATGGAGATTAATACGTGTCTGCTGAGCATAAACTCCCTGAAAAACAAACAGGAACATAATAAAAGACATAAGTCTTGCTAAACGAATGTTTCTTTCTGTTAAGAAAAAGCTCAAAAAGCTCCTCCATTTAAATTTATTCATATCTTTGTAAAAGATTTAAAGTAAATAATTGCGTCTCCTGCAAGAGACGTGATTAAAAGAAATCTGAGATAGGTAAGTGCTGCAACATTTACCTATTTTTTTGTCTGGTTGTGTGTCTCTACATATTTTCATTCAATTTTTAAGGTTAATACTTGTGTTGCCTATCGCTTTCTGGGAAGAATATGTAAGATACCATTCTCCCAGTAATATCTTATTGGAGCAACCAAAGTCATCGCTTTCAGAATTTCATCCAGATTCTCTCCATTCCTGACAGAGAACGACATAAATACTTTTTCAGCAAACTCTGACGGACATTCAATATCCACCCCATACCACTTATTTAAATTAATAATAATATCAGCCAACTTATCATTATCAAAAGTCAGTTCATTTTGAATCCAACTGATATAATCATCCGTATTGACCATCTGTACCTTGATCCGCTCACTCTTCTTATCATAATTTATCAACTGCCCCGGAGTCAGTACCACCGAATGGTTCATCTTGCAACCGGCAATCTTCACACTACCTTCTACCAATACTGCCTCGACTCCGGATTTCCGCTGATAATTGTCGACAATAAAGCGGGTGCCCAACACTTCCACTTTCATTTCTCCGGCTTGCACCCGGAATGGAAGTTTCTCATTTCTCCGCACTTCAAAATAAGCTTCACCGGACAAACTGACTTCACGGGCTGATGCACTGAACGTTTCCGGATACTCCAACAAACTATTTGAATTGAGCCATACAACCGTACTATCCGGTAATACAAAACGGCCTTTACTTCCATTGGCAGTCAGCAAACGGTTCATGACTTCCTTCTGCCCCGGAACCGAACTGCTACCCCAATAATAAGAAGCAGAACCGACAGCAAACAGTATCAGAAAGACGGCTGCCACCCGCAGGAACAGACTGAAATGTTCCGGAAAAACAAATCTGCTTTTACGGGAACCGGATTCCGGTATTTGTATCCGTGACCTAAACCGGTCGAGCGCCACTTCCGTTTCAACATCATCAGTAGCCAGCGTATTGCCTAAAAGCCATAAATCACGAACTTCGGAAAACTCGTTCCGGTTCTTTTCCGATTGTTTCAGCCAGTTCAAAAGAAAAACTTTCTCTTCACAGGTAGCTGTACCATCCAGAAAACGTATAATCACTTCGTTTATGTCTCCTATTTCATTCTTCATTTTTAGCTCCTCTATAAGTAATACAAGTGAAATTTAAAAACCCCTCCTCCAAAACATACTTTTTTTTAAAATATTATTTTGAGCAGAGACAGAGTAGGAATAAAAGGCTCATTAAACCTTTATTTTTAAGATGAGTACGCAACTCCAACAGAGCACGGGTCAAATACTTTTCTACAGTCTTGGGTGACAGATCGAGCTGAACGGCAATCTCCTTTACCTTCAGGCCGTAGCTTCTGCTTAGTATAAATACCTTCTTTACCTGTACAGGCAGTGTTTCGACAAAAGCTTCGATTTCACCCCGAAGTTCCTTCATGAATAATGAGTTCTCCTGATTATCTTCCTGAATCTGCAACGCATCGATCTGATCTGAAAAACATTCCATGGACTCTTCTTCAGTATATTTCTTGCTGGTGAGGAAGTTGAGAGATTTATTATAGACGGCCTTAAAAAGATAGGCCTTTACTGCTCCATCGAATTCAATATCTGTACGCTTATTCCATAAAGCAACAAAAACATCCTGAACGATGTCTTCTGCAACATCCCAATCATTCACAAAGCGAAACGCATACACCCGCAACACTTTATAATATTGCCGAAACAGTTGCTCTACCGACTCAAGGTTCGAATACAGTGCGTTTTTCTTCATTTAAAGTATTAGTTAATAAAAAGACACTGGCAAAGTAACAAATAATAATAATAATCTCAAAATTTTAAGAATCCGTTTCAGTACCAATTTTAACCCGCGAATGAACCTGCAAGCCGATAATTCCTTTAATGCCCAAAACAAATTACTTCATGTGATTTACTTCTATATAAAATAGTAAAGTAACGGGAATAAACTTATCCTTAACAGCAAGTCTTCTTCATCTTAGCAGCTAAGATGTACATCTTGGGCGCTAAGATCTATATCTTGACGGCCAAGATGCACATCTTTCGGCGCAAGATGAAGTAAATGATATGAATAAAAACATTTCTTTCGGGCACCGGAACCACTTTATACGGGTACTTATGGAAGTTCTCTTCTTAAGTTCGTCAGGCAACGATGCAATTACCTAATAATTGATATACCGGGATTACGCATTACGAGAAACCGGGCTGTAAACAGATGTGAAGTCTATCTGTCTACAACCCGGTTCTATTTATATCGGATACCTATTGTACGTGCGTTTCCTTACCAGCCGGGGTTTTGTACCAATTTCTTCGACTTTTGTATCTCTGCCAACGGAATGGGGTACAAATACATACGCTTCTCAAAAATACGGGTCTCAAAAGCAGTGCGTTTCATAAATCCCTCAAGATCGGTGGCATTCATATCCATACCATGAACAGGGCCGCCTTGTTTATACCCTTCTTCTTCGGCACACATCCAACGACGTACATCAAAATAACGCTGTCCTTCGGCAAACAATTCAATGCGGCGCTCGTGACGTATGGCTTTCTCCTGCAACTCCCGGTTGCCGATAATTTCCGGTTTAATGTCTTTCAGTAAGGGAATACCGGCTCTATAACGAATGCTGTCCACATACTGGATGATACGCGCATCACCCGGATTCACATGATTCAGGGCCTCTGCATACAACAAATAAAAATCGGCCAGACGGAACAACATACTTGCACGATATTTGGATTTCGGATTGTTGCCCTGATTCAGCAAATCACGGTTCATACCTTTATAAAGTAAATATCCCGAATAACTCATATCTCCCTTCGAATTGTCATCCGGCGTTCCTTTATAAAAATAAATTTTCTTATCAGTCTTTTGCCATACTTTGCCAGAATAGGTAATATCTTGGTAAAAACGCGGTTCACGGTTCTTATACATATTGGGTATACCGTCTTCACCGATGCCCTCTTCTTTATACAAACCCGATTCTTCAATGCTTTTACCATCACTCATCAAGAAGTCATCAATAGCTTCCTGAAGAACTCCGACACAACCGAATCCACTGAAAATAGCACGCGGAGTACATCTGCGTTCACGGCCTTCACCGTTTACTCCGCCCCAGGAGTTCTTACTGCTTTGCCAAACCGCCTCCGAATTGTTAACGCTTACCTGAAACAACTGATAAAGCGATTCTGCCGGATCAATCTCACCGTCCTTCATCACCTGGTATAAAGAGTAGCGCCCTTTTGAATAATCAATAAAGCGTTGCAGAGCGTCCAGAGCAGTTTTCCATTTCGTGTCATCCTTTGCCGGAAAGAGTTGTTTGCCCTGACTATCCTTCAAAGCAACAGCTTCGGGATAACCACCATTGAACAACGGACTTGCCGCATACACATGCAATTTGGCCAAAATGGCCAACGCTGCCCCTTTGGTCGGTGCCGCCGCACGTTCATTGTTAATAGTACCGTCCGGATTCAGTTCTTTCTCCGGTAGCAAGTCGTAGCATTCATTAAGTTCTTTATCAATAAAGGCAACTACTTCATCTACCGAATTTCTGTAATAATCCAAGTCAGCGGCCGAAGGATCGGCTATTTCGGTCATAATAGGAATAGGACCATATAACTCGAACAACAGATAATGATAATAAGCACGTAAAAAACGTGCTTCATTCTTCAGAAGAGCCAGTTCTTTTTCATCAATGAAGTCGGCTACATCTCCGTTCTGAGGAATGACATGGGCGTATGCGATGAATTCGTTTGCCTGCCGGATTTGCTTGTAAAGGCTCCAACGTGACAAATCGGCCGATCCGGCATGATAGCCTATCGTTGGAATCGTTTTCACATTGTTCTGTGCTGACTTCAATTCGTCTGAAACAGCCGGCCAGGGATTATCCAAACCGGTCAGGCTGGCATAGGCATCCGTTATGATGATGTTCGACATATCGGGGATACCGGTATAGATGTAGCGATGAAACCTGCGTGCGTAACTTGTGTTATTAAATACTTCTTCCATAGTCATTTCGGCAGCCAGATCATCTGATACATTTAGATAATCTTTACAGCCGGAAAGGAGAGTCGCACTCAATCCAAGTGCCAGTATAAAGGTCGGTAAATTCTTAAAAACTTTCATATATATACTATTATTAATTAAGTTAGAATGTAAAGTCAAGACCAAAAGTAAACGTACGGTTCAGCGGATAAGGGAAACCTCCATTGTTGTTTCCCTGCTCGGGATCCCACATCTTGATACGATCCCATACATACAGATTGTTTCCCTGTATATAAAAGCGCAATGCTTCTATATTCAACTTCTTCAATAACTTCTTATCGAAATTATAACCTAATTCGATATTTTTCAGCCTCAGGAAACCGGCGTCACGCAGCCACCACGTACTGGCTGCCGTATTGTTCTGGAAGTTATTACTATGCATACGGGGAAACATCACATTCTGACTTGGATTCTGTTCTGTCCAACGATCGGCTACCACCGAACGCACCGCAGATTCTTCGATTCCCCACTGGAAAGGAAAGAAGGTCGCATCAGCTCCGGTTCCCAATACAGTTGACGTATTACCGGCTCCCTGAAAAAAGATACCGGCATAAAAACCTTTCCATTCGGCATTAAATCCGAAACCATAGACAATTTCGGGAACAGTGGGATTTCCTACATCTTCCATTTGGTCATTGCTGTCAATTTTGCCGTCACCGTTCAGGTCTTTGTATTTGATATCACCCGGACGAACGCCGCTCGAAAGACCGGAAACAACTCCGGGTTTTAATTCATAAGTGCGGTTGAGCCCTTCACCGTTGATGATAAAGTCATCATAGGTATACAAACCGTCGGCGATATAGAGCTTGTTCGAGTTGAGACGGGTACCTTTCTTTTCCAGCCAGGGATACACCTGCGGCACCTGATCGTATTCGATAATTTCATTACGGGCAAACGTGAAGTTTCCGCGTGCACTCAGGTTGACTTGCCCTATTTTTTGGTTAAGGGTGAGGCTGGCATCTACTCCATGATTCTTCACAATACCAAAGTTCTGCCAAGGCATCTGTTGGAAACCGGTTACGTTGGACACCGTGTTGCGTTGCAATAAAATGCTCTTACGCTTATTGTTGAAATAGTCTACCTGCAAATCGATGCGGTTGTCGAATAAGCCGAGATCAATACCGTAATTCGTCTTTTCCTCAATTTCCCATGAAAGATAGGGAGCCTCAAACCGGGCCTCGGTAATTCCATTACCGATACCGCCCATGCCTCCCGTATCACTGAAGCCGAGATTATACCCTCCATTATCCTGTTTCATCGTACCACGGTACAAGAAACGGTCACCACCGGTGTCATCATTTCCCGTACGTCCGATAGAAAACCTGAATTTCAACTTGTTGACTACCTTCTTCAACGCCTCCGGATAATAAGGTTCGTTGCTGACATACCATGCCAATCCCATTGCCGGAAAAAAGCCGAAACGAAATCCTTTTGCAAAGGTCTCGGAACCTGTATAACCGAAGTTGCCCTCTACGAAATAACGTCCGTCATAACCGTAAGTGGCACGTCCCACAAGCCCCTGCTTTCTGTAAGGCAAAGCATTGTCGTGATATTGGGTCTCTTTTTGCATATAAAGAACCATAGCGGTCACATCATGCTTCTGCGCAAAAGTCCGATTGTAGTTAAACGAAGTTTCGAAATAGATTTTTTTATTCGAAGAGTTTTCCAGTTTCTCGGTCAATACGTCGCTGCCCTCCACAACTTTCTTAAATTGCAGTGCCCCGTTTTCATCACGTCCGGTTGCCAGATACTGAGTAGGTGTCTTGGTTCGTTTTGCCGTATATTTCATATCAGCATCAAAACTGATCAGACCTTTCCAATTCAGCCCCTTGGTGATAAAGTCCAACTTCTGGTTTACTTCCAGTTTCGACTGGATAGACGTTCTCCACTCTTTGGCATATCCGGAATTTACTAATAAGTTATATGGATTCACACGGTTACCCGAAGGACGCGGATGTCCGGCAATCGTTCCGTCCGAGTATTCAGCAGGCATCAGGTAAGAGGGAGTGCGACACATCGAATTGAAAATTGTATTTGTGCCTGTACCCGGATAATTGGTTTGCAGGTATTGTCCGCTAATATCTACTTTCACCAATGTTGTTTTCGTCGCGTCGAAATCGATATTACTACGCAAATTATAACGTTTCAGCCCGATGTTATTGTCATACTCGTTTTTCTTGCCCTCTTTAAAAATACCGTTCTCCTGATAAAAGGCTCCGGAAACAAAGTAACGTGCACGCTCGGATCCGCCTCTTACATTGAGGGTATAGCGCATATTATAGGTATGCTCTCTCAGCATCTCCTTCAACCAGTCGGTGTCGGGATAAAGGTCGCGATCGGCTCCCGGACCGTATTTGGCAATTTCTTCCGCTGTACGTATACTGGCTGTTCCTTCATTGTTCAAAGCTTCATTATACAGTTCCAGCGTCTCTACCGAATTCATAAATTCAGGCAGGCGAGTCGGAGTGAGCAAGGTAGATTCGGCACGAAGGGATATTTTGGGTTTCTGCGAATTACCACGTTTAGATGTGATCAAGATCACTCCGTTAGCACCCTCGGCACCATACACAGCAGTTGCCGCGGCATCTTTCAGCAGAGTAAACGATTCGATTTCATCGGGTTCTATATCCTGCATATTACGGGGCACACCATCGACCAAAACTAACGGATTTGTACCTCCTTTGAAGGAACTTACACCTCTGATCCAGAACTCGGAATTATCATATCCCGGTTCACCCGAACGCTGAACGGCAATCAAACCCGGCACTTGTCCGGCCAGGGTATTAGTCAGATTTCTATTGGACGATACAGCCAGTTCCTTAGGTCCGATAGCATTAATAGAACTTACGACACTGTTTTTTTTCTGTTTACCGTAACCAATAACCACTACTTCATCCAGCAATTCGGTATTGGGAAGCATCTTTATGGCCAGAATCTTTTCACCTTTGTAGGTGATCCGTTGTGATTCGTAGCCCACATACGAGAAAAGAAGTATATCTCCTTTCTTGGCACTTATCGAGAAGTTACCATTTACGTCAGTAATAACTCCTGTAGTAGTCCCTTCCAGTTTAATCTGTACTCCGATCAAAGGCTGACCGTTCTCATCCACCACAAGTCCGGTGGCATTATGAACCTGGGCGAAGACTGAATTCAGCCCGAAAGACAATAAAAACAGGATAAAGCAGATCAATCTCAATACTTTATTCTTAAACGCATATTCTTCTGGCATCCTCCCGGTACGATCACCGGCAGTATCAGCATCATTACTAATATGAGCAGTCATCGGCAAAACTGATATTAGCATAAAAGGTTTTTTCATAAGCTTAAATCTTTTTTGTTGTGTAGGTTTTAAATTAATTTTCAGGAAAAAGTGATACTATCCATCTATCGATGCATAGTCCTGTTTGAAATCCGGTCTTTCTTATGTTTTCATAGGCGTAATAAATATGGTTAACACGTCATCTATACTGAACCATGCTGATATTGATTTACGCAAAACGCCTGATTTTATCAGAGTTCCTGTAGAACTTAAGAAAAAAGAAAGACAACTGGACTTAAAGGTAAATGATGTAAACGAAAAGGAGTATTTGTAAAATGTAGTCTAAAACGAGAAAGAGATATACCTATTTTCCACCTCTGTATACTTCGATATATATCACAAGAAAAAACACATAATGGAGAGAGAAAAGATCAAATCATTGATATTAAATAGTATAGAAAACCATCTTATAAAGAAGAATTTTCAGAGTTGCAATTACGATATTTTTAAAAAAAACATGCTTAAATAAGCGTTTTATTAAAGTTATTGCTATATTTGCCACGAAAATGGACCATTTATTACGTATTTTTAAAACTGTTAACTCGATAATCTAAAAGGTAGCATCTGTATGTATTGCGCATAAAACTTTCCAAGTTCTACAGGAACTTTTCTCAAGTACTTTTGAATTTATTTATTTCCAAACAGAACCGCATATCAATAACATTTTTATAGAAAAGTATTGTAAAATAATTACTTAATCAAAGAACGTCAACGGTACATCTTTGGTAGCATAAAAACAACCCGACAGCATATTAATATCATCACATCAAGATCTTTACCCATTCTTTTTATCCTTATCAGGCTATTATTCTCTTGAATGCGAATCAATAATTGGATGAATTCTCCCAACTATTGATTCGCATGATTACTTATTTATATCAGTTGATTACCGTACCTCTTACGTCCAACTCACGGATAGCAGCCACCGTACCGTTGCCTACCCCATCAGGAATGACAAGTTTGATATAGCGTGCCGTTGATGATTTTACATAATATTTCAATGCGGCATCCTGATTGGTGAAGCCAAACTGACCAATCGACTCCCAGTTGTTTCCATCCTCACTGGCTTCAAAACGTACCACTTTAATCGGATTATTACTTCCCCGCCCACGTGGCAAGAGTTCCACTTGAGCTATCTTAACGCGGTGATTCATATCAATGATTATCTCGTAGGGGAGAGGATCGGAACCTCCTTGCCAGCGAGAATGCCAGAAGGTCTCGGCGTTTCCGTCGATCAGGTGTTTGGCATGTCCGTTATTGCTACCTTCACCCGAAGGTTCCTCAGTAGTGAACGACACGATTTTCCAGTCCGTTTTAGAAAGTTTATCTCCTTCTTTTATGATGCTATAAGCAGCATAAGTATCCTTATCCGCCCGTATAGTGGCGTCAGAAGTTACCTCTGCTATCTGTACGGGCAACATATAATTTCCCGGCAAAATGTCATCCTTCAGTTTATAAGTTGCTGTTACCTGATTTACTCCGCTCTGAAGAACCGGGGTCTCGGGTGCCACATAAGCATCGGACGGAAGCATACTGAAATAAGTGCCGTTGGCTGTGTTATAAGCATCTATCACCGACTGGCGGTTTTCCAGACGGCAGGTTATTTCCCATTTATTGGTAAACGGAACGCCGATCTGTACAGGCAACTCTTTTACGTCTGCCAGATTGATTTCTTCGACTCCGGCATTCATAATGGTTACAATCGGTTCTGAGACCTTAAATCCCAACAACAAAGCAGAACGTCCCGGAACCAAAGGCATCCCGTTGGATGTGGCACGCAAAGGCAACACATATTTCAAGTGATCGTATCCGGAAAGCTGTTGTATCTTAGCCGGATCGTAAGTAAGTTCACCTTTCAGCAGTCTTTCGTCTGCCGGAATATCGACTGTCCCTTTTGTCAGTTGATAACAATCGGCCGGCAGAAGTTCGTACGACGTTCCATCAGCTGCATTCATCGAATCGAGCAGGGCTTTGTCCACCGAGAAACTCACCACACTGGCGGTTGATTTCAAGCCTCCCTGTTGTATCCATAAATCTGCCGTATACTTTTCACCTACATTATAGGATTGCAGTGTGTTGAATCCTTCCTGAGATACAGCCAAAACTCCATCGGCTTTGGAACTTACATCAAAACTGTCATCGCAACTGCTTACCGACAATGCAACGCAAACTGACAGTGCTATATAATTAAATCTATTCATAAGTTAGTCTTTTTATTCGTTCAAAATCACCATCCCGGATTCTGTACCAGATTCTTAGTCTTCCGCATTTCTGAGTCAGGCATCGGATATAAATACATTTTCCGGTTAAATACAATCTGACTTGCTTCCACTACACGATTGAAATCGTCAATATCATTCGGTTCGCCACGCACATTCATTCCATGTGCATAACCGTTCTGACGACCTTCTCCGTTTTTATCGGCAATCATCCATCTTCTTACATCAAAATAACGTTGCCCTTCTGTGGCCAGTTCCACCTGACGTTCGCGCTGAATAGCAGCCCGCTGCAATTCCTGATTACCACGAATGGCAGGATTCAAGGTCTCTACACCGGGCAATCCTGCACGCTCACGCACGAGATTGAGGTATTTCAAAACTCTCACATCGTTAGGATTGACTTCATTGGCTGCCTCGGCATACATCAAATAAAAATCTGCCAAACGGAATATAATAGAAGGACGGAACTGAGAGGCTACCCCCGGATTGGTCAAACTGACTGAACGGTTGAAACGTTTGAAAAGCATATAACCGGTCAGCGTGGCCTGTCCTTCTTGCACACCGGAGTTTCCACCATTGTAAAACAACACTTGATTACAGCTCACAGGCCATTGACGTCCATTGAAGAAAACGGTGTTATAAAAACGAGGTTCACGATTGAGGTAACGGTTGCTGACAGACACGTTGGTATACTTCTTGGAGAAGTTATCATTCTGATCTTTGTAAGTCCCGTATCCCTCTTCCTGATAAAGTGTGGATTGCGGCAAATAAGCCGTAGCCGAAATGGGAAGCCCGTCTTTCATATAAAAAGCATCTACCAATTCCTGCGTAACTCCGGTGGAACCCAAACCATTTTTTTCACAGCGCGGAGCGATACGACGATCAAAAGCATCGCCATTCATTCCTCCCCAATCATTATTTGCCGTGGCCCAGATAATTTCGTGTGTATATTTCTGAAACAGATTATATACAGACTTGTCCGGATCAATGACAGCACCGTTGTCGTCTTTATATTCTTTATACAATTCATATCTTCCGGCCTCGGCATAATCGATAAAGTCTTTGCAAGCAGCAAGAGCTTTCTCCCACTTACCGGCATCATAATCGGGAAACAGGCGGGTACCATCCGGATTCGTCACCGCCAAAGCTTCTCTGTATCCTCCGTTTAAAAGAGGACTTGCAGCATACAGCCACAACTTGGCACGAACGGCCAGAGCAACTCCTTTGGTCGGCCAGGCACGATAATCCTTATCTTCAAAAATGGGCTCCTGAGTCAATTCTGAAGCAACTGCTGTCAGTTCGGAATCAATATACGCTACCACTTCGTCCACCGTGTTCCGGGGTACATCCTGATCTTCAGTTGCATCGTATATCTTGTCCTTCACCAAAATGATCGGACCGTACTGTTCAAACAACAAATAATGATAAAATGCCCGCATAAAACGTACGTTGGCTTTCATCTGCGTCAGCTCGTCTTCCAGCAACTGGTCACCCTGAGTACCTGTAGTCACGATCGGATGGGCCTTCTGCAAAAAGATATTGGCCTGACGGATGTATTTGTAGCAGTCGCCATAACGATGAAATCCCATGTTGGAAGCATTTCTATCCGAATTATTGTATTTGGAAGAGTTTCCATATCCTACGACCAGTTCATCACACATACCCGTCCAAGGATTCTTGAAAGCTCCCACATTCACGCTGTTTATTCCCGAATAGTCGGGGATACCGGCAAAAACATTGGCATACCATCTTTTTGTATACGATACGTTATCAAATACCTGTTCGGTATTCTGCAAACCTCCCGCAAGTTGTTCGGAAACTCCCAGATAGTCGCAAGAACTAACAAAGCACAATAGCGCTATCAGCAAAGTATATATAGAATTTTGCTTTTTCATCTTTCTATTTATTAATCTGTTTTTTCTTTTTAGAATGTAAAGTCTAAACCGAGTGTGAAAGTACGTGGCAGAGGATAATTCAAACCTGCGTTGGCATTACCGGCTTCCGGATCGAAATACTTAATCTTGTCCCACACAGCAAGATTATATCCCATAATATAAATACGGGCAGCCTCAAAACCAATCTTATCCATAAATTTCTTAGGAAGCTGATAACCGAACTCTATGTTTTTCAGTCGTAAGAATGAACCATCACGCAGCCACCAGGTGCTTGCCACCCGGTTGTTGGCATTATTGGCATTGTTTTTATGCAAACGCGGAATAATGACATCCTGGCTGGGATTGCTCTCGGTCCAACGGTCTAAAGCAAACGTACGGTAATTGGACTGGTCGACACCCCAGGAGAACGGGTACCATCCTTCTGAAGTAGCCCCTCCCAGAAGAACAGATGTATTGCCTGCCCCTTGAAAAAAGATACTTGCATAGAAACCCTTGTACTCGGCATTAAGGCCAAATCCATAAATAATTTCAGGGGTACTCGGGTTCCCTACTCCTCTTACCTGGTCATAAGAGTCAATCACACCATCACCATTTACATCGACGTATTTGATATCACCCGGACCAACCAATCCTCCCAAAGTAGGACGCGGAAGTTCCGAACGAAGTTTATAGGTTTTCAATCCGTTGGCATTGGTACTGACTATAAAATCGTCCTCGGTATAAAGCCGGTCGGCAATATAAAGAGTATTTTCGCTGACCCGGGTACCGGTAACTGCTTGATAATCGTACTTCTGAGGTAGCTCATCGTATTCAAGAATTTTGTTGCGCGTAAAGGTAAATGTCCCGCGGGCGCTGAGTTTCAGTTTACCTATCTGCTGATTGAGGTTCATTGACATATCCACACCCTGATTACGTACCTTACCAAAATTCTGCCATGGGTCTTGACGAAGTCCGCCCAACTGGGGAACAGTACGGCGTTGCAGCAAGATATCTCTACGTTCGGAACGGAAATAATCGAAAATAATATCAATACGGTTATCGAACAATCCAAGATCAAAACCATAATTCTGCTTATCTTCAATTTCCCAAGCCAGATAGGGGGCTGCAAAACGTCCTTCAACAATACCGTTACCTATTCCGTTGGTTCCGCCAGTATCTCCGATACCCTGTGTAAATCCACCGGCATTGGTCGTGAAAGTAGGACGATACAAAAAGCGTTCCTGTCCCGTTTTATCATTACCCGTACGTCCGACAGATGCTCTCAGCTTTAGTTTATTAACTATCTTTTTTACCGCTTCCGGATAGAATGATTCGTTAGAAAGATAGTAAGCGGCACCGACTGCCGGGAAAAAGCCGAAACGATTACCTTCGGCAAATGCTTCGGAACCGGTATAACCAAAGTTGCCTTCGACAAAATAGCGTCCGTCATAGCCATAAGTGGCACGGCCCACAAACCCCTGCTTACGGAAAGGAAGAGGAACATTGTGCTGTTGTGTCTCTTTCTGCATATACAGCAACATGGCCCCCACGTCATGTTTTCCAAACGTACGTTTGTAGTTGACAGACGCATCGATATAAATTTTCTTGGTGGCAGATGTCGCACTGTTTTTGGGATCCTGAATATCCGGGTTACCCGATACAACCGTAGAGAAAATCAGTTGTCCCAATTCATCACGACCAGTAGCATGATATCGTGTCGGATTATATTCACGACGGATAATCATCTCGCTGTCATAGTCATAACTTATATTCAGGTTGGCAGACAAACCTTTGGTAATGAAATCGAGTTTTTGATTGACATTTACTTTTGACTGGATACCGGTTCTGTATTCTTTTGCATAACCGGAGTTCATCAATAAGTTATAAGGGTTACGCATATTGGCATCTCTTTCCTGAGCATAAGTAGCTACTGTTCCGTCACTGTACACAGCCGGGAAAGCATAGGGAGGAGTGATCAACATGGAACGGAAAATGGTGGAAGTACCTGTTCCCGGATAATTATTAATGAGATATTGCATGGCAAGATCTACTCCTACTGTAGTAGTAGAAGATACAGCCATATCAATATTAGAACGCAGATTAAACCGGTCAATACCGATATTGGTATCATAAATCCCATTCGGTCTGTTCTTGAACAATCCGCTTTCATTAAAATAGGCACCTGATACGAAATACTTGGCCTTTTCCGTACCACCGCGTACATTGAGTGTATAACGGTGGCTGAAGGTATTCTTACGAAGAAGTTCGTCAATCCAATTGGTATTAGGGTACAGATCCGGATCATCGTTGTTACGGTAATGAGCTATCAGTTCATCAGAAAATTGAGGTCCCTCTCCATCATTGCGCAATGCTTCGTTATACAGGCTCAGATAATCGGCAGAACCAACAAATTCCGGAAGACGAGTAGGTGACGAAATCGTATGTTCTGTCTTAAAAGATATTTTAGCCTTCTCAACCCGTCCGCGCTTAGTAGTCACCAGTACTACACCGTTAGCTCCTTCCGCACCATAAATGGCAGTAGCGGCCGCATCTTTCAGTACAGAAAATGTTTCTATTTCATCCGGTTCAATATCACTCATATTTCTGGGAACTCCGTCGACAAGTACAAGCGGAGAAGTTCCTCCGGCAAAAGTACTGACTCCGCGAATCCAGAATTCGGCATTATCATAACCGGGCTCTCCGGAACGCTGGACCGCAATCAGACCTGCCACCTGACCGGCAAGGCTGTTATTCAGGCTTCGGGAAGGAACGACAATGTCTTTGGGTTTTATCGAACTCATGGATACCACCACACTCTCTTTTTTCTGTTTACCGTAACCGACTATCACTACCTCATCAAGCGCTTTTGAGTCTTCGTGCAATACGACATTGATATTACGACGTCCTTTCACTTTGATTTCTTCGGTATTATATCCCAGGTATGAGACCAGCAAAATCACATCATCCGACGGAAGCATGACTTCATAACGTCCTTCCATATTGGTTATGGCACCGATAGCAGGATTTCCTTTTACCACTACGTTTGCACCGATGACTGACTCTCCTTTTGCATCGGTAACGACTCCGGTAACTTTGATTTTAGCCTTCTGCTGAGGGGCAGAGGCGGATTCGGAAGTTTCTTTTTTATAAATAATGATCTGACGGTCTTTAATGGTAAATCCATTATCGGTATGTGCCAATAATTGCTCTAATATTTTTTCGACCGACTGATTAACCACATTTACACTGACTTTCCGGTTCAAGTCAATAACACCATCCCTGTAAAAGATGATAAACTCACTATTCTTCTCTATCTCCTTAAAAACCTGTAGTACGGTTTTTCCGGCAGATTGCATAGTAAAGACTTTGGTTTGCGAGTAAACACTTGAAGCATAAGCTATTTCGAATGCAAAAGTGAATAACAAAAATAAAAAAATACTTTTTATTGATAATAAAGTTCCTACTTTAGTCCTATTGGGACTAAATATTCCATGATTATTCATACATTTGTACGATTTGATTAACAAATTTGTTTTTACGTAGTTTAATCTAATCAGGGGTTGGATGATATGAGGGTATTATCCAACCCTTTCTTAAAAAATTTAAGGTCCTTGTTTCATACTATTAGAAATTACTTGGTTAATAAAAAATGATTCTCTCTGATCTCTACTTTCGCAGGTATGGTTTTACTTAACATTTCCAAAACATCCCATAAATCTTCCCGTAAATCAAGCTTACCACTACAGGTTAACCCGATCAGCCCCGAATCAGCTGTGATGTGTTTTCCATAATATTGAGATAACTTTTCGATGATTACTTCAATCTTTTCACGCTCAAAGCAATAATAGCCTTCTACCCAACTGATATATTCAGACACATCCACTGTATTTATCCGCAACTCGTTCCCTTGGTCATCATAAGTTAACATATCATTGGGGTTAAGAACTTTCTCGGGATGCTTATGTGTATCCACTTTCACTTTACCGGATACCAAAACCACCGATTGTTCCTCTGCAGAATCATAAGCACTCACATTAAATTTCGTGCCCAGCACCTCTACTTCCATCCGATTGGTCTTTACGATGAAAGGCCGGGTTTTATCAGGAGATACCTGAAGGTAGACTTCTCCATTCACATAAATCTCCCGCCTATGTGCCGCAAACTCTGTCGGATATACCACACGGGTATTAGCATTCACGGCTATTCGTGTCCCGTCGGAAAATGTTATAAAAGAACGTTTTCCGGAAGGAACTATTAACTGATTATAACCTGCGCCCCCTTCTTCATCTGCCTGAGCCGTTCCGGAATTGATGGCTATTTTACCACCCTTCTTATAGTGTAATTTACTTTCTTTCCCATCCATAACCACCTTCTGCCCTTTCGACAAGACTAACTGTATGTCATCGCTATGATCCGGTTGGGAGATACTGGCCAAACTGTAAAATGAACTTTCTTCATAAAAAGCAATAAGGGAAAAAACAAAATAACTGCTCAAGACCAACATTGATATACAGGCAGCAATACTCGCTACACGCAGGAAAATTAATCGTTTTTTTCCTCTTCTCGCTTTTTTCTCAACCGCTACCTGATAGCTGATTCGTTCCCAAAGTATTCCCACTTCATCGTCTGTCATCTGCTTTTGAGGACTTACGGCTACAATCTTTAAAAAACTTCGAGCCATATGTAACTCTTTGGCAAAATCGCTGTCTTCTTTTTCCAATCTTGCCCAAAAATCTTCACTTTGTTCCGTAGGATGCTGCATTGAGTCCAGAAAAGGTCCGTCGTTCAACAAATCAGCTGCGGTATAGTGTATATAGTGAGTTCGCTCCATTTTCTTCTTTTTATAAAAAGACAGACAGAGCTCTGAAATCTACTCAGTGAAAAGCGGATTTTTTTATTGAATTTCTATTACCAGCTGAAAAACAAGGAATTAGAATAGAAAGAAAAATGGCAATATACCATACATTTCACGCAAGCGGGTAAGAGATCGCTGAAGTAAATTATAGGCTGACTGATAATTAAGCCCCATCAGCTCACAAATAGAGCTGTAATCCAGCCCTTCAAAAAAACGATAATAGATGATTTCACGCTGTCGGGGAGAAAGCGTATTCAACAAATGGGCAACAGTATGTTTCTGAGATGTTTCATCTTCGGTCTCAATAATTTTTTCTTCTACCGACAAATCGAACTCATAATTTATATTAGAGATATAAGTGTCATGTAAACTCCCTTTATTAAAGACATTAAAGATAGAATTCCTTAACGAAGACATTAAGTAGATTTTAATATTGGCAGGAGGAGAAGAGTATTTACCTTTCTGTCTGTAGATATTCACAAAAACATCCTGGACACAGTCTTTCACCATCTCTGTATCTGTAGTAAAGCGACACCCATATTGATAGAGTTGCTGAACATATTGAGAATACAGCCATGCATAAGCATTGTCATCTCCTTCCAGAAATGACTGCCACTTCGCATTACTACTCTCAACGGGATCATTATTATACATATCGCATGACTTCTGACAACATCAGTTGCGCAAAATAAGCAAAAATTCATTAAAGGTAGTCAAGAAACCTCTCTTTTTAACTATAAAATTCCTTTATAATTGCTAATCTTCTTTCTTGTACTAATTAGAGGACAAACAAAAGCCGGCATCTATTACAGCGAAATTCAATCTCCCCTTATGAAGGAAAACCGAAGAGAACAACTCTTTCCTGAAATTTATTGTTATATTTGCATATACTAAACTTTAAAGCCTTATTCAATATGTTCAATTCATTTGGCAATATTTTCAGACTAACCAGCTTTGGCGAATCTCATGGTAAAGGAATCGGAGGAGTGATTGATGGATTTCCAGCAGGTATCACTATCGACGAGGAGTTCGTTCAGCAAGAACTGAACCAACGTCGCCCGGGGCAGTCGGTCATTACCACTGCACGCAAAGAAGCTGATAAGGTAGAATTTCTTTCGGGCATTTTCGAAGGAAAATCTACAGGATGCCCCATCGGGTTTATCGTATGGAACGAGAACCAACATTCAAACGACTATAATAACCTGGAAAAAGTATATCGTCCGTCACATGCCGATTATACATACACTGTAAAGTATGGAATCCGTGATCACCGTGGTGGAGGACGTTCTTCTGCACGTGAAACCATTTCAAGGGTAGTGGGTGGTGCTTTGGCAAAACTCGCATTGCGTCAATTGGGAATTCACATCACAGCTTATACTTCACAGGTAGGTCCAATTAAATTGGAGGGTAATTATACGGATTACGACCTTGACTTGATTGAAAGCAATCCGGTGCGTTGTCCGGACCCCGAAAAAGCAAAAGAAATGCAGGATTTGATTTATAAAATCAAGGGTGAAGGAGATACCATTGGAGGCGTATTGACTTGTGTCATCAAAGGATGTCCTATCGGACTTGGACAGCCTGTATACGGTAAGCTACATGCCGCATTGGGAAATGCCATGCTGAGTATCAATGCTGCAAAGGCTTTTGAGTATGGAGACGGTTTCAAAGGACTCAAACAAAAAGGATCAGAGCAAAACGATGTGTTCTACAACAATAATGGGCGGATAGAAACACGAACCAACCACTCCGGAGGAATCCAAGGGGGGATCAGTAACGGGCAAGATATCTTCTTCCGGGTAGCATTCAAACCGGTAGCCACGGTACTGATGGAACAGGAAACTGTTAATATCGACGGCATCGATACCACATTGAAAGCCAGGGGACGCCACGACCCATGTGTATTGCCACGTGCAGTACCTATTGTAGAAGCCATGGCAGCAATGACCATACTCGACTATTATTTATTGGATAGAATGACACAACTTTAATAATTATTCAACGTGAACGAAATTCAGAAATATATTGCAGAGAACGAACCGATGATGATGGAGGATTTATTCAGCCTCATCCGTATTCCCAGTATCAGCGCATTACCGGAACATCATGACGATATGCTGGCATGTGCACAACGCTGGACACAATTATTACTCGAAGCCGGAGCAGATGAAGCCATCGTTATGCCTTCAAAAGGAAATCCTATCGTATTCGGACAAAAGATAGTAGACCCTAACGCTAAAACGGTATTGATATATGCGCATTATGACGTGATGCCTGCCGAACCTCTCGATTTGTGGAAAAGCCAACCTTTTGAACCGGAAATACGTGACGGACATATTTGGGCGCGAGGTGCCGATGACGACAAAGGACAAGCATTTATTCAAGTAAAAGCTTTTGAGTATCTCGTAAAATACAATCTGCTGAAAAACAATGTGAAATTTATTTTCGAAGGAGAAGAAGAAATCGGTTCACCAAGCTTGGAAGCCTTCTGTGAAGAGCATAAGGAACTACTAAAGGCCGATATCATACTGGTATCAGATACCAGTATGTTGGGTGCCGATCTTCCTTCATTAACTACCGGGCTGCGTGGTTTGGCCTATTGGGAAATCGAAATAACAGGTCCAAATCGCGACTTGCATTCAGGGCACTTCGGTGGGGCTGTAGCTAATCCGATTAATGTGCTTTGCGGCATGTTGAGTAAAGTAATTGACGCTGACGGACGCATCACGATCCCCGGATTTTATGATGCCGTGGAAGAAGTTCCACAAGCAGAACGGGAAATGATCGCCCATATTCCTTTTAATGAGGAAAAATACAAGGCAGCCATCGGTGTAAAAGAGCTTTTTGGTGAAAAGGGATACAGTACCCTGGAAAGAAACAGTTGCCGCCCCTCATTCGATATTTGTGGCATTTGGGGTGGCTATACCGGTGAAGGCTCTAAAACCGTACTCCCGTCAAAAGCCTATGCCAAGGTATCGTGTCGGCTGGTTCCGCACCAAGACCATCATGTAATCTCAGAGCTTTTTGCAGACTACTTCCGCCGGATCGCTCCGGCTACAGTGGATGTAAAAGTGACACCGATGCATGGAGGACAAGGATATGTATGCCCTATATCACTACCGGCCTATCAGGCAGCAGAAAAAGGATTTGAAATAGCCTTCGGTAAAAAACCATTGGCCGTACGTCGCGGAGGGAGTATCCCTATTATATCAACCTTCGAACAGGTGTTAGGAATAAAAACCGTACTTATGGGATTCGGACTGGAATCGGATGCTATTCATTCGCCTAATGAAAACTTCTCTCTGGATATATTCAGAAAAGGGATCGAGGCAGTTGTAGAATTTCATCTGACATACAGTAAAAAGTAAGCTTCTTATCACAAATAATAACACGGATTAAAACAGATATCAATCAGGTTCCGTTGCGACCTAAAATTGAATGCTGTTTTAATCCGTGTTATTTGTGGTAAGACTTATCATGGCAACTCAAACATAAATGTGAACGATTTACTGTCTTTGAAATCTTTCACTGCGTCTCCTGTATAAATTTCCCCGTGTGTCAAAGATAATTTCCTGATATTTGCACTCGGACTAAAATCAACCTTATTCAAATCTACCCAGAACAGGTTAGGAGTCAAAGTCGACTCAAAGTAGTATACCCGATTTTTCTGATCAGAAACCGAACGCCAACGTGTGGAAGAAATATACGGCTTGTCCGGAGTTGTGATTCCGAAAGGAACAGATACATTCCGCATCACGCTCAATACACTCGGTACAGCAATATTCGCATCCGATGTCTGCGGAATAGCATGAATATAGAAAGAAGCACGCACAAAACGGTCACTTGAACGGTTGGTTCCCGGCAACATATTCAAACCGCCTACCTCTTTCCAATAATCATTCACAGCCAATTGAAGATCGTAACGGGGAGAGTTTGTCATTACTTGATATTCTTTACCTTCATGGATGATCAGGTCTCCATTGATATACTCCAGAATAGCGGAATTACCCGTTTCATCAGTGATAGCCATATGCAATGTAGATGCAGAGCCATTAGGCATGTTCGGAGCATCAATGCGGAAGGTTTGTTTACTTAGCTCTTCAACAGCTTCACGTACTGTTGCAAAGTTATCAAGCACATACTGTGTCCAAATACTAATCCCCATTACAGGGCGGGTGTCATTGGGACGGGTATAGACAGACTCCGGTAGAAACAGGAGACTGGCAACCAATCCTTTTTCATTCATGCCGTCGCAAGTACCGATATCATACCCGGTAGCCACAATGCTACCATACTTCGAAGTCCATTCTACCGTATTTCCTTTATCGTATCCTGCACGTTTGATACCACGGGGAAAAAGATATAAATTAGACTGAATATCCTCTTTCCAATCCATCGTACGTCCGGTAATCACCATATTATCCGGTCCAATGTAAACTGCACGTGTACATGCTTTCGCAGGCTGTCCACCCCAGATCAAATTGACAGCTATAGTAACCAAAGCTGCCATCATAATTTTCTTTCTCATACTCTTTTTATTAATTAAAATGGTTTTGTTATCTGCATTTAGATAACAAAACCATGGAGTATTAGTTTTATTCACAGGCAGGTACTTCCGAAATACTTCCGTACCTATGGTATTCAAAAGCAATGCTTTGCTCTTTAATATAATGTATCAACTCTACCCTTCCGTCTTTCACCGGAGGTGCTGTAGCAATATACTTGTCAGTCTGTACAGCTGCTTCGTATATTTTCACGGGTATTTCCGGTGAGCAGGTACGGATACGTTCGTATTCGGAGATACTACTGATAAATGAATCCATTGTCTCCTTCCTCAACCGACAACCTGTGTCTGCCAAAGCTTCGGTACGATCGTCCGATGGGTCATAACTAATGGTAAGTGGAGTTCCACACAACCGGGCAGCATATACTATCATCTCTGCTGTTTCATTCCTGTCATCCGGGAAAAGCCTCAATACCATACTCTTCAGTGGCAAATAACGGAACAAATTCTGTTCACCATAAAGATTATTTATATCCCTCGGCTTTGAAAATTCCTCCTGAAAGGCTTTAGTATAGCTTTGACGATAGTCGGTTTTACTATCAGGTTTATCGGCTATTTTCACAAAGCAACTGCAATAGTTCGGGCCACCTGCTTTCACTCCTCCACCGAAAGCCGAAAGTTTCATCCCGCCAAATGGCTGCCGGTTGACAATAGCCCCTGTTATACCCCGATTGATATACAGATTTCCGGCCATTAACGAATTTTTCCAGATCTTTTGTTCGGTTTCATCCAGACTCTGGAGGCCGGATGTCAAGCCATAATCCAATCCATTCACCAAATCAATTCCTTCCTGTAAATCTTCAATACAAGCCACACTCAACAACGGACCGAACAACTCGGTGCGAAAAGAGTAACTACCCGGCTTCACTCCCCACTTTACAGTAGGAGCCAGTATATATTGCTTCTTATCAATGAATCTTGGCGGCACTAACCAAGTCTCCCCAGGTTCCAGCACTAATGCTTGCAGTAATTTTTCATTTTTATTTGTTATCATAGGCCCCACTACATTGCCCGGATCCCAGACACTCCCTACTTTCAGACTGGTAGCCGCATCAATCAGTTTCTCACGGAAACTCTTATCTTCATAGACCGAACGTTCCACTAACAGCAACGAACAGGCAGAAAATTTCTGTCCTGCATTGCCAAAAGCAGAAGAAACAATATTCATAATAGCATGGTCACGATCACCGGAAGCGGTAAGTATAATGGCATTCTTTCCTCCGGTCTCTGCCGAAAGCGGAGTAACCGGAACTGATTTTGCTATACTACGGGCTGTATCTGTACCACCGGTCAAAATAATATGTTTCACTATCGGAGAAGTGGTAAGCAGCTTCAAAGCCTCCCGATCAGTTATGATCACTTGCAATGCTTCTTTGGGTACTCCCGCATCCCAAAAAGCTTTGGCAAACAACCAAGCCACCGGAGCTGCCACCGTAGCAGGTTTCAGTATAACAGTATTTCCCCCGGCCAGGCCGGCAACAATGCCACCTATGGGAATGGCACAAGGAAAATTCCATGGAGAAATAACCAGTACAGTCCCCTTTGCTGTTAAACTAACATCACCCAACTCCGAAAAAGTTCTCATCGTTGTAGTATAAAAACGTGCATAGTCGATTCCTTCAGATACTTCTACATCTCCTTCAACAACTGTTTTTCCGGTTACTGCACACATACAGCCTATCAAATCTCCCCTCATCTCCGCCAGATTATTGGCAGCAGCATACATTATCTTATGCCGGTCTTCCAATTTGGTTTTTCTCCATCCGGCAGGATCGGCTTCGGCTATAGAAAGTATCCGTTCCACCTGCTCCGCATTGGCCTGTGACATCTCACATATACAAACATCCTCTTCCTGGCAACGATCCAGATATTTATAACGTTTCTCCGTAATTATATTTTCAGTTCCAATTTGCAATGGAATAATTTCGGGCACATCCTCTTTCGACTTTTTCCATTTGGCAAATATCTTCTCCACCCACTCCTGGTTTTGCTTCAGGTCGAAATCTGTATCCGGCTCATTTTCCATTCGGTCTGAAGGCATAGCCGGCGTATAAGGTTTATTCCGATCCTGTACTCGTGGCGAAGTATGAGTCAGATGATCTTTCATCGCATAAGCATCTTCAAACTGTTGAGCCAGAAAGTTCCAGGTATCGGTATTCGGCTTCAAATTGAACGAATGGGTCAGAAAATTATCAGGAGCCGTATTTTCATCCATACGCCGCACCAGATAAGACACTGCATTGAGGAAATGTTCGTCTTTCACAACCGGAGTATAGAGAATCACCCGGTTACCTAACATAGACTGTGCACGCCACAAATGATTGGCCATTCCTTCAAGCATCTCAAACGTCATATAGTCTGATGTACCCAATTTCCGGCTCAACAAATAGGCATATGCTATAGAGAACAGATTATGCGAAGCAACTCCCAAATGAAGCACTTCAGCATTTTCGGGTTGTAAGCCACGCTCCAACAAATGCAAATAATTGGCATCTACTTCCGTCTTTGACGGGCGTACCGGATTAGGCCATCCACGAAGTGAAGAAATAACGGTTTCCATTTCCAGATTACAGCCTTTCACCAGACGCATCTTGATAGGTGCCCCCCCGGATTCTACCCGTGCTTTGGCAAACTCAAGCAACTCAGTCTGAAAATCATAAGCGTCGGGCAAGTATGCCTGAACGACAATACCGGCCGAATAATTTTTAAACTCGGGTTTGCTCAGCACCTCTTTAAACAGACGCATAGTGAAATGTGCATCTTTATACTCCTCCATATCAAGGTTGATAAACTTAGCACGTTTCAGCCCGTCTTCGTCTACATATGGATTATCGATCGCCTTTTGATAAAGAGCAGACATGCGTCTGACCAATTCAGGAAAACTCTCCCGATAATTCAATGCATGTGTCTGAGCATAGATGCCGGAGATTTTAACCGATATATAATTTATATCCGGAGCTTCCAAAGCTTCCAGATAATGATGATACCGATGATCAGCCTCTCCATTACCCAAAACCACTTCCCCCAACAAATTGACGTTTTGTCCGATCTTCTCTTTAAAACGAGTCGCTAAATGTTCTGTCAGGTTCGGACGCGATTCGTCAATAATCACTTTAGAGGTATCCGTACGCAATCGCTTCTTAATAATAGGGATAGCAATAAAATCAAAATGATGTCCGAAAGCCTGATACATTTTAAAAAGAAAAGTATCCCTTTTATTTAGAAATTCAGGAACTCCATATTCATCTATCAGCGTTTTGATTCGTTTGGCAAGTTTCTTCCGGTCACGTATCTGGGAAGATTCGTCCAGCATTTTCACCAGGAATTTTTTATCTTGAGGACGTTGCACCATTACGGCATATTTATGTTGCTCACGACGCTCTTCACTTGTAATGGTTGCTTCACAGGTATTGTAGAGTTTCAGTACCCATTCGTTTACTTCAGCAATAGTTGGTCTGTCCATAAGAAATCAATGTTAAAGTAATGTATTGAATCAGAAAATAATCTCAACTTACAATTACAGAAACATGGTAGGGCTGAACATAACGGCACGATAGCGATGCAAAGTCTGCAACGCTTGCTGTGAAAACCGGTCAAAAAGCAGATATCGGTCCATAATAGTATAATTTAAGGAGGTGTGTATCTGCAAATATATAGATATTTTCTAAGAATCAATGCTCTTTGGGCCATTTTTCCTGAATCAGAAAATTACATTCCTTTTTTGATACCCGCTTTGATTAACAATGCGTTCACCGGATAGGATAAGATAAAACCAAAAAGCATGGCAATCTGCATCATAAACCAAAATGTCCAGGATGTTTTCTCAAGAGGTGCATCTGTAAAAAGTACAAAAGTAACAACAGCCATCCAACCATACATACCCACCTGCCAAGCTAACAATGAAAAGAAATCGGCCTTAAAGGCACGCGAAACAGCTTTACTAAAAGAGATTTTCTCCATTTCACGGATTGCGGCAAATTGAAAGAAAACGCCTATAACCAATGCTAAAACAAAATCAAGTACCCAGCTGCCTGCTATCAAGCTCCCCCCTATCCGTAAAGGTACCCAGTAAGTAAACCATTCTCCAATAAGATCTGCCAGCGTACAACCAGCCCCGCAATGAAAAGCAGACAAAGTGATGGACTGCCATTTGGGACGCATATCAGGCATATCCATCTCCATCGGCATTTTCATATCCATCTTCATACTTTCTACGGGAGCCACTTCTACCATGCTATCTTTCCGGATACCAAAAGTATAATAGGCAAACAACGCAAAATAATGTCCCCACAGCCCGGTAAGCACCCAGACTATATTCATTATCTTCATGGATTGTTTGTGAAATATTACGTTAATTGCCAGAATAAGGGCTATGATAAGACCGGCACATACGAAAAAGCAAGATACTGCATTGAAAAACATTGTATTCATAAGGCTCATTATTAATTGATAAGTGGTATTAATAACGAGCCTTTTGCAAAATAGTTCAGTTAAAATTATGTATTAACAAAACAACAAGACTACTCGAAGGCTTTCCGATAAGTGCATCCATTTCTCCATTCGGAACAACCATAAGCAGTTTTACCTTTAATAATCGTTCCTTTTCCGCAAAGCGGACAAAGTTGTCCCACCAAAGAGTCTGCCCCTGTCAGCACATCCGGTTGAGCCGATCCGGTAGCAGGAGACGCATTCTCAGTTGCAGAAATGACTTTCATCTTTTTCTCTTTCGGAGTAGTGGGTTTACGTTCTCGTTTCTTCGGTTCTTTCTTCTTCTTTTCTTCTTCCGCCGTTGCCGCTTCCTGAATAGTGATACGGCGGTTCGTATTATCAGACAGAACACTGTTGACTATTTCGGCTACCATCAACTTTAACTCTTCAAGAAACTGCCGTGCATCATAAGTCTTCTTCTCTATCTCACGTAACTTTTTCTCCCAAATACCCGTCAACTCAGCTGATTTCAACAACTCTTCATGAATCAACTGGATCAATTCCACTCCTGTAGGGGTAGCTATCAGGTTCTTTTTCTCCTTACGGATATAATTACGCTTAAAAAGGGTCTCGATAATAGCTGCACGGGTAGACGGCCGACCAATACCATTTTCTTTTAACGCATCTCGAAGTTCATCGTTGTCAACCAATTTACCGGCAGTTTCCATCGCACGAAGCAGAGTGGCTTCGGTATAAGGTTTAGGTGGCTGAGTCCATTTCTCATTCAAGTCGGGTAGATGCGGGCCACTTTCTCCTTTCACGAAAACAGGAAGTACATTCTCCTCTTCACCTTCTTTTTCTTCATTCGGATCTTTCACATCTTTGGAAAAGACCACACGCCATCCCGGTTCCAGAATCTGCTTTCCAGTCACCTTGAATTCAATGCCATCTACCTCCCCCATTACAGTCGTGGTAGAGACTTTACAATCAGGATAAAAAACGGCTATAAACCGACGGGCTATCAGATCGAAAACCTTACGTTCCATATCCGTCAGATTTTGCGGATGAACCCCTGTGGGAATAATAGCATGGTGATCGGTTACTTTCGAACTATCAAAAACTTTTTTTGACTTAGGCAATGAAGTTCCGGACAACGGTGCAGTCAATACTTCGTAATCTTTCAGCCCTTTTAAGATATTCGGACATTTGGGATAAATATCATCACTGAGGAAAGTAGTATCTACACGCGGATAAGTAGTCACTTTCTTTTCATAAAGCGACTGAATCAGTTTCAAGGTCTCGTCAGCAGAATAGGCAAATTTCTTATTGCACTCCACCTGAAGAGAGGTCAAGTCGAACAGACGGGGAGCATACTCTTTCCCATCTTTCTTAACCACAGAAGTTACCACGAAAGGCAGGTTTTTAATACGTTCTACCAATGCCATCCCCTCGTCACGGTTAGCTATCGGGTCAATGCCCCGGTTCTCTGTTCTCTTAGTCTTGCCACCGGCTTTTTCTTCTTCAGCAGCCAACTCTTCATCACTCTTACGAATAAGGGCAGAAAAAGTCGTATCACGGTACATTGTTTTCAGTTCCCAATATTGTTTTGGCTGAAAATTTTCAATATCAAGCTGCCGATTGACAATAAGAGCAAGAGTAGGTGTCTGAACACGTCCGATAGAAAGCACTTGTCGGTTCTGTCCATATTTTACGGTATAAAGCCGCGTAGCATTCATCCCAAGCAGCCAGTCGCCAATGGCTCTGGACATACCTGCCTCGTAAAGCGGTTGAAAATCATCCTGATCTTTTAACTTTGCAAAACCCTCTTTAATAGCCTCTTCGGTCAGCGAAGAAATCCACAAACGTTTTACCGGACACCGCGCTCCGGCTTTCTGCATCACCCACCGCTGAATCAGCTCTCCTTCTTGGCCGGCATCACCACAATTGATAATCTCATCGGCCTGTTGCATCAACCTTTCAATAATACGGAATTGCTTTTCGTAAGTAGGGTTCTCTATCAGTTTGATGCCAAAACGAGGAGGAATCATAGGCAGACTGCCCAAACTCCATGATTTCCATCCGGGAGTATATTCATGGGGTTCTTTCAGGGTACAAAGATGGCCGAACGTCCAGGTTACCTGGTATCCGTTCCCCTCAATATACCCCTCTTTCCGTTCGCGGGCTCCTAATATATCAGCAATATCACGTGCCACAGAGGGCTTTTCGGCAATGCAAACTATCATTTGTTTTTTATTATAATGAGAATTGAGCAGACAAAGATACAAAAAAATAGAAAGGGGGAAGTAGTAATCCATCGCCATTTATTTTGTAGCTTTGCTCTGTACAATCTTTAAAATTTAAAAAGACATGAAAAGCTACAAATTATTATTTGCACTTACCTTACTCTTTGTATTTGCTTTCAATGCGAAAGCACAATATGTCCATGAACGCTCTGACCAATATACACCTCCCGAAGATTCTCTGGTGGTCAGGAAACTCCATCACTGGCAGGACCAGAAGTTCGGAATGCTGATTCACTGGGGATTATATTCCGTTGCCGGAATTGTAGAATCATGGTCCATCTGTTCGGAAGAAGCGGATTGGATACCGCGTGATAGTACCATTGCCTATGAAGATTATAAAAAATGGTACTGGGGATTGAAAGATTCATTCAATCCTACCCGTTTCAACCCGGAACAGTGGGCACAGGCTGCCAAAGCGGCAGGTATGCGTTATGCCATCTTCACCACCAAACATCACGATGGATTCAATATGTTCAACACGGCTTACTCCGATTTTTCAATTTCAAAGGGTCCTTTCAAAACAAATCCCCGGGCAGATGTAGCCAAATATGTGTTTGAAGCTTTTCGCAACAACGACTTAATGGTAGGAGCCTATTTTTCTAAACCGGACTGGCACTCGGAATATTATTGGTGGCCCCGCTACGCTACTCCCCGCCGTACACAGAATTACAATATAGAAAAGAACCCCTGGCGCTGGAATCAATTCAAAGAGTTCACTTACAACCAAATCAGCGAGTTGATGCACAACTACGGTTCTATCGACATTTTATGGTTAGACGGAGGATGGGTAAATAACCCCGGAACCAAATCGGTATTGGACATGGACCGTATATCGCAAATGGCACGAAAAGCACAACCGGGTATTTTATTCGTAGACCGCACCATCCATGGTAAATACGAAAATTATCAGACCCCGGAACAACAAATCCCGGACAAACAACTTCCCTACCCATGGGAGACTTGCATGACACTGGGAGTAGACTGGGGATACACTCCACATGCGGTATTCAAATCACCCACTACAGTGATAGCAAAGTTAATGGAAATCGTAGCTAAAGGCGGAAGTTTACTACTCGGTGTCGGCCCTACCCCTGAAGGAATATTACAAGAAGAAATTGTCAGCCGGTTGGACACTATAGGAGAATGGATGACGAAAAACGGCCCGGCTATCTACAATACCGTTACGACTCCTGACTATCATAGTGAAGGCATCTGGTTTACCATGAACAAAAACAAAAAAACAATGTATGCATTATACAGTGATCCGAAAGCCCGGACTCTTCCTAACTACATAGAATGGGAAAATAATATTCCTGCTAAAGGAAGTGCTGTTTACTGCCTTCAAAACGGTAAAAAAGTAAGATGGGAAATAAAGAACAATCGGGTACGTGTCTATTTACCTCAGAATCTGAAAACAGAGGTGAACGCGCTTGCATTCTCCTTCACCCCCCAATAATAGTCATGCAACCATTTATTCCATAAATAATACGTAGATGATATTGACCGGGATAGAACTAAAATCATAAAGAGGCGGAGTATTGCAATACTCCGCCTCTTCGTTTATCATTTCTCAAAGACTGTTTTTTTATTCTTCATCCATCAGGATTTCCAGAATCTGACAAGCAGCCTTAGCCACCGGAGTACCCGGACCAAAGATCGCAGCTACACCGGCCTTATACAAGAAGTCATAATCCTGGGCAGGAATTACACCACCGGCTATTACTACGATATCTTCACGTCCCAACTTCTTCAATTCTTCAATAATCTGCGGAACCAATGTCTTGTGCCCTGCAGCCAACGAAGAAACTCCGACTACGTGAACATCATTCTCTACCGCTTCACGAGCTGCTTCCGCAGGAGTCTGGAACAACGGTCCCATATCCACGTCGAAACCACAGTCGGCATAACCGGTAGCTACTACCTTGGCACCACGATCGTGACCGTCCTGGCCCATCTTTGCAACCATAATACGAGGTTGACGTCCCTCTTTCTTTGCAAACTTCTCAGTGAGTTCGCAAGCACGCTTAAAGTCAGCGTCGCCTTTGCTTTCTGATGAATACACGCCTGATATAGTTCTAATTATTGCTTTATAACGTCCTACTACTTGTTCGCAAGCATACGAGATTTCACCCAATGTTGCACGAACATGAGCAGCTTCTACAGCTAACTCAAGTAAATTGCCCTTACCGGTTTTGACACATTCGGTAATGGCAGCCAATGCTTTGTCCACCTCAGCTTGGTTACGGCCTTCTTTCAAACGCTTCAGGTTCTCGATCTGCTCTTTACGAACAGCAGTATTGTCAACTTCAAGAATATCAATCGGGTCTTCTTTCTCAAGACGATACTTATTTACACCGACGATAGTCTGTGAACCACTGTCGATACGAGCTTGTGCCCGGGCAGCAGCCTCTTCAATACGCATCTTCGGAATACCGGTTTCGATAGCTTTCGCCATACCGCCCAACTTCTCAATTTCCTGAATATGTTCCCAAGCACTGTGAGCCAGTTCATTAGTTAATGACTCTACATAGTAAGAACCACCCCACGGATCTACGTTCTTGCAAATATAAGTTTCTTCCTGAATATAAATCTGAGTATTACGGGCAATACGGGCAGAAAAGTCTGTCGGCAAAGCAATAGCTTCATCAAGCGCATTGGTGTGCAACGACTGAGTATGTCCCAGCGCAGCAGCCATAGCCTCGATACAAGTACGTCCTACATTGTTAAACGGATCTT
>OGMJ01000199.1_pt1 | contig 41292 bp, 30 predicted proteins | sample 1573181 | NCBI WGS metagenome assembly OGMJ01 (sample SAMEA2582004, study PRJEB24529) | metagenome | biome: Human gut stool | place: China | collected 2011
CAAAGCCTCTGTCGCATAAGGAAAAAGCCTTTCCATGTCCTCCGGAGATTTTACATAATACTGCCCGCCATCATATCGCATTCTGTTTTCATCGGACAGTTTCTTACCTGTCTGAAGGCACAGCAGTACATCGTGCGGCTGTGCATCCTCTGCCAGTGTATAATGAACGTCATTGGTCGCAACCAGTTCGATCCCTGTCTCACGGTGCATCTTGAGCAGCTGCTGATTTACATTCTGCTGCTCGGGAATTCCATGATCCTGCAGTTCCAGGAAAAAGTTTCCCTTTCCAAAAATATCCTGGTATCTCAGTGCAGCCGCTTTTGCATCCTCATACATCCCTCTGGTAAGAAATCTCGCCACTTCACCCGCAAGACAGGCACTCAGAGCGATCAGACCTTCATGATATTTTTCAAGAAGCTGCAGATCCACACGCGGTTTATAATAAAACCCTTCGCCAACCCCGTTAAACCGGATCTTGATCAGATTCTGATAGCCGGTATTGTTCGCCGCCAGTACCGTCAGGTGGGTTAACTCATCACCCAGCAGGTCGCACTGGACGTTAAAATCTGCCCCGACGATAGGCTTAATCCCTGCGCCATGTCCCGCTCCGTAGAACTTCACCAGACCGCAAAGGTTGGTGAAATCGGTGATCGCCAGTGCTGGCATACCCAACGCCGCCGCCTTTTTTACCAGCGGTGCGGTTTTGGCCAGGCCATCGATCATCGAGTAGTCGCTGTGCACCCGCAGGTGTACGAAACGTGGTTCAGACATCTTCAGATTCCGGTTTACTTAATCTCGACACAAGAATCAGGACGCAAGTCCCAGTGCGCGTTTGACAGGCCCAAAGCTGCGACGATGATGTTCAGTCGCGCCATATTCAGCCAGTTTTTCCAGATGAAAAGCGGTTGGATACCCTTTATGTTGGGCAAAACCATATTGCGGGAAAACAATATCCAGCGCCGCCATTTCGGCGTCGCGCGTCACTTTCGCCAGGATAGACGCGGCACTGATTTCCGGTACGCGGCTATCGCCTTTCACCACTGCCATCGAAGGCATCGGTAATTTCGGGCAGCGGTTACCATCAATCAACACATATTCCGGCGCAATATGCAGCCCAGCGACGGCTCGCTGCATCGCCAGCATGGTCGCATGAAGAATGTTCAGCTCGTCGATTTCGTAGGGTTCCGCGCGGCCCAGACTCCAGCTCAACGCTTTCTCTTTGATCTCTTCACAGAGTTTTTCGCTCAGCTTTTTGGAATCATTCAGCCCGGCAATCGGGCGCGCCGGGTCGAGAATCACCGCAGCGGTGACGACCGCGCCAACTAACGGCCCGCGTCCGACTTCATCCACACCCGCAACCAGGTGCGTGTGCGGATAAACAAATTCGATCATTGTGCTAACTCCAGAACGGCTTGTGCCGCCTGCTCATCGGCATTGCAGCGGATCTGCTGATGCAGTTCACGGAAGGTATCGTGCATCGCGTGGCTGGTTTTCCCGTTCGCCAACAGCGGTAACAGCGCCGCAGCCAGTTTTTGCGGCTCACACTCTTCCTGCAATAACTCTTTGACTAACTCTCTGCCCGCCAGCAGATTTGGCAGCGAGACATAATCAGTTTTCACCAGCCGCTTCGCCAACCAGAAGGTAAAAGGCTTCATGCGATATCCCACCACCATCGGGCATTTCGCCAGCATACACTCCAGGGCTGCCGTCCCCGACGCCAGTAGTGCCGCATCGCTGGCGACCATCGCCTCACGGCCCATTCCATCCAGCAAATGAACCGACAGGTCTGGCGCGACTTCAGCTTTGATGCGTTCAAACTGCTCGCGGCGTTTGGCATTCACCAGCGGCACCACGATTTCGAGATCCGGATATGTCTGGCGCAAAAGCTGGGCAGTTTTCAGGAAATCGGCACTAAGCATTTCGACTTCTGCACCACGGCTGCCCGGCAACAATGCCAGACAGTGGGCATCGTAAGGGATCCCCAGCACATCACGGGCACCATTTTTATCTGGATCTAACGGCATGGCATCAGCCATGGTATGACCGATAAAGCGGCACGGTACGTTGTATTTGTCATAAAACGCTTTTTCGAAAGGCAGAAATGCGAGCACCAGATCGGTGGCTCTGCCTATTTTGAAAACGCGTTTCTGTCGCCACGCCCAGACGGATGGACTGACGTAATGAATGGTTTTGATACCCTGCTTTTTGAGGTTACCTTCAAGAGTAATATTGAAGTCGGGCGCATCAATACCAACAAAAACATCTGGCTTCAGTTCGCCAAAACGCTTTGTCAGATCGGCACGAATATGCAGTAAGCGACGCAGACGACCGAGCACTTCAACAATGCCCATCACCGCCAGTTCTTCCATTTCGTACCAGGCTTCGCAGCCTTCAGCCTGCATTCGTGGCCCGGCAACACCAACAAAGCGGGCGTTGGGCACATGTTCTTTCAGAGCGCGGATTAAACCGGCCCCCAGGATATCGCCGGAGGTTTCTCCGGCGACCAGGGCAATCGTTAATGGACGCTGTTCAGTCATTAACGAATCAGACCGCGCGTTGAGCGTGCAAAGAAATCGGTAAAGGCTTTCACTTCCGGATATGTTTCCGCCAGTTCAGCAATTTCCGGTTTCACTTCATCGAGCGTTTTACCGCTACGATAAATCAGCTTATACGCATTGCGGATAGCGGTAATCGCCTCACGGCTGAATCCGCGGCGCTTCAGCCCTTCGATATTGACACCGAACGGCGTTGCGTGGTTACCCTGCGCAATGACATAAGGAGGGACGTCCTGCGCCACACCGGAGCAGCCGCCAACCATCACGTGCGCACCAATGATGCAGAACTGATGGACTGCGGTCATGCCGCCGATGATCGCGAAGTCGTCAACCGATACGTGACCCGCCAGCGTTGCGTTGTTGGCGAGAATACAGCGGTTACCTACCGTACAATCGTGCGCAATGTGCGCGTTGATCATCAGTAAGTTGTCGCTGCCCACCTTCGTCAATCCACCGCCCTGGACTGTGCCACGATGAATGGTGACGCTTTCGCGAATGCGGTTACGATCGCCGATTTCCACACGGGTCGGTTCGCCAGCATATTTCAGATCCTGGTTAACTTCGCCGATGGAGGCGAACTGATAAATCTCATTATCGCGGCCAATTTTAGTATGACCATTCACGACAACGTGAGATTTCAGTACGGTACCCTCACCAATTTCGACATGGGGTCCAACGATACAAAAAGGACCAATGTGTGCGTTCGCGCCAATTGACGCGCCCTCTTCCACAATGGCGGTTGGATGCACAAAGGCGGATTTATCAATCACGTATCAGGCCTCCCGGCTACGAGCACACATCATCGTTGCTTCGCAAACTACTTTACCATCGACCAGAGCAACCCCTTTAAAACGGGTCAGGCCGCGGCGCGTTTTTTCGAAAGTGACTTCCATGATCATTTGATCGCCAGGCACGACCGGGCGCTTGAAGCGCGCTTCGTCAATACCAGCGAAGTAGTACAGCTCACCCGGTTCCAGTTTTCCTACGCTTTTAAACGCCAGAATACCTGTTGCCTGTGCCATTGCTTCCAGAATCAGCACACCCGGGAAAATCGGTTTTCCAGGGAAATGGCCCTGGAAGAATGGCTCATTGACAGAGACATTTTTTACTGCGCGCAGAAAACGACCTTCTTCAAAATCCAGCACGCGATCCACCAGTAAGAACGGGAAACGGTGCGGCAGAAGTTCTAAAATCTCTTCAATCTGCAGAGTATGAGTGTTAGTAGTCAAGATACTCTTCCTGTCAAAATATAAGAAACGACAATAATAACACGGCCTGCCGCAATCGTAAGAATGAGACAGGCCGTAAAGTTTGGCGAACAAAAGATGGAACGTTAGTCTTGTTGATTAACCTTGCGCTCAAGCGATTTCAGACGCTTGCTCATGTCATCAATGTTCATCACCAGTGCAGCGGTTTTGCGCCAGACTTTGTTGGGTTGCAGCGGAATGCCTGAGGAATAGACGCCTGGTTCAGTGATGGGACGCATCACCATACCCATGCCCGTAACCGTCACTTTGTCGCATATTTCCATATGCCCGTTGATTACGCTGGCTCCGCCGATCATGCAGTAACGACCAATTTTCAGGCTGCCCGCCATAATGACGCCACCGGCAACCGCCGTATTGTCGCCAATCACGACGTTATGTGCAATCTGGCACTGGTTATCAATGATCACGCCATTGCCAATAATAGTGTCATCCAGCGCGCCGCGATCGATGGTTGTGCAGGCACCGATCTCCACGCGATCGCCAATAATTACGCGACCAATCTGTGGGATCTTCACCCAGTTACCACGATCGTTGGCATAACCAAAGCCGTCTGCGCCTACCACTGTTCCGGACTGGATCAGGCAATTCTGACCGATCTGGATCTCATGGTAAATGGTTACGTTCGCCCAGAGACGCGAACCTGCACCGATTTTGCTGTTTTTACCTACGAAGCAACCGGCACCGATAATCACGTTATCGCCCAGTTCAACGCCGGACTCAATCACCGCGTTAGCGCCAATCGATACGTTGTTACCCAGCTTCGCCGTCGCGTCGATCACCGCACTGGGTGCAATGTTCTGCGCGGGCTGCGGCGTGGTATCTAAAATTTGCGCCATGCGCGCGTAAGTCAGGTAGGGATTCTTCACTACCAGTGCGGCACTTTTCGCGAAAGGAAGATCGTCCTGGGTCATGACAACCGCGGACGCCTGGCACAAGCCTAAATGCTCACGGTATTTTGGGTTAACCATGAACGTAATGTGACCTGTTTGTGCAGATTGCATGGACGCAACGCCGGTGATGACGATATCGCCATCACCGTGTAGTTCTGCATCCAACTGCTGCGCTAAATCAGCCAGTCGAATTGAAGGCATTACTTATTTAACCTGTTTCAGTACGTCGGCAGTGATGTCTTTTACATTGCTGCTGTTGTAAGCAACGGCGTTTGCATCAACAACCAGATCGATATCCTGGCTGTTGGCAACGGATTTCACAGCAGTCTGGATACGAGTAACCAGTTTGCCGCGTTCTTCGTTGGAACGACGTGCGCGATCCTGCTCAAAAGCCTGCGCTTTCTGAGCAAAAGTCTGGCGCTGAGCCATCACGTCTTTTTCCAGCTTAGTGCGATCGCTGCCCGCTTTCATGGACTGCAGCTTTTTCATTTTAGCCTGCAGATCGGTTTCCATACGCTGCAGTTCGCTGGCACGGCCTTTGAACTCATTTTCCAGCGTGTTAGAAACACCGGTTTTCTGCGCTACCTGCTGGAACAGGCTGCCCATGTTGACGATTGCAATTTTGTCAGCCGCCTGAGCAGAAGTTGCCAGTGCTAAACCGAGACCTGCAGCTAATAACCACTTTTTCACAATAAACTCCTTACCATCCCATTTGCACCGGAGGGTGCAGTTCTTTGCGTGGCCCGGCGATCTTATATTGATCGCCTAAAGTCATCGCTACACTACCACTACATTCCTTTGTGGAGAACACTTACCAGGTTTTACCGATGTTAAACTGGAACTGTTCTGCCTTGTCTCCATCGTACTTTTTGAACGGCTGGGCGTAGGAGAACACCAACGGCCCCAATGGGGACATCCATTGTAATGCGATACCCGCAGACATACGGATATTGCTTGGATCACTATAGTCCGGATATCCAGAATATTGGCTGGAATCCCAGTTTGTATCCCAAACGGTACCCATATCCCAGAAGAAGGAAGTACGAACCGAGTTAGCATACTTATCGCTAATAAACGGCGTCGGGGTGATGAACTCGAGGCTGGCAACCGCCATGGCGTTACCGCCTACAGCATCATCCGATTTACACAGGTCTTTCGCGCCGTCCTGAGTCGCACATTCGTAATCATAGTCCGGATCATAATTACTGGCCTGATGCGGGAAGTAAACTGCTTTCGGACCAATGGTATTGGACTGGAAGCCACGCACGGTGCTGGAACCACCGGCATAGAAGTTCTCGTAGAACGGCATCTCTTTGCCGCCTAAACCATCACCATAACCCCAGCGGGTACGCCCCAGAACAACCCATTTGTGATCGTCATCGATCGGCACATAAGTCGCCGTGTCTAACGTCACTTTGTAGTATTCGTTATCCGATCCAGGAATGGTCACTTTACCGGTCAGGTTGACACGTGAACCATCTGTCGGGAAGTAACCACGGTCAAGCTTGTTATAGGTCCAACCATAGTTGAACGTGAAGTCGTCCGTTTTGAAGCTGTTATCCTGATCAGAGGTGCTCGGATGTTCACCCATAGAGTACAGATAACGCCACATCGCAACCTGAGGCTGCATGTTGGACAGGGAGTTATGTACATAACCCAGACCTGCACGCAGCGAGTTATATTCGTTAATCGGGAAGCCCAACGTCACGTCTGTACCATAACTCTTGTTGGTATAGTCGGACAGGTCGGCGTCATCTGCCTGGAAGTCATTATAGAAGAGACGACCACCGAGGCTTACGCCATCTACGGTGAAGTACGGGTTGGTTACCGACAGTTCAGCATAGGTCTGGTAATCGTTTTTGGTCCCGTTGATACCAACAGCATAACCTGTACCTAACCAGTTATCCTGCTGCACACCAGCCTGGAAGCTCACGCCACTTTCAGTACCGTAACCAATACCAAAGTTGAAGCTACCGGTGTTGCGCTCTTTTACCTTGTAGACGACATCAACCTGGTCCGGGCTACCCGGAACACGTTGGGTATCGGTATCGACAGTTTCAAAGAAGCCCAGACGATTCAGACGCTCCTTACCCTGATCGACCAGATCGCTTCCCAGCCATGCACCTTCCATCTGACGCATTTCGCGACGCAGGACGGCATCTTTCGAGGTATCGTTACCTTCAAAACGGATCTTACGCACGTAGAAACGGTTACCCGCATCAACGTTCACACGTAATTTAACGGTTTTGTCGGCATCGTTAATTTCGGGCATCGACTGTACGCGCGGATAGGCATAACCATAGCGACCGAGAAGCTTTTTGATGTCATCTTCCATCTTGGTCACTTTGGTGCCGTTATACAGCTCACCCGGCTCGATCTTAGTCAGCTGCTCAATTTCAGCGGAGTGCCCGGCAAGGTTGCCGCTCACTTCAACGCCAGAAAGCTTGTACTGATCGCCTTCGGTAATGTTCACCGTGACGTAAATACCTTTTTTATCTGGCGTCAGACTGACCTGGGTAGAGTCGATGTTGAAACGGGCATAACCGCGATCCAGATAGTAGCTGCGCAGGGTTTCAAGGTCGCCCGCCAGTTTCTGTTTCTGGTATTTACGATCGCCTACCACGTTCCACCACGGCACTTCGTCACGCAGTTGGAAATGAGAGATCAGTTCGTCGGTGGTGAAAGCATGGTTACCAACAATGTTAATTTGCTGGATTTCAGCTGACACACCTTCCTGGAACACCAGTTTTAGGTCAACACGGTTGCGCGGCAGCGGGGTCACGACAGCTTTTACGCTGGCGCTATATTTACCGACGCTGTAGTAGAAGTCTTCCAGACCTTTCTCGATATCGGCAATGGTGGTGCGATCGAGGGATTCGCCCACACGCACACCAGAAGCCTCGAGGTTTTGCTTCAGCATGTCATCTTTCACCGATTTGTTACCGGAGAAAGTAATGCTGGCAATGGTCGGACGTTCTTTTACCTGAACCAGAAGGGTATCACCATCACGAAGGACGCGAACATCCTCAAAGTTGCCGGTAGCAAACAGAGCGCGAATGGTATTACTGATATCTTCATCATTAACCGTGTCGCCTGTGCGCACCGGCATACTGAGGAGGGCCGCACCAACGGCGACACGCTGAAGGCCTTCGAAATGAATATCTTTCACTACGAACCCTTCAGCACCGTATACGGTGGCGCTGCTAAACAGCAGCGACGCTATGAGCAACTTTTTCATCGCCATCGTTATTATGCGTTCTTCCTAACTAACTCTCATAACCGAGAGAAATCATTGAAAAGTGCAAGCCCCATTAACAGCACCAGCAGAATCGAGCCAATGCGATAACAAAAGTCTTGAACCCGCTCGGATACCGGTCCGCCCTTGATCTTTTCGATCGCAAGGAACAGCAGATGCCCCCCGTCAAGTACGGGCAACGGAAACAGGTTAATTATCCCTAAGTTCACGCTAATAAGCGCAAGAAACGGCAGGTAATAAACAACCCCGAGTTCCGCTGTCATCCCAGCCCCCTTGGCGATAGAGATCGGCCCACTGAGGTTGTTCAGTTTCACATCACCGGTGATCAATTTTCCCAGCATACTGACCGTCAGCTTCATCAGCTGCCACGTTTTGTCCGTGGCTTCGACGATGGCGTTGAACGGCCCATACTGGCGTACAACTTTATACTCATCTGGCAAAGGAATGACTTTCGGCTCAATACCGACAAAACCAATCGCTTTACCATTACCCGGTTTACTCTCCGGGATTAATGTCAAAGACAAGGGACTCCCCTGCCTTTCGATTTCTAACGCTAAGGATTTACCCGGGTTATCCCGGACAAGCATCACAAAGGTCACCCACTGCGTTAAGGGCTGACCATCGACTTTAACGATCCTGTCGCCTGCTTGCAAACCTGCCTTGCTTGCCGCCGAGTTTGGCTGCACATTTTCCAGTACAGGTTCAATTTGCGGCCCACGAGGACGAATCCCCAGCGAAGATACCGGATCTTCTTTATCAGGCTCAAACGCCCAGTGACGTAAATCGAGCTTTACATCCCGCCGTTGGTCGCTGCCAAATGGCGCTACTGTAATGGTGGTGCTTTCATCGCCAATTTTATCGACCAACTGCAAACGCACGGCATCCCAATCAGGCGTTTCGATACCATCTACGGCTTTTAGTTCCGTACCTGGTGCAATTTGTGCTTCCGCAGCTATCGAATTGGCTGCTATTTCGCCAACCACCGGACGTACGCCAGGCACACCAATAATAAAAACCAGCCAGTAGGCAAAGATAGCAAAAATGAAGTTTGCAACCGGACCTGCGGCAATAATCGCCGCTCGTTGGCCGACAGATTTATTATTGAAGGCATGGTGGCGGAGTTCCGGAACGACCGGTTCTGCGCGCTCATCCAGCATTTTGACATAACCGCCCAACGGGATCAGGGCGATAACATATTCGGTGCCGAGCTTATCAGTTCGCCGCCAGAGCGCCTTACCAAACCCTATTGAGAAACGCTCAACGCGAACACCACAACGCCGGGCAACCCAGAAATGACCAAATTCATGCACGGTGATAAGTACACCCAGTGCAACGATGAACGAAGCCAAATCCCAGAGAAAACTCAGCATATTACCTTCCGTTAAAGCGTCCTGAATACCAGTAACAACAAGCAAGCAAAGACCGGTACCGCAGCCGTCAGGCTATCAATACGATCTAAAATACCACCGTGTCCTGGAATTAAATGACCGCTGTCCTTAATTCCTGCTTCACGCTTAAACATACTCTCGGTCAGATCGCCGAGCACTGAGGCTAACGCTGCGACAATAGAGCAAATGAGTAAGGTGACGGGAGCGACGTCGAGATTCGCCCACATGCCATAACCCCATGAGATTACCGCTGCAGTAGCGAGTCCACCGATAAAGCCTTGCCAGGTTTTACCCGGAGAAACCTTCGGTGCCAGCTTATGTTTACCAAACAATTTGCCAAACATATATGCGCCGGAGTCAGCGCCCCATACCAGGATCATGACATAGAGCAGCCATATTGCGCCACTGTAATGATTCTCGTCATAGTGCCAGGCCCGTAACGCCAGCATGCCCCAGAAGAAGGGAACAATGGTTAGCACGCCAAAAATAAGGCGCAATGTTTTAGAGTTACGCCAGATTGCTGCGGAACCTGGGTAAAACAGCACCAGCAATAGCGCGACAATCCACCAACCCAGCGAAGCCCAAAGTGAGATTTCAACCAGCGGTTGATGAATATTTCGGTGATATTCCGGCAACAGAAAAAGCATCAGCGCCAACAATAACCCGCATAACACCGCCAACCATACTCGCTGCGAACGAGTGGTAAAACCGCTAAGCTGTCCCCATTCCCACGCTGCCAGCATGCAGACCACCAGCGTTACAATGGCGAACCCCACCGGCGGCAACAGAAACAACGCCGCGATGACGACGGGTATTAACACAAAAGCAGATATCAGGCGATACTTCAGCAAAAGCGACCCCCATCAGGCTGTTTCATCACCGGGCTCGGTGCCGCCGAAACGACGCTCTCGATTAGCAAAGGCATTTAACGCCCCTTCAAAGTCTTGTTCATCGAAATCGGGCCAGAGAACATCTGTAAAGTAAAGTTCGGCATAGGCAATTTGCCAAAGCAAAAAGTTACTAATGCGATGCTCCCCCCCAGTCCTAATTACTAAATCTACAGGGGCCAGTTCATGCATACAGACATGCTGGTTTAGCATCTCTTCATCTATCTGATCTGGTTGCAGGTTTCCTTGCTGCACCTTTTCAGCCAGTTGCCTGACTCCCTGGACTATATCCCAACGTCCACCGTAGTTCGCCGCAATATTCAGCGTCAGACCGGTATTCCCGGCTGTTAGCGCTTCAGATTTACGAATACGTTCTTGCAAACGCGAGTTAAAGCGACTGGTATCGCCAATAATACGCAGACGCACGTTATGTCGGTGCAGACTTTTTACTTCGCTATCGAGCGCCCACACAAACAGTTCCATTAACGCACTGACTTCCTGCGCTGGTCGGTTCCAGTTTTCACTACTAAAGGCATACAGCGTTAACGCCTCAATACCGTTGTTGGCCGCAAAAGAGACAGCCCGGCGGACGGATTTTGCCCCGGCTTTATGCCCAAAGGCACGAATCTTCCCTTGCTTTTTTGCCCAGCGACCATTGCCGTCCATAATGATCGCAACATGACGGCAGCCATGCGCTGGCAATTTTTCGCTAAGTGGTTGAGTAGCAGACAACATCACGCGTTTTTTATTCCCTGACAGGGTTTACGGTACTCAGGAATACTGAAGCCTATACAAAAAAAAGCCGTGTAAAACCACGGCATACCTGACCTTATAAAGCCAACTACTTACGATCAGATGGCGCAGACTATATCACTGAAGCCCTACGCTAACAAATAGCGCGACTCTCTGTAGCCGGATTATCCTCAGCTTGCGAGACGCATCACCTCTTTTCTGGCGACTTCACGCGCGTTCGCATCAACAGATAACACATCGTCCACACATTGTGGTTCGCGCATATCCATTTTTTCCAGTACGGATAAATTCAACGCAGCGATATCCGTAAAGCGGATTTGTTGCGCAAGAAAAGCAGCAACGGTGATTTCGTTTGCGGCATTCAATGCTGTCGTCGCTGCCTGGCCTTGTTCGAACGCCTCCATCGCCAGTTTCAGGCATGGATAACGATCATAATCCGGTGCGGCAAATGTCAACGCACTTAGTTTGCAAAAATCGAGCGGCTTCACGCCAGAGTTCACGCGATTCGGCCATGCCATGGTGTGGGCAATTGGCGTACGCATATCCGGTTCCCCCAGCTGCGCCAGAACACTGCCGTCCTGATAGCGCACCATTGAGTGAATCACTGACTGCGGGTGAATCAGCACTTCCATCTGGCTGGCGCTGGCGTTAAACAGCCAACGCGCTTCAATGTATTCCAGACCTTTGTTCATCATGGTAGCCGAATCGACAGAAATTTTACGCCCCATCGACCAGTTCGGATGACGGCAGGCTTGATCCGGCGTCATTGTTGCCAAATAGCGAAATGGCGTCTAACGCAAAGGGCCAACCGACCCGGTAAGTAAAATGGACACCACGCCATTTTGCTCAAGGTCAGCGTATCCCAGATTATGCTGGATAGGTTGCGGTAAACTCTGAAAAATGGCGTTATGTTCGCTATCGACCGGTAACAATTGCGCTTTGCTCTGCTTTACGGCGTCCATAAACAGACGTCCGCAGGTAACCGGTGATTCTGTATTGGCCGGCAAAATGGTTTTACCCGCGCGGATCGCAGCAAGCGTAGGTAACAGCCCAGCAGCGCCAACAATGGCTGCCATCACCTGATCAACATCCTCAAGCGCTGCCATATCGCAAGCGGCTTGTTGCCCACTTAAGACTTCGGTGCGGCTACCCTGTTGCTGTAGCATCGTTTTAAGAAGTTTCGCACTCGCTTCATCGTCCATTACGGCATAGCGGGGAGAGAATTCCAGGCACTGTTCTACCATGCGAGTGACATTTTTGCCTGCCACCAGCGCAACTACGCGGAAGTGTTCGGGATTATGGCGCACCACGTCCAGCGTGCTGCAACCAATCGAGCCGGTCGAGCCCAGAATGGTGAGTTGCTTCATGAAACATCCAGAGTTGAGACAGAATAAAAAGCAAAACGCCGCCAGCCGATCCGCAAGGATCTACTGAGCGGCGTTTTTGTCGTTCAAGAAATCAGAACTGCATCAGTTCTGCTTCTTTGTCTGCCAGCGCCGCTTCAATTTTCTTGATTGCAGCATCAGTCAGTTTCTGTACATCGTCCTGAGAACGGCGATCGTCGTCTTCGCTGATCTCTTTATCTTTCAACAGTGCTTTCACTTTGTCGTTCGCGTCACGACGCACGTTACGTACTGCAACACGCGCTTGTTCTGCTTCACCACGAACGATTTTGGTCAGATCTTTACGACGTTCTTCCGTCAGCGGCGGCAGCGGAACACGGATGTCGCTACCCGCAGAGTTCGGGTTCAGGCCGAGATCGGACGCCATAATCGCTTTTTCAACGGCCGGAGACATTGAACGATCAAACACGTTGATTTTCAGAGTACGGGAATCTTCTACCGTTACGCTTGCCAGCTGACGCAGCGGCGTCGGCGTGCCGTAATATTCCACGACAATGCCATCCAGCAGGCTGGGAGAAGCACGACCCGTGCGTATTTTGCTGATTTGGGTTTTGAACGCTTCTACGCATTTGTCCATGCGTACTTCAGCATCTTTTCTGATATCGCTAATCACGTTACGAATCCTTGAAAACTTGTCTCAGTCAGACCAGACAGTCACACACAGTGGAAGTGTGCTAAGTATAGCCCTGATTAAACATATTACGGGTAATCGTCTGGATTATTAGGCTATTTTATTTGCCATTTTGGCCCCGAGCAGTGCTCGCCATCCTCACGTACTTTTGTACGCTCCGGTTGCTGCGCGCTGGCCGTGACCAAACTGCCTGCAACAATAACGCCTTATAACCAGACTTACGCCCCCGCGATACTTACGCGGAATCTTACCCTTATTTATCCATCACGGGAATTATTCCGTGATTAAAGTCCCTTCTTTTTCACCCATTACCACACGGCGCAGCGCACCCGGTTTGTTCATGTTGAAAACACGAATCGGTAATTTATGGTCACGAGCCAGCGTGAAGGCCGCCAGGTCCATGACTTTCAGCTCTTTTTCCAGCACTTCGCTGTAAGTCAGTTGCTCGTACATGGTTGCGGTTGGATCTTTCGCCGGATCAGCGGTAAACACGCCGTCAACTTTGGTTGCTTTCAGCACCACATCGGCTTCAATTTCGATACCACGCAGGCAAGCTGCTGAGTCGGTGGTAAAGAACGGGTTACCTGTACCGGCGGAGAGGATCACCACACGGTTGTTGCGCAACAGGCTGATAGCTTCTGCCCAGCTGTAACTGTCGCACACGCCATTCAATGGAATAGCGGACATCAGACGAGCGTTCACATAGGCGCGGTGCAGTGCATCACGCATTGCCAGGCCGTTCATTACGGTCGCCAGCATCCCCATGTGGTCGCCCACAACGCGGTTCATACCCGCTTTCGCCAGACCAGCGCCACGGAACAGGTTACCCCCACCAATCACCACACCAACCTGAATACCCAGTTCAACCAGTTCTTTGATTTCCTGAGCCATACGATCCAGTATGCTTGCATCAATACCGAAGCCTTCAGTGCCCTGCAGAGCTTCGCCACTCAACTTAAGCAGAATGCGTTTATAGACGGGTTTTGCATTGGTAGCCATGTTTCTTTCCTGAGACTGTCAACGATTGAAATGAATTAATACTAGCGACATTGTACGTCGCTTTTCAGCGCAGCCCCACAAGGGTTAGCTGAATTTACAAGATGGGCACAAAAAGAAGCCGCCCTCAGGCGGCTCCTTTTTGATAATTAAGACTGCTTGGACATCGCAGCAACTTCTGCTGCAAAGTCAGTCTCAACTTTCTCGATGCCTTCACCCACTTCGAAGCGGATGAAGCCAGTCACTTCAGCGTTATGCTCTTTCAGCAGCTGACCAACAGTTTTGCTTGGTTCCATAACGAACGGCTGACCGGTCAGAGAAACTTCGCCGGTGAATTTCTTCATGCGGCCTTCAACCATTTTCTCTGCGATTTCTTTCGGCTTACCAGACTGCATCGCGATATCCAGCTGTACCTGGTATTCTTTTTCTACCACTTCAGCGGATACGTCTTCTGGTTTGATGAATTCTGGCTTGCTTGCAGCAACGTGCATAGCGATGTGTTTAACCAGCTCTTCGTCAGCGCCTTTAGCAGCAACCAGAACGCCGATACGCGCACCGTGCTGATAAGAACCCAGAACGTCGCCTTCCAGCGCAGCAACGCGGCGAATGTTGATGTTTTCACCAATTTTCGCTACCAGCGCAACACGTTCTTCTTCGAACTGTGCTTTCAGAACTTCAACGTCAGTGATTTTGCCAGCAACAGCTGCGTCCAGAACTTTGTCTGCGAACGCCTGGAAACCAGCGTCTTTTGCAACGAAGTCAGTCTGGCAGTTAACTTCCAGAATGATGCCGTAGTTGCCGTCGATTTTGGTTTTGATCACGCCGTCAGCAGCAACGTTGCCTGCTTTTTTCGCTGCTTTAATAGCACCGGACTTACGCATGTTTTCGATTGCCAGCTCGATGTCGCCGTTAGCTTCAGTCAGTGCTTTTTTGCAATCCATCATGCCTGCGCCAGTACGCTCACGCAGCTCTTTTACCAGGGATGCGGTAATTTCAGCCATTCTAAAATCCTCGGAGATGTGATCTGCCCGGCATTAAACCGCACAGATATAAAAGTGAAAAAGGGGGCCATATGCAGGCCCCCTAACCAAACGTGTACTACCTGGTCTATAAGGGCTCTCCCCCTTCATATTTCGCGCCGCAGATGCGTCATCTTCGCTCGCTCATCCCGGTCACTTACTGATGTAAGCTCCCGGGAATTCTCGAGCTTGCCGCCTTTCTGCAACTCGAACTATTTTGGGAGAGTTATCAAGCCTTATTACTCAGCTTCTACGAAGCTTTCTTCCGCCTGGGAAGCCAGATCCTGAGAACGGCCTTCACGTACGGTTGCAGCAACAGCGCCCAGGTACAGGGTCACAGCACGGATTGCGTCGTCGTTACCCGGGATAACGAAGTCAACACCGTCCGGATCAGAGTTGGTATCAACGATAGCAAATACCGGAATACCCAGGTTGTTTGCTTCTTTGATAGCAATGTGTTCGTGGTCAGCATCGATTACAAACAGAGCGTCCGGCAGACCGCCCATGTCTTTGATACCGCCCAGGCTGTTTTCCAGTTTCTCCAGCTCACGAGTGCGCATCAGCGCTTCTTTCTTGGTCAGCTTGTCGAAAGTACCGTCCTGAGACTGAGTTTCCAGGTCTTTCAGACGTTTGATGGACTGACGAACGGTTTTCCAGTTAGTCAGCATACCGCCCAGCCAGCGATGGTTCACGAAGAACTGGTCGCAGCTCAGAGCAGCGTCTTTCACCGCTTCGCTTGCAGCGCGTTTAGTACCAACGAAAAGGATTTTACCTTTGCGAGAAGCAATCTTGTTCAGTTCAGCCAGAGCTTCGTTGAACATCGGTACAGTTTTCTCAAGGTTGATGATGTGAACTTTGTTACGCGCACCGAAGATGAACGGCTTCATTTTCGGGTTCCAGTAACGGGTCTGGTGACCGAAGTGAACACCAGCCTTGAGCATGTCGCGCATGGAAACAGTTGCCATGATTAAAACCTCTATATAAAAGTTGGGGTTATGCCTCCACGTATCCCATATTACCGACCCCAAAGGGCACCCCGGAATATGTGCCGATACGTGTGTGTTGTTACACAAAGTGAGATTGTCGCTTCCGTCCAGTCTGTGTATACGAAATGGATCGGAAGTCCGGCGCGCTTTATACCACAAATACGTCGTGGACACCAATAATTGTTGGCGCTGTGTACAGCATCAGACGTCGAATTTTCTATTATAGAAAACCTTCAGTGGCACGTTTGGCGAAATTCAGAATGATTCTCAATTTGCCCGGGTGTGATACCATTGACGGCACTTACATATATATTGTCGGTATCACCGACGCTGATGGACAGAATTAATGGCTATCTCAATCAAGACCCCAGAAGATATCGAAAAAATGCGCGTCGCTGGCCGACTGGCTGCCGAAGTGCTGGAGATGATCGAACCGTATGTTAAACCGGGCGTCAGCACCGGCGAGCTGGATCGCATCTGTAATGATTACATTGTTAATGAACAACACGCGGTTTCTGCCTGCCTCGGCTATCACGGCCATCCGAAATCCGTTTGCCTCCCTATTAATGAACTGGTGTGCCACGGTATCCCGGACGATGCTAAGCTGCTGAAAGATGGCGATATCGTTAACATTGATGTCACCGTAATCAAAGATGGTTTCCACGGCGATACCTCGAAAATGTTTATCGTCGGTAAGCCGACCATCATGGGCGAACGTCTGTGCCGCATCACGCAAGAAAGCCTGTACCTGGCGCTGCGCATGGTCAAACCAGGCATTAATCTGCGCGAAATCGGTGCGGCGATTCAGAAATTTGTCGAAGCAGAAGGCTTCTCCGTCGTTCGTGAATATTGCGGACACGGTATTGGTCGCGGCTTCCATGAAGAACCGCAGGTGCTGCACTATGACTCCCGTGAAACCAACGTCGTACTGAAACCTGGGATGACGTTCACCATCGAGCCAATGGTCAACGCGGGTAAAAAAGAGATCCGCACCATGAAAGATGGCTGGACGGTAAAAACCAAAGATCGCAGCTTGTCTGCACAATATGAGCATACTATTGTGGTGACTGATAACGGCTGCGAAATTCTGACGCTACGCAAGGATGACACCATCCCGGCGATAATCTCGCACGACGAATAAGATGAAGCCGGCGAATGCCGGCTTTTTTAATGCGATAATTTAATCTTATGGGTGGCGCACAATGAATACCCTTCCAGAACAGTACGCAAACACCGCTCTCCCCACCCTGCCCGGTCAACCGCAAAATCCATGCGTCTGGCCCCGTGATGAATTAACCGTCGGTGGGATAAAAGCCCATATCGATACTTTCCAGCGTTGGCTGGGTGATGCCTTTGACAATGGGATCTCTGCAGAACAGTTGATTGAGGCGCGCACCGAGTTTATCGACCAGCTCCTGCAACGATTATGGATTGAAGCGGGATTCAGCCAGATTGCCGACCTGGCATTGGTCGCCGTCGGTGGCTACGGTCGTGGCGAGCTGCATCCACTTTCAGACGTCGATTTACTGATTTTAAGCCGTAAAAAGCTCCCGGACGATCAGGCGCAAAAAGTGGGCGAGCTGTTAACGCTGCTCTGGGATGTAAAGCTGGAAGTCGGTCATAGCGTGCGCACGCTTGAAGAGTGCATGCTGGAAGGGTTATCGGATTTAACCGTCGCCACCAATTTAATCGAATCCCGCTTATTAATTGGCGATGTTGCGCTGTTCCTCGAACTGCAAAAACATATTTTCAGCGAAGGATTCTGGCCTTCCGACAAGTTCTACGCGGCGAAAGTTGAAGAACAGAACCAGCGCCATCAGCGTTACCATGGCACCAGCTACAACCTTGAACCAGACATCAAAAGCAGCCCTGGCGGCTTGCGCGATATCCACACTCTGCAATGGGTGGCCCGCCGTCATTTTGGCGCAACATCGCTGGATGAAATGGTCGGGTTTGGCTTCTTAACCTCAGCGGAGCGGGCGGAATTAAACGAATGTCTGCATATATTGTGGCGTATTCGCTTTGCCCTGCATCTGGTCGTCAGCCGTTACGATAATCGCCTGTTATTCGATCGCCAACTTAGCGTCGCTCAGCGTCTGAATTACAGTGGTGAAGGCAACGAACCGGTCGAGCGGATGATGAAGGATTACTTCCGCGTTACACGCCGCGTCAGTGAACTCAACCAGATGCTGCTGCAACTGTTCGATGAAGCCATCCTCGCCCTTCCCGCCGACGAAAAACCACGTCCAATCGACGATGAGTTTCAGCTACGCGGTACGCTAATCGACCTGCGTGATGAAACACTATTTATGCGCCAGCCGGAAGCCATCTTGCGTATGTTCTACACCATGGTGCGCAACAGTGCGATCACCGGCATTTACTCCACCACGCTGCGCCAGTTACGCCATGCCCGTCGCCATCTGCAACAACCGCTGTGTAATATTCCGGAAGCACGAAAACTGTTTTTGAGCATTCTGCGTCACCCCGGAGCGGTGCGGCGCGGGCTATTGCCAATGCATCGCCATAGCGTGCTCGGCGCGTATATGCCGCAATGGTCGCATATCGTCGGGCAGATGCAGTTTGATCTGTTCCACGCCTACACGGTGGATGAACATACTATCCGCGTGATGCTGAAACTGGAGAGTTTTGCCAGTGAAGAAACGCGCCAGCGCCATCCGTTGTGTGTGGACGTCTGGCCGCGCCTGCCGTCAACTGAGCTGATTTTCATCGCCGCGCTGTTTCACGATATCGCCAAAGGACGCGGCGGCGACCACTCCATTCTCGGTGCTCAGGATGTAGTGCATTTTGCCGAACTCCACGGGCTGAACTCACGCGAAACACAGCTGGTCGCCTGGCTGGTTCGCCAGCACTTGCTGATGTCGGTGACAGCTCAGCGTCGCGATATTCAGGACCCGGAAGTCATCAAGCAGTTTGCCGAAGAAGTGCAAACAGAAAACCGACTTCGTTATCTGGTATGCCTGACGGTGGCTGACATTTGCGCCACCAACGAAACGCTGTGGAATAGCTGGAAGCAAAGTCTGTTGCGCGAACTCTATTTTGCCACCGAAAAACAGCTACGACGCGGAATGCAAAACACGCCAGATATGCGCGAACGGGTTCGCCATCACCAACTCCAGGCACTGGCACTACTGCGCATGGATAACATCGACGAAGAGGCGCTGTACCAAATTTGGTCACGCTGTCGTGCTAACTATTTTGTCCGCCATAGCCCAAATCAACTGGCCTGGCATGCCCGCCATTTATTACAGCATGATTTAAGCAAACCGCTGGTATTGCTTAGCCCGCAGGCTACGCGTGGAGGCACCGAGATTTTTATCTGGAGCCCGGACCGCCCCTATCTGTTTGCCGCCGTCTGTGCCGAATTAGACCGCCGCAATTTAAGTGTTCACGACGCACAAATTTTCACCACTCGCGACGGTATGGCGATGGATACCTTTATCGTGCTGGAACCCGATGGCAGCCCACTTTCCGCAGATCGCCATGAAGTTATTCGATTTGGTCTGGAGCAGGTACTGACACAAAGTAGCTGGCAGCCACCGCAGCCACGTCGCCAACCTGCCAAATTGCGCCATTTTACTGTTGAAACCGAAGTGACGTTTTTGCCAACCCATACCGACCGCAAATCATTCCTTGAGCTTATCGCGCTCGACCAGCCAGGACTGCTGGCGAGAGTCGGGAAAATTTTTGCCGATCTGGGAATTTCGCTTCATGGCGCCCGAATTACAACCATTGGCGAACGAGTAGAAGATTTATTCATAATTGCCACCGCTGACCGGCGTGCGCTTAATAACGAGTTGCAGCAGGAAGTACATCAGCGGTTGACAGAGGCCCTCAATCCAAACGATAAAGGGTAATGTGTTTATTTATATGGAAAGAGTTTAACAATGCAGCAGTTACAGAACATTATTGAGACCGCTTTTGAACGCCGTGCCGAGATCACGCCAGCCAATGCAGACACCGTTACCCGCGAAGCGGTAAATCAGGTGATCGCCCTGCTGGATTCCGGCGCACTGCGTGTGGCGGAAAAAATTGACGGTCAGTGGGTGACGCATCAGTGGTTGAAAAAAGCGGTGCTGCTCTCTTTCCGTATTAATGATAATCAGGTGATCGAAGGGGCAGAAAGCCGCTACTTCGACAAAGTGCCGATGAAATTCGCCGACTACGACGAAGCACGTTTCCAGAAAGAAGGCTTCCGCGTTGTACCACCAGCGGCGGTACGTCAGGGTGCGTTTATTGCCCGTAACACCGTGCTGATGCCGTCTTACGTCAACATCGGCGCATATGTTGATGAAGGCACCATGGTTGATACCTGGGCCACTGTCGGTTCCTGTGCACAAATTGGTAAAAACGTCCATCTGTCTGGCGGTGTAGGCATCGGCGGCGTGCTGGAGCCGCTGCAGGCTAACCCGACCATTATTGAAGATAACTGCTTCATCGGCGCGCGTTCAGAAGTTGTTGAGGGCGTGATTGTCGAAGAAGGTTCCGTTATTTCCATGGGCGTATACATCGGTCAGAGCACCCGTATTTACGACCGTGAAACCGGCGAAATCCACTATGGTCGCGTACCGGCTGGTTCTGTAGTGGTATCCGGCAACCTGCCGTCAAAAGATGGCAAATACAGCCTCTACTGTGCGGTTATCGTTAAGAAAGTTGACGCGAAAACTCGCGGCAAAGTCGGCATTAACGAACTGCTGCGTACCATCGACTAAAAGTATGCACACGGGCAGCACGACGCTGCCCGATTTTTTTTGCAGGGATGAGCGATGATTTCACGCCGCCGATTGTTGCAGGCTACTGCCGCGACGATAGCCACGAGCTCAGGTTTCGGTTATATGCATTACTGGGAGCCAGGCTGGTTTGAATTAATCCGTCACCGCCTCGCCTTTTTTAAAGACAACGCAGCACCATTCAAAATTCTTTTTCTGGCCGATCTCCATTACTCTCGTTTTGTTCCTTTAAGCCTGATTTCTGACGCGATTGCTCTTGGCATAGAACAAAAGCCCGATTTGATATTGCTGGGCGGCGATTACGTATTATTTGATATGCCGCTGAATTTTTCGGCGTTTAGTGATGTCCTCTCCCCCCTTGCCGAATGTGCGCCGACGTTTGCCTGCTTCGGCAACCACGATCGCCCTGTTGGTACAGAAAAAAATCACTTAATTGGCGAGACGTTGAAATCAGTGGGCATCACGGTGTTGTTTAACCAGGCTACGGTGATCGCCACGCCGAACAGGCAATTCGAACTGGTAGGCACCGGTGACTTATGGGCCGGACAATGCAAACCACCTCCCGCCAGCGAAGCAAATCTGCCAAGACTGATGCTGGCACATAATCCCGACAGCAAAGAAGTCATGCGTGATGAACCCTGGGATCTGATGCTGTGCGGCCATACTCACGGCGGGCAACTGCGCGTACCGTTGGTTGGTGAACCTTTTGCCCCTGTCGAAGATAAACGTTACGTCGCCGGATTAAATGCCTTTGGCGAACGACACATCTACACAACCCGTGGCGTGGGCAGTTTGTATGGTTTGCGTCTGAACTGCCGCCCGGAAGTAACGATGCTGGAACTGGTGTAGAACGTGAATTTTATCACCACAATAAAGCAGGTAATTTTTTGATTTTTACGCCATGATAGAAGTCTGGAAGAAAAAGGCTTTCTGCGATCACAGTCGAGCCGGGCGGGCCAGGCCAAATGCTAAAATAAGCACAATTTACTGACTCATTTTGAGGTAACGCTATGTACGACAATCTGAAAAGTCTGGGTATTACCAATCCTGAAGAAATTGATCGTTACAGCCTCCGGCAGGAAGCCAACAACGATATTCTGAAAATCTATTTCCAGAAAGACAAAGGCGAGTTTTTCGCCAAGAGCGTTAAGTTTAAATATCCGCGTCAGCGTAAAACGGTCGTCGCTGATGGTGTGGGTCAGGGTTATAAAGAAGTCCAGGAAATCAGCCCGAATCTACGGTATATCATTGATGAGCTTGATCAAATCTGCCAGCGTGACCGCAGCGAAGTTGATCTTAAGCGTAAGATCCTCGACGACTTACGTCACCTGGAGTCAGTCGTAACCAATAAGATCAGCGAGATTGAAGCCGATCTGGAAAAACTAACGCGTAAATAATCCCGAATTGACGGTTAACTCGGGCATTCCCCTCTCCCCTTCGGGCTGAGGGGAATGAGCCAGCGCCGCCTCAACCTTAACGCATAACCTACCGCTCTTCATCCAGTTGTAACGCCACATACAGCAGCAACCTGTCATCAAAATTGCCCAAATCAAGCCCGGTCAGTTCCGATATACGATTAAGCCGATACTCCAGGGTATTACGATGAATAAACAACGCCTTTGACGTTGCCAGCGGTTGCACATTGTGACGAAACCACGCCGCCAGCGTTCGCCGCAGCAAGCCGTTATTGTCCATCGCTTTCAGCCGCGCCAGCGGTCGCGCCAGTTCGTTGGCCTGCCAGTCGCCACGCAAACTGTCGAGTAACACAGGTAACATCAGATCCTGATAAAAATAGCAGCGACTTTCTGGCATCCGCTGTTTACCCACCACCATCGTCGTTTTCGCCGTACGATAGGATCGGGCAATACTGCCAGGACCGGTAAAATAGTTGCCCAGTGAAACGCGAAAACGCAGCTGGCCGTACTCTTTCATGCGGGTAATCAGTTGTTCAACTCGCTTACGATGATCTTCTGCATCCCAGCGCCCAAAAGAGTTCAACGCCGGTTTCAACACCACCATTTCGGTCAGCGAGACAATTGCCACCAGATTATTACGCTCGGGCGTAGTCAGCGCGTTTTGCAGTTGTTGTAACTCCGCCATTGCGCTGTCCACGCCAAGCTGACCGCTGTCGACCTCAACAATAGCCACTACTCGCTGTTGATTGAGATCGATCCCCAGCCGTTGCGCCCATTCAGTAAGTGCGGGAGTATTCTCCTCTGCCTGAATCAGGTTCATCACCAGTTCTTCCCGCAAACGGCTATCCTGCGCCAACAAGTGCATCAACCGCGACTGTTCCAGCATCATTTCAGCCGTCATGCAGACCAGTTCGCCATATTTACGCAGATTCTCAGGTTCACCTGTCAGGCCAATTACGCCGACAATTTCACCTTCCAGCCGTAACGGTAGATTAATCCCCTGCCGCACACCGTGCAGATGACGTGCTACCGCGTCATCGATATCGACGACTCGTCCCTGTGAAAGTACCAGCAATGCACCTTCGTGCAATTCACCAATACGCTCACGATCGCCGCTGCCGATAATTCGCCCACGGGCATCCATTACGTTGATATTGGTATCGATGATGCGCATGGTACGTGCCACGATATCCTGCGCCATTTTGGTATCAAGATGCCAGCCAGCCATAAGTCCTCCGTTATGCACGGCTTAGCATAAGGAAGTACGTAACGTACGGCATTGTGCAAATGCCTAAAGGATGATGAAGATGTATGGAGTTGTGGTGAAGTTCACAGATTGTAAGGAGAACCCCTTCCCGTTTTCAGGAAGGGGTTGAGGGAGATTACTGCATTAACAGGTAGATGGTGCTGTCGCCGCGCTGAATGTTCAGTGCCAGCACAGACGGTTTGCTGTCGAGAACTTTACGCAGTTCAGCGATGTTTTTCACTGCCTGCTGGTTCGCGCCAATAATCACATCACCTTTCTTCAGGCCGATCTGCGCAGCCGGAGTGCCCGTTTTCACGTTGTTCACTACCACGCCCTGATCTTTGCCTTTGTTGCTCATCTCAGCACCTTCAATGCCGTTGAAGATGGAGCTGGAATCAACCTGATTCTGGCTGCTCTGCTGCAGTTCCAGATTCACGTTGACCTGCTTACCGTCGCGCAGCAAGCCCAGGGTCAGTTTGCTGCCCACCGGCATAGTCCCCACCTGAGCACGCAGTGCGGCAAAGCTGCTGATTGGCTTACCGTTCAGTGAGGTGATCACATCACCCGCTTTAATGCCCGCTTTTGCAGCGGAGGAATTAGGCAGAACCTGGCTTACGAAAGCACCGCGCTGGGCGTCAACTTTCATCGCTTTCGCCAGTTCGGAATTCAGCTCAGTCCCCATAATACCCAGCTCACCGCGTTTCACCTGGCCGTATTCCACCATCTGCGAGGTCAGGTTTTTCACCATGTTACTCGGGATAGCAAAACCGATACCGATGTTGCCGCCGTCCGGTGCGAGGATCGCGGTGTTGATACCGATCAGTTCGCCGTTCAGGTTAACCAGCGCACCACCGGAGTTACCACGGTTGATCGCTGCATCGGTCTGGATGAAGTTTTCGTAGTTTTCAGCATTCAGGCCGCTACGCCCCAGCGCAGAGACAATCCCGGAAGTTACCGTCTCGCCCAGACCAAACGGGTTACCAATCGCTACGGTGTAATCACCCACGCGCAGTGCATCAGAATCCGCCATCTTAATTGCGGTCAGGTTTTTCGGATTCTGGATTTGGATCAGCGCGATATCAGAGCGCGGATCTTTGCCAACCATCTTCGCGTCGAACTTACGACCATCGCTCAGCTGGACTTTAATCACCGTCGCGTTATCAACAACGTGGTTGTTGGTGACGACATAGCCTTTATCGGCATCAATGATGACGCCGGAACCCAGCGCCATGAATTTTTGTTGCTGGCCGCCGCCATTACCGCCCTGGCCCCCCTGGCAGAACGGAGAGCTCTGGAACGGAGAACCTTCCTGGCAGAACGGAGAATCATCACCGAAGAACTGCTGGAAATTACGCGGCATACGCGGCGTATTAACGGTTGTGCTACCTTCTACGTTAATGCTGACCACTGAAGGCATCACCTTTTCGAGCATCGGTGCAAGGCTTGGCATCTGCTGGGCTGTCGTTGCTGAAGAAGTCTCAGCCGCCGTTGCAGAGAGCGGAGATAACGCCAAACCTAAACTCAGAGCCAGTGCACTCAGTGCTAATGTGGTTTTTTTCATGTATTTCAGTCTCGATTAACAGATAACGCAAAATTGCTGTGTTCTTCAGATTCGTTTTATAGCGCGAAGTTCCGAACTAAAGTTTCTGCAAAAGGTAAAAATTTATTGTTCGTCTTTACAAAAGCCTGGTTATTGTTCTACGGCCATCAGACGTCGGTATTCATCCCACGCATAGAGGTCGGTCATACCGCTGATATAATCCTGCAGCAGGCGGCAACGGTAATAATATTCCCATAGCGGAAACTCAGGAGAATCTGACGGTAATTTACTGACAGCCTCAACATAGGCCAGCCGATGGCGCGTCGAGAGTTTGTGGAATAAGCGCGATTCAATAGGGAAACGTTTCACCCGTTCTTTTTCTACCAGTTCAGTAAAGTCGGATAACGACAGGCTTAATAAAGGACGATAAATCTCTAATAATCCGCTAATGACCCGATAGCCCTGCAATTCAAGCTGCTCGACATCTGGATGGCTAAACACATGTTTTACAGCGACATTTTTATATAGCTTAAGAAGATCGCTGCATTCGCTGGCATCTTCCAATAATGCATGATTAAACGTTCCGGCGAAAATCGCAGGCAGATTATCAATAAATCGTTGTGCCGCGTAGGGTACCAGTTTATTTAGGGTGTTTACCCGTAAATACATAAAAAACTGATCTTCCGTACTGCGGCTTAAACTATTTGAGCGTGATTTTTCCCAGGCATTTTCAACCACCAGCGAAAAGAGCGAACCTTTCTCATGCTGGCCCCACGCTTCGTGCAAATGATGATAAAGCTGCTCAACGGTAAATATTCTTTTCTCTACCGCATCTTCAAGGTCTGCCACACAATAGGAGATGTCGTCGGCAGCTTCCATAATCCACGTTAATGGAAAACGACTGTAAAGCGCCAAATTAAGTTCTTTACGCAACCGGGCAATATAGGCTTCTTCAGAAAGATAATAACCCGGCTTTTTCATTAAATAGTGATGTGTCTCAGGCGTTTCGCCACGCCACCACGCCGGACGGGTATATTTTAAAATACCGCCAACCTGTGCCCAGGTGAGATTCATCCGCATCAATGTATGCACCAGGCGAATGCCTTGTGCATTCCCCTCAAAATGACATAAGTCCTGACGAATCTTGCGCCGCAGCTCGTTAAGCGGTTCTTCCCCGTCCCGTAAACGTAGTGCCGCCACGCTGCAGCGATCGTCAGTCAGAGGCTGGCTTTCGGCATCTTCCGGGTGCAAACGTTGGCGAAACCAGTCATTTATCGCCGCTTCGCCAAAATGACCAAACGGCGGATTGCCGATATCGTGCATCAGGCATGACATCTCAACAATGCTTTCAAAGGGGCCGGTCAATTCATCCAGGCCGTATGCTTCCAGTAATTTAAGCTCTTTCAGACGGCTTAAAATTTCTTTGGCGATGTAGCGCCCCACCTGCTGGACTTCCATCGAGTGGGTAAGACGCGTGCGCACGGCGGCATTGCGCTCCAGTGGAAAAACCTGGGTCTTTTGTTGCAGACGACGAATTGCCGGAGAGTTGATGATACGCCCGCGATCGCTCTCGAAGATCCGCAGGATCTCATGTTCGGTTTTAACGCCCTGCGGTGAACGGTAACGACGATGCCAGTTTATTTTTTTTCGGAAATCAATCTGTGCCATGTCCTCTCCCGCGTGAGAAATACGCTTCCCCGTAAGCGCATGGTAAACTATGCCTTCAAATCGGGCTTATCGCGAGTAAATCTATGAAAATCGGCATCATTGGTGCAATGGAAGAAGAAGTTACGCTGCTGCGTGACAAAATCGAAAACCGTCAAACTATCAGTCTCGGCGGTTGCGAAATCTATACCGGCCAACTGAATGGAACCGAGGTTGCGCTTCTGAAATCGGGCATCGGTAAAGTCGCTGCGGCGCTGGGTGCCACTTTGCTGTTGGAACACTGCAAGCCAGATGTGATTATTAACACCGGTTCTGCCGGTGGCCTGGCACCAACGTTGAAAGTGGGCGATATCGTTGTCTCGGACGAAGCACGTTATCACGACGCGGATGTCACGGCATTTGGTTATGAATACGGTCAGTTACCAGGCTGTCCGGCAGGCTTTAAAGCTGACGATAAACTGATCGCTGCCGCTGAGGCCTGCATTGCCGAACTGAATCTTAACGCTGTACGTGGCCTGATTGTTAGCGGCGACGCTTTCATCAACGGTTCTGTTGGTCTGGCGAAAATCCGCCACAACTTCCCACAGGCCATTGCTGTAGAGATGGAAGCGACGGCAATCGCCCATGTCTGCCACAATTTCAACGTCCCGTTTGTTGTCGTACGCGCCATCTCCGACGTGGCCGATCAACAGTCTCATCTTAGCTTCGATGAGTTCCTGGCTGTTGCCGCTAAACAGTCCAGCCTGATGGTTGAGTCACTGGTGCAGAAACTTGCACATGGCTAAGTCACTGTTCAGGGCGCTGGTCGCCCTGTCTTTTCTTGCGCCACTGTGGCTCAACGCCGCGCCGCGCGTCATCACGCTTTCTCCCGCCAACACTGAACTTGCCTTTGCCGCCGGGATCACGCCGGTTGGGGTCAGCAGCTATTCCGACTATCCTCCACAAGCGCAAAAGATTGAGCAGGTTTCCACCTGGCAGGGGATGAATCTGGAACGCATTGTCGCGCTGAAGCCCGATCTGGTGATTGCCTGGCGTGGAGGTAATGCCGAGCGGCAGGTTGACCAGCTGGCTTCGCTGGGAATAAAAGTGATGTGGGTCGATGCGACAAGCATTGAACAAATTGCCAATGCGTTACGTCAACTGGCCCCCTGGAGTCCGCAACCAGACAAGGCCGAACAAGCCGCGCAATCCCTGCTGGATCAGTACGCGCAATTGAAAGCGCAATATGCTGATAAACCTAAAAAACGTGTTTTTCTGCAATTCGGCATTAATCCGCCATTTACCAGTGGAAAAGAGTCGATTCAGAACCAGGTACTCGAAGTTTGTGGCGGAGAAAACATCTTTAAAGACAGCCGGGTTCCCTGGCCGCAAGTTAGCCGCGAACAGGTGTTAGCACGCTCGCCACAGGCGATTGTCATTACAGGCGGACCGGACCAAATTCCTAAAATCAAACAATACTGGGGTGAACAGCTCAAAATTCCCGTTATTCCTCTCACGAGTGACTGGTTTGAACGTGCAAGCCCACGTATTATCCTCGCAGCACAACAGCTCTGTAATGCGCTTTCACAGGTAGATTAGTGCCTAACCTTTTCAGGTGCTCAGTGGGGATTGAACAATGCTCGTCTATTGGCTGGATATAGTCGGCACAGCGGTATTTGCCATCTCCGGCGTTTTGTTAGCCGGAAAATTGCGTATGGACCCTTTTGGTGTTCTGGTACTGGGCGTGGTAACCGCAGTAGGCGGCGGGACAATTCGCGACATGGCGCTGGATCACGGCCCGGTATTTTGGGTGAAAGATCCCACCGATCTGGTCGTTGCAATGGTCACCAGCATGCTGACCATCGTGCTGGTGCGCCAGCCAAGACGCTTACCAAAATGGATGTTGCCGGTGCTGGACGCCGTTGGTCTGGCGGTGTTTGTCGGCATTGGCGTGAATAAAGCCTTTAATGCGGAAGCCGGTCCGTTAATCGCGGTTTGTATGGGCGTCATTACTGGCGTTGGCGGCGGGATCATTCGTGATGTTCTGGCCCGCGAAATCCCCATGATTTTACGTACAGAAATCTACGCAACCGCCTGTATTATCGGCGGTATTGTCCACGCTACGGCTTATTACACATTTTCCGTACCACTGGAAACAGCCAGTATGATGGGCATGGTCGTGACGCTATTGATTCGGCTGGCGGCTATTCGTTGGCATCTTAAGCTACCGACGTTTGCGCTGGATGAGAATGGGCGTTGAAGAGAGAAGATGTGCCGGATAGTTTATCCGGCACATGAACAACAGATTAAATACTAAAGGAAGAACCGCAACCGCAGGTGCTTTTCGCGTTCGGGTTGGTCACGATGAAACGAGAACCTTCCAGACCTTCGGTATAATCAACGGAACCGCCGACCAGATATTGCAGGCTCATCGGATCAACCACCAGGCCAACGCCCTGTTTTTCGATGGTCATATCGCCTTCGTTCACCTGATCATCAAAGGTGAAACCATACTGGAAGCCGCTGCAACCGCCACCGGTGATATACACGCGTAATTTCAGATTCGGGTTATCTTCGTCAGCGATCAGGCTTTTAACTTTGTTGGCTGCTGCGTCGGTAAACTCCAGCGGCAGTGCTACGTCATCACTCATATTTTGCTCCAAACGACATCGGCAATTGGGCAAATTCTAACCCAATAATAATCGCCATTATCTAATACCCTGGTATTTCGTTCAAGTATTCTCGCTGGCTGATGCGGCCTTGCTTCGCGCCAGTTGCTCAGCTTCCTGTTTTGCCAGCGTGCGCGCAAGAATCGCCGAGTATAGCGGTTTCCCGCCGGTAAATTGCGCTAATAGTGTTGCGCCAAGACCGGTAATAATCATTGGCAAAATGAGCTGGTAGTTATCGGTCATCTCCAGAACCAGAATGATCCCCGTTAACGGCGCGCGAATAGATGCCGCCAGTAATGCCCCCATTCCGGCAATAGCAAACGTCCCCGCCTCAAGGTGATATTGCGGAAACAGCTCAACGGCAACCATTCCGAAAGCGGTTCCCAGCACAGTACCCAGCGCCAGCATCGGGGCAAAAATACCGCCCGGCGCGCCGGAAGAGAAGCAGAGTAAGGTGGTAATGACCCGCGCGACGAAGATAAACACCAGCATTCCCATGCTGAAATTCCCCGCGGTAGCGATAGGAATCAGGTTAAAACCGCCGCCCGACGTTGCTGGTGCCACAAACCCCAGCAATCCACACAGACCGCCAATCGCACCGCCCATTAGCACCCATTTGGTAATATTGCCGCCGTGCACACGGTGCAGCAAATCCTGCATCCCCAGCACCCATTTATTAAAAATAGGGCCGAAAATGCCAAAAATAATACCGAGGATCAGATAAAGCCACAGCGTATTAAGCGGCGCATCAGAAAGTTTACCGACGTCAATCAACGCAACTTCATGATTAAAAATCCGGTACATAATGGTCGACATAATGACGCCAATAAATACCGCTTTAATCGAAATTAACGTATAGCGAAACTGCGGACGCATCTCTTCGATAATAAACAAAATACCCGCCAGCGGCGCGTTAAAGGCCGCAGCCAGCCCCGCAGCAGCACCGGTTGCCAGCAGCGTATGGCGAGCTTCGTCACCTTTCAGGCGGAAAATATCAAGCACCATACGGATAAAGTTAACGCTGATCTGCACGGTTGGCCCTTCGCGCCCCAACACCCTGCCTCCGCCGAGTGTCCCCAGCCCGCCAAAGAACTTCACCGGCAATACACGCCACCAGCGAACGGGACGTTGATCTTCCAGCGCCCCTTCAATTTCCGGGATCCCCGAACCACCTGCTTCCGGCGCGTATTTGCGCACCAAAAAGTAGCCAAACATCGCCAGCACCGCCGAACAGAGAAAAGCGACGGTTAACAGAAGCGGATAATTATCAGCAGTATGTACCAGCGCCCCCATACGTTGGTTCTGCAACCAGGCGACACCTTTGTCAAAAGCAACCGCTGCCAGCCCAACAAGCGTGCGGACGACTGCCGCCGTAAACAAAATGGCTAACGGGGTTTTATCGCGCTCAAGAAGTTGGCGAATCAGTTGTCTGCGTCGCAGGCGCGCGGCCTGCGGTGTTTCTAAAGAGGGAGTATCAGTTTTCATCCAATGATCACTTATTGGTCATACAAATAAGATGACGGCATTTTACTCGCACGTTCCATGAAAATCCTTTGCAAAGCGTAATGTTTCAAATGCACAAAACTTTTATACTCTAAGAAATCAGGATTGCACCAGTACAAGCAGCCTGATGTTTGACGAGTATTTAACTTGTTATGAATAACATAGAATAGCAGCCATTCACTTTTTCTACGAATCAGGAACCCTCCATGAGTAAGTCTGAAAATCTTTACAGCGCAGCGCGCGAGCTGATCCCTGGCGGTGTGAACTCCCCTGTTCGCGCCTTTACTGGCGTGGGCGGCACTCCACTGTTTATCGAAAAAGCGGACGGCGCTTATCTGTACGATGTTGATGGCAAAGCCTATATCGATTATGTCGGTTCCTGGGGGCCGATGGTGCTGGGCCATAACCATCCGGCAATCCGCAATGCCGTGATTGAAGCCGCCGAGCGTGGTTTAAGCTTTGGTGCACCAACCGAAATGGAAGTGAAAATGGCGCAACTGGTGACCGAACTGGTCCCGACCATGGATATGGTGCGCATGGTGAACTCCGGCACTGAAGCGACCATGAGCGCCATCCGCCTGGCCCGTGGTTTTACCGGTCGCGACAAAATTATTAAATTTGAAGGGTGTTACCACGGTCACGCTGACTGCCTGCTGGTGAAAGCCGGTTCTGGCGCACTCACGTTAGGCCAGCCAAACTCGCCGGGCGTTCCGGCAGATTTCGCCAAACATACCTTAACCTGTACTTATAATGATCTGGCTTCTGTACGCGCCGCATTTGAGCAATACCCGCAAGAGATTGCCTGTATTATCGTCGAGCCGGTGGCAGGCAATATGAACTGTGTTCCACCGCTGCCAGACTTCCTGCCAGGTCTGCGTGCGCTGTGCGACGAATTTGGCGCGTTGCTGATCATCGATGAAGTGATGACCGGTTTCCGCGTAGCGCTAGCTGGCGCACAGGATTATTACGGTGGGGAACCGGATCTCACCTGCCTGGGCAAAATCATCGGCGGTGGAATGCCGGTAGGCGCATTCGGTGGTCGTCGTGATGTAATGGATGCGCTGGCCCCGACGGGTCCGGTCTATCAGGCGGGTACGCTTTCCGGTAACCCGATTGCGATGGCAGCGGGTTTCGCCTGTCTGAATGAAGTCGCGCAGCCGGGCGTTCACGAAACGCTGGATGAGCTGACAACACGTCTGGCAGAAGGTCTGCTGGAAGCGGCAGAAGAAGCCGGAATTCCGCTGGTCGTTAACCACGTTGGCGGCATGTTCGGTATTTTCTTTACCGACGCCGAGTCCGTGACGTGCTATCAGGATGTGATGGCCTGTGACGTGGAACGCTTTAAGCGTTTCTTCCATATGATGCTGGACGAAGGTGTTTACCTGGCACCGTCAGCGTTTGAAGCGGGCTTTATGTCCGTGGCGCACAGCATGGAAGATATCAATAACACCATCGATGCTGCACGTCGGGTGTTTGCGAAGTTGTGATCCAGCATGGTTTGTCGGATGCGGCGTGAACGCCTTATCCGACCTACGATTCGGGGCCGTTTGTAGGCCCGATAAGACGCGCCAGCGTCGCATCGGGCATCCGTTGTCGCGTAAACGCTTTATCCGTCCAGGCGTACAGGGCCGTTATATGGAAAAATTAACGGCTCTGCTTTCTCAGCAAATAGATAAAATATGGCGCGCCGATAAAGGTCGACAGCAGCCCCGCCGGGATCTGGAACGGAAACAGCACCATCCGCCCACACCAGTCAGCGAACACCAGCAGTAAACCACCCACCAGCGCCGAAATTACGATGTGTGGCATCGTCCGTCGAAAACCCATCATCCGCGCAATATGCGGTGCCATTAAACCAACAAAACTCAACGGTCCAATAGTCATCGTCGCGGTCGCCGTCAGGCAAGCCGCTAACAGCAGCAGCGCAATTCGCGTCGGCGTCAGCGCCATTCCTACGGCTCGGGCGGTATCACCACCCAGCGGTAAAATGGTCAGCCAGCGGCGGCACAGCGGGGTAATCGCCAGCAAAATCACCATCACAATTCCGGTGCGCCAGACCTGCGCATCGGTCGCGTTGTAGGTCGAACCGGAAATCCAGGTCAGCACTTGCGCCATTCGCGGGTCACCACTTGCCTGCAACATCATCAAAAGCATGGTGAACGCGGTGCTTAACGCCATCCCCGCCAGTAACATACGGTGTGGGGAAAATCCACCGCGGCCGGCGGCGATCATAATGATCAACAGCGTCACCGCCGCGCCGAGACTGCCTGCAGGTAACAGCCAGCCAAAGGCATTACCCGGCACCAGAAACAGCATCAACACCACGCCAAACGCCGCGCCGGAGCTAATCCCCAGCACTTCCGGGCTTGCCATCGGGTTTCCGGTCAGCCGCTGAATAATACAGCCCGCCACCGCCAGCATGACGCCCGCAAACAGCGCCGCCATAATTCGCGGCCAGCGCCAGGGCATTAAATCCTCGAGCAACGCCCCGCTCGCCCACGTCCAGCCGTGCGCATCACGACCAAACGACAGCGCCACCACCACAGCCATCAACAGCAGCACGCCGCCCGCGAGGGCAAACGCCAGCACATGTTGGCGTTCAGCCGCGACACGATCGTTGACCTTCATATCCGGCGCGCTAATGCTGCGTAAACGCGGCAACAGCCACAGTAGCAGCGGCGCACCGATCAACGCAGTGACCGAACCGGTGGAAACTTCCATCCACACGCGAGTCAGCCAGAGGATGATTTGATCAGAAAGCCACAGAATTAACGCACCAATCAGCGACGCCAGCATCAACCGTGGCAACAAACGCCGCGCCCCCAGCATTTTTGCCAGCAGTGGCGCGAACAACCCGATAAAGCCGATAATCCCCACTGCGTTCACCAGCAGCGCACTGATGACTATCGCCAGCGACAGCGCCGCCAGACGCGCGAGCGACAAGGCCAGCCCGAGATTGCGCGCCACGCCATCATCAAGCCCCATCAGGGTTAACGGACGAAGTAGCAGTAACGTCAGCATCACGCCGCCCAGCAACTGCGGCCATAAACGCTCAACACCGCCCCAGTCGGTTTGCGTCAGCGTTCCAGTGCTCCACAGAAACATGCTTTGCAACTGGTCATGATGGAAGATAACCAGTAACTGATTGATTGCCCCACAATAAAGGCTCACTACCAGCCCCGCGAGAATCAGCGTAACCGGCGAAAGCCGTTTCCCCCACGCGACGCCAAAGACAATTAAGCCAACAACGCAAGCCCCTGCCAGCGCAGCAAACTGGCTCGCCATAGCACCGGGGATCACCCAGAGCGTGGTGACGGTAATCCCCAGTTGCGCGCCTGTAGCAACGCCCAACGTCGTCGGTTCCGCCAGCGGGTTACGCAGCACTTGCTGAAACAGCACGCCCACCAGCCCCAGGCCCGCGCCCACCAGTAGAGAAATCGCCAGACGTGGTAACAAGCTGTAGTGAAAAATCATCTGCTCGATGACGTTAATATCCGGCGACCAGGCGGCCTGCGCCCACTGGCTACGCGGCAGCGCCTGCGAGAAGTTCATCCAGGTCAGCGCCGTAGCGGCAATCACCAGCAACGCCAGCAATAACGCCGGAAAAAGCGCAATTCGTTTACTCACGCTTTACCTCCGATGGCGTTATCCAGAACGCGCACAAAGTGCATTGCCGAGAGCGTCGCACCATAAAACCAGACTGCGGGTACGCGCTGAAAGCGTCCGGCGCGGACAAACGGCATGGCCTGCCACAGCGGGGTTGCCATTAGCGCGTCCATGTCTTTGCTGTTGTCGTGATCAAAACAGAGCACATCAACGTCTTTATACGCCGCCAGACGATCGATACTGACGGCGGTACTGCCCCAGAAGTTGGTTTCCCCTTGCCAGGCATTTGGGATGCCGTACTCATCAAGAATTTCCTGAAACAAGCTGTTTGGACCGAAAACCAGCATATGGCGCGGATCGATAAGCGTCGTCAGCAATAACGGGCGTTCACCACGCTTCACAAAGCGGGGTTTCATGCTGCGGATAAAGTCTTCGTATTGCGCTAAATGCGTTTCCGCTGCGCTTTGCAGGTTAAGTAAATCTGCCATTTCCGTCAGTGACTTACGCGCCATCGCCAGCGGCTGTTTGCCATCGCTGAAGTTAAATCCACGCCCCGGCGCAATACGAGCCAGCATTTCTGGTGAAGGGCCATATCCTGCCGACCAGACCATAAACGATGGTTTCATTTCGGTCAGCAGTTCAAGGTTAGGTTCTGTGCGCAAACCGACGTCGATCACTGAGTCCGGCAATGGTGGTTCGCTGACCCACAGGCGATAGTTGATGGTATCCGCCACGCCGTAAGGCACGATGCCGAGCGCCAGCAGTAATTCCACCGGCAACCACTCCAGCGCCACAATACGATTGGGATCAATAGCCGCCGCGTGGGCGGTATTCATCTGCCATAACAACGGAGAAAGCGCCATCGCCGTTAACAGTCGACGGCGCGAAATAAGAGGTAAGCCGCTCATCAATAAACAAAACTCACAGGTGCAGCACCCGCCGGATGCGGCAAAATACCCATCGGGATGCCATAAATCATTTCGAGGGTTTCGCCGCGCATAATTTCCGCAGGCGTTCCCTGAGCAATCATTTCACCGCCGCGCAGGGCGACCAGATAATCACAGTAGCGTGCCGCCATATTGATATCGTGCAACACGGCAATGACCGTCAGGCCACGCTCCTGACTTAAACGGTGCACCAGCGACAGCACATCAACCTGGTGGGCGATATCCAGCGCCGAGGTCGGTTCGTCGAGCAACAGACAACGGCTATCCTGCGCCACCAGCATGGCGATCCACGCCCGCTGACGTTCGCCGCCAGAGAGACTATCGACCAGCCGATGCGCCAGCGGTTTTAAGCCAACCAGCGAGATAGCTTCCTCGACTTTTTCGCGATCTGCCGCCCCAAAGCGCCCCAGCGCGCCATGCCACGGGTAACGACCAATCGCCACCAGTTCACGCACGGTCATCCCTTCTGCCGGAGGAAGCTGCTGCGGCAAATAAGCCACTTTGCGGGCAAACGCTTTGCTGCTCCAGCTTTCCAGCGGTTGGGCATCAAGAAGAATCTCCCCTTCCGACGGCGGCTGATGACGGCCAAGCATTTTGAGCAGAGTGGATTTACCAGAACCGTTGTGACCAATCAGACCGGTCACTTTCCCGGCAGGAAAGGTTAACGACAGCGGATGCAAAAGCGTGCGCCCGGGCACACGAAAGGAGATATTACGCAGTGCAAAAGTGGTATCGGAATGATTCGTGTATTCCTGCATAACAGCCAACTTGTGAAATGGGCACGGAAATCCGTGCCCCAAAAGAGAAATTAGAAACGGAAGGTTGCGGTTGCAACGACCTGACGTTCTGCGCCCCAGAAGCAGCCATAAGTGTTAAAGCAGCTGGCGACGTATTCACGATCGAACAGGTTGTTAACATGCAGCGCCACGTTGGAGCCAGCCATGCCGACTCGCGCCAAATCATAACGTACTAACGCATCCACGACCGTATAACTTCCCACTTTAAAGGAGTTAGCCGGATCACCATAACTGGAGCCAGTATAACGACCACCGGTGCCCAGCGTCAGACCTGAAAGCGGACCGTCAAAGAAGGTGTAGTCAGCCCACAACGAAGCCATGTGTTTTGGCACCTGTGCAGGCGTATTGCCTTTATAGGTAGTATCGGTGGTGTATTCCGCATCGGTGTAAGTATAAGAACCGACTACGTTAACACTCGCCGACAGCGCCGCTTTCGCTTCGATTTCTACGCCACGAGCGCGGATCTCACCACCTTCAACCGAGAAGAAGGAACCCTCAGGGTCCGCCATCAGGTTGTTTGTTTTAGTGAGATTATACACGGCACCAGTAACTACAATCGGACGATCTTCCGGTACATATTTCACGCCGACTTCATACTGCTTACCTTTAGACGGTGCGAAAATATTACCATCCTTCCCAACTTGCGAAGAAGGTTCAAACGATTCGCTATAGCTGAAGTAAGGTGTTACACCATTATCAAACAGGTAGTTAACACCACCACGCCAGGTAAACTGTTTGTCATCACGTTTATCGGTCGTCCCGGCAACGCGGTTAAGAGATTCTTGATCTGCCCAGTCATAACGACCGCCCAGGGTGACCAGCACTTTATCCCACTGCGCCTGATCCTGAACATAAACGCCCGTTTGTTTCTGCTTATTCAGAATGCGGTAAGGGCCGGAGTTTGCCGGATCTTTGGCATTGAAGTCGAAATCGGTATTCACCGGATTGTACAGATTGAGCAGTGGCACAGAGTCGTCGTAACCAAACCAGGCGTTGATGTCATTACGCATACGCATAAAGTCGACACCGGTCAGCAGGGTGTGGTCGATATCGCCAGTGGCAAACTTGCTCTGCAACTGGGTATCAACGGAGAAGTTTTGCAGCTTCTCATCATCAACGACGTATTTACGTGCCAGATAATGGCCTTTATCCGCTGGCGCTAATGCCGCACACTGTTTGCTGTAAGCATTCGCCGGATCGGAGCAGACGCCGTAACCATAAACGCTGTTTTGCGAGGTTTTGTTTTCAGCAAAGCGCAGGTTCTGACGCACAGTAAAGGTGTCGTTAAATTCGTGATCGAAGCTGTAGCCGACCATCTTCTCATTACGAGAATAGGTGTTGTTCTTCGCCCCTTCATTAAAGTCTGTCGGCAGACGCTTACCGTTCGGCAGCGGCTCAACGGTTCCCTCTTTCGGCAACCAGCCGTAATAACCGGTTTCCGGCTCGTTCTGGAAGTAAGAAAGGAAGGTGAAATTGGTTTTATCATCCGGACGCCAGGTGAACGCCGGTGCAATAGCATAACGCTGCTCTTCTGACCCTTTCTGCTGGGCATTGGCAGAACGCGCAAGACCGGTCAGGCGATAAGAGTAAACGCCGTCATCATCCAGCGCATCGCTAAAGTCAAAACCAGTCTGGAACAGGCTGTCAGTACCGGCTTTAAACTGAACTTCTTTGAGCGGTTCGGTGGTCGGACGCTTGCTGACCATATTCAACAGACCGCCAGGACTGCTTTTACCGTAAAGCACGGAAACCGGGCCACGCATAATTTCAGCGCGTTCCAGCATATACGGATCAATGACCGCATCGTTATAGAAGTTGCCCTGCAACTTCAGGCCATTCAGATAGTTATTCTGGCTTTGGCCTTCTGCCGCAAAACCGCGAATGATCAGGTGGTCATAGGTGTTGGATGCGCCACGCGTACCAACAGAGACACCCGGCGTGTAGCTAAGCGCTTCTTTTACCGACTTCGGCTGATGCAGCGCCATCTCTTCGGCGGTCACAACAGAAATAGACTGTGGCACTTTTTGAATCGGCGTATCGGTTTTAGTGCCGGTAGCTGACTGTCGCGCCGCAATAGTTGCAGCAGGCCCCCATGCGCTTTCTTGCGGCGCAGGTGCAGCGGTAACGGTGATAGTGTCTTCTTTCGGTTCAACCGCTGCCTGTGCATAAACAGACATGCCGCTAACCGCTGTGGCTACTACAACTGCGATTTTACGCAGTGAGTGTTTTGGCTGAGCAGTTTTGGAACGCGCCATTGGTATATCTCTGATGTAAAGTGAATGATAACGTAAACGAGAATGATTATTATAAAGATAAGATAATATTCGAAACGCTGGCGGGTTCGCAAGCGGTACGCAATCTGAGCGTTCCTGAAGGGTTAATAAACAACCAGATGAAAAGAAAGGGTTAATACTTTGGGTGGGTTGTTATTTTACCGGATGGCAACTCGCCATCCGGTATTTCACGCTTAGATGTTAATTACTACCAAACATATCCTTGATCCAACCGGCTACACCGTCGCTGTCTTTCTGCTCTTGCTGAGCAGGTTGCTGTTGCGGCTGTTGCTGCGGCTGAGAAGACTGATCAAACGGATTGCTTGACGGCTGCTGCTGCATCTCACTCTGCTGGCACAGCGATTGCGGATCGCTGGTCCAGACCGGCAAGACACGCATGCCACCGCTGCAAACAAAGTTGCCGTCGTAGTCCACGCCCATATCTGCAATATCTTCTGGCGGAACAAGATTCAGCGGTGTTGGCGTCTGGTTAGCCAGATAACGCTGATAAATCGACATTGCCCCGCTGGCTCCATACAGTTTGGTCGGCTGGTTGTTATCACGGCCTACCCAGGTGATGGTCACCGTGCTGCCGTCAATGCCCGCAAACCAGGTATCTACGTTATTGTTAGTAGTCCCTGTTTTCCCTGCCAGATGCAGGTTCGGGTATTTCGCCCCAAGCTGACGACCCGTACCGCGTTGTACAACCTGCTGCATGGTCCATAGTGTCAGATACGCCGCCTGCGCCGGAACAGCGCGTTCCGCCTGCGGGAAGCTCTGATACAGCACTTTGCCATCTTCCGCGATTACCGAACGCAGCGCAGAAAGCGGTGCACGGTTACCACCGCTGGCGATGGTCTGGAATGCCTGCGCCACTTCGATTGGCGTTAAGTTCAACGCCCCCAGCAGCATCGCCGGAACCGGATGCAGCTGATCTTTCGGCACGCCCAGTTTGATCCAGGTCTCCGTAACCGCAGGCAGCCCCAGTGCCATCCCCAGATTTACCGTCGGCACGTTCATCGAACGGGTCAACGCATCCACCAGCATCACTCTGCCGCTTTCGCTATAACGACGGTCATCGTTCTGCGGTGACCAGACCTGGCCATTCGGCTGACGCAGCGCGATTGGCGCATCCGCAATCCACGTGTTCAGGCGATAGATTTTCGGCTGGCTTAAGGCAGTCAGATAAGTCGCTGGTTTTGCAAGGGAACCAATCGAACGACGCGCCTGCATCGCACGGTTGTAGCCCGCAAACTGCGGCTCAGAACCTCCGACCATCGCACGAACTTCACCACTAAAGCGGTCGACGACCACAATCGCAGTTTCAAGATCGCTCAACTTACGCTGTTTCTTCAGTGCCGGAATGCCTTCCACGGCGGCTTTTTCTGCCGCGTCCTGGGCCACCGAGTCAAAGGTAGTGAAGATCTTCACGCCGGACAGATCTTTTACCTTATCGCCTAATTTCGCCTGCAACTCCTGACGCACCAGTTGCATAAAGGCTGGCTGTGGAGAGATTACCCCACCGCGCGGCTGTACGCCCAGAGGACGCGCGCTGAGCATTTCATACAGTTCACCATCGATAATCTGCTGTTGTTGTAGCAAACGCAGCACCAGATTACGTCGCTCCAGCGCCAGTTTCGGGTTACGCCACGGGTTGTAGATGGACGCCCCTTTCACCATGCCAACTAACAGCGCCTGCTGGTCAAGGCTCAACTCTTCTACCGGGCGACCAAAGTAGTACAGGCTCGCCAGCGGGAAGCCACGAATTTCGTTGTCGCCGCTCTGACCGAGATACACCTCATTCATATACAGCTCAAGAATGCGATCTTTGCTGTAACGCGCATCCATGATCAACGCCATATAGGCTTCGTTCGCTTTACGCCAGTAAGAGCGCTCGCTGGAGAGGAACAGGTTTTTCACCAGCTGTTGCGTCAGCGTACTCGCACCCTGCACCGTGCGACCTGCGGTCAGGTTTGCCAGCACCGCACGTCCGATGGAGTAGAGGCTGATGCCGTCATGCTCGTAAAAATGACGGTCTTCTGTCGCCAGCAAAGTATCCACCAGCAAATCAGGGAAACCACTGCGCGGCACAAACAGACGTTGTTCACCGTTTGGCGAGGAGATCATGGTGATCAGGCGCGGATCAAGACGGAAGAAGCCGAACTGACGGTTGTTCTCCATATTGACGATGGTCGCCAGATGATCGCCATCAAAGGTCAAACGCGCACGCACCTGCCCTTCTTTGCTGTCCGGGAAATCAAACGGACGGCGGATCATCTCAATGCTGTTAGCCTGCACGGTAAATTCGCCAGGACGGGTCATTTTCGACACCTGACGATACTGGGTCGCCTCCAGCAGCTTCACCATCTCGTTCTTGCTGATGGTCATGTCTGGCTCAAGATTGACCATTCGGCCATAAACTGCCGCAGGCAGTTGCCAGACCTTGCCATCAATACGGCTACGAATTTTTTGATCGAGATAAACGCCGTAAATGGCGATCAGCACGGCAAAAACGATAGCCAGTTTTAGCAGTAGCCATAGCCAGCCGCGTTTGCCACGAGGCTTACGCCCTTTGCCTTTGCCCTTACCTTTGCGCGGCATCGGTTCTTCATCCTCATAGTCATCATAATCGTCGTAATCATCGTCATCTTCGTAACGACGACGGCTTACCTTTTGTTTGACCGGACGCGTCGGTTTCCCTTTGCGTCCAATTGGCTCGCGGTCATTCCCGGCCATGCTTTTTCTCCGCAATATTCAGGCGCAAAAGCCCGATTTTCTGTTCTTCTGTTACAAGACAGAAGAAGATATCTCTCAAAATTTGTGCTCGATCGGTCCCCTCTCCCTTGAGGGAGAGGGTTAGGGTGAGGGGGAA
>OGMJ01000213.1_pt1 | contig 39325 bp, 37 predicted proteins | sample 1573181 | NCBI WGS metagenome assembly OGMJ01 (sample SAMEA2582004, study PRJEB24529) | metagenome | biome: Human gut stool | place: China | collected 2011
ATAGAAAATTATTAGATAAAAAAAATTTATCAAACCTCTTATAAAAGGATATATAAATCCATTTTTCATAATATATTCCTACCCCATCAATAATTTATTTTCTTATATATTATTTTATTCATCTTAATTTTACTAAAATACTATTTTTAAAAATCATGTTATGGTCTAACTTTTATTTTATCTAATAATTTTGTATTACTTCTTTTTTTAAAAGCCAAATCTATATATTTTTCTGGATTTTCATTGAAATCATCCCATTTCACTAATACACAATATCTATCGTCTGGTTTCCAAGAACAGCCATTTTCTGGATTAGGTAGGTAATAATTATAAGAAAATTCTTTTATTACTGTTTTTTCATTTATATCAACATGATTATGAGTCGTTTCACATTTATTACAATAATACTCACCTTTATAAATTCGGTTATACATATTTGGTAAAACTATTCCTAATATTCCATTCCTAGTATTTCCGCTTCCATTATATAAAGAAGCTTGTAATTCTCTTTTTATATATATTTGCTCTTCTTCTCCCAAATTTTCATTACTTTTTTGCCCTATTAAAAATATTGTTACAGTAGAATCTGATAAATAGTCTTCTCTTATTTTTTTCATAATATACTCTAAATTTTCTGAATTTATAGGTTCTTTCAAAGACTTATTTATAAAAGAGTCTCCTAATACTTCTTCTAATTCTTCCTTTTTATTTTTATCTTCCATTTTAAAAGAAATAAAACATTTGTGCATTTTACTATTTCCCCCCATTTTATAATTTACTATACTCCCTTATTACTTCCAATGTTTCTTCTAATGTTTTTATTTGCCATTCTTCTTTTAATAACTGTTGAACTTTTTCTAGAGATTTTGTATAGTTTTCTTTCTCTTCTAAGATTAAATACATTGCTGTTAATGTCGAGTAAATCCATACATCATCTCCATTATTATCTAATAAATTATTTGATATCTCTATAACTTCTTTTGCCTTTTCTTTTATAAGATAATTAAGTGTATGTTTTTCATCGTCTCTTATTGTATCGTTTAAGGCTTTAAGAATCATACATTCTACATAATTTCCACCAGTGTAATTATCTCTATTGATAACATACCCCTTTTCATAAAATCTTATTGCTTTATTAATATAGTCCAAATTTATATATTTGTTTAATTTGTAAAGTCTTTTTTGTATTGAACCTGCTATTCCTAAAGTTTCACTATCAACACTAGTTTCTGGTCGTAATTTTGTTATTTCAATATAAGCTTCTCCCAAAGCTTCTGTTTCATTTGGGAGTCTAGATTTATATATCGAAATTGCTAACTGTTGTATTATATAACTATCGTTAGGTGAATACTTTAACAATTTTTTATATTCTTTTTTCAACTCTTTAAACTTAGATTATTTTTTTAAATTTTTTATTTTTTCTGTTATTATTTTTATTGTTTCTTCTTCTGATTTTTTATCTTCTAAAATTTTTTCTACTTCTCTTGATTTATTGTGATTTATATCAATTGTACAAAATGCATGAATAGGGCTATCTGTTTCATTTTTCTTGGTATTTTCTATATATTCTTTTAAAATATTTTTTAATTTATTTTTTTCTGTTATAGATGTATCTTCATTTATCTCGGAATATTTTATAACTTTTAAATGATTTATATCAAATGGTATGTCGTAATTTTCTTCTATCATAATAATTGTTGAATATGGTTTTAAAGTATGTCTAATGCCTAATTCATAAATTGCATTAGGATTTAAAGTTGTTATATCTGCAATTACTAAATCAACTTCCGCTAATAATTCAAAGATTCTTTTATCAATTAACCCTGTTGATAAAATTGAATCTGATCTAAAAACATTATACTCAGATGCAAAATTTTCCTCTACTGCTTTTTTTATTATCTCTTCATATACCAAGTCTAAATTTATCTCTCTATTTCGTTCAATATCTCTTTTTTTTCCGAATCCCATTATTACAAAACAACTTTTTTTATCCATATTTTTCTCCTATATTATTTTATCTTAATATTCATCAAAATAACTCTCTACCTCTCCAGGAGGAATATTATATTTTTCAGCTAAGCTCATTGCTATGGCATGTCTTGGCATTCCCATATTTATAGCTTTTGTCACTTCATCCTCCAAATCAATCATTTTACATATTGGTCCTTTATTTTGACCTATAAGTTCTCCAATATTACTCTTATTTTTGAAAGTTTGAGATAAGTCATCCTTTATATCTAATAACGATTCTTTAGTTGGTAATGATTTTTTTTTATTATAACTATCTTTTATTTCTTTAATATTTCTTATAAAACTTTCGATTTTATTTTTTTTCTGTGTATATTTTATATTTTCTATATGAAGCTCATCTTCAACCACTTCTAATAATTCGCCTACTTCATTCTCATCTTCTATTTTCATACCATGACTTTTAGATAAAACTGTATTTTCTAATTTATTAAAATTTGTTCCTGTTATTAATATTACAATTTTTTTATTTTTTGTTATCCATCCAGCTCCCATTTCACACATACACATACTACTTTCTAAATAATTTTCTGAAAATAAACAAACAAATATAGGACTTTCTTGTATATACCTTTTTATTTCTTCCAGGTAATCATCACTTCCTATTTTTAGTTTTGTTCCAGAAATTGTGGTACACACAATATCTACTTTGTCTACTCCTATTGCTTCTAATAATTTAACCAATTCTAAAGCATACTTTTCATCTTTTGAAGAATGACTTATAAATATTTTTTTGTTTTTTAAACTAATTTGATTAATATTTTGATTATTTAACTTTTGCTGTCTTTCTTCATATTTTTTCTTTAGTTCAACTAATAAATTATCAGGTAAGCTATTTAGATAATATTTTTTATTAAAAGGAGATGTTCGAGGTTTTTTTGGTGGAGTCACGTTATTGAATATCAACCCCCTACGTTGATATTCATTGCAAGCCCTTTCATAATTCTTTAATTTTATATTATTTTCATTCTCAGTTATTATTTTTAATTCTTCTAAAGAATTATTTGTTTTCTTTATAGACATTTCTTTTATTGTATTTCTTTTCAAAATAAGAGTTCCTACAATTACTTCTTCATTTTCAACATAAGGTTTTATATAATTTTCAATTACTTCTTCTTCAGATAGTTTCTTATCAAAATCAAAAGCCTCTTCTTCTGTTTGTGATTTAATCATTATTTGATAATACATATATTTACTCCTTTGTGTTTATTTACAAATATTTTTTCTAAAATTTTATAGTACTTATTAATTAATAAGCTTTCTCTTTTAATAATTTTGTAACTTTATTATTTATAATTTATTTTGGATAAATTTTAAGTTTTTTCATATTTTTTATCGTTCACTTTTTAATCAAATTATCTTCTTTTAAATTTTCTTCTACACTCAATAACTATTCCATGACAAACTAAATCTGAATATTTCCTGTTAGAACTATTATATCTTCATATTTCACTCTATCTGGGTTATCACTAAAACTACATAAATACGATATAAATCTTGGTTTAATTCTATTAATGTTTTTTATATACTTTTATTTATTCTTTCCCCCTCTAAATTTTAGTTATTAATTTATTTGTAATTAAAATTATTTTTCTGATAAAAATTTATTAATATCTTTTAATATTTCATCTACAATTTTTCCCCTTACTTCCATTTTTTTATTAGCTTCAAAATCATCTGTAGCTTTTAAAGCTAACGCTATATTTTGAGTTAAAACTATTTTTTTATGATATTCCCCCATTTTTACAATTGTCTTATTGTATAAATAAAAAATTATTCCAGATAAAAACTCTATCAATAATCCAACTCCTGTTGTTAAATATCCAGGTTTATTTTTTCCCCAAAAAACTGAAACTAATCCTATACAAAGTAATATAAAACCTATGATTGATGTTCTTGAAGCTATCTTAAAACTTTTATTTGCTTGTGATTTTGTTTGATCATTGTAGGCATTTAATTGGTAAATATTAATTTTTATCATATTATTATTAAAATCTTTATCTAACTCGTTTATTAATTCTTCTACATTAATTTTTTCTACAATTTTTTCTTTAGTTTTTATAGAATTATCTAATAAGCTAACTTTTAAGTTATACATTAATGAATATAATAGAATTATTATCAATAATGAAATTATAATTAGAGATATTATCGTTGGAATTATCATTTCTTTTATTTTCTCTTTTTTTTCATTAGTTAGAGTTTCTAAATTTATTTTTTCTAATGCTAATTTTTCTTCTAATGTTTTAATCTCTTTTTTCAAATTTTCTTCTATTTTTTCATTTTCTCTTTTATCTATTTCTAAATTAAGTGTTTCTAATTTTTGAACTATAGCAGAAATATTTTGCAATATATCTTCACTCTTAGTTACAATCTTTTCTTCTTGTTCTTTCTTATTTTCATCGATACTTAGTACAGCTGAAGTTATAGTAACTATAGTAGTCAATATTATTGTGAATATTAGTATATTTCTTTTTACTTGATAAAATGACTTACTATAGCTTTTTGCTTCTTCAAAAATCTCTTTTTCTAATTCTTGTCTATAATTAAAAATTTTGTTTTTCTGATAATTTGATAAATTTAAATTATATACGCTTAATATGAGCTTATTTAAAATTAATTTTTCTTCTTCAGAAAGCTCACTCTCATTTTTTTTTTCAATTATTTTTATTGTTTCTAAATTAATTTTAGAATAATCACTTAACTCTTCTATTGTTATATTATATTTTTCTATTAAATTTTTTAAATTATATTCTTCCATTTCCCCCCCATATTTTATTTAACTTTTTATCTTCTTTTAAATTTTCTTCTACATTCAATAACTATTCCATGACATACTAAATCTGAATACTCATCTGTTGGTACTATTATATCCTCATACTTTACTCTATCTGGATTATCACTCATTAAAATTACATATTTTTCTTTTTTAACTATTCTTTTTATAAAAGTTTGGCCATTATAAGTAACAACACAAATTTGATTATTTATATTTTTATCATTGCAATCTGGATCTACTATTGCAAAATCTCCATCCAATAATGTTGGAAACATCGATTCTCCATAAACCTCTGCTATAAAAGCACCTTTTGGAAAATCTTCTCCTGGAATAGCTACTAAATATTCCGTTCTGATTATATTCTCCATATTTATATATCCATTTCCTGCTGCTGCTCTTCCATAAACAGGAAGTTCTACTAACTTAGTTTCAATCTTTGGTATTTCTTCGTCTTCCTCTAAATATCCTACAATTTTATATAATTCTTTATAATCTATCTTCAATCCTTCACTTATTTTTTTTAATAAAAACGGATTAACTTTTAAAACTTTTCCATTTTCTAATCTTGAAAGTAATGAACTTACCACATCAATTTTTACTGCCAACTGATTTAGACCTAATCCGTTCTGTTCTCTAATATATTTTATATATTCACCTAATTTTATTCTAATTTCTTCTGGAATTATATAATCGTTCACCGTTTCACCTCTTTTTTATATTATTATACCTTAGTATATTCACAAATGTTAATACACATTGAGAATTTATTTATAATTCTATTGACAAATGATAATACTTTGTTGTATTATCATTATAGAATGAATATAGGAGGAATCTTATGACTTTAAATCAAATCAAAATTTTATGTTTAGAAAAGAATTTAACTATGTCTCAACTTGCTAAAAGTTTAGGTTTTTCAAGAGAATGGATGTATATTAGAATAAAACAACAACATCCCGAAACTATAAATAAAATAAAAAAAATTTTATCTTAAGTGTTCTTGTTTGATAATACACTGATTTTATATTTTTTAATTTAATAATAGGGGAGGAATTTATGAGAACTGAAAGTGGAAATTCTTTAATACTTGAAAGATCTATGAATCTTCAATGTCATATTATGACTTTTGAAGAAGCACTTAGACATGCTTGTGTTATTGATAAATTGGATGACGGAAGAAGAGAAAAAATGTTTGGTCTTATAAAATGGAAATTTGATATGAATATCCATTTTGATAATAGATTGAGCAAAATACTAGATTTGGATAACTTAGATCAAATAAAAAAAGAGCTTCTAACTCTTCAAAATGATATTAAAAAATTCAATGAAAAATTTGAAAAAAGCTTTGAAAGTGTAAAAAAAGATGAGCTTTATTATGAAAATATTGATGATGAACTAAGAACTTATTTAATTAATTATGCAGTTAAATGTAGAGAGCAATTGAGAATTGAAAACTCTGAAGTTGAAGAGAAGTTGATTAGAGAGAATAAAGAAAATTTAAAGAAATAAAAAAAGGCAGGTATACTCCCACCCATTCTCTGGCAGGAATATTATAGAGTATACCTCTCAATTTTGCAACACTTTTTTGTAAATTGAGAGGTTTTTTATTGGGAGAATATATCTCTATGGAGGAACAATATGAATGAAAATAAAAATATCAAATACACGATAGGAGCTGTCCAGCAATCTAAAGCTTTAGAATATGATTTAGATTTAAAAGATGCTTTTATCCTTACATACTTAAAAGAACTTACATCTAAAAAGCTTATTCAAAAAGTTATAGATAATAACATTTACTATTGGATTGACTATGATGCTCTAATTGATTATATGCCTCTTCTAGGAATATCTACAACTAAGGTTTTAGGAAGAAGATTTGCAAAATATGAAGATTTAGGTTTTATAAAAAGACACCTACATAAAAGCTATTCAAAAGCTAAAGGACAATTTTCTGGATCATGGACATTTATAATGTTTGAAGAAAAATTCAATGAATTATTTGAAATTGGAAACATTGCAAACGATACTACAAAAATGAATGAAATACTTGAAGAAATGGGACTTCCTACCGAGGATACTCAAAAGTTCTCTCTGGAGTCACCGAGGGAACTTGAAAGTTCCTTCATTAGAGGGAGCTCAAAAGGGCAGTCGGTAAATCACGAAGAAGTCAATAATAATGGGGCTTCTCAGGAATTCACCGAGGGAACTCAAAAGTGGTCTGTTAATTCTCCTAATCCTATAAATAATACTCCAATAAAGGCGGATGAAATTTTTCTTGATAAAAACCAAAAAGAGCAACTTGAGTTAATTCGAATTAAAGTTATCAAAAATATATTTGTTGCTAAAGCTATAAAAAAGAGCTTTGATAACTCTGAGAATTTTGTAAATAAGATTGTGATACCTGCACTAAAGAAAAATTCATTTGAAATTGTTTGTAAAGCTTTTAAAAACCTATACAACTGTACTCCACATGAAATAACTACTATTGCAGGAATCTTTTATAAAAACTTATTAGTTCTTAAAAGTGCTTAATTGGAGGTATGAGTATGAGTCAAAATGAATTAAAAAAATTAAGAGAATCTTTAAAAAAACAGATTCAAACAAACAACATTGAAATCTCTAAAATTGAAAGAACTCTAAGAGATCTAAAAAGAAAAAATTCAAAACTTGAGGTTAGAGTTGCTGAAGTGAATGGTGAGATTATTAAAAATAATAATGGTGGTAAAGACATACCAGTGTATTTCTGTGATACCAAAGGTATGATTTAAATAAATTTTTCAAAAAATAAAAAAAGAAGGCTCAGCCGAAGCCAAACCCTCACGTGCTAATGAGAGTATAACACTGAGTCTTCCTTTGTGTCAAGGGAGGAATTCAAATGATATTGATAATTAAAGGTTTTTAAAGAAAAAATATTAATTGAAATTTTATCAACTTAAAAAATTATATAACTTGGAGGAAAAAATGATAATAACACTTAATAAAAATGACTTTAAAAACCTTATGGAAACTTTAGAAAAATATGAAATTGTTGAAGCTGCAACTTCAGTTGAAAAAATTACAATAGGATCATATAGACTCGTTTATGAAATCAGATTATCTGAAGAAACAGTTCAAATAAAAACACCATCTAGAAATATAGAAACTTTCTATAACAGAATACATAAGTTTGCTGAGAAAAAAAATCGTATTGTTCCTGGAGAAGGAACCTTTTCACTTAAAGATGTTATAGAGGAAGAATTTGATATAAAATTATGGGAGGTAGAAGAATGTCAGTAATCTTAATCAAAAATAATAAAGGTGGAGTTGGTAAGAGTTGGATAACTCTCCAACTCGCTCATGGACTTCAGCATGTAACAAATAAAAAGGTTTTAATTATAACATCTGATAACCAGAATAATATTTTAGAATATGCAGGAAAAGAAAAAATAGTATCTGACTCAGGATTAGAAAAATGGGTACGAACTGGAGCTGGTGATCTTGTAAGATTAAGAGAAAAATTATTTTTTATACCTCTCAAAACATCACACCTTAATCTACAGTCGAAAGATAAGTTGAACGAGCTATTTGAGGTATTTAAGCAAGAATATGCATATATTTTAATAGACTCTACACCTGTTGTTGGAATAGATAAATACTTTGTTGATTTAGCTGATAAAGTTGTTGTTCCTGGATTTGCTGATAAGGTAACTATAAATTCTATAACCTCTCTTTTGGAACAAACAGAAGTGAGAAAAATAAAATCAGTAGTTATTAATAGATGGGGAAAAACAGCAAAAGAAAAACACTACTATCAAGGACTTAAAGAAGTTTTAGAACCTTATGAGATACTATTAACTACTCCAATATCTCAAAGTGCGACAATTGGAAAACTTATTGATGAAGGTAAAACTATCTGGGAATCTAATTCTAAAAAACTTAAAAATATACATGAAATATTTGTGAAAGTGATTGAGGCGATATTATGAATGCATTAGCTAGTTTAAGAGCAAAAGTACAAGAAGATTATCAAAGTTCATTTGAATTTGAAAAATATGAAATTGAAGAAGATATAAAAAAAGAGGTCATTGAAAATGAAGCTATTATATTTCGGAACTTCCGAAATATGTCTGAATCCATGTATAAAATTTGTAAGGCTTTATATGAAAACTCACTAAAGTTAAAAGCTGAAGGTAGTTTCATGGCTTGGTATGAAAATATTGGATTAAGTAAAGATAAAGTATCTGAGCTTCTAAAAAGATATGATTTATATATGAACTTTCCAGATAAGGCTCAATATATAACAAGTCTTTCGACTCAAGCAGTTAAACTTCTAACTGGAAAAGAATTAGATTTAAATATAGTTTATGATGCTGTAGATTTAGAAATTATAAAAGTTGAAGATATAAGATGTTTTATAGAATCTAGAACTACTCCAAATGATGAAGTAATAGATTTAGAAAACGAATATAAAATAGAACCTTTTATCCAAAAGGAAACTAAGAAGTGTGTTAACTATAAAAACTTTGAAAAGTTAAGAAAAAATATATCTAATATGGATTTAAAACAAATATCTCAGGTTGAAAAAGAAATTGATCTATTTGAAAAATATATTAAAGAGTTGAAAAAATCTTTAGCTGATAGAAATTTAGATTTTGATAATAAAAATAATTTTATAATTGAATATAAAGATAATGAAAATTAGATGAGAGGTGAGAATTATATGAAAAGAAATGGAGGAACTAGTGACCATATGTACAACAGTGATGATGTAGCTGAGTTATGTGGTTGCTCTAAGAATAAAGCTTATAATATAATTAGAGCTTTAAATCACAAATTAATAGCTTCAGGAACTCCCAAAGAAACAACTATTGCAGGTAAAATTAGTAAAAAATACTTTCATGAGTATGTGAAAATCTAATTGATAAATTTAATTAAAGAGGGTATTATATTAATGATCCTCTCTTTTTTTACCAAAAATTAAGGAGGAAAAATTTATGAAAAATATAAATGGAGGCGGCTCTGTTTACAAGTTATCTGGTAAAAGAAGGAAACCTTGGGCTGCTGCTATAACTACTGGTTATTCTCTTGATGGTCGACAAGTTAGAAAATTAATTGGAACCTTTGAAACTAAAAGAGAAGCACAAGAAGTTCTAATAAAATATGTTAGAAATCCACTTCTATTTAATAAAGTAACATTTAAAGAAATTAAAGAACTTTGGTGGGAAAACTATAAGAAAAAAGTTACTAACGAATCTACAATTAGTACCAATCTTTATAGATTAAGAGCTTTAGAGCCTTTCGACAATTTTAAAATAAATGAAATAAAAGTATATGATATGCAGGAAGTCTTTGATAGTATGCAAACTTCCTGGAGTTTTAAAAACGCTTGTAAAAGTGTCCTTAATATGATCTTTGATTTTGCGTTTAAAAATGAAATTGTTGATTCTAATAAAGTTAAGTTTATTGATTTAGGTAAAAGAGTAAAAGTTATAGATAGAAGAGTGTTTTCTAAGGATGAAATTGAAATCCTATGGAAAAACCTTGATACTGATACCTATTATTGTAAATATATCTATATAATTTTAATTCTTATTTACACTGGAATGAGAATTGGTGAACTTCTTAACCTAAAAAATGAAGACATAGATTTACACAACTCATGCCTTACTATAAAAGAAAGTAAAACAGATGCAGGTGTTCGAGTAATTCCAATATCTTCTAAAATCTTTAACTTATTTCTTACTAATATGATAAAAGATCAAGAATATTTTGTAAAAGGGGAGACCACTAAAAAGTTAGCTTATTCAACTTTTAAACCTAGATTTCAAAAGTTATTAAAAGAGTTGAATATTGAAGCTCATACTATTCATGATACTCGTCATACTTTTGCTACTTTATTAAATAATGCTAATGCCAACCAAACTTCAATTATTAAGCTTATTGGTCACTCAGATTTTTCTGTTACAGAAAATATTTATACTCACAAAGATACTGAGGAACTAAGAAAAGCTGTTGAATTATTGAATTAATATTTTGTTAGCTATTTGTTAGCTACTTGTTAGCTACATATAAAAAAACAGTAAATTTTATAAAATAACCAAATTTAAGAAACCCTTATTTTATGAGGGTTTCTATAAACCTAAATTAATCAAAAGGAGGAAATATGAAAAAATTAATATGCCACTACGATATGGACGCTTTTTATGCTTCTATTGAGATTAGAGATAATCCTAAATATAAGGATAAGCCCATTGTTGTTGCTGGTGGCGTTGTCACAACTGCTAGTTATCCTGCTCGTAAGTTTGGCATCCATTCTGCAATGAATACCTTAGATGCTAAAAGATTATGCCCTAAACTCATTGTCCTCCCTGTAAATAAAGATAAATATGCTTATGAATCTAAAATTATTCATGAGCTCGTTTTAAAAATTACTCACAAGGTAGAATTTATAGCTCTCGATGAAGGATTTATTGATATAACTGATATTATTTCAAGGTTTCAATCAAAAGAAAGCTTTGCTACCACTTTTAGAAAAAGAATTCATGAAATTACAGGACTTACTTGTTCTGTAGGAATTGGACCTAATAAATTAACAGCTAAAATTGCTTCTGATATAAACAAACCTGGTGGACAATATATTTTTAATAATGAAGATGAGTTCATTGAATTTATAAAAGAAAAAAATATTCGTAAACTTCCTGGTGTTGGAAAGCAATTTGAAAAAATTTTAAATAAAAATAATATTCATTTTGTTAAAGATATCTACCCATTTTCTTTAAAAGAACTTATTGCAAAATATGGAAGTTCTCGTGGAGGAATGCTCTATACGTATAGCCGTGGAATTGATCATCGTGAAGTAGAATTCAATCGAGCTATTCACTCTATTGGAAACGAAAATACATTTAGAATCCCACTTGATTCAGAGGAGGAAATTGGTCGAGAAATCGATGCTCTTTTCCAATGGTCATATAATCGACTTCAAAGAAAAAAACTTCTCACTAAAACTGTATCTTTAAAAGTACGGTTTAAAAATAGAGAAACTATAACTAGATCTAAAACTCGATTTATTCCTAGTGATGATAAAGAAATTTTAAAAGGAATGCTCGATGAAATTTTAAGTTCTTTAGATTTAGTAAATAATATCAAACTTCTCGGTGTTTCTTTTTCTAACTTAGAAAACCATTCTAGCAGACAACTTGTTTTTGAAAAACTTTATTAATTTTCTTTCAGAAAAAAAGAAGTTTCTTTAAATCTCAGTATATTATGTTAATTCAAAATATCAAAGGAGGCCAAAAATTATGAAAAAAGTTGTTTTAGCAAGTGTTTTCTTTAGTTTATTCTTCATTGGATGCTCTAGTTCTGAACCTCAGCCTGAGCCTGTTGTTGAAGAAGTTGTAGTTGTAGAGCCTGTTGTAGTTGGAAAAGAAGTTATTGTAGCTCCTGTTTTAGACAAACAAAGTTATTAGTAAAAGTAAATAAACTATGAAAAAAGGCCACTCTAAAAGTGACCTTTTTTTATAAATCTATAAAACTACTTTCTTGATTCTCTTTTTTCAATCTCTCTAAAAACTTTCTATGATTTATATCCTCATTATTTATATGCTTTATATATTTCTTTGCTGACTCTTCAATTTCTTCATCAGATAATCTAGGTATATCAAAAAGAGCAAAATACGGCAAATAAATCATTTGTACTGCATTTGCTGTAGCTTCTAATGGTCTCAATAACTCAGTTATTGTAAAATTATTGTAACTACCACCCATGTACGAATATTCCGGAGCTCCCACAGAAAGAGCTACTAAAAATTCTTTTCCTTTTAAGGCATCTCCCTTTGGCCCATAAGCCCATCCAAATTGGAGTACGCTATCAAAATACTCTCTCATTAAGGCTGGCATACTATACCAATAAAAAGGAAATTGAAACACTACCCTCTCAGATTTTTCTAGAAAATCTTTCTCTTTTTCCACATTAATTTTTTTATCTTCTCCATAGATTTCATCTAAAAATCTAACTGTTACATTGTTCTCTTTTTTTAAAGTTTCTATCCAAACTTTATTAACTCTAGATTCCTTAATATTTGGATGTGTCGCTATTACAAGTATTTCCATCACTAATTCACCTTTATTTTTCCAGAAATTATATCAGCTTTTAAATTTTCAACAAAATTTATATTCTCACTTCCAATAATCTGTCTTGTATATTTAAAATCAGTAGTTCCTACACCATTTTCTTTTAATCCAAAGTTATATACTTGACCTTTAAACTCTCCATTTACAGTGTCTTCTATCACTTTATAAATTGCATTATTTACATTTTTTAACATCGATGTTAAAACTTGCCCTTTTACTATGTCATCTTGATCACAGTCTACCCCAATACCATAAATTCCTTTTTCTTTTACCCCCTCTAAAATCCCTATTCCAGTATTTCCTGAAGCATGATATATAACATCCACTCCTTGATTTGCTAAAGAATAAGCATGTTCCTTTCCTTTTAAAGGATCACTAAAAGGAGCATCTCCACCTACATATGTTGTTATCACAGAAATGTTTGGATTTACATATTTAGCTCCTTGCTCATACCCTGATTTAAATCTATTTATTAATGGTATATCCAGCGCTCCTATAAAACCCACTTTTCCTGTTTTACTCATCTTAGCTGCAATAGCTCCAACTAAAAACGACCCCTCACTTTCATCAAAAACTAATGATGCAATGTTCTCACCCTCTTTAGCTCTTGTATCAACTATTGCATATTTTGTATTTGGAAACTTAGAACTAATATCTTCCATAGCATCTTGAGCAGTATAAGATGTTGCAATTATTAAATCAAACCCATTCTGAGAATACTCCTCTAGAAAATAAGCATCTTCCATCCAAGAGTTTGGCTCTACATATTTTACCTCAATATTAAAATCTTTTTGTGCTTTTAGCAGTCCTGCATAAGCTGAATCATTAAAAGATTTATCACCTAATCCTCCCATAGCTAAAATTAATCCAACTTTTAATGGTGCTGCTAAAATTGTTACAGATAAAAGTAAAAACATAATGATACTATTAATCTTTTTCATTAAAAAACCTCCCCAATTTTATATTTTTTATTATATATCAAAACTAAAAAAAGAGCTACCTTTGATAGCTCTTTATCTATTAAAAATATATTAGAAATCGTATGTTACACTAACTCCACCTTGTGGTTGTAGTTTCCAATCTTTTTCTGTATCTCCCCAAACTTGGTTTGAATATTTAACTTGTGCAAAAACAGAGAATGATAAATCATCTGTATAATTATAAGTTAGTTCTAATTGAGGTAAAGCAAATACTGCATAACTATTCTTGTTATTTCCACTATCTACTGCTGGTCCTAACCACTCATACATTTGATTTCCCACTATGAACGGATCCCATACAGCACTTCTATTAGATGAAATGTATGGATCAAATCCTCCAGTAAAGTTAAATGCTAATGATGTTTGATTATTAAATTTATATAACTCTTTTGAGTAACCTAACCAAGCTAAAACCATAAAGTAATTTGCTGAATTATAGCTATTCTCTCCGCTATAGTCTGATATTTCAAAACTTCCATTATACCACTCTCTAAATGCATATGCATTAAATGTAAATGTAAAGTCAGCTGGTAATTGCCAATTTGTTAATAAACTTAAAATTCCTGTATTAACGTGTCCTGCTGGTCCTTTTGTACTCCATCCATAAATATACATTGGTGATATTGCAAATTGTGTTGCTTGAACATACTGTCCTTTTGGAATGTATTCAGAAAAATCAAATGCTGTTTGAGCAAATACATAAGTTTGATTTGTTCCATTAAACTCAGCTTCATTTTCTACCATTAAAGATGAAGTCCATTTAATTTTTGAGTTTTCTATCATTCCATGATCATAACTCAATGTTGCTTTCGGTCCACTAAAGTTATTATCCTGTTGATTCTCTCCACCATTGTAATCATACATATTCCAAACTCTATCCCACTGTAAACTTATGTTCCAATCTTTTGCGAAATTATAACTTAAAACAGCTGATGGATGTGAAGATTCAGTTTTATATTTTCCTGCATTTCCATAAAAAGTTTGAGTAAATCCTAAACTACCATTAGGTGTGAACTCTTCTGCATAAGATGCTCCTGCAATAAGCAGTGATCCTATAAGTGTTTTTAAAAATAATTTTTTCATAATTTACCTCCCATAATAAACCATGTTTTTTTCCATTTTCAGCTTAAGTATACAAAGAATTAATTCTTTTTCCTTTTAAAAAATTTATTTGTTTTTCTTTTTAAAAGGAATTACTCTTTTTTTTCGAATAAAAATTATAATTATTCCTTATAGGAGGTTAAATTTTATGATAAAAAAAATTTCTATTTTATTTTCTTTTTTAATGCTTTTACTTCAAGGGTGTAGTGCCTTAGATAGTCGAGTTGTTGCCGTTGATTCATACTCAACTATGCAAGCTTATGGAGGTACATATTATCTTTCTACAAACACTCCTGGGTTACAACTTCAACAACAATCATTTGAAGTTATTTTACAAAATATGTTACAAAATAAAGGATATACTCGAACCTTTAATCAAAAAAACGCTTTATATAATATAGTTTACAACTATAAAATTAAAGGCCCTTACACTTCAATCGAATCATATCCAGCTCCTGTAAATCCATGGTGGAATGGTCCTTATGGAGGTATATATAATGGATTCTATGGAGATATGTGGATGAATTCTATAAGTGCTTCTACATATTTTGTTAAAAGATTAGAGCTTTCAGCTTTCACTAAAAATAATAGTGCAGTTTGGCAAGTTGTTGGAAGCTTAAAAAGTGACAATAGTGATCCTAGAAGTAGTTTTCCTTATTTAGTATCTGCTATTTCAAACTATGTTAATGCTAATTCAAATCAAGTTGTTTATCTTAATGTTGAAGAGAATTCTCAAACAGGTCAATATACTGCAACTCCTTCTATGTGGTAAAATACAAAAAGAGCTCTATCATTAAACATGATAGAGCTTATTTTTTATTTTTTCTCTTCAATTATTGCTTCTATTCTATCGACACATCTTCCGCAAGCTGAACCTGCACCTGTTGTATCTATTACTTCTACTAATGTAGTAGCTCCATTTTCTATTGCAGCTAAAACTTTTCCTAAAGTAACTCCTTTGCAATAACAAATCATTGTATTTTCAGACATCTTTAACCTCCAATGCTTTTTTTAAATTATACTACATTTGTATAGTATTTGCAATATTTTTATTTAGTCTAATTTTTGCAAATAAAGCTAAAATAAGTTATACTTTAATATAGCAAATTATATTTAGGAGATATTTAAAATGAACGAAATCAATTTAGGATTAAAAATAAAAAAATTTAGAACTGACCAAAAATTAAGTTTAAAAGAATTAGCAGAAATGATAAACTCTACATCTGCTCTTTTAAGTCAAATTGAAAAAGGGATTACAAATCCATCTATCAATACATTAAAAGGTCTATCTAAAGCCCTAAATATACCACTTTATAAATTTTTTTTAGAAGAAACTTTAAAAAAAGTACATATAGTTAGGGCTCAAGAAAGAAAAATTATTAAACCCTCTAAAAGTGAAGGTGTTTCTTATGAAATTTTAAGTCCTGAACCTCAGACACAAGTTGAATTTATGATTTTAAATTTAGAACCATATTCATCCTCTAAAGAAAAAGAAATTGGCCACGAAGGTCAAGAGGTTGCATTTGTACTAGAAGGTGAAGTTAAACTGCACTTAGATAACGAATCATATGTTCTTTTCCAAGGAGATAGTATTAAAATTGAAAAATTTGTTAAACATAGTTGGGAAAATTTCACTTCAAAACATACAAAAATAATTTTTGCTGTTACAATTTAAATAAAAAATAGGAGAGATAAGCTCTCCTATTTTTATCCTAAAAATATTCCTTTTATTCCGTTTGATACTAGTTTTACACCTGCAGACATTATAAATATTTGCATTACTCTTGATAGTACAAATAAAACAACCTCTCCTAAAACTTTATCTAACCAATCTGAAATACTAAATAAAAACTTCATTATTAAAAAAGTAACTGCAACAGCTCCTACAGATATTATTAGACCTGCTTCTTTATGAATAATCATCACAGTTGATATTGTTCCAGGTCCCACAAGCATAGGAAAAGTTAGTGGTGTTATTGCATACCGTATAGCGTCTTTTTCAGACATTACATTTCCCGAACTCTCTTTAGATGCTCCCAAACCTAACAGGTTTCTAAAAGCAACTACAACTAGTATCATTCCTCCTGCCACTCTTAATTCATTCATCCCTATTTTATACAGATAATTCATGAAAAAATCTCCAGCAACTATAAAACCTGTTACAATTCCAAAACCAGAAATAACAATAGCATTATACATCTTTTTTCTTATTTCAGGATTTTGATCCTTTGTTAATGTCATAAATAATGGCACATTTCCAAATGGATTTAAAATTCCAATAATCGTAAGAACATATGTCATTATATCTATAACAAACTCTTTTCCCATACTTTACTAATCTCCTCTTTAATTTATTTACACACTATAATATATAAATAAATTAACAAAGTAAAGTTTTTTATATATTATTTCTATAATTACTGTTAAATGTTCTTTTTTCCTCTTCTCTAAACTCATTTTGATTATCCCAGTTTATTAAAGCTATATCTTTTGTAAATTTAGGATAAGTATTACAATAGTCTATTGCTTCTTGAGTTAGTGTAAATCCATGCTTTATGAAATAGTCACTTGCATCTCTTTTTACTATTTTAGTTACATAAGTAGCTAATTTACCTGAAATATCTTCAATAGTGCTTGTTTCTATAGTTTGCATATACTTATGCATTTTTACAAAGAAATCTCCCTCTCCATAATATAACCTAAATTTATACCAAAATGCTAATCTTACAAAAAGACCCATCTCTGAGATACTTTGATTGCTAGTTTGAAGCTCTATCATCCCATCATATACGTTACTTCTTATACTATCTGTGTATTCAACTCTTGCTTCATTAGCATACCAGTTATTACTTACTTCTCCAAATAATCCCATGTGATAATTATTTACATCCATTTCGTGTCCAACTTCATGACCCACAACCCATGCTGATGCAAAATCTCTCAAATTTGGTTTCAATATATCATGGCTTCCACCACTATAAGCTGTATATCCTCCTACAAAAGATCCTCCTGCATGAGGATTATTTTCACTTACTCCTATCCACATTACTCTTTTGTATGGAATGGAATTATTAAAATGAGAGTTCAAATTATCTATATAATAAAGAAAATCTAAAAACTCATCTGTAATCTCTATTCTTTGATTTAATGTTCCTTCTGCAATATTGCTTTTTAGCCAATCAAATTTTACTGCTCCTATAAAGTTTCTTCCCTCTACATAAGCTAAGTTTGAATTTAATTTTACTCCATCTCTATTTTCTATTAATGTTGTGTTATCTGGAGTTTTATAAAACTCTTCCTCTTTTGTAATTCCATATCTATAAATTAGTGCATTTTTTTCATTTAAAGAGTATAGCTCTATTTCCTCTTTTCTACTTCCTGTTAAAACTAATTGTCCTGTTAACTCACCTAAGTTAATTATATTTAACCCCTTCTTTAATAAGAACGAATGCTCTGCTTGAGGTTTGTTTTCTCTTAAAATTATATGTGCATTTAAATCTTTACTACATATAAATGCATAATCTCTATTTGGAAGTATATAATACGGTGTCAATGAAATATCTCCAGTTCCGTTTGTTTTTAACGGTCCAAAATAATAGTTAGTATCTTGAGGTATGCTTTTTATTTTATAAGTTTCAAAAGGTAACTCATTTTTATTTTTCAAAATAGATTCTGCTATATAAAGTTTAGCCAATAATCCCTTATTTGTAGATACTTTTTCTTTAAATTTTTCTATAGTAGATAATTTTACTCCTCTACTTAAAGATTTGTATAAAACTTTATCTTCAAATAAATTTCCTATATTTTCAATTAATTTATTATAGATAGTAAACTTTACATCATTAAGAACTACTACACTAGCTTGAGTTCTTTCAAATTTAATACAAATCTCTTTTACTAATGTTGGGTTAAATGAGATTATATTTTCTCCCCTTACTGGACTATCTGTTTCATGAATATGTAATAACTTCCAACTTCCATTTTCCTCATTTCTAAAGTATAATGTCGCTTTGTAAACCACTCCATTAGAGCCATTAGCGTGTCTTGAAATAAATGTAAAGTTTTCTATAACCTTTTTCTCTTCAAAAGTAAAGAATATTTCACCTAATCCCTGTGAATGGTAGTAAGTATTTATATCACCATCAACCATTGAAACAACTGCATCAGGATATCCACAAGTTGATTGAATCCCTACTTTTTCTATTGGATAATTATTCGAAATATCTGTTAAATTATAATATATTTCCTGTTCCACTTGAGCTAAATGAATACAATTTACTTTCCACTTTTCATATTCATCTATGTAAATTTCTACCTTTATCTCCTCTGTAAATACCTCAGCAAATTGGACATTTATCTTTCCATTTTCATTTGAATCTATTGTTTTTTTCTCTATCTCCTCTAACTGACCAAAATTATTTTTGAAATATACTCTTATATCATATATATAATCAGCCTCTTCTCTAAATAAAATCTCTAATTTATTTAGTACTTCATAGCTATTATTTTTTATCTCAAAACATATAGGTTCTATTCTTTTTAAATAGATTTCTTTTGCTTTTTTAACTTTCTCTTTGTAGCTTTCTGTTAAACTACATCTTCTCTCTAAAGATAAAATATCTTCGTATTCAACATTAGATTTTAAAGTTTCAAAAGTAGAATCTTCAAAAATGTTATTAATCTCATCTTCTAGAAGATTATATATAAACAGTTCTAATTCATTAATTATAGCCCATTTATTAACTGAATCCTCTACTCTTATACATATCTCATCAGTTAAATACGGCTTATTTTCTACCATTAGCCACTCATTTTTATAAGAATCTACATTATAAGTTCCAAACTCAATCCATCCATTTTCTTGATTTAAATCTTTTACTAAAACTTTAAATCTATTTATTAATCCAGATGTATTACTTCTAAAGCTAATTAATCTTAATCTATCAATCAAGTACTCTCTATTTAACTTTAAATTTATCTGAGCATATTCACTGTAGTTTCTACTATGAAATCTTGTATCTAAATTTCCATCAAACATATTCGTCAATGGATAAGATGAATCCTCAGTATTTGAAGAAACTTGTAAGTCTTCAAATTTTACTCTTGTATCCACATCCTCATTAAAACAAAATTCAGATAACATATAACTATTATTTTTTATTTTATATACTCTATCTGCTCCATATATTAAAATTTTAGCTTTTTTTGTCAAAATTTTTCTAAAATTCAAAGTTACATTTTCTTCATCTATTAAAGGATTACATCTTATTATTCTCTCTTCACCTAAGGAGTTTTCATATGCTAAACATACCTTTAATATTCTTTGCTCACATACAAATTGAATTTCATCTAAAATTGTATCTTCATTTAAAGATATTTCAAACTCTTCTGGTATTAGCGACTCAATATATAACTCTTTAGCTTTCTTCAAAGTATTTATATAACTTTCAGTTATTAATCCTTCCTCTAAAGTTTCTATATCCTCTAACGTAATACTATCTTTTATTATATTTTGAGTTTCATCAGTGAAAAGATTTGCAATTCTTTCCTCTATTGTATTGTATTTAAATAGATCAATCTCATAAAAAACTACAAAATAATTATGTCCATTTGTTACTCTAATACATATTTCTGACGCTAATACTGGTTTAAATACTGCTTCTCTAAAGTCTCCACTTTGCTCTGTTAACTGTTCAAATACTTTTTTCCACTCTTCATTATTTTTTGTTCTATATAAAATTTCATAAGCTTTTATTCTTCCATTATGTGACGGTCTAGTTTGGAATTTTACTCTGTTTATTACCTTAGGTGCATCTAATTCTAAAATAAAATCGCCATACTCCCCTGTTCCATAACTTCTATAATCAGCACTGTGAAAAGTGGTATTTATATCATTATCTATAGCATATCTAGGTGCATTATTTGAATATTGTCCACATAAACTTTTTGCTAGCATTGTTGTTTTATCAACTCTTACATCTATATCTTCACTTGCATAAAATTCATCTTGTGGAATCTCCACAACTTCTATGTTAAATTCACTACCTTGCTCTATTGCTCCATATAAAGATAGTTCAAAATTCTTTGAATAAATATTTTCAAATTCTAAAACTGTTTCTAATCCAATTGTAGATATCTCTACTGAATTAGATAATTTTTCATATTCATGACTATCTGTATATCTTATTTCACCTTTTAAAACTCTACCTATATCTCTTAATCTTAATGTTTTAATTACACTTTTCTTTTCTATTTCTATCTCAAACTTATGAGGTAACAATCTGTTTATATATAATGTTTTTGCTTCTCTAAATAAATTTATATACTCTTCTGTTATTCCTAAACGAGATTCAATTTCATCAAGCTGTTCTAATGTAACAGATTCTTTTAATTGAGTGCATTCATCATCAATAAATAAATCTCTTAACATATCACTTAACTTATTGTATTTAAAAATATCCATTTCATAAATTATTACAAAGTTATCATTAGATTTTGTAACTCTGATACATACTTCTGATGCTAATACTGGATTAAATTTTACATTTCTCCAATTTCCAGATATACCTTCATTTATAGATTCTCCTATTTCTAGCCACTCTTCTGTAGATCTCTCTTTATATAAAATTTTATAGTTATCAATTCTTCCTAGTGAATTTGGTCTTGTTAAAATGTTTATTCTATCTATAACTTTTGGAGAGGAGTTCTTTAAATAAAAATCTCCATATCCTATATCTGTGTACGCATTACTATGAAAGTTTGTTGCTTCATTTCCATCAATAGCTCTATCAGCTTCTAAACCTCCATAGACTCCACATCCTGAACTAGCTAATAAATTATTTTTATCAACTCTTGTATCTATATCACTTTGAGCATAATACTCATCTTGATTCAACTCTATCTCTGTTATTTGAACATTTGTTATCTCTGCTGAAGCAAAGATTGTAAAAGTTATATCTTTAGCATAAAATTTTTCAAACATTACTATTTTGTCTTCACTAATATTCTCTGTTTCTATAGTTTTTTCATTCCCATATCTATCTACATAACTAGCTCTAACACGATATATATTTTCTTCAGTTAGAAAATTAAAACTCTCTACTACTTTAAAATCATTGCCTATATATTCAATAATTTCTCCCATCATTCCTCCTATTAGAATATCTCTAGCAGTAGATAGTTTATCTATATACTCCTGTGTTAAGCTTGTCTTTTTTTGCAACTCAATAATATAATCTATTGTTACTTCTGGCTTTAACTCTGTGTACTCATCATTTAAAAATAGATTTTCAATCTCTACACTTAAATAATTAAACATAAAAATTTCAATTTCTTCTTTTGAAAGTTGCGTATTTCCCTCTCCTGTTAATAAAAATTTCTTTACCATTACAGGATGTATTTTTAATGTTCCACTAATTGGAATATTTGTTAAAGATATCCAACTTTGCCCCTCTCCTGGACTATAGAATATTTCTAAATTTATAGGCTCTCTTTTTAATTTTATTCTATCAATTATTTTACTATTTTTTAATTCAACTTCTATTCCATTGTCAACTCTAGTTATTTCAAAATCACTTTGAGGTATTCTTGTATCAATATCACTTTGAGCATAATATGGTTTTATATCTGTTAAAACTGGAGTTACATTAATTATTGATGCTTCTGACTCACCAATCTTAACTTTTACCAAGTCTGTTAAAACTGGATCCACTTCCCACTCCTGTATATTTCCCATCTCTCTCAGCCTTTTAGCTCTTAATGTTATATCATTTCCTATAAAATCTTTAAATTCTAAATTTAATTCTTCTGGAAATATATTATTTTGACTTTCTATTATTAAATTTTTTATTATAGAGTTTGAGCTTAATTTTAAATTAAAATTATTACTACTAGGAGCATTTCCATTTCTAATAAAAGTTATTTCTGAACTCATTTTTCCCCCTTAAATATTTCCTTCTATACTTCTCTTATAATTCTCATTTATTATAGATATTTCCTCTTCTATCAACTCTTTATAATTTGAAAAATTAACTTCATTTAAGTCAACAGCCAATTCCGGATATTCATTACACTTAGATAATATCTCACTTGAAATTTCATAGCCATTCTCTACAAAATACTTAGATACATCTCTTTGTAGTATCTCTACTACCCATAAAATAACTTTTTCCAATTGATTCTGTATTCCACTCAAATCAGTTTCTTGAATTTTCTTATATATATTTGGTAAAAATCTATCACTATTAAAAAACAGTCTTAATTTAATCCACAAAGCTTTTTGAATATCCTCAGGAATTATCATTACTCTTGAATATCTAAATTCAAGCTCTTTTGTTAATAAGAATGTTAATAACTCTTGAAGTTCTATATTTGTATCTACTTCTCCAATAAAATCTTTTGCTATTACTCTACAAAAATTTGGATTTGCTAACTCTTCAATTGATTTATTAAACATTAATCTAGACATTCCACCAAAAGTTGTATAGCTTCCATCTTGTGTACTTTTTTGCTCAACAAGATTATTATTTATCCCTTGAATTAAAACTCTTTTAAATGGTGACACATGATAATATTCATTTCTATTTAATAAAAAATATATATAATTTAAAATAGCATCCAAGTTTTCAACACCTTGTAAAAAATCAAATTCATTATAACTATCTTTTATCTCTTCTCTATTTAATTGGCAAATAAAATTCTTTCCTTCAACTAATCCTAAAATGTTTGTATTCTCTTTTATAAACTCTTTATAGTTAACTTTACCAATAGAATAGTTTTTTATCTCATCTGCATTAAATATTGTCATCTCAATATTTTTAGTTATATCATCAACTAAGAAAACTTCAGTTGTATCCTCTTTTAAATATATTGAATTTAAACCTTTTTTTATCTCTATTTTTTTATCTCTTAATTTTTCAAAACTCTCTACAATATATAAATTAATATTTTCATTTGATATAATCAAATACTCTTTTTTACTTTTAAAAGCTATTTCTGCTGTTTTTATAGGTAAACTACTTTTTATTTTTAAAGTATTAAAGTACTCTTCTCTATTTTGATTAGAAGCTAATAGTTTAACTTTTTTTCTAGTTACTTGATTATTATTAAGCCATAAATATTTTCCAACTTCTAATAAATTTACCATTTCTAAATTATCTTGATATCTATTTTTTAACTCTGTTATATTTTTTAATCTTACTTGAGATTTTACTGCCTGACAATCTAATGATTCGAAAATAGTCTTTAAATCATCTTCTACAACTGTATTTGAATAAAACTTTATATCGTTCATTACTATCCAGTTTCCATAGCTTCTATGAACTCTTATACAAACTTCTGAAACTAATACATCTTGAAAATTAGCGTTTTTCCAACCTTTCTCTTCAGTTATTTCAGATTGATAAATAGAAATCCAATCTGCATCAAAATTACTATTTTTATAAAGAATCTCATATTGATCAACTCTTCCATTATTTGCACTTGGATGTCTTGTTAAAAATTCTATTTTATTTATAACTTTAGATTCTTCAAATTTAAAGTAAACATCCCCATATCCACCATTAGAATATTGATTAGAGTGAAATAATGTATCTTCATTATCATCTAATGTTAAATCAGGACCATTTCCATTCCAAATAGATACACTAGAAGACGCAATGATACCATTTTTATCAACAAGATCAAATATACTTCCATCTCTTTCCATATTTAAACTCCCTTTTTTTAATTTTTATATAATTAAAGGGGAGTTACCTCCCCTTTATGTTTTATTATGATTTATTTATCTTCTAGCTATTTTATTTAAATAGTTTAATCTTAATGAATTTGCTTTAAATTTATCGAATATTACTGATGTTAATAAATGCTCTGCTTGATATAATGTTGGATAAGATGATGTTGCTTCTGAACTATGCATATCAATACCGTAATCATCCATAGCTATATCCCACGAAATTAATCCTGCTAAGTTATTATCAACAACCCATTGACACTTTGTCTCAACTGATCTTTCATCTTCAAATGTATAGAAAATTCCTGCATTCTGATTATATAGGTATGGAGCTTGTGCTGCTTCATCATAGTAATATTGGAAGTCTGAACCTTTTAATATTGTTCCTGCATGTGGATTAGCTGGTCCGTTCATATCTAAAGTTCTTACTGATACATTTTCACCTTTTATTAATTTATTTAAGTGATGTAGAGGTAAAACTCCTGCACCTCTTCCTCCATCCATTGTTCCTGGAGCTGAACATCCCTTCGCTCCATTTGTTGAGGCATCTATATTTGTTCTAGCATATAATCCTGGTGTATTTGGGTTTAACCATCCTGAAGTCGGTTTAAATATTCCAGACCATCCTCTTGAGTAAAATGGCGATCCTACAGTTATTTTGCTAACTGGTACTCCATATGTTTTTGTAACAAATTCAATTAAATCTGCTATTGCAAATGCATTTCCATTTGGATTTGTTTCTGATGATGGTTCATTTGAGTTTTGGAATAAATATGATTGATGGTTTGTTATTGGATCAAAAGCCCCATGTACATCATAAGTCATATAACTAATAAAGTCACAAGCTGGATGCCATACTCCTATTCCACTTTTTTGAATATGTTTTTTTCCTGATACTATAGCACATGACAAGAAATAATATTTTCCATCCTCTTGTCCTGCTTTATCTAAAGCCCCTCTTAATGCTTTCATTAAGTTAGTGAACAGTACTTCTTCATCGTCTGCTGCTCTTGGACTTCCTAAATCGTTTGGACTATCAACTAAATCTCCATCTCTTCTATCACAAGGGAATTCCCAGTCAATATCTACTCCAACAAAATTGAACTCTCTTATAAAGTCGATACATCTTTTAACAAAATAATCTATTTTATCTGGCTGAGCTGCGTCTCTAAAGAATGCTGATCTTGACCATCCACCTAATGAAGCTATTGGTTTAACATATGGATATTTTCTTGCCATTTCATTATATTCAGTCATAAATGCATTTGTTCCACCATAAGCTGAGAATGCTGCACCTGGATCAAATATATTTGGTGATACTTTTAAACTTGTTCCAATTGGAGCGTCTGCTGCAGATCTTTTTAAATGTGATATATCATCTTTATCTGTATTAAATTTTCCTGTATAATCAGGAATTACATCTATAAAGGCATATTGCATATGAGATATCTTATTCCACGGAGTTATTTTTGGAGTATATTTTCTTCCTCCCCATTTTCCCCACTCTGGAGTATAAGTTATATGCATCTTTTCCATTGGAGATCCTAAACCTTCAACTTCTGATATATTCATTGGCTCTAAATGAGCATTTGGTTTTGTCCCTGCTGAATCCATTAAATGATTTCCAGGACAACCAATTTGTGACTCTTCACCAGCTGATAATTTTGTCCATGGTGACCAATCTCCATTTAATTTTGGAGCATCTCCTTTAGTTGCCCATCCTGTATGTCTAAAATGGAATCCCTGATAAAATACTATCTTATTTGTAGCTGCACCATACTCAATTTCCGAATTCCATTCTGGATATTTACAATATTTTACTCCTCCATCTGGAGTTGCTATTTCTATTGTACCTGTTGTACTTTTATAATAAACTACAACTTTATCATTTGTCTTTTCATCTCTTACATAAGTAACTCTATAAACAAATTTTAAATCCTTATTTGAAGGATACTTAGAAGTTGGTACAATATTTTTAGCAGACCCTTTATTTCCAGCTGTAAAGTTTGTTGGTAATACTTCTACTAATTCTCCATCTAAATAAACAGCTATTTTACTATCTATAACTCCCCAAGTATTATTAAGTGTTATTTCATAGTTTCCATTTGTTGTTACTGTATGTGCCCATAAGTTTGAGTATGGTAAATTTGTTGGAAAATCTCCTTCTACTGGAGGTGGAATTACTATATCCTCTTCTACTATAACAGTATTTGATGTAATTTGTTTAAACTTATCAGCCCAATAGTATTTTGCTATAAATTGATATGTTCCCGGTGTAGTTGATGCAAAATTTGCAACTTGAGTTCCTGAGTTTGTTGTTATTTTTTCTACTCTTGTATTATTTTTATATAACTCATACTCCACTGAAGTTATTAAATGAGCATTTTCACCTAATGTTAACTCTCCAGTTAAATTTTTGTTTATGTTTTTTAAAATAGCACTAATTACTGTAGGCTCTAACTCAGGAATAGGTGGTAATACCTCTCCATGGTTACACTCTCCTAATAATTTTAAAATATTTTGTACTAATAACTTAAATGAAAGATACTCTTCTAATTTTGTTACTCTACTAAGGTTTAATACAAAATTATTCATTTTTTCAATCATTGGATCTAACTCTTCACAAGCTACTCCATCATGTATTGTTGAATATTTGCTATTTATAAAATTAACTTTTTCTATTGTATTATTATATATTTTTTGAAATTCTTGTTCTCTGTCTATAACAGGAAATAAATCATTATTCGTTTTTTTCATTTGCAGTTTTATCCTCCGTTTAGTAAATTTTTATTTAAACATTCTATATGATTTTTCAAGATTTGCTTGATAAGTTGATGTTTCTTTATTAAAGTTTGTGTGTTTTTCTAAAAATGTTGACAATCTTCCAATCTCTCTTGATAGTTTTATCAAATCTCCTTCAAGCTCTTGGAATTTTCTTACTAGAATCTCTGTTTTTGAGAACTCTTTATTTTTTTCTTCTAATTTAGAAAGTGTAATCTCTACCGATATTAATTTTGAAGATAATTCTGAAAAGCTCTCTCTAAAAGCATTATTAAAGTTTTCATTTCTTTTCAGAGCTTCAACATATTCTGTTTTAATTTGTAAATATTTCTCTTGGTAATATTCACATTTTTCTTCATATTCTTTATTTATGGCAGTTAGATTAGCAACTTCTTTTTTTAGCTCTTTATTTTTCTTATTAAAGAACATACTATCTCCTTTCACTATAAAAATATCTTAAAATATTTTCACTTATCATTTTTATTTATTTCTTTTTAAAAATTAAACTATATTGTATTAATTTAAACATTTATGAAAATATAATACATTTTTTATTAAAAATAATCAACAATATTTTTAATTTTTTTTATATATATTTTCTATATGTACATTTTTCTTAGGATACTTCTCTTTAAATAAGCTTTTTTATTTTTTTATTTTTTAGTTTGAATTTTTAATCGAGGTATGTTAATATAAATTCACTTATCATTAATTTTAAATTCTTTTGAAATATTTTTTCTTTTTTACAAAATAATAATTTCAATCTATGAAATTAATACAAATACAATAAAAACAGGAGGTCAATTTATTTTGAATTCAAATAATGAACTAGATTTTCAAGTTAGTGATTTAAAAAGTAAAATCACATCACTTTTTGATAAGTTTAAAACTCTTCAAACAAGTATGAACTTAATAATGGATATTGTTTCATCAAATCCAGAATATAATATAACAAAAAATAAATTAGAACTTTTAGTAAATCTATCACAAAGCTTAAATAGCAGTAATAATATCAATGATTTCTTTGAGATAAAAGCTCTTGCTTATGATGTTGAAAAAATGATTTTCGATTTAGAGCATATTATCGAGGTAAGTGAGCCAGAAGTTCCTGAAATTATTGTTCCTGAAATTAGAACAGCTCTTTTAGAAGATACTAAAACTACATTAGTAGGTTCTTTAAAAGATATTGTTGATCCTGAAATTAGATTAAATAGCGTTGAATATAAACTGTATAAGGAAACAGCTTCTGGAGATAATGAAATTTTACATATCTCTTTACCTGAATCTATGTTTAGAATAGACTTTAACTTTAGAGAACATGGAACTTTCTATTTTATAGCAACTTATTACTATGATGGCGCTAACGAAGTTATACAAAGCAATACTATAAAATCAAATAATATTACAGTTCAATTAGTTGATAAAGAGATTCCAACTGTTTGTTGTGCAGCTTTAACAGCTTTTGAAAACACTCCTAAAGGATTATTAACTAAAATCACAGATAAAGATTCTGCAATAACTGAGGTTATTTATACACTTAAGAATACAAATAATACTTCAATCGAAACAATAATTAATAACAATCCTTTCGATCACGTTCAATTTACAAAAGTTAATGAAGGTAACTACTTCTTCAACTGCAATTGTAAATATAACATCGGTTCTAGAACTGGAGAGATTTTATTAAATTCTAATATTATAAGCATTAAAGGGAATACAACTGAACCAGAGCCTGGACCTAATCCAGATCCAACTCCAGACCCTAATCCTACACCTAGTAAAAAATGGCCTAGAGGTATTTTTGCACCATTTGTAGATGCGGCTAGAGATGATGTTAATTCTAAATTCGCATTAGCTGACAAATCTAAAATAACTGGTGTTCAGTTCTATAACTTAGGATTTATCACCGCTGATTCTAACAAAAATCCAGCTTGGGCAGGAAATATAAATCTACCTGGTAACAAAGGAACTAATGCTGGACTTATGCAAGATATTGAAAGATTAAGATCTATGGGTGGAGATGTTTGTATATCTTTTGGTGGTCTTAATGGACCTTATTTAAATGAAGTTATAACAGATATTCAAGATTTAAAAAATAAATATAAATCAATTATAAATAACTGGAATTTAAATAGAGTTGATTTTGATATGGAACATAATAGAACTTCTGGTAGCGAAACTTGTGAAGAAAACAAAAGAAATCATAGTGCTATAAAACTTTTACAAGACGAATTAAAATCTGAAGGTAGATATGTTGGATTTTGGTTTACTCTTCCTGTTATGCCTTATGGTTTAAATCAAAATGAGCTTCTTTTATTAGATGACGCTATTAAAAAAGGTGTTGAAATCGAAGGAGTTAATATAATGGCTATGTGTTATGGTGGAGCTTACGCTGGAAATATGGCTGAGCAATCTATTTCAGCTATGACAAATCTACATTCACAACTAAAAAACCTTTATAATAATCACGGAGTTATTAAAACCGATGATGAGCTTTGGTCTATGATTGGAATATGTCCTGAGATTGGAATAAACGATACCGGAGCTTTTAACACATTCTTTTTAGAGGATGTTTCTCCTGTTATCAACTTTTGTAAAACTAAAAATGTTGGAATGATAACTTTTTGGTCTGCAAATAGAGATAAAGCAAATAATGGTTCAGAAGTTAATGGTCCTGACTCTACTGGATTAGCACAAGAAGAGCTAGCTTTCACTAAAGCTTTCCAAATTTATAACAGCACAAACGCAGATGTAGCTCCATTAGTTTTCTCAACAGATTCTGGAATATATAACGGTACTCCAGTTTGGCATGAATCAATGAGCTATCCTAATTCAAATACAAGAGTTTACTATAACGGTAAATATTATACTAATGGATGGTATGTTTCTGCATGGAATCAACCACCATCATCAAACGAAGCTTGGAAAGAAGCTACACTATAATTTTATACAAGGAGCGTGTAATGAATACTTTAGAAATACAAAATATAAAATCTCATTTTTCAAATGTTTTAAATCACTATAATAATCTAAAGAAAAGATTTGTTGATGCAAGCAATGAACTTGAATCTTTAAATATACAATTAATTGAATTAAAGAATAAAATTAATAGTTTAAACATGGAATCATCAATCATATATTTCTTCGAAATAAAAGAGTTACTGTCTAATGTTGAAAAAAATATATTCGATTTAGATGTGGATATTGAAACACCTGAGCCGCCTGTTGATCCTCCTGTTGAACCTGAGATTATAGTTCCTACTATTGGAAGTATCGAACTAAATATCACAAATAAAAAAGCTTCCGTTTCTACGAAAGCTATCTCTGATTCTCAAAATAGAATAAACCAAGTTACATATTACTTAAAAACTTCTGTTAGAAATACAATCGAACAAAAAACAACAACTAATCCTAATGAAATTATAACTTTCACTACTGTTTTAACTCCAGGAGATTATATTGTTGAAGCTATTTTCTCTTATAGAGGTGCTCAATCATTAGAGCAAATTATAAAATCATCTAATCTAGTTACTGTTAAAGAGGATGTTATTATCCCTCCACCAACTGGTGACAAAATTGCTACATTAAAACTTACTTCAAGCCAATCTTGGAGCAATGGATTTAGTGCTGCTATCGAACTTATTTCACATTCAACTGAAAATTTCGGTGGGAACTGGGAGATAAACTTCGATTCTCCTGCCACTGGACTTTCTCAATGGCAAATTAATGCTTCTAAAACTGGAAGTAGATTCTCTATAACTTCAGGAACCGATTGGTCTGGTGCGCCTCATTTTAATTTAGGACCTAACGGAAACTTTAAAATCGATGGAATTAATGGAACTGGTGCTCCTTTTGATATTAATGTTGCTTCTAACGCTACATTAAATGGACAACCTATAACTTTAATTATAAACGGTGAAACTGTTGAGGGCGGAACTACTCCCCCTGTTGAACCTCCAATAGTTCCACCTGTTGATCCTGAGATTCCAACAGTAAATTTCCCTGAAAAACTACCATTAATTGGTGCAACAGATGTAGAAGCAATATATTTAAATGGAGATAATACTCAACTTTTAGGAACAGTATCAATTCCATCTTTAAATATTCACACTGAATACGCTGTTTACGTTAATGGCTTCAAAACTACTACAAAACCTGTAGAATTCACAAGAAGATCTTCTATGGTTAGTGTTTCACTAGCAGTAGCATCTCTTCCATTATTAACTGGAAATAACACTGTACAATTAGTATTTGCTGGAACAAATAATTCAATAGTAACATATTATCAAACGAATATTCTTACAATAAAAAAAGAATCTTCTGGAAATTCAAAGAAAACTTTAGTTGGATACTGGTCTTCTTGGGGTGGAAATATTCAAACATCATATGTTGATCTTGAAGATACTCCTGCTGAATATGATACTATTGTAGTTTCTTTCATCGAATCTCCAGATCACTTAACTCCTGTTTTTAACCCTGAAGCAAGCAATGAAGTTACAAAAGCTCAATTTAAAGAGAAAGTTGCTAGAATGAAAGCTAAAGGACATAACGTTATTATTGCAATTGGTGGACAAAATGGTGTATTCCATATCAAATCAGAATCTGATAAACAAATCTTTAAAAACGGTGTTATAAATATTATTGAAGAGTATGGATTTAATGGTTTTGATATAGATTTAGAAGGACAAAGTGCTCAAAATGGAACTACTTATGTTGTTGATGCTATAAAAGAAATTATTGAGTATTTTAGAGCTAAAGATCCTAACTTTATTTATTCTATGGCTCCAGAAGTAGCATACCTAATTAACACTGGATTTGGAACTCTATACATTGACCTTATAAAAAAGACAAAACATTTAATTACAACAATACATCCACAATATTATAATGCACCTGGAACTGGTGTTTATCCTTTTGACGGAAGTGGAGTTGTTATTGATTGTAAAAATCAAGCTAAATTTATTCCTGAATTTACTGAAGCTCTTATAAAAGGACACGATGGACCTGCATGGGGAGGACAATATGCACAATTATTCCCTATCGGACCTATTCCTCAAGAGATTTTAGCTATTGGATTACCTGCTGGTGTTGGTGCTGCTGGAACTGGTGCAATTAATGATATGAATGTTTATATTGAAGCTTGGAGAGAAGTACAAAGAAGAGGATATGATGTTAAAGGATTTATGACTTGGAGCATCGACTGGGATAAATATCACAATTGGCAATTTAAAAATGCTGTAGCTCCTCTTATTAAATAGTGATTTTATGAAAAAACTTAGAATTTTATCTATTGACGGTGGTGGAGTAAAGGGAATTATCCCCGCAATTATTTGCGAATACTTAGAAACTGAAATATCGAAAAAGGTTGGGCAAAAAATATACCTTCATGAATATTTTGATTTAATAGTAGGAACGAGTACTGGCGGTATTCTTGGAGCCCTTTATACATCCCCAAATTATCATAGTGCTCAAGAAATTGTAGAGCTTTATAAAAATTGTGGAGATAAAATTTTTAAAAAAAATATAATTAGAAGGGTTTCATCTTTTGGTGGAATCCTTCGTCCTAAATACTCTACAAAAGCACTTGAAGAACTAGCTACCTCTCTTTTTGGAGAGATTAATTTAAGTGATACAGTAAAACCTTTTATGTCAACCTCTTATGATCTAATCAGAGCTAAAGAGATTTTTTTTGATAGCTTAAACGCTAAAAGAAAACCTTTAAAGAATTTTAAATTAAAAGATGTTATTATAGCAACTTCATCAGCACCTGTATATTTCAATGCTAAAAGATTAATTTCATTAAATGATGATGTTTATAACTGTATTGATGGAGGGATTTTTGCAAACAATCCAGCTCTCATTGCATATGCTGAAGCTAGAAATATTGATTTTAAAAAGTATTTAAAAGAGGATAAACCGTCCTTTCCAGGATCAGATGATATGATTCTTATATCTATTGGAACTGGGAAAAAAGAAGGGTATAAAAATTATGAGCATCTTAAGACTAAAGGTGGAGCTAAATGGGTCGTTCCCATCATCGATATTCTTTTTTCTGCACAATCTAATACAGATGATTTTGTTTTAAGAAAAATTTTTGACTCTTCTAAAAATAAATGGAATTACTACAGATTAAATCCCAGATTATACAGAGGTTCTTTAGAACTAGATAATAAATCCAATAATAATATTGAAAATCTTTCTTACGATGCTTATGAATTTATAAAAAATAATAAAGATAAGTTAGACGATATTGTTTTACAACTTATTTTAAATCATTAAAATCTACTGATAGAAATATTAGTAGATTTTTTATTATTAATTGAAGTTGTTTGGCTGTATTTGTCTTACGTTTTATAAGAAAATACCGATAAAAAACTTCGAATTATATTTGCTGGTCTCGAAAAAGGCTGTATCTTTGCAACGTTGAAACAAAAACAATAAAGACAAGAACAATGACACGCAACTTGCAAAATAGTCTCATTATTTCTCTAAACATTATTCTACTCTGGGAACGGGATAGGAAGTGAGACTGTGTATGCTTTGCTGGGCATTAAGATATGAAAAAGCCTTTCTCACTTCCTTGTGAGAGAGGCTTTTTTAGTTAGTATAGGATATTAGTAAATTAAGAATATAAGATTATGTCAGACAGATTATTTATTTTCGACACCACCTTACGTGATGGTGAACAGGTTCCGGGATGCCAGTTGAATACAGTAGAGAAGATTCAGGTAGCAAAGGCATTGGAAGCGTTGGGAGTAGACGTGATTGAAGCCGGATTCCCCATTTCGAGCCCGGGAGATTTTAATTCAGTGATTGAGATTTCAAAAGCGGTGACTTGGCCTACTATCTGTGCTTTAACACGTGCAGTTCAAAAAGATATTGATGTTGCTGTAGATGCACTGAAATTTGCTAAACATAAACGTATTCATACCGGTATCGGTACTTCTGATTCGCACATTAAATATAAATTCAATTCGAATCGTGAGGAGATTATCGAACGTGCGGTAGCTGCCGTGAAATACGCCCGTCGTTTTGTGGACGATGTAGAGTTTTATGCAGAAGAAAGCGGGAGCTACCGTAGTGAATATTCCTGATACAACGGGTTATTGCTTACCTTCAGAATATGGTGCTAAAATAAAATACCTGATTGACCATGTAGACGGCATCGATAATGCCATACTTTCTACTCACTGTCACAACGACTTGGGTATGGCTACTGCCAATACGATAGCCGGTGTTTTGAACGGCGCACGTCAGGTGGAAGTTACCATCAACGGTATCGGCGAACGTGCAGGAAATACTGCCCTCGAAGAAATCGCCATGATTATCAAGAGTCACCACGAAATAGATATTCAGACCAATATCAATACACAGAAGATTTATCCGACCAGCCGCATGGTATCCAGCCTGATGAATATGCCGGTACAGCCGAATAAAGCGATCGTTGGACGTAATGCTTTCGCACATTCTTCAGGTATTCATCAGGACGGTGTGTTGAAGAATGTACAGACGTATGAGATTATTGATCCGCATGATGTGGGTATTGATGATAACTCTATCGTATTGACAGCCCGTAGCGGACGTGCCGCATTGAAAAATCGTCTTTCTATTTTGGGAGTTGACCTGGAGCAGGAAAAGTTGGATAAGGTATATGATGAGTTCTTGAAGTTGGCTGATAAGAAAAAAGATATTAATGATGACGATATTTTAGTATTGGCAGGCGCAGACCGTAGCCAGAATCATCGCATCAAACTGGATTATTTGCAGGTGACGAGTGGTGTCGGCGTTCGTTCGGTAGCTAGTTTGGGATTGAACATTGCCGGTGAGAAGTTTGAGGCTTGTGCCAGCGGTAACGGTCCGGTAGATGCAGCTATCAAGGCATTGAAGAAGATTGTAGAACGCCACATGACTTTGAAAGAGTTTACTATTCAGGCTATCAGCAAGGGAAGTGATGATGTAGGTAAAGTACACATGCAGGTAGAATACGATAACCAGATTTATTATGGTTTTGGAGCTAATACAGATATTATTGCCGCTTCCGTAGAAGCTTATATTGACTGTATTAATAAATTCAAATCATAAAAAAGAGACTGACAGTCGTATCGGCATTGTAGAGATTGACTAAAATAGTAAATAGTAATTAGTAAAATAGTAAATAAACAGATGAATACATTATTTGATAAGATATGGGATGCCCACGTGGTGACTACTGTGGAAGATGGTCCTACACAGCTTTATATTGATCGCTTATATTGTCACGAAGTGACTAGTCCGCAAGCTTTTGCCGGATTGCGTGAACGTGGAATCGGAGTGTTGCGTCCGGAAAAGGTATTTTGTATGCCCGACCATAATACACCGACACACGATCAGGATAAGGAGATTGAAGATCCGATTTCTAAAACGCAGGTCGACACATTGACTAAGAATGCGAAGGATTTTGGTTTGACACACTACGGTATGATGCATCCGAAGAATGGAATTATCCATGTGGTAGGTCCCGAACGTGGTTTGACTTTGCCGGGAATGACGATTGTCTGCGGTGACTCTCACACTTCTACTCATGGTGCGATGGGAGCAATCGCTTTCGGCATCGGAACAAGTGAAGTGGAAATGGTATTGGCTTCGCAATGTATTCTTCAGTCAAGACCGAAAACAATGCGTATCACGGTAGACGGTGAACTGGGTAAAGGGGTGACTGCAAAAGATGTAGCTCTGTATATGATGTCTAAGATGACTACCAGCGGTGCTACCGGTTACTTCGTAGAATATGCAGGTTCGGCTATCCGCAATCTGACAATGGAGGGACGTCTTACCCTTTGTAACCTTTCTATCGAAATGGGTGCACGTGGTGGGATGGTTGCTCCAGACGAAGTGACTTTTGAATATATCAAGGGACGTGAAAGTGCTCCGCAAGGCGAAGCATGGGACAAGGCTTTGGCATATTGGAAGACATTGAAGAGTGATGACGATGCCGTATTCGACAAGGAAGTCCGTTTTGAAGCTGCTGATATTGAGCCGATGATTACTTACGGAACGAATCCGGGTATGGGTATGGGCATCACACAGCACATTCCTACGATGGAAGGAATGAGCGAAGCTGCACAGGTTTCATTCAAGAAATCAATGGACTATATGGGATTCCAACCGGGAGAATCTTTGTTGGGCAAAAAGATGGATTATGTATTCCTCGGCGCTTGTACAAACGGTCGTATCGAAGATTTCCGTGCATTTGCTTCCATCGTGAAAGGTCGCAAGAAAGCGGAAAATGTAATTGCATGGCTGGTTCCGGGTTCATGGATGGTAGACGCACAGATCCGTAAGGAAGGAATCGACAAGATTTTGACGGAAGCCGGATTTGCTATTCGTCAGCCGGGATGTTCGGCTTGTCTGGCCATGAACGATGATAAGATTCCTGCCGGAAAATATTCGGTATCTACCAGCAACCGTAACTTCGAAGGACGTCAGGGACCTGGTGCACGCACCTTGTTAGCTAGTCCTCTGGTGGCTGCTGCTGCGGCGGTGACAGGTGTGATTACCGATCCGAGAGAACTGATGTAATTTCAATCATAAATCATAATTTATAATTCATAAATAAGGCGATGGCTAAGACAAAATTTAATATAATCACAAGTACTTGTGTACCTCTTCCTTTAGAAAACGTAGATACCGACCAGATTATTCCGGCACGTTTCTTGAAAGCAACCACTCGTGAAGAAAAATTCTTCGGTGATAACCTTTTTCGTGACTGGCGTTACAATGCAGATGGTTCCCTGAACAAGGATTTTGTGTTGAACAACCCTACTTACAGCGGACAGATATTGGTGGCAGGTAAGAACTTCGGTTCGGGTTCCAGCCGTGAACACGCAGCCTGGGCCATTGCAGGATATGGTTTCCGTGTGGTGGTATCCAGTTTTTTTGCCGATATTCATAAGAATAATGAGTTGAACAACTTTGTGCTTCCGGTGGTTGTAACCGAAGAGTTTCTGCAAGAATTGTTCGATTCGATAGAAGCAGACCCGAAGATGGAAGTGGAAGTGAATCTTCCCGAACAGACCATCACCAACAAGGCGACAGGTAAAAGTGAACATTTTGAAATCAATGCTTACAAGAAACTTTGTTTGATGAACGGATTGGACGATATCGATTTCTTGTTAAGCAATAAAGATAAAATAGAAGAATGGGAAAAGAAGGCGTGAAAATAGAAATCATGGACACAACGCTCCGTGATGGTGAACAAACCAGCGGAGTATCTTTCGTGCCTCATGAGAAACTAATGATCGCCCGTTTGCTGTTAGAAGATTTGAAGGTAGACCGGGTGGAGGTTGCTTCGGCGCGTGTGTCGGACGGTGAGTTTGAAGCCGTGAAGATGATTTGCGACTGGGCGGCCCGTCGTAATCTGCTCCATAAAGTGGAAGTGCTCGGCTTTGTTGACGGGCATACTTCTGTCGATTGGATTCAGCGTACCGGTTGCCGTGTGATTAACCTCCTTTGTAAAGGTTCACTGAAGCATTGTACGCAACAACTGAAAAAGACACCGGAAGAACATCTGGCAGATATCATTAATGTGGTGCATTATGCCGACGAACAGGATATAACCGTCAATGTTTATCTGGAAGATTGGAGTAACGGTATCAAAGATTCTCCCGAATATGTATTCCAGTTGATGGATGGATTGCAAGAGACGAGTGTCAAGCGTTATATGTTGCCTGACACGTTGGGTATCTTGAATCCCTTGCAAGTGATAGAGTATATGCGGAAGATGAAGAAACGTTATCCGAATACTCATCTCGATTTCCATGCGCACAATGACTATGATTTGGCAGTGAGCAACGTTCTTGCAGCCGTATTAAGCGGTGTAAAAGGACTGCATACCACCATCAACGGACTGGGCGAACGGGCTGGAAATGCTCCTCTCGCAAGTGTGCAAGCCATCCTGAAAGATCATTTCAATGCGGCGACCAATATCGACGAGAGCCGTTTGAATGATGTCAGCCGGGCAGTGGAGTCTTATTCGGGTATTATGATACCTGCCAATAAACCGATTGTAGGTGAGAATGTCTTTACGCAAGTGGCAGGAGTACATGCCGACGGCGATAACAAAAATAATCTTTACTGTAATGATTTGCTTCCCGAACGCTTTGGCCGTAAACGTGAATATGCGTTGGGCAAGACAAGCGGCAAAGCCAATATCCGCAAAAATCTCGAAGACCTCGGACTGGAGTTGGATGAAGATGCTATGCGCAAAGTGACGGAACGTATCATCGAACTGGGCGACAAGAAAGAATTGGTGACACAGGAAGATTTGCCGTACATCGTTTCTGATGTGTTGAAGCATGGAGCGATTGGTGAGAAGGTCAAACTGAAGAGCTATTTTGTGAATCTGGCTCATGGATTGAAACCGATGGCTACGTTGAAGATAGAAATCAACGGAAAAGAGTACGAAGAGAGTTCAGGCGGTGATGGCCAGTATGATGCTTTTGTTCGTGCATTGCGTAAGATATATAAGGTGACGTTAGGACGCAAATTCCCGATGCTGACCAATTATGCGGTGACCATTCCTCCCGGTGGGCGTACGGATGCATTTGTGCAGACAGTAATCACATGGAGTTATGACGAGCAGGTATTCCGTACCCGCGGACTTGATGCTGATCAGACGGAAGCTGCCATCAAAGCTACTATGAAGATGTTGAACCTCATCGAAGATGAATACGAGAAGAGCAAGTGAGAGATAACTTGCCCAAAGAATGTTTTTTATAAGAATATATAAATAGAAGAATAAACGATTATGGATTTTAAAATTGCTGTATTAGCCGGTGA
>OGMJ01000219.1_pt1 | contig 38780 bp, 37 predicted proteins | sample 1573181 | NCBI WGS metagenome assembly OGMJ01 (sample SAMEA2582004, study PRJEB24529) | metagenome | biome: Human gut stool | place: China | collected 2011
CATATTTTTTGAAAAAGGATTTTAGTCTAAATTAATTGCCTGTTTATTTATCTTTTTTTAGTTCTATGATATAATTCTTTAAAATAGGGGAGGTGTTATTTTGTTCAAATCTTTTTTGCTATTTTTTTTCATTTTTCTAAATACATTTTCATTAGAGCTTTCAAAAGAAGAAAAATCATGGATTAAAAATAATAAAAACAAAATATTTTTAATTGATATATATAGTCCCAATCATGTTTATCTATTCCAAAAAGATTCTGGAAAATTAGCTGGTGTTTATATTGAATTTTTTGAAAAATTAGAACAAGAAACTGGGCTGAAATTTAAAATCCAATCAACTGATAAGAATCATATGAAAAATTTATTAAAAAATGGAGAAGGGGATATTCTTTTTAATATTGCTAAAACTCCTGAAAGAGAAAAATATTATTTTTTTATACCTACTTACAATGCTTATAATGTTGGTTTATTTTCAAAAAAAAGTAAACCTTTAGATTTTAGTAATATTAATAACTTAAAACTCGGATACATTGAAGGAACTTCTGACTCTATTTTAGTTAAAGAATTTTATCCTGAATTCAAAAATTTAATCTCTATTGAGGATAACGGAAACTTTGGTTTTTCATCATTAGAAAATGATAAAACTGATGCAATCATTGGAAAAAGTAGCAATGATGTTTTCAAAAGCTATAATTTTACTCCTTTGGAAAATATTCCTTCATCGCAACTTTGGTTAGTTGTAAATAAAAAATATCCTCTATTAACAAATATTATTGAAAAATTTCAAGTGGATTTTTCTGAAAAATATGTCGTCGATTCTTTAAAAAGAGAACGTTTGGTTTTTTATAAACAACTTTTAAAAAATGATCCACTTATTGATAAATTAAAGAAAAAATATAAAAGTTTTAAAGTTTTGATGCCAATAAATAATGAAATAGTACCTCTTCTTTATGTATCTAAAGGAAGTTATCAAGGATACGTTATTGATCGGCTTAAAGAACTCTCTTATTTAACAGATATTCCAATTAATTATACTCAAGACCCAAATGATAATTATGATATTAAGGCTATCGATACTCCTGTATTCAATATGACAAATAAGTTTTTTATTCCATATTATGAATCACAACTTGCTGCTTTTTCTCTTACAAACAATAACTTTGTAAATTCATATGCAGATATTAAAAATAAAAATATTGGATTTATATCTTCTGAAGAAATAAATGAAAATACAATAAAAAAAATAACTACATCAAATAATTTTAAATTTTTTAAAAATACAAAATCCGCTCTAAAAGCATTAGTTGATAAAGATATTGATTATCTCTACGGAGATTTCAAAACTGTTTCTATGGCTATTTCAAATGAATATTTGGAAAATGAGATTAAAGTAGCTGGTTTCTTTAATAGAATTACTCCTATTGGCTTTGGAGTAAAAAATGACTCAGATTTAGCTAAATTTATAGATAAACTTTTTCCTAGCCATCTATCTGAAAGTAGAATTCTTTATAGTGAACTTGTAGTTCCTAAAAAATATCTTTAAATTATAAATTTTTTATTTTTATGTTCTCTATATCATCGATAATTATTTTAACTCTTTTTTATTTTTTAAGAAAAGCTATTATTGCTACTAAAAAAGAACGTCTTATCACTAAAGCTCTTGTAGAAAGTTTTGAAGCTGCTAATGAATTAAATGATGAAGATACTGGAAATCATATCTTAAGAGTTAATCTTTATTCTAAATTTTTGGCTGAAAAACTAAAATGTCATAAAAAATTTATTGATGAAATTGGAGAATATGCTTCACTTCATGATATTGGGAAAATTGGAATTCCAGATTCTATTTTAAAAAAGCCTGGAAAATTATCACCTTATGAATTTGAAGAGATGAAAAAGCATGTTCTTTTGGGAAAAAAACTTGTTGATAAAATGCAACTTGGAGTTATTGCTCAAAATATAGCTCTCTACCATCATGAAAAATGGAATGGAAAAGGATATTGCTATGGTTTAAAAGAAAATGAAATACCTTTAGAAGCTAGAATTGTTGCTCTTGCTGATGTTTATGATGCTTTAAGACAAAAAAGAGTTTATAAAGATGGCTTTTCTCACGAAGAGGCTGTTGAAATAATAAAAAAAGAGAGTGGTCAACATTTTGATCCTACTCTCGTTGATATATTTTTAAAATTTAATGAAGAGTTTAATAAAATTTTTATCGAACATTAATTTTATCAAAAACTATGTTCCAACCCTTTTGATTATTTTCTAAATCATAGGGTTTAAATCCAAAATCTAAATATATTTTTATAGCTACATAGCTGCATGTTTGTGTGGAGAGGTATAATCCCTCTCCCAATTTTTTATCTTTAAATATAGATAATAACTTTGATACTAAAGCTTTTGCTAACCCTTTTCCACCATGTTTTGGATCTATTGCAATCCAGTGTAACCGATATTTTTTATCCTTATCTTCTGGAAAGTACTTCCCCTCCCAAATGGATCCTGTACCTACTAAATCTCCACTTTCGTCTTTAATAAAAACCATAAACTCTTTTAACAAATCTTCATTTTGTAAAAAAACCTCTTTAAAATAAAGTTCACCCTCTGTTTTTTCTAATATATGTTTGGAAGAAAATTGAATATCAACCCATTTATCTATCATTCCAGATTCATATGCTACAAACTCATATCCCTCTGGAAGTTGTTTTTCATTAAACTCTAAACTTTTTTTAGTCATAATCAGATGTATATTTTCGACACTTCTATCCATTACTTTCCCCTTTTTTTAAAAAATATAACATAAATATTGTTGATGCTACACCTATTGATAAAGCTATTAAAAAACCTATTTTATTTTCTATTAGTGGGAGTATTATAATACCACCATGAGGCACTATTGATTTTACACCTAAAATTGAAGCCGCTCCAGCTCCAATCGCTGCTCCAATAACTGTTGTCGGCAGTACCGCTATATCTCTTGTTAAAAACAGAAGTGCTCCCTCTGTAATTCCCAAAAAACCTAAAAGTATTGATATTACTCCAGCTTCTCTTTCAGTCTTAGAAAATCTATTTTTTAATATAAATTGTGATAATCCTAGAGCTAAAGGTGGTGTCGAAATAGCTACTGCTATTGGTCCCATTATATCCCCTCTTCCATACTCAATAGTATTTACAGCGTAAACATAAGCAACTTTATTTATTGGGCCTCCTAAATCCACTCCAATAAGTCCACCTAAAACAAAATTTAAAAATACATTATTCTTATCATCTAAACTATTTAAATAGACTCCTAGTTCATCCAATACAAACCTCATAGGTCCTTGAAATACGTAGTAAAATCCCATCCCTACAACTAAGGTTGAAAGTATTGGAATTATAACTAAATACATTATTGAAGAAACCTCTATAGATATCTCTATCTTTTTTAGAATATTTATAAAATATCCTAAAATAACTCCCACTAATATTCCTCCAAACATTCCAAGACCAATTGCTCCAGATAGATACCCTAATACAATTCCTGGTATAAATCCTACACTTCCAGATATCTCTTTAGCTATATATGCAGCTAAAAGAGGTGGTGCCATTAAAAAACTATATCCACTTAAATCTTTTAAAAATTGATTATCTGTATATAACGATATTACTGATAAAATTCCACCAATTATAAATACTGGTATAACTTGAATTATACTTTTTAATACCCTTTTTCTCATAAAAAAACTCCCACGTACTTTTTTATTAAATAGTATCATGGGAGTTTTGTTTCATCAATATATTAATAGGTTTAAACTATTGTTTCTTAAATTTCTTTAAAATATTTACCATTATTGCACTTATTAGGGATCCAACCACAATTGCAATAATAAACATCAACTTATTATCTACTACTGGTAATACAATTGGCCCTCCATGAGGTGCATGGTCTGCAACTTTTCCTATTGCCGCAATAACTGCTCCAACTCCACTTCCAACCATTATAGATGGAATAACTCTAAACGGATCTGCTGCTGCAAACGGTATTGCTCCTTCTGTAATTCCAATTAATCCCATTGCAAAAGCTGCTTTTCCAGCTTCTCTCTCTCCAACTTCATAATTCTTAGGTGCCATCATTGTTGCTATTCCCATACCAATTGGTGGAATACAAATTGCAACTGCTATTGGTCCCATTACTGTTGGAACTCCTTGAGTTATCATTGCTGAACCAAATAGGAATGCAACTTTATTTATTGGACCTCCCATATCAAAAGATATCATACACCCTAAAATAAGTGCTAAAAATACTGATCCTGCTTCCATTCCTTTTAATACATCTGTTAACATATTCATAAATCCACTGATAGGTGCTCCTATGAAATACATTATAACTCCAACTAAAGATGTTGAAACTAAAGGTATAACAAATATTGGCATAATTGGCTTTAAGCCCTCTGGAACATTCCATGATTTTACCCACTTAGCTATATATCCTGCAGCAAAACCGGCAACCATACCACCTAAGAACCCTGCACCAACTGTATTCGCTAAAGCACCACCCACAAGTCCTGGAGCAAGTCCTGGTCTATCTGCTATACTCATAGCTATATATCCTGAAAGAATTGGTATCATAAGCCCAAATGCTGCAACTCCTAAATCTAACATTGATTTAAAGAATGGATTTGTTACATCCGCTCCTGATCCTGCTTTAATTCCTGATAATGCTATTGAAAGAGCTATTAAAACTCCTCCACATACAACTAGTGGTAACATATGTGAAACACCATTCATTAAATGCTTATAAATTCCCGTTTTCTCATTTTTTTGAATCTCTTTTTTACCATTAGAAGAAGATTTATAAATCTCTCCCTCTCCATTTAATGTCTTTTCTATTAACTCTTTTGGAGCTCTTATAGCTTGCTTTACTGGAACTTGAATAACTTTTTTACCTGCAAATCTATCCATATCTATTGTTTTATCTGCTGCAACTATAACTCCTGTAGCTCTTTTTATATCTTCAGCTGTCAGTTCATTTTTAACTCCAACACTTCCATTTGTTTCAACTTTTATCTCTACTCCTAACTCTTTACCTTTATTTACTAAAGAGTCCGCTGCCATGTATGTATGAGCTATTCCTACTGGACAAGCTGTTACAGCAACTACATAACCATCTCTTTTTTCAGAAGAGTTTATAATTTCTTTTTTCTCTTCATTTAATATATTTAAAATTTCATCCTCTGTTTTAGCATTTTCTAACTTCTCTCTTACTTCATCATCTAAAAGTTTATTTGTTAACTTTGATAATGTTTCTATATGAGAATCTGTCGCATCTTCTGGGGCCGCTATCATAAAAAATAGTTTTGATGGCTCTCCATCTAAAGAGTTAAAATCCACTCCTTCTGACCTTCCAAAAGCTACTGCTGGTTTTTTTACAGCCTTTGTTTTTCCATGTGGAATAGCAATTCCCTCTTCTAATCCTGTTGATGATGTTGCTTCTCTAGCTTTTACAACTTTTAAAAACTCATCTTTATTTTCTAATGCTCCACCATTATCTAAAACATCTACAAGCTCTTGTAGTATCTCATCTTTTGTTTCTCCTGTTAGTTTTAGTTTTATATACTTTTTCTCTAACATTTTTTCACTCCCTTATTTTCTTTGTCTTATGCTCTCACTATACATTATTTCACTTTTTTCTGTCAAATTTGCTATTTTCTAACTTTTTTTTCGTCTATAATAGGTTTTTTATTTTTTTATCATATATTTTTTAATTTTTGTTTCGTCTATTTTTATGATAAAATATATTAAAAAAATTAAAAAAATTTTTTAATGGAGGTAATACATTGAGTTTTAAAATTTCTAATCAAAATATTGTCTTCAATACACGAACTTCTAAAATTGAAAATACCATTTTTTTAAATATATTAAAAAAATTAGAAAAAGATTTAAAAGAAACCATTACTTTAGAGTCAAATGAATTTAAAAAATTAGGTTCTCAAGATATTATCGAAGCTCTTAATGGACTTATGACTAAATATATCTCTTATTCATTTATCAACGAGTATGGTAAAAACTCTTTTTCACAATTCCCATATGTTAGTTACTTTAGCAAAATTGACGATATTTTTTATATAACTATCCCACCTATGATAGTTAATGCTTTTAAAAAAAATACTATTGAAAGTTTTTTATCTTTAAGAACTTTTTTTTACTTCAGACAAAAATCTTCACATAATTTCTTTAATCTAGTTTTAAAAAATAATGCAGAAAACATAAATTTAATTCTAAGTATTGAAGAGTTAAAAAATATTTTTAATATAAAAGAGGAAGCTTATGAGCGTTTTTTTGATTTTGAAAAAGCTCTATTAAAAACTTTAGTAGAAAATATAAACTCTTATTCAAATTACACTCTTATCTACAATAAAATAAAAAAAGGTGAGTCTAAAAATAACAAAGTTACTGCTATTGAATTTATTTTAAAAAATAACTCTCTTATTGAAAAAAGCGCTGAAACTAACTATTTAATTCAACTTATAAAAAGTAATGTTGAAGACTATAAAAAGATTTGGGAAAGTATCAATTCATCTATTAATGAGATTGGATTTATTCAGTGCAAAAGAGCAATTCTTTTCTTAAAAGAGAATAATCTTACTCTTTCAGATGATGAGCTTATAAACTACTTAAAAAGAAAAGGTGAAAATATTGAGGAAATTTTACAATTAAATAATCACACACTTATTAAAGAGAAGATATCTCTATACAAAGATGTGGCAACCTTTACTAAAACTATCTACAACATCATGATTGGTTATAATTTCTATTACTCCTTAAACTTTAAATTTTTAAAAGATATTAAGGAATTTAAAGAAGGAGATACTTTCTTTTATAGAGATGAAAACTATATTGTCTTTGGAACATATATTGAAAACCGTGGAAGCTTTAAAATTTTCCAAACTCAAAATTAATATTTTTTAGATATAATAAAAGAAGCTAGATAAACTAGCTTCTTTTTTACAATATAGCTGCTATGCTTCCTAAAGATATTATTCCTTCATATCCCATAATAACAACTATCGCTATTCCAAATATTGTAAGTATAACTGAGTGTCTATAATCTCCTACTATCTCTTTTTTTCTTGAAGCTAGCAGTGTAATTCCTAAAGTTATTGGTAGAATTAATCCATTTAATGCTCCTGCTAAAAGAAGTAAAGAAACTGGCTTTCCTATACTTGCCATAACAAAAGTTGAAAGTAGAATAAATCCTATTATAAATCCTTTTTCATGTTGAAAAACAATAGGAAAAAGAGTTTTTAAAAATGAAATTGATGTATAAGCAGCTCCAACTATAGTCCCTAGAGATGAAGCTAATATTACAACTCCAAATATTTTATATCCCACAACTCCCGCTCCTTGCATAAAAGCTGAAGCTGGAGGATTCTCTGGGTTTAATGTTGCTCCTGTTGAAACAACTCCTAAGACAGCTAAAAACAATACTATTCTTATTATCGAAGCTATACTTACTCCTATTAGTAAACTTTTATTTATATTATTTAAATTTTCTTTTCCTTTAATATTTGCATCTAATAGCTTATGCCCACCTGCAAAAATTATATATCCTCCAATAGTTCCCCCAAGTAAAGTTAATAATGAGAAACTTAAATCTCCATAAGACTCTGGAAATACAGCACTATAAGCTGCTTGTGAAATCGGTGGTTTGCTTTCTAAAGCTACATAAGATATTACTAAAATCATTAAAACACCTAGTATTTTAGTAAATTTATCTATAATCCTTCCTGCATCTTTTGAAATAAAAATTAATGCCCCCACTCCCCCAGCTAATAATGCTGAGTATGTAAGATCGATTCCAAATAACACATTTAACCCTAAGGCTGCTCCTCCTACATTTCCTATATTAAAAGCAAAACCTCCTAAAACAATTAATATTGCTATTAAATACCCTAATCCCGGAACAATTTTATTTGCTAAATCTTGTCCTCTCAAGCCAGAAACTCCAATAATTCTAGAAATATTCAATTGAACTATTAAAGTTATAACTATAGAAACTAAAATAGAAAATGCAAAATTAGCCTTAAATTGCTCTGTAAAAATTGATGCTTGAGTTAAAAAGCCCGGTCCTACTGCAGACATCGCCATTAAAAAAGCGGCACCTAAAACAGCACCACCACTCTTTGAACTCATATTATTTTTCATAAAAAAATCCCTCCGTAAATTGTAACAAAATAACTTGCTCAGTTATTATATACCTTTGTTACTTCTTTTACTAGAGGGTATTTTAATTATTTTTTATATTACATATATCTTAATTTTAAATATATTCCTGCTACCACTAAAGTTTGTATAGCTATTAATGCACCAAACTTTAAGAATTTCACAAAATCTATTTTACATCCTGATTTTCCTGCTACACCAACTGCTACTACGTTTGTTGCAGAACCAAGAATAGAGATGTTTCCACCTAAACATGAACCAAAAGATAATGCCCACCAAAGTGCATCTGTATGAACCCCTTTAAATGTAGGAGCCATAACATCTATGATTTTTGAAACTGTGGCAGCGTTAGCAACGTTTCCTATTACTGATGTAAATAATGCTGATAAAGTCATAATAGACATTGTTGCAAACTCAAAGTTTCCTTTAGTTACTGCAATCATTTTGTCACTTACCATGTCGATAACATTTATTTTTTCAATTCCTAATACCATCATAAATAATCCAATAAAGAAGAACAGAGTATCCCACTCTACGTGCTTAAATATATCTGCTGGTTTTCTTTTTGCTATTGTTACAAGTAAAAATGCTCCACTTAAAGAGATTATTGCTAGACCTTTATTTATAAAGTTATTTAATACAAATCCAAGAATTACTAGCGCAAATATTGTTCCTGCTTCTCTTAATAGTTTCTTATCTTTCAAACTTCTACTTGGGTTCATCTCCATAATTCTAGCTTTTAACTCTGTTGAAACATGGAAATCTTTTCCATAGATGAAGTAAACATTTGCTAGTAATATTACCATTGATATTATTGCAACTGGTGATGTATTAAATAAAAATTCGTTAAATCCTAATCCACTTTCATGACCTATGATTAGTTGAGTTGGGTCACCTATTAGTGTTGCTGTTCCACCAATATTTGCTGCCATTATCTCTGTTATTACAAATGGGAATGGGTTTAACTTTAACTCTCCCGCTAGTAATATTGATATTGGTGCCATTAGTAGAATTGTTGTTACGTTATCTAAAAACGCTGAACAAACTGCTGTCACTATTGCTAGGAAAACAATAAGTAAAAATGGTTCTCCTCTAACAAACTTTGCTAATGTAATAGCAAACCACTGGAACACTCCTGTTTCAGATATCAAATGAACTATTATCATCATACCAATTAATAAAAATAAAATCTCTAATCTACTTGCTACAGCGTGTAATGCTTGCTCTTCATTAAAAATACCTACCATTGACATTGCTAATCCACCTAGCATCGTTGCCCATGCACCAGGTACCTTTTCTGTTATGATGCAATAGAACACTGCTATAAAAATACCAAGCCCTAATATTAAGCTTAACATAAATCTTCACTTCCTTCTTATATATGTAATATTTTTCTTATAATATCTGATCTTAAAATAATTCCAAGATACTTTCCACTTTCAACAACATATATTCTCGTAACACCACGGTTCATAAATAAATATGATACTTCCATTAATGAAGCTTCTCTATCAACTGTTACAACTCCCTCTCTTCTATAAAGTTCTTCGATTGTTGTTGTTTTTTCATTTATTAGATAGTTTTCAAATGGCTCTCCCACAGTCATGAAGTTTAAGTCATTTAAAATAGTTGTGTATTTAGGCATTCCAAATGAGATTAACTCTCTTTCTGTTATCTCTCCCAAAAAGTTATTATTCTTATCTACTACAGGAATTCCACTAACCTTTTCCATTATTATTATTTTTGCAATGTCCTCTAATGTATTAGTTTCTTTTACTGGTTTTGGCACATTAGTCATTAAATCTTCAGCTGTAATATTATGATCTACCTCAATATTTGCAGCTTCTAATATTTTTATCGTTTCAATTGGATTTTTTTCTTCAATTATTCTATCTAAAATAACTTTATTTTTCATAGCTAATTTAGATATTCCTGACATTATCTTTAGTATTTTTTTACCTTTTAAAACATCAGCTATTACAAGAATAACTATTTTTAGCTCTTCCTCTTTGTTATCAAGTGTTTTTACCATAACTGGTTTTTCTGGAAATCCTATTGCTACTAAAATATCATCATAATGCTCTAATCTTGCGTGTGGAATGGCTACCCCATGTCCTAAGTAAGTTGATGCTTCTTCTTCTCTCTTTAACACAGCTTTTTTCATGATAGCCTTTTCATTTTTTAATGATTTGTTATTTTCAACAAGTTGATCTAAAAGATTTTCTATCAATTCGTTGATATTATTCCCTTTTATGTTTGGAATAATTACTTTTTCCGATAGATAGCTAGACAGCTTCATTGGAACACCTCCGTTTTTTTACACTTATTTATCTTTTGTTCATTTTTAGTATAGCACATTTTTCCAAAAAGTAAATACTTTTTGAATCGTGAGTCAACTTTTTTTTTAATTTTTTGAAGGAACCCTCTTTTCTTCTTAGTATAATAGATTGAAAAAATAACTTATTTTAAAAGGAGAGATTTATATGAAAAAATTATTAGCTATGTTAGCTTTATCTTTAGCAATGGTTGCTTGTGGAGAGAAACAAGATACAACTCCAAATGATCCTAATCCCCCAGTACAAACTACTGATCTTGCTCAACCAGCTCAGACTACTGATTCTCAAGCAGCAGATAACGCTAATCAACCAGTTGAAGCTATTGAAGAAACTGTTGTAGAAGAAGTTACTCCTGCTACTCCTGCAGAGATTAAAGCTGCTGAAGAAGCTGCTGGTAAAAATCCTGTTCAAGCTGTAGAAGAAACTGTTGAAGAACAAGTTCAAACTGTAACACCAGATTCAAATACTAAAACTGCTCAATAATAATAAAAAATACAGGTCTCTATTAAGAGCCTGTATTTTTTTTTGTTAACTTCTTTATAAATTCCAGGTCTTCTATAGGTTTACTAAAAATATATCCTTGTCCAATATCAACATTCGCTTTTTCTAAAAATTCTAGTTGTAACTTTGTTTCTATTCCTTCTGATACAATTTTAAGATTTAAATCCTTTATAAGTCCTACTAAAGCCATATATATATTCGATGCAACTAAATCTCCTTTAGTTCCTATAGCATCTAAAATACCTTTATCAAATTTTATTACATCTAAAGGTATTAGTGGTAACAAACTTACAGTGGAGTGTCCTGCTGTAAAGTCATCCATTGAAAATGATATGTTTATTTTTTTTAATTCATTTATTTTTTCCAAAGTTGTTTTTAAATTTGTTGAAAATATAGACTCTGTTATTTCAATCTCCATATAGTCCCCTGAAATACCATTTTCTTTTAGTAAATTTTTAATTACAGACACTACATCATCTCTTTCAAGAGATTTCATAGATAGATTAAAAGACATTTTAAAATTATCGTTTATATAGCCATTTTCTTTTAAATTTTTTACAAAATTTATAGCATCACTTGCTATTTTATAATCAATTAAATGTATTAAATTAATCTCTTCTGCAATTGGTATAAACTCTCCAGGTGATATAAAACCTAACTTTTCATCACTCCATCTCGCTAAAGCTTCTGCTCCAATAATTTCCTTACTTTTTATACTAAATTTTGGTTGATATACGCCATATAACCCTTTTAAATTTTTATTTCTTAATAGTGATTTTATCGAATACTCTCTCTCTTTTTTCTTTATTAAATCCTCAGTAGCTTCAATATAATAAAAATTATTTTTTTTCTTTACATCTTCCATAGCCATATACCCATATTTAAAAGCAGTTTCTAAATCTTTATTATTGTTTTTATAAAAACCAATGCTTAAATCTACTTGATAACTTAATTTTAAAGAGTGCATCTCTTTTTTTAATCGTTCTAACCTTTCAATTAAAAATTCATCTTCACTAAAAATATAAAACTCATCTCCTGAAACTCTAAAAATATTTTGATTTTTAAATATTCTTTTTAGTTTATCTGCTACAATTCTTAGTATATCATCTCCTGAGCTTTGACCATATTTATCATTTAGCTCTTTAAAATTATTGATATCTACTACTACGGCAAATCCCTTCATATCTTTTTTTTCATTAATAAAATTCAAGAATTCAATTCTATTTGGAAGAGTTGTAATTAAATCTTTTTTTAGTTCTTTTGTCATTTTGTGATTTAAAAGTATTTTATAAATAGAGATCATTACGAATATTGTAGAAATAGCTAACAATAAATACAGTATCTTATTTGTTAATTGAAAGTGCTGATACTCATTAAAAGCTTCTTGCTTTTTCATTATATCTGCTTCTTCTTCTAACTTTTTTAAACTTAATCCATTTTTTATACCTTTATTTATTATCTTTTTTAATATCTCATCGCTTTTATATAACCCTAAAGATATTGGAATCTCCATAAATTCATCAACTTTAAACTTACTTGTATCCATTTTATTAATATCAAATAAAAAAGCTGCATTTATTATATAACTATTCAATGCTTTTTCTAATTCATCATAACTTTTAAAAAATAAAATATCGTTTTTCAAATAATATTCTTGTACAAAACTCTCCTCTATTGATCCTCTTACTACTCCTATCTTAGTATTATGTGAGAAAAAACTAGAGACTTTATATAGTGTTGGCTTATATATTGGTTCTGTAAAGATTATATCATCATTCCATTCTTTATTTTCTGGTAATGGGACTACTCGAATTTTTTTCTTTAAAAAATCATTATATATATTATTCCAATTATTATTTCGATCATTTATTATTTTAAAATTTATGCCTGTTCTTTTAGAAAATTTTTCTATAAAAAACGGAATAACACCTACAAATCTTTTTAAATCTTTTGAATAATAGCTTAATGTATTATTTGGTTCTAAAGCTATTGTAACTTGAGAAAGATTATTTAAGTACTCTCTCTCCTCTAGTGTTAACGATTCTAAAAACTTATTTTTATATATTACATTAGATTGCTTTTCTAAATATTTTGTAATATCACCTTGATATTTCTCTAAAAGAGCATTATTTACTATTGCTGCTAAATCATTTAATCTCTTTTGTAATCCTATTGATATATCCGGAAGATAACCAATTTTAATAATATTTTCCCATCCTCTTATATTATATTTAGATGTTAAAAATATTTTATCTTGCTCTAAAAAGCTATCTTCAACTTCAACTATATTAACTTTTATATCATTGCCTCTTAAAAACTTTTTCAAATATCCTGTATAAATTGAATTTTTAGTAACATAAATATCTTTTTCATTTAAATTTTTCAAATTTTTTAAATCATATTTTTCTGTATTTGAAGTAGCTAAATAGATTGAGTCATCATACAAAGGTAGACTAAATACACTGTTTTCTTTTCTTTCCTCACTTTGAGTAACAGACCCTAAAATATCAATCTCTTTTCTATTGTACATTGCTAGTAATTCACTCCAATTCCCTTTTACTATTTGTACATTCAAACCTAAATAATTTTTAAATAAATCCTCTATTATAGTGTTTAATGATTGATTATCTATAATAGTATTGTCAAAATCTGATGTTTTTAAACCTAAAACTAGTTGATGTTCTCTATAACTTTCTAGAACTTTTTCCTCTTTAATATTTTTAGGTATATAACCAGCAGCTAATAAAATTTGAGTCAAAAGAAAACACAATATAAAAACCTTTAGCATCCATCCTCCCACTTTTTTATAAATAGACTTTTATTATATCAAATCCTACTAAAAGGGTCAATTTAATACTCTGGTTTCTACTAATGTTTTTTACCAGCTTCCGCCTCCACCTCCACCAGCTCCACCTCCTGATGAACCTCCACCCATAGATGAACTACCTCCACCAAAATTACTTGGAGCCTTTGGAGCGGATAACATTGTATCATTAAAAGCAGACAAAGAGTTATTAAAGCTTCCCATGAAAGCACCTAATACAAATGCATTCCCCATACTAGAACCGCCGTACCACTGAGGAGGTTCAACTACAAGATCTTTAAATTTATCTGCCCAAATACTACTAACTCCCAATACAATTGTATAAGGAAGTATATTATAAAAATAACTTGGATTTTCTTCTAATAACATCTCTAATTTTCTTTTCTCTGCTGTTTCTAAAAATCTTTTAAAGCCGAGTATTTTTCCTAAAATTTCGTTTCCATATTGTGTTCTACTTTTTATTTTACCACTTATAGCTAAGGTCACTAATACTGATAACCCACCTAATATAATAGTGATTGCTGTATCTATTCCTGCACTTGTACCAAAATAATAAAAGTATCCAAAACTAGCAGCTATTATGAATAAAATAGATGTTCTAACACTCCCACCAGCTCTTAAGCTTTTAGAGCTATATAAAGTTTTTTTACTCATAATTAAATCTATCTCTAAAATTTCTGCTGCTTTATCAATGTGTTTATAAAATCTATTTCTTAAATCTTTAATATTTAATTTATTTGATGAATTCTTATAAGCAGATAGAGCATTGTACATATATTTTTCAAACTCTTTTTCTGTTTCTATTTTATCTTTTAAGAATTCTATTTCAAATTCATCCTTTGTAAATAACCCACCTTTTTTCAACTCATTAATTTTTAAATAACCTTTATTAGCCCAATAAAAAATTAAACTTGTTAAATCTTTAGAATGTATAATTCCATCTATATAATATCCTATTTCTGTTGGTGTAAGATTATCAGGAGGATAAAATTCAACCGTTTGAATAACACTATCTCTATCTTTATATTTTTTTAAAAGTCCAAATGCCATTCCTGGAATAAGAAGGTATATTAGATATAAAACACCCTTAAATATATAATAAGTTATTTTTTGATCTCTAAAATCAAAATATCCCTCTGGCAACGGCAAAGCTATCGTTACGCTCTCCTTTGGATTTAAATCTACTGTTGTATAACCACTTATTATGTTTCCATTTACGTTCCATTTAACCCCATTAGCATCTGTACTACCATACTTTCCTAGAGTAAAATTCACTTTATTACTATCAAAACTTTTAGGTAGTTCTATAGTAAACTCAACCTTTTTTATAGTCGTATCCCAATCATTTCCAATTAGATTATAATAAACTTCATCATAACTAGAGTTTCTATCCCAACCTATATTATAGGTATATTTTATTATATAATCTTTTATTCCTGTCAAATATCTATTTGGATCTCCTAATCTCAAGTAGATGTAATTCCCTTCATCTTTTGCAACAGTTTGAACATTCGTCTTTATATTTGTAACCTTTATCTCTTTTCCATTAAACTCCTCTGGAATTATTCTATATATTCCTCGTCTTGGCTGTAAAAAATCCACTCTTATATTTTCATCAACACTATAGATATTTTTATCATCTATTTTTACATTTACTTTATAGTTATCAATTATATATCCTGCATCTGCAAAAATAGTTGTAACTAAAAGAAAAAATAGGCTAAAACTGAACTTTAACATTTTGTCTTTCCTCTTCATTTTCAACTTTAAAGAATGGATATTTCTTAAATCCAAAGTTATTAGCCACTATAACGCTTGGAAATGTTTCACACATTGTATTATAAACTCTAACACTACCATTATAATATTTTCTTGCTTGTAAAATATCTTCCTCTATTGCTACTAATTCACTTTGTAACTTCATAAAGTTTTCATTTGCTTTTAATTCAGGATAATTTTCTGTTAAAGCAAATAATTTTCCTAAAGCACCTGTTATCATATTTTCATTTTCTATTTTTTCTTCTGGAGTTGTAGCAGTCATATATTTGTTTCTTGCTGCTACTACAGCCTCTAATGTACTACCTTCATAATTTTTATATCCCTTTACAGTTTCTACTAAATTTGGTATTAAGTCATATCTCTTCTTTAAGTATGCATCAATTGTTGAAAAAGCCTCATCTACAAAGTTTCTTTCTTTAACTAACTTATTGTACACTCCTATAATATAACCAATTAAAATAACTAACAAAACTATAAATACTATTCCTAAAATCATAACTTCCTCCCTATTATTTTTTTCTTTTATGTATTATACTATATTTATTTTTAAATCCTTATGAAAACTTTTTATCTGGAGGCTTTTTGCATGAAGAAAAAGATTTTTACATTTTTAGGTTTCCTATTTTTAGGATTTGGTATCATTGGAGCATTTTTACCTATAATTCCAACTGTGCCTTTTATATTAGTTGCTGCGTATTTTTTTGAAAAAAGTTCAGAGAAATTCTATAACTGGTTGCTTAATAATAAATATTTTGGTGAGCATTTAAAAGATTATAGAGTTAATAAGGGAATTACTAAAAAAAATAAGATTATTGCTATATTATCCACAATTTTTGGGATGACATTAGGAATGTTTTTTATGCCCTTTATCATTGGTAAAATTTTACTTTTACTTATCCTTGTAGGTGTTATTTTTCATATTATAAATGTTGAAACAATAAAAAAATAGATTATAGCGATTAACTCACTATAACCTATTTCATTAACTTCCTATAAACATTTGTGTCCAGATATTATTTCCATATTCATCTCTTGAGACTCCCATCTCTTTAAATCTTGGATTTAAAATATTTTTTCTATGTCCTGGAGAATTCATCCATGATTTCATAACATATTCTGGTGTATTTTGACCTTTTGCTATATTCTCTCCAGCAGTCATATAATCTACCCTATGCTTTTTCATTAAATCAAAAGGTGTCCCGTAAACAGGAGAGTTATGACTAAAGTATCTATTTTTATACATATCATCAGATTTTATTTTAGCTAGTTTATTTAATTTTGAATTTAACTTCATAGGACTTAATCCTCTACTAACTCTTTCCCTATTAACTAATTTTAAAATAACCTTTTGATCCTCATTAGCTCCAAAAACTAATGTTCCTAAAAGAAAAACCATTATTCCTAGTAATTTTTTCAATTTTGCCTCCCTATTATAGTTTTCTATAATATATCTTAGCAAAATCTCTTTTATATCTCCAAATTTATTTTTCTTCTAATTGAGTTTTTACATAGTTTGGTAAAGCAAATGTCGCTCTTTGAATATCAGTATTATAGTATCTAGTTTGAATATTTAACTTATTCCATTCTTCAATTTTACAATCTAAAGTTGGATTATATTTTTTTGATGCAAATCCAAATAACCAATGTCCAGATGCATATGTTGGTTGATGAAACTGATAAACTTTTGCTATAGGAAATATTTTTTTGATCTTATTATGAGCTTTTTTCATCTCTTGAGAATATCTTTCATAATATGGAGATTCGTGTTGATTTACTAAAATCCCATCGTTTTTTAAAACTCTATAACAATTTTTATAAAACTCAGTTGTAAAAAGACCCTCTCCTACAGATATTGGATCTGTTGAATCAACTAGTATTAAATCATACATTTCACTTGGACAATCTTCTACAAATTTTAAACCATCTTGATAATATAAGGTCACCCTTTTGTCTTCTAATTTATCTGCTGTAAATGGTAAAAATTTTTGAGATAATCTTACAACTCTTTCATCTATCTCAACCATATCTATTTTTTCTATAGTGGAGTATCTTGTAAGTTCTCTTACTGTACCTCCATCTCCGCCACCTATTACCAATACCTTTTTTATATTTAAATTTGTACACATTGGAACATGAGTTATCATCTCGTGATATATGAATTCATCTTTTTCAGTTATCATTATCATTCCATCAAGTGTAAAAAATCTTCCATATTCATTTGAAGTAAAGAAATCTATTTTTTGAAAAGGTGTTTCCTCTGAATATAAATGTTCTTTAACTTTAATAGAGAATCTTGTATCCTCTGACCATTTTTCTGTAAACCATAAATCTAACATGCTATTCCTCCTCTGGTTTAAAAGTTATTTTTCCTAGCTCTTTTTTTGAGTAATTTCTAATTTTATCTACCATTCCTCTTGGAACCTCTATCGACTCACTTCTATCAGATTTAAATATATCCTCTAAAAATTTAAAAGCTGTCCATGGATCTATCTTATCGCCACAAGTAAACACATCAACTGCTGCATAGCCGTACTCAGGCCAAGTATGAATTGCAAGATGAGATTCTGATATAATTACAGCTCCAGATACTCCATATGGATTAAAATGATGAAATACCGATTCAACTATTGTTGCATTAGCTATTTTTGCTGCTTCATTCATGTGTTCTTTTATTAAAGTAGGATTTTTTAATATTTCCTCATCACAGTTATAAAACTCAATTAAAATGTGTCTTCCAAGTGTTTCTAATTTCAATTTTCTCCTCCTAAAAACAGTATCTTAACAAAAAATTAAATTTAAATATTAAAATATTAAACTTTTGTTTAAAAAAATATATTTAAAATTTAATATTTTAAATATTGTATATATAATATCATCTCTTTATTTTTTGTCAATTGCTTTTTTATAAAAAAGAGAATATACTATATTATCGATAATTTAAGGAGAGATCTATATGGAAATCGGAAAAAAAATAAAAAGACTAAGACAAGAAAAATATCTTACTCAAGATGAACTAGCTAGTCGTTGTGAGTTATCAAAAGGATTTATATCACAAGTAGAACGAAACTTAACTTCTCCATCTATTGCAAATTTAGCTGATATCCTTGAAGGTCTTGGAACAAATTTAAAAGATTTCTTTAGTGATGATGGCGATGAAAAAATCGTTTTTGATGAAAATGATGCCTTTGAACTTACAGATTCTAAACTAAAATATAAAGTTGAATGGATTATACCTAATGCCCAAAAAAACCAAATGGAACCTATTTTATTAACTTTAGAAGAGGGTGGAAGATATAAAGAGGAAATTGCCCATGATGGACAAGAGTTTGGTTATGTTTTAAAGGGAGAAATTTTAATACATTTAGGTGATAAAGTTCATAAAGCTAAAAAAGGAGAAGCTTTTTATTATAGCTCTGGTAAAAATCACTATTTATCTAATTGCGGAAAAGGTAGTGCTAAAATTCTTTGGGTTTCAAATCCACCATCATTTTAAAATTAACTTTTATAAAGATAGTTGTAATTTTTATAACTATCTTTTTTATTTGTAGAAAATTTTTATAACACTTTTCTCTTATTTTTTAAAATTCTTCATATTTTCTTTATCTTTTTTTCGTGATATAAGTTAAGATGGGGGTGATTCAAATCAATACAACAAACATTAATATTTTAACACTTTTCTCTCAAGGGGACTTTTCTTTAGAGGAACTTTCTCTCTATTTAAATTTAGAGAAAAAATCTATTTACAAAAATATCAATTCTATCAACTCTTTTCTAAAGGATGAAAATCTTCCATTAATAACCTTAAATGAAGGTATTTATTCTTTAAAACTTTCTAAATTTCAATGGGAAAATCTTTTTCGAAGAAAAGATTTTATAACTAGTGATGAAATTGTAGATTATCTTTATCTTAAATTTATACATAATGGTTTTATTAACTTAGAATCTGAAAAAGAACGACTAAATATCTCTAGAAGCTCTATCATCAGATATTTTAATGATATAAAAAAAACATTAGAAATAAATGAATCGCAATATGAATATATCGTTGGAAGAGGATTAAAACTAACATTTTTATCTCAAACTGATAAAAATATTTTCTCTAAAAAGCTAATTAAGTTCTTTATAAAGTGTGATTTTTCATTAAATCACTCTATTTTTATAATAGATTTAATTAAAGATTATGATATCAATAAATTACTCAACCATTTATATAGGATTTTTAAAGCTCTAAATCTACCAACAACACATTTTATTATATCTTTTTTATGTTCATTACATATTTGCATAAAAGTGTTTGGAGGATTTAATTTTAAAAGAGACTATGAGTATAAAGATTTTTCTGATATTGAAAATATTATTAAATCAAATTTAAAAGATTATGATGCCTTATACCAACAGCAAATATTTTATTTTATAATCTCTTTAAAAAGAGATGAAATAAATTTTGAACCAAGTACTTTAGAAAAAGCTTTTAAAACTATTGAAGAGGTAAAAGAAAAATTTAATTTAAATAATTTAAATCCATTTTTAGAAAAAATGTTATTAAAAAAAATTTGTTTTTCTATTTTTAAATATGAAAATCATATCTTTAAAGTTAAAAGTTCTACTATAACTAATAAAGAAAAAACTTTATTAAATATCTTAGATAATATTTTAAAAAAATATAACTTAAATCTATTTTTTTGTGATAAAATCTCAATTATACAAATCATTGTAAAAATAATTATTGAACATAATAAAGATTCATTAAAAAATATTTTATTACTTTTTAATGAAGTTATCATTTTAGATGATAATCATTTAAAAGATTCTTTATACAATAATAACAAAAAGTTTAATTTTCATATAGAACCAACTTTTTTTTATAAATTAAATCCAGAGAATTATGAAAATAAATATGATTTGATTTTAAGTGATGAACCTAGTTTAAATTCAAAAACAATTGTAGTAAATAGTTTTAATTCTATGCAAGTTCTTTCAGCTATTTATGGTTATATTTTTGATAAAGCTATTGAAAATTTTTCTTATAAATAAAAAATTGTATCCTTTTGATTTAATTTTTTATATATAGATGATATACTATATTAATAGTATCTAATTAAAGAAGGGAATAATAAAATGAAAATAAATATTAATGCTAATCATATCAGAATATATAAATTATTAAATTTTATTCCTGATAAAAATATAGATTTTATTTGTAACTTCTTAAGAATGAATAAACAAAATGTTATTTTATATATAAAACAAATTTATCAGTTTATAGGAAATAAAAAACAAAATATTTTATTACAAAATATGGTTAATGAGATTATAAATAATGAATCTCTTTTTAAAATTTTAAAGCAACAACAGACTTTTGCTAAAGAAGATCGGATATTTTATATTATTTTAGTTTTGCTAAGACATTATGATTTAAACATAAATTTAAATCTAAATACCTTATCTTCTATTTTTAATATATCTAGAAGAACATTAAGCGCTGATTTAATCTCTGTAAAAAAATCCTTAGAATTTTATAATTTAAATATTTGTAGTATTCCTAGTAAAGGGGTTAGTATTTTAGGAGATATTAATAATATTAAAAATTGCTTTCTTTCATATTTTTTTAAATTTTTAGTTGAATTTGAAGAGTTACCACTTTTAATGGCTGAAGATTATTTTAATTTTTTTCAACAAAAAATATCTGAAAAAACTACTCATGAAATAGATTATTTTCTTTATGCTTTTGATTTGGATATCTTTGCTAACAATAAAAAACTTTTATGCAGTATATACAGAGTATATTTAGATGAAAATTGTTCTGAAGATATCTCTACACTATCTCTAGAAGAGTTTAAAAAATATTTCTCCGATATTTTTTCTTTAAAACATATTGAAAAAGCATATACTTTTTTCAAAACTTCAACTTTGGGAAAATTTCCTTTAAAGAATATAAATGTTTTTATTTTAACTTTAAAATTTTGTGCTGGAATTTTAAAAGAAACAAATGTATCTTTGGATAAAGAGTCTCAGAGACTTATAAAGCTCTTTTCTAAATTTATATCTATAAACTGTTTTCAAAAAAGTTATTTTGAAAAATTTAGTAATCGAATTCATATTGCAAGTAAAGAAAGCTCTTTTTTATCAATGTATGATCTTTCATTTCTTAGTTTAAATTTAAATATTAAAGCAAAAAATGAATGTTATCATCTATTTCTTGAATTAAGAAAAACTTATTTTAATATTCAATTTTCAAATATTATTTTTCTTTATCTTTTAAATTTAAATAAAAACACTTTTTCAGAAGTTACAAATACAATAGTTGTTTTTAGGGATCTTCCTAGATTTTTACATCCTGTTATTAAAAATCTTTTTCTTTTAAAAGAAAATATACATATATCTCATTTTATTAAATATTATGAGTTAGATACTTATCTTTTACACGAAGAAGTTTCTTTAGTAATAACTTTTGAAAATTTAAATTTAAATTCTAACTATCCTTTTATTAAATATTATCCTTTACCAATATAATAAAAATAACCTCTGTAAAAAAACTTACACAGAGGTTATATTTTTAATATTTGTATTAATTTAATTTTACTACATAAATCTTTTCCTATTTTCGTTGGATGAAGTCTAAAAACTCTTTTATCATCAAACGTTCCATATTTTTGAATCAAATTTTCTTCTTCTAATCTTTTTATACAAAGCGAAACTGATCCCTTTGACAAATCCAATCCCTTAGTTAATTCACACATAGTTATTCCTGGGTTCTCATTTATTCTTCTTAAAATCCTCTCATGCGTGTAATTAATATGATATTTCCCTAACTCTTTTTTTATTTCTGTTTTACACATAATACAACACCCCTAATAGATTTTATCTATATATACTATTATAGACATTATCTCTTTTTCCTTTTTTAACTTATTCTTTCAAAAAAAAAACACTTATCCCTCAATTTAAAAGATAAGTGCAACTGGCTACCATTTTACAGGCCCTATAGCTTTGCGTCCTATGATTTCTCATAGTTTGCCATATAATTTTGTACTCTAATTATATCCTATTTTTACCATTTTATGCAATGTTTTTTTTACAAAATGCTCTATACAAAAACAATTACAAATAAAAAAGACGGAACATCTCCGTCCTTTATATATTATTAGGATTAGGTATTAGTTTGCTTGAACTTCTTTTGCTAAAGGCCCTTTATCTCCACTTTCAACTCTGAAAGATACATTTTGCCCCTCTTCTAAAAATCTGAATCCATCTCCTATAATTCCAGAAAAGTGTACAAAGTAATCTTTTCCTTCCTCACAAGTTACAAATCCAAATCCTTTCTCTTTGTTAAACCATTTTACAGTACCTTTTGTCATTTCTTTATTCCCCTCCGTGTTTATAATCCTTTTTGAAATTTAATTAATTTCTTATATGCTCTAATAATATCATATATAATTTATAAATTAAATATTCCATTTTTTCTTTTTATAGAAGCAAAAGTGGTATATAATCATATCTATTTTTTTCATTCACTTCTATTTTAATATATATCTATATATGATAAACTATTAATGTCGGGGGTGATTAAATGAATACAACAGCTGCTAATATTTTAAAAGTATTATCTCAAACTGAGATTTCTATTGAAGATATGCAACTGTATTTAAACGTGGAAAAAAATTCTATCATTAAAACAATTTCACAGCTTAATGATTTTTTAGCTTCAATCAATTTACCTATTATTTCAAAAAATGATAATTTCTATTTTTTAAAATTGATGCCTCATGAATTGAAATTTTTATTTGAAAACTTTACAACTTTGACTACAGATGAAAAGATTGACTACTTATTTATTAAATTTATCTCTACTGGGTTTTTAAATTTAGAAAAGGAAAAAGAAATTTTAGATATTTCTCGTAGCACTATTTTAAGATCTTTTCAAGTTGTTAAAGATGATTTTTCTAAAAATGGTACTACCTATGAATATTATCACGGCAAAGGTCTAGTATTAAAAAAACTATCAAAAAAAGATAAAATTTTATTCTATAAAAAACTTATGAAATTTTTTATTGAAGAAGATACTTTAGTTCCTGCAAGGAGAGAACTTTTAAACTCTATTAAACTTTTTGATACAAAAAAAAGGCTTTCTCAACTTTACCCTATACTTAAAAATTCAGGTATTTCTATAAACTATTTTTTACTTTCTTTTATATGCTCTTTAGAAGTTTGTATCCACATCTTTGGTGGTTTTAATTTTATTAATGATTCAAACTTAAATTTAGATAAATTTAAAGAGATTGAAAAAAGTATAACTATATTTGGAGATGATTTTAATAATGATTTTAAAAATCAACTAACTCACTTTTTAACATCTCTTTATTTTGAAAATGGTATTTTAGAAGATGACATTAAAAATATTTGTTTTAATTTAATAGAATCTATTAAAAAAACATTTCAAATAAAAATCTCAAATAAAGATCTTGAGAAAATGTTATTTAATAAGTTATATCTTTCATTTTTTAAATATAATAATAAAATTGTAAAAATTATTAATGTTTCTTTCAATAAACCACATAAAATAATTTTAAATAAATTAGATGAAATTTTAAATAAGTCTTCATATACTCTTTATTTAGTAGATAAATTTATGATTGTATATGTTATTAGAAGAATTCTTATGGACGAAAATTTTTCAAATATAAAAAGTGTTCTTTTACTTTTCAATGAAGTCGTTGCCGTTGATCAAATTGTATTTAAAAAATCTTTGAAAAAATTCTACCCAAATATAATATTTGATGTTGAAGCAACTTTTTTTCATAAAAAAGATATTATACAAAATCATAAAAACTATGATATAATTATTAGCGATAGTAATATTGTGCCTAATGTAAAAGTTGTTGAGTACTATAACACTATCAATATCCACAGTATTTTAGAAAATCATGCTTTAACAAGTGGATTAAATAAATTAAACACTATTTAAATATTTAAGAACACTTTCTAAGTGTTCTTTTTTATGTTCTGTTCCTTTAAAATATATGTTAAACTATAAATGTCGGAGGTGATTAAATGAATACAACAGCTGCTAATGTTTTAAAAATTTTATCTCAAACTGAGATGTCAATAGAAGATATGCATCTGTATTTAAAAGTTGAAAAAAACGCTATTCTAAAAACGATTTCACAAATTAATGATTTTTTAGAATCTATTGATTTACCTAAAATTGAAAAAAAAGAGGATATTTTTTATTTACCACTCACTAAAAAACAATGGGAAATACTCTTTGATAATTTTAACGTTTTAACTGTTGAGGAAAGAGTTGATTATCTTTATATTAAATTTATTGCTTATGGATTTTTAAATTTAGAAAGGGAAAAAGAGATTTTAGAATTGTCGAGAAGTACTATTCTTCGATGCTTTCAAAGTGTTAAAGATGAATTTTCAAAAAATGGGACTCGCTATGAGTATCTTCATGGAAAGGGACTTTTAATAACTGAACTGAGCCTTACTGACAAAAAAAACTTTCATCGAAAGCTTATGAAGCTTTTTATTGAAGAGGATATTTTAGTTCCTCCATTAAAATCTCTTTTAGTGGATATTAAAAAATTTGACACTAAAACTAGATTGTCTCAAATTTATCCTATACTTAAATTTTCTAATATATCTGTTAATTATTTTTTACTTTCTTTTTTATACTCTTTAGAAATTTGCTCTGAAATTTTTGAAGAATCTCTATTTAGAAATGAAAGTTACATTGAAACTAAAGAATTTAATCATATAAAATCATTAATTAATAAATATGGTAGAGATTTTAATCCTAAATATAAGGATGAATTAACTTTCTTTTTAACTACCTTGATTTTAGATTACTATTTTTTAGACAAAGATAACAAAGTAAAAACCTTGAAGTTTTTACACATTTTAAAAACTGAATTTAAAATATCTAATTTAAACTCAGAGCTAGAAGATATGCTTTTTCATAATATCTATCTCGCTTTATTTAAATTTAAAAATAATATAGTAGATTTTAAAAATACATATTTTAATGAAAATGAAAAAGTCCTTTTAGATAAATTGGATTTTATTTCAAAAAAACATTCTTATGAGTTTTTTTTAGCAGATAAATTTTCTATTGTTTTTGCTCTAAAAAGAGCTCTAATTGAGGATAATTTTAACAACATAAAAAATGTTTTGTTTCTTTTTAACGAAATAAATGCAAATCACTATACTTTATTTAAAAAAAGTTTAACTAGACTAGCTCCAGATATAAAATTTGATTTAGAAGCTTCATTTTTTCATAAAAAAAATATATTAAGAAATTTTGATGAATATGACCTTGTTATTAGTGATGAAAAGATAAATCATAACGTTTTCGTTATAGATTTTTATTGTAATTCAAAGGTTCAAAATATTCTAGAAGAAAAAGCTTTCTGTTTAGGAGTTAATAAATTTTATAAAGAATAATTAAAAAGGTGGTCTTATAAAATAAAACCACCTTTTAATTATTTAACTTTATATTTTTCTTTTAATTTTTCAATAGTCCCATCATTAACTAATTGAATTAATGCCTCATTTATTTTCTCATAATCCTTATCATTTTTTCCTAGAGCTATAGCTTTTGGTTCTCCTTCTAAAATACCAATTAATAGTAAATCTGAGTTGTTTTTAACATACTCCTCTGCCACACTTTCATCTAAAACAATTCCATCAATTTGACCATTTTTTAAGGCTAGTAAAGCTGAAGTATTATTTTGAAAAGGTATTACTGTTGACCCCAAAATATTTTTAGCAGTATTCTCTTTTGTTGTTCCTAACTCTGCTCCATATTTTTTATTCTCCAAATCATCCATTCCATTTATAGGATTTTTTTTATTTGTTATGAATGCTACCTTTGAAGTTAAATAAGGAGATGTAAAGTGAACCATCTTAGCTCTTTCTGGAGTAATGCTCATACCAGCTATAACCATATCTATCTTTCCTGTTTGAAGGGCTGATATTAAACCTCCAAACTCCATATTAGCCCACTTATATTGATATCCAAGCTTTTGAAATATAGCTTCAATTATATCTGGATCTAATCCTACAACTTTTCCATTTTCTAAATATTCAAATGGTGGATATTCTGCATTAGTTCCAATTACAAAAACTCTCTCTTTTTTCTCTTGAATTTTCTCCTCTTTCTCTCCACAGCTAAAAATAATCAATGCAATTAATGCTATAAAAATTCCTTTTAATATTTTTTTCATAAAGACCTCCAAAATAGTTTAGAATAGAGGAATTATTCCTCCTTTATACTTCTCTAATATAAAACTTCTAACTTTGTCACTCCTTAGAACTTTCATTAAAGTTGCAATTTCTCTACTATTTTCATCGCCTTTTCTTACTGCTACTACATTTCCATAAGCACTCTCTTTTCCCTCAACAATTAAAGAATCTTCCTGAGGTGATAATCCTGCATCTAAAGCATAATTACAATTTATTACTGCTAAGTCCACATCATCTAAAGATCTTGGTAATTGAGCAGCTTGAAGAGAAACAATCTTTAACTTTTTAGGATTTTCAACTATATCAAACTCTGTGGCCATAAGATCTTTAGGATCTGACAATTTTATTACTCCATTATTGTGTAGTAAAATCAATGCTCTTCCAGCATTTGTTGGATCATTTGGAATAGCTATCTTATCCCCAACTTTTAAATCATTTACACTTTTATATTTCTTAGAATAAGCTCCTAAAGGTGGCACATATATATCCTCTAGAGGAACCAAATCTAAATTTTTCTCTTTCATAAAATTAGCTAAATATGGTTTATGTTGAAAAAAGTTCGCATCTAAAGACCCATCTGCTAAAGCTAAGTTTGGCATTATATAATCTGTAAATTCAATAATTTCAATATTTAATCCCTCTTTTGCTAAATCCTCCTTTACCTCATTTAAAATCTCCCCAGCAGGTATTGGAGTAGCCCCAATTTTAAACACATCTTTTCCAAAGACAAAATTTGAAACAATAATTAATAGCAATAATGTTCTTTTCATAAAATCCCCCCAGCTATAAATGTTTTAAAAATGATAATAATTTTTTATAATTTTGTCAATCTTTTTTTATTTTATTTTTTTTAAAAAAAAATTTTCAAAAAAATGTTTACAACCCTATTTTTTTATGTTATATTTATGCAAATAAAAAAAATTTGGAGGAGATTAAAAATGTCTTTAAGAAAAGTTAGGGCTATGTTTTGGTTTATGTATTATTTTAAAACTATGGTTTATGTCTAGAAATATAGATATGAGCCTATTTGTATTAAAAAAATATAGGCTTATATCCCAACTAACTTTTTAAAGATTTATTGTTTAAAGCTTTTGGGAAACCAAAAGCTTTTTTATTTTATCTAAATTTATGAACTGGGAGGAAATTTTATGGAAAAATCTATTTTAACAGAAGTTTATATGGACAGCAACACTTGGAATGTTTTAGGTAAAGAGATTCAAAACTATAATAATATCTTAGTTATTCATGGGGAGAAATCCCTTTTATCAATTAAAAATGAATTTTTAAAAACTTTAGAAGGAAAAAAATTTCATCTAGTTCACTATGGAAATGAGTGTTGTCACACTATTATTAATTCCATTTTAGATAATCTAAAAAATAACACTTATGATTTAATAATTGGTGTCGGTGGTGGTAAATCTATTGATGCTTCAAAAGTCCTAATGGATAAATTAGATCTACCACTTTTCACAATCCCCACTATTGCTTCTACATGTGCTGCAGTTTCATATATTTCAGTAATGTACGAAGAAAATCATGTATTTCAAGAACTATATTTTTTAAATAGACCTCCTCATAAAACCTTTATAAATTTAGAAACTCTAATCACTGCTCCTAAAAAATATCTATGGGCTGGAATAGGGGATACACTCGCTAAATATTATGAAATGAATTTAAAGGCTCGTGGAAAGAGATTAAATTTTAATACTACAATGGGAGAGAAATTAAGTCATCTTTGTAAAGAGACTATGCTAAATTATGGAAAACATACCTTATCTACAGAAGTTGTAGATGATGATTTCAAAGAAGTAGCTGGAGTTATTCTTGTTACAACTGGAGTCGTTTCAAATCTTATTGATTTTAAATATAACGGAGCTCTAGCTCATGCTATTTTTGATGCTTTAACTAAAATTAAAAGAGTAGAGGAGGAACATTTACATGGAGAAGTAGTAGCTTTCGGTATATTAATTCAACTTCAACTAGAAGGTAATTGTGAAGAGCTTCATAATCTTTTAAAGTTTTATAAAGAGATTAATCTTCCAACTACTCTTAAAGAGATAGTTATTAAAGATGAGTATCTTAAGAAAAAAGAGGAAATTATTAATAAAATTTTAAACTCTATCGCTGGTAGTGAAATGCCACTTGAGTTTACTAGAGAAGAGTTTATAGCTATTTTAGAAGGAAATTTATAGGGGGTAATTAAGATGAATGGAACAAAATTTTTAGCTAAAAGATTTCAAAATAAAGAGGAAACAACTTTTAAAAGTATTGATGAATCAGAAAAAGATAAAATTATAAATTTAGGAATTGGAGATTTAGATATACACACTGATAAAATCATTATAAATTCAGCTTTTCAAGATGCACTAAATGGTCATACTCATTATACTGATCCTTTAGGAGACTTAGAACTTCGTGAGGAGATTATTAAATATCATAAAACTGAATTTAATAATTACAATGTTAATCTTGATGAAGTTATTGTTTTATCAGGAGCTTGTCATGGTATGTATCTAGCTCTACAAGCCACGTTAAACGAAGGGGATGAAGTTATTGTAATTGCACCATTTTTCCCTGTTTATGTAGATCAAATAAAAGAAGCTAAAGGCAATCCAGTTATTGTTCATACAACTATTGAAAATAACTATCAAATTATTAAAGAGGATTTAGAAAAAGCTATTACTAATAAAACCAAGGGTATTATTATCAACACTCCTTCTAATCCTACAGGAGTTTGTTACTCTTTAGAAAGTTTAGAGATTGTTAGTGAGTTAGCTCAAAAACATGACTTACTTGTATATGCTGATGATATCTATGATTTTTATGATTATTCTAATAGTTTTATTCCTATTTACACTTTAGCTGGAATGAAGGAACGAACTATTTCTGTTTGTAGCTTTTCTAAAAATTTTGCTATGACTGGTTGGAGAGTTGGTTACAATATTGCACCTAAGGCTATTGTAGATACAATTAGAAAAATAAATGAAGTTATTGTCTATAGTGCTTCAGCCATATCTCAAAGAGCTGCTCTTGCAGCTTTAAAAAATAGAAAACATGTAAAAAATAGTGTTGTTCCTCTATATAAAGAAAGAGTTGAATATAGCTTAAATAGAATCAATAATATCTCTGGTTTAAAAGCTTTTGCTCCACAAGGTGGAATATATATTTTTATAGATATCAGTGAAACAAACCTTAATTCTATTGAGTATTCAGATTATCTTTTTGAAAAATTAAAAGTTAAAGTTATTCCTGGAAAGCCTTTTGGTGATGATAAAGCAGTTAGAATAGCTTGTTCTAATAGTTTAGAAGTTTTAAAAGAAGCTTTTGATAGAATTGAAAAAAATTCAATAACTAGTATGGGAAGGTGAAAAAATGAAAATAAAAGAGCTAATGTTTAAAATATTAAATGGTATGAGTTTAGGGATTGTTGCTACTCTTATTCCATCAGCAATTCTTGGTGAAATTGCAAAGAGCTTAAATTTAATAAGTATACTAAATCTAACAAAAATTTCTACAAGCTTACTTCCTTTTGCAATTGGAACTGGAGTTTCATACCAATTAAGCTTCACTCCTTTAGAAAGTATATGTGTTTCTGTTGCCACTTTTATTGGATCAGGTGTTGTATCTTTTGTTAATGGAAATATAGTTCTAACTGGAACAGGTGATGTTGTTAATGCAGGTGTTACAGCATTTATTGCATCTTTAGCTATCTATCTTTTTAGAGATAAAGTGAAGGGATTAAGCATGGTAGCTCTTCCTATCTTAATTTCAACTGCTGTTGGATGGATTGGTTTAAATCTTTTACCTTATGTTAGTAAAGTCAATGGAGCCATTGGTCTTACTGTTGAAGAAGTTGTTAAAATGCAGCCTCTTTTAACTGGAGGAATTATAGCAATTATATTTTCTATTCTTATTATTTCACCATTTTCTACTGTTGGAATAGCTCTTGCTGTAAATCTTGGTGGTATTGCTGCTGGTGCTGCAAACCTTGGAGTTTGTGCTGCAGCCTTTGGTCTTGCTCTTGCTGGACTTAAGGTTAATCCTATTGGTATAACTTTGGTGCCTGTTTTAGGTTCTGCTAAAATACAAATGGCTAACTTTGTTAAAAATCCCCTTATTATTGTCCCTATTGTTATTAATGCTTTTACATTAGGAGTTTTAGGAGCTTTATTTAATATAAAAGGAACTGCTTTTAGTGCTGGTTTTGGGATTAGTGGTTTAATTGGACCAATTAATGCTTTAAATCATCTCTCTTGGAATTTAAAAAATATACTTCTTGTGGTTACTTTGTTCATTATTCTACCAATTGTTTTTGGATATATTTGTAACTTTATTTTTATAAATAAGTTAGTTTTAATTAAAGAAGAAGACTATAAAGTAACTATATAGTTGAAATCTTAGTTCTTTGAAAAAAAGTACACCTCTTTTAGCATTAGATTTCTATATTATACTTAGTTTTAAAACTATATATTCTATGATATAATTGTTCCGTTACAAATCTATATATTTGGAGGAGCATTATGAAAAAAATTATTTTTGGAATTTTAGCCATGACTTTATCTACTATGGCTTTGGCAGAGAATAGATATGGCGTAGGAGCTGGGGTTGGAGTTTCTAATAGTATCTATAAAGGAGCTGAAGACAAAGCTTATCCTGTACCCCTTTTAGATGTTAACTATGGTAACTTCTATATTAAAGGAATTACTCCTGGATACTTCTTCTTTAAAGGTGAAGATTTATCTCTATCTGTATTCCTTGATCCTTTAGCTGGTTTTCCTATTAAAGCTAAAGATATGGGAGATGGATATACTAATATTGATGACAGAGACTTCCAAGCTATGGTTGGATTAAGAGCTGACCTAAACACAGGAATTGCTGGAATTAGAACAGGAGCTTCTGTTCAGTTTGGTGAGCATGGTTCTGAAGCAAAATTAAGTGCTTTTAGACCTTACAACATCAATGATAAATTTACTTTAGTTCCAGGAATTTATGTTAAAGGGTTCTCTGGAGATTACACAGATTACTATTTTGGTGTAACATCAGACGAAGTTAATAGATCAAGCAATGATAAATTAACTAGAGAATATAAAGCTGATACTGCGTATTCAATTGGAGCTAACTTATCAGCTGAATATAAATACAATGAAAAGGTATCTTTCATAGGAATTTTAGGAGTAGAGAAGTTTTCTAGCGAAGTTACTGATTCTCCTATCGTTAATGATGATCCTTTATTTATTGCAAGTATTGGAGCTAAATACTTCTTCTAGCAAAAAAAGACTAACTTAAGGTTAGTCTTTTTTATTTTTTCTCATTTTTAAAACTTTATAACCTACATAAACTAATGCTAATAAAGCAACTAAATATTTATATCTAACAATATATGTATTTATAATATGCTCATAATCTTTATATAAAGTTCCTACACTTACCATAAATGCAACATATATTCCTGCTCCAAGTCCTGTAAAAATACTAAACTTATAGATATTCATCTCTAAGATTCCAGGAGGAAACGATATGTACTGTCTAACCACTGGTATAAATCTTCCTAAAAATACTATTAGCTCTCCTCTCTTATCAAATAGATTTTCCATTTGAACCAATCTATTTTCATCTAAAAAAAGATATTTCCCATATTTTAAAAGAAGGCTTCTTCCTAAAGTTCTTCCAAGAAAATAGTTTAAACCTGCTCCACCTAGACTTCCTAAAGTTCCCGCTAATAATACTGGTATAAAACTCATCTCTTTAGTTCCTATTAGATACCCTGCTGGAAGCAGTGCAACTTCTGAAGGAAAAGGGATAAATGAAGATTCTAAAAACATCATTATAAAAATTCCAAAATAACCTAAACTCATAAAAAATTCACTAGCTTGTTTTATTAACTCTTCCACTTTTTCTCCTTCTATTTAAATTATAATAATATTAGGTAGTTCTAGTAACTTCTCTTTCTCTACCTCTGTTATCTCTCCTCTTAAAGTTATTGTGTGACCATACTCTTTTTGAAGATTTTCAAATTTTTCATTTAAAATATTTTTTACATTTAGTTCCTGTGAATACGGAAAATCTATTACACAGTATATTTTTTTCTCAGTATTTTCTATTACATTGTCTAATTTATTTTGTAAAGCTTTATTATATGTTTTAAACGCCTCTCTTACCTCTAATTCATGCTCTTCTTCTAACTCTTTTGCCTTTTTTTCTCCAAGCTTTGTCAATTTATAATAAGTATGATTTCTATGTTTAACTACTACATTAGCTTCCTTGGTTTTATACTGAACCATTATATTTTCAACTCGCTCTAATATTTTATCTTTAATTAATATTCTTATACATTCTCTAACTTCATTTTGATTTTCAAGTATACGATTAGCTAATTTTGATATAAATGTAGGTCCTATTTTATAGATTGTTAATACTATTTTTTTCTCTAATTCATTCATATTTGCTCCTAGTTTTTTTCATATTATATCATAACTTTGGTAAAAATTTGGTAAATAAAAAGGACGAAAGTTTTGTCTTTCATCCTTTATTCTTATATTAATCTCTAGTGTATTCTGATAAATACCCTAGAATTTTTTTTCTTACTCTTTGAATTGCATTATCGATTTTTTTAGAAGGTTCTTCTAAAAGCTCTGCAATTTCGTTATATTTATACTGTTTACAAGTATAGAAAAACACTTTCTTTTCTAAAGGTGTTAAATTACTATTTAAAAATTCTCCTAACATCTCTACCAATTCTTTCCCTATAAGAATATCCTCTGGAGAATAAAAGTTTACAGATGGTTTTGCATATTGAACTAAATCATCTAAATTAATATCTTTATCTCCAATTATTGATGTATTTAACTTTTGATTTCTATTTGAATTTGACGATTTTACTGCTGTAATAATCTGTCTTTTTATACATAGATTTGCAAAAGTACTAAAACATACTTCCCTTGTTTCGTCAAATGACTTTACTGCCTTCATAAGACCTATATACCCCTCTTGAAGTAGATCATCAATGTCTCCGCCCTTTATAAAAAAGTTTTTACTGTTTCTCAAAATATCACCTTTGTATTTTAAAAAAACTTTTTCCATGGCCTCTTCGTCACCACTTTTTGCCAACATTACGTCTCTTTCATCCATTAGTCTGCCCCCTTAACTATTTAACGGTAAAAAAAGTAAAATTAAGCTCGCCCCTAAGCTGTAAAAATTTTCAATTGTCCTTCACTATGAAAAAATAATACCATATATTTTTTTTTATTTAAACGTTCCAATTTTTCTTTTTCATTCATATTCTTTGAAACATATAATAATATTCTAATATAATATTTTTTCAATTTTTTTGAATAAAAAAACTACCTTTAAAAAGGTAGTTTCTTTATGCTAATTCCAATACTCCTAATGCATACATTAGCATTCCTTGTTTTAGCATATCTATATCCATTTTTTCATCAAATCCATGAGGATTACCTCTAAACTCTTTAAAGTTTGGTCCAAATGCAACTGTATTTGGCATAAGTTTTGCATATGTTCCTCCTCCTAAAGCTACAGGTTTATCATCTCTATCTGTTACATCTTTAAAAACTTTTTGAAGTTTTTCAACTAGCGGATGCTCTTTAGGAAAATATAGAGGTTCGTTATGATTTTCTTTTACAAACTCTACATTATTTTCTCTTCCTATTTTATCAAGTGTAGTATCTAACTGTTTTTCATCCGTAGTTACAGGATATCTAATGTTAAACTTAACATATATTGAAGAATTTTTTTCCTCGATTATCTTTACAATCCCACAACTTAAAGTTAAATCTCCTGTTTCTTCGTTTTTAGTTTTTATATTTAATCCACTTCCATCTGTTTCTACCCCAACAACTTTATCCATAAAATTAACAAATCTTTTTAAGAAATCTTCCTTAGATATAACACTATTTAGGAATCTAAATAGCCAAGTTATTGGATTCACGCCTCTTTGTGGAGAACTTGCATGAGCTGGTATTCCCTTACATGTAATTTCTAAATATCTCTCTTTTTCTAAAACTTCAAATTTGCATGGAGTATCTTTAAATTTTTCTAACTCTTTTAAAACCTTTTCAGATAAATCTTTTTTTAGAAATACCTTAACCTCTTCAGGAACTACGTTTGATCTTGTTCCTCCAACTATATCCAATATTGAAGTTTTCTCCTTTATAAAACTATCTTTAAAAGAGAATGTGTAGATTCCTTTTTCTGAAAATACAACTGGAAACTGTCCATCTGGAGTAAAAGCATATTTTGGAGCTTTTTCTTTAGACAAATAATATTTTATATCCTCATCTCCGCTCTCTTCATTTGTCCCAAATATTATTCTAACTCTATGATTAAAAGTTGGTACACACTCTTTTAAAGCTTTCATTGAATGCAGCGCTGAGATTATTGGTCCTTTATTATCTAAGGCACCTCTTGAAATCATATTCTTTCCTATTATCTCTCCACTAAATGGTGGAACACTCCACTTTGAATGCTCTCCTTCTGGTACAACATCTATATGACCTAAAACTCCTATATATTCTTTTCCCTCTCCAAACTCAGCATAACCAATATAGTTATCTAAATTTACAGTTTTAAACCCTAGATCTTTTGCTATTTTTAATGTTTCTTCCAATCCTTTTTTTAGACCTAAACCAAAGGGAGCACCAACGGTGCTCTCCTCTTTTACAGTTTTAATTTTAACAATTTTTTGTATATCTTTTAAAGTATCTTGGAAGTGTTCATCTATATAGTGTTCTAGAGTTTTTCTAGTATTCAAACTACTCCTCGATTAATGAAAGAGCAAAATCTAAAATTTTATCCCCTTTCATCATTCCATAATCCATCATATTTATAACTTCAACTTTCTTTCCAACCTCTTGAGCTATTTTATTAAGCTCATCTTTTCTAAACTTAACTTGAGGTCCTAGTAAAAATGTATCATATTTATCTAAATTCTCTTGGAACATCTCTAATCCAACAGCTTTTATCTCTACAGAAATTCCTCTTTTTTCTGCTGATTCTAGCATCTTTTTAACAACTATACTTGTTGACATCCCTGCTGAACAAAGTAGTAATATTTTTTTCATTATTTTGCCTCCTTCTCAAATGCCTCTACTGCATCCTCTTCGTATTTACTTGCTTTATCTAATATTCTTAAGAATGGTAGATATATTAGAGCTCCTAATATTAAGTTAACTATTTGAATAATAGCTCCTGACATATCTCCAACTGTTAAAAATCCACTAATTATTGCTGGTGTTGGCCATGGGAAAGCTACTCCTAAAGGTCTACTTACAAGCCCAATTGTCATTGCTAAATATTGAGTTGTAACAAATACTAATGGAATTATATTAAAAGGTATTAACATAATTGGGTTTAATATTATTGGCATTCCAAATAGAATTGGCTCATTTATATTAAATATTCCTGGAACAGCACTAATTGCTCCAACACTTTTTATATGTTTACTCTTTGCAAAAAGACCTATTGCCAAAAGTAGTGATAAAGTTGCTCCAGCTCCACCCATCCATATCATATCAAAGAATTGCTCTGTAATAACGTGTGGTAATGGTAATCCCTCTTTTAAAGCATTGATATTTTCAACTTGATTCTCTAACCAGAAAGGTCTTACAAATCCATTTACCATAGATCCACTATTTATACCAACTGACCACAGTATTGAAATTGAGAATACTGTTAATAGTGATCCAAAGAATGATGTTCCTAAAGCTCTTAATGGCATTGCTAAAACTTTATATACAAAATCATGAATTGTTCCATACTCAGTGTTCATCATCCCTATTCTTAATAGTAATGCTAAAGATAATATAACTGTTCCTGGAATTAATGCTTCAAATGATTTTATAACTTCAGGTGGTACACCATCTGGCATCTTAATAAGAATCTTTTTATTTACAAAGAATCTAAATATATTAGCTGTAACTATACCAATTACCATAGCGATAAACATTCCTTTACTTCCAAGCCAGTTAAAGCTTAAAACAGAACCCATACCTTCAACTTCAGATAATGGTGTTAAAATTAAAAATGATGCTAGTGATAAAAGTCCAACAGCTACACTATCAAGTTGAAATTGATTAGCCAGTTGTTGAGCAACTAAAAATGCTACATAAACTCCAACTAATGAAAACGTTGCACTTACAGGAATATCTATTACATTTTTCCAATTTGCCCCAAATGTTTCTAACATAAACTTTTGATAAGCTGGTAATGGAAATGCTGATATCATTAAAAATATAGATCCAATCATTAAAAGAGGCATCATTAAAACGAATGCTCTTCTAATACCATTAATATGTTTATTTCTTCCAATCCAAGCTGCTACAGGAACTAGCTTTTCTTCTAAAATCTCAATTACTTTTGACATTTAAATCCCCCTTTGAATTCTCTCTTTATATGCTCTCATATACTCTTCAGATGCTACTTCTATCTTTATCTCTCCATTTTCTTGAGGAGTTGATATGTAAACTTGAGGTTTTTCTGTTTCTGTTCCAACACAGAATGTAAACTCAACATTTGTTCCTATTCCCCATTCACCTTTATTATTCATAGCTACAATAGATATCTCTCCAGCTTTTCCTCTTCTTTTTCTTAAAGTTTCAGAAAATTCATCAACAGCTTTTTGAGCAGCTTCCATTGGGTGCTCTCCCTTTTTCATTCTCTGAACTACTTCATAAGAAAGACAACCTTTCATTATATCTTCCCCAAGACCTGTTGCTGCTGCCCCTCCAATTTCATTATCAACATAAAAACCTGAACCTGAAACTGGTGAATCACCAACTCTTCCCTTTTTCTTCATAAAAAGTCCACTTGTTGAAGTTGCCACAGCCATATCTTCATCCTTATCTAAAGCTATCATACAAACAGTATCATGACCATCATATGGAGAAAGATTTTTTTCTTGTATCTCTTTAACTCTTAATTCCCAAGTCTTTTTAGCTCTTTCTGTTAACATATTTTGTCTTACAAAGCCATTTTTATGAGCATATGACTCTGCTCCAGCTCCAACTAAAAATATGTTGTATCTATCCGCACTAAGTTTTCTTGCTATAGATATTGGATTTTTAAAATCCTTTATTGAAGCTACTGCTCCTATAGAAAGAGTTTTTCCATCCATAAATGCTGCATCTAATTCAACTTCACACTCTTCATTTGGAAGTCCTCCATAACCTACAGATTTATAAAATGGATAATCTTCTACAAATTTAACTGCTTCTTCCAAAGCATCTTGACATTTTCCACCGTTTTTTAACATCTCTGAACCTAAAGTTACTCCTTCAGAAGCCATTCTCCAAGTTGCTATCATACCCCATTTTTTTCTCATACTCTTATTCTCCTTTTAACTCTTTCAACTCTTTGTGTACTTCAATTAGCTCTTCTACTAACTCTCTAGCTAATATTGCATTCATAAGATGATCTTGTGCATGAATCATAAGTAGATTTATCTCTACACCTTTTCCATCTGCTTCATTACATATAAGTTCAGTTTGTACACTATGAGCTGCATACATCCTTTCTTTTGCTTCATCTAGTAACTTTTTAGCATTTTCAAACTCACCCTTCTTAGCTGCTCTTAAAGCTTCATAAGACAGAGCTCTACTCTCTCCTGCATTTCCAACTATGGCCATTGCTATCGCTTCAATATCCATAAAAAACCTCCCGTATCATTTCATAGTTTAACTTTATACTAATTCTTTTTATTGGTCAAATGACATTTTTTCAGTGCGTATTTCGTTAATAACATTCCTTTTTTATATATAAAATCTTGATTTTAACCTTTTTATAAGCTATGATTATATATAACGATATAAGATAATTTGATATATCGTTTTAAAAAAATATTTTTCATATTAAAAAAAATTTAAAAAAATTAGAAAAAAGGA
>OGMJ01000233.1_pt1 | contig 37692 bp, 29 predicted proteins | sample 1573181 | NCBI WGS metagenome assembly OGMJ01 (sample SAMEA2582004, study PRJEB24529) | metagenome | biome: Human gut stool | place: China | collected 2011
CTCGTGCAAATAGCTTTTCAGGATATTGAGTAGTGTGAAAGCTTTTTTCCCATCCTTGAGAGTTCCGGCCAGGAAGGGGTAAGAACGGGTGAGAATGAGTTCTCCGGCCATTGGGAATGGGATTCCTGTCGTGTCCTCCAATATCTCCTTTTTCTTTTGCCAGCTTTCCGCATATTTTTTCACATGGTCGTCTGTGCCTATCTTAATTTGCCAACTTGCCCCGTTTAAAGGGTTCATATACTCAAGTCGGTTGATGAAGGTTGAAAAAGAACTGCAACCGATGGCACGGACGTCATCGAGCGGCATTTCTTTCAGGAAATCATAATAGTCCGGAGCCTCTTTTATTTTTAATATCGCGTTGGTGGTATCTTTGTGGGCATTCATGTCTCTTTGCAGGATAAAATCGAGAAGCCAGCTGCCGTACATCATTTTCACATTATTCTTCAGCATTTGCATTCCTTCGGGTTGCAGCGTTTTTGATTGTTCCAACGAGTCGAGCCGATGCATCCACAGGTCGTACATCGGCTTTTGCTGTGCTTTAAATTCATCGGGAGTCAGCGTGCCGCATGCTTTCAACAGGATGTTGAAGTCTCTTGGGAAGAGCGGTTCACAAGGCATCAATTCTTGGTTGAAAGTGCTTGAAGCCCCCATATATTGAGTTTCTGTCAGCATGGGTTTCAACCTTCTTTGCCGGTTGTAGTCCAGCAGGTCTTCCCAACTGAGGTAAAGGATCAGTGTTTCGCCCGGTTTGACATAAAACCCTATCCAACAGCTGCCCAGACTAAGGTGATGTACCCCAGGATAATTGACAATGAAGTCCGACTCGAAACGTCCGTCCGGATGGATGGTCACCAGGGCGGGACTACTCTCGCGGGTGATATGATTGTCTGTATAGATCAGGGCGGTGGTAAATCCTAACTGCGGGTTGTATCCATCCAGAAAACCACGTATGTGAGCCGTATCTTTCTGGAAAAAATCAGTCCGGGGAGTAGTGGAAGCAGTTGTTACCGATGCGTAATTTCGATGGGGCAGTCCGGCGCGGATATACTTTTTCTCTTTTTCACCGTTTTTGCCGATGCGTATGTTGCCGTCTTTTTCTTGTGTTATTTCAAGTTGGCACTGTCCGTCAGTTTCATTCCTTAAATTCAGTTTGAGCTTTTTCCCCTGTTCCCGGCAAAGTTCATATTTCCAGAACCGGTTATCCATGATGGCAAGTGAATCGTAAATTCCGATGTCCCATCCGTTTCCTGCATCTGTCTGCTGCCAGTTTCCACGGATTTCGCGAAGGAAGGCCTGCTCTTTGGTCTCCTGCGGTTTCACCAGCAGAATGCCATAGGTGTTGGTTTCCGATTTAAGATCGTCCTCCATCCAATCTATCCGGGTTGTGCCTTCGGGCAGGGGAGGATAGGTGATGACACAGTCGTTTTCTATTATTCCTGAGGCGGGAGTCGTTACGCGTTCGCCAAATTTGCGCCCTTCTATGCGGAGAGGATAAAATTGCTTTCTGCTTTCGGGGGCATAAATATAAGTCAGGCTGTCGATGCTGGTCCACCATTGGGGGCGGAATACCGTCCGTATCGTGAGCCGGGTTTCTGTCGGAGATAGTTCTATCTTCGAGATGGTGTGTGCACTTCCCTGGCGTGTTTCGAAAGAAGGGTTTTCAATTACGGTTTGTGCTGCGGCATACGTACTTCCCAGAAGTAGCAGTAGCGGGAGTATCTTGTTTTTCATATCCGTATGATTAAAGTTGTGACGGTAAAGATAAATATTTCATGGGAGAAACCTTACTGTATAGCGTTTTATTTTTGTCCGGGAGGCAAATTCCTTCTCTTTTAGGAGATATGGCATACCAGTTGTGCAACTTGGCAAACAGATGTCTCGGAGAAACGGAGCCGGTCTTGGAGGGAAGGCATAATCACGGCTCTTTCATTTAACAACCGTCTTCCTCCCTTGCCCCCCACAAAACCTTCCATTCGCACACAGCCATGCGGAAGCAGCGCTTCGTTGTTTCTTTTTTAAGAAAGAATCCGGCCGACTATTACCGAAGAAATCCAGCAGATTAACCATTATCATATAACTCTTTATCCCAGCCCGCATACCCGGGCTGATGAGCCCACATGCCCGGGCTGATGAGCCCGTATACCCGGGCCGATGAGCCCGCATGCCCGGGCCGAGATAAGGATCCGACCATTTGCACTAAAGAGAGTAAGGGAAATGAAATGCTTTTAGAGAGATTAACGGATAAGAAATTGGATATATCCATTTGTTTTCCAAACCGTTACTGCTGAAATATCCCCTAAAACAGCGGGTGGAAGATGGAAGATGGGGGTGGAAGATAAATGGCATAAAAACCGCATCTTCCACCAATCTATACATCTTACAATCAACGATATGCATTCTAAAAGGTGGAAGATGGAAGATCGAAACGTATTTTTTGTATGAGAGGAAGGCGGGGTAAATGAAAGAGCCGTGGTTGTACGGCACAAAAGTAAAGAAGTTCCTTCGAATCACAGATTTATTTGTACTTTTGTTGCACCTTGACTTTACAAAGCACAAATGAAATGGAAATCAAAAAGTTAACGCAATCGGAAAAAAGGATGGCGATGGACCTTGCCTGGGAAGTATTTATCGAATTTGAAGGACCGGACTATCCGCAGGAAGGGACAGATCATTTCCGAAGTTTTATCGACAACACAGAAATGGTGGGAGAATTGGAAGTATACGGTGCTTTCGATGGCAACATACTTGCAGGAATGATCGCTCTCCGCAGTTCCGGCAGTCACATTTCCCTCTTTTTTGTGCGCAAAACGTATCAGCAGCGAGGCATCGGCAAGCGGCTGTTCGAGACTGCGATACGAAACGGGCACGCAGAGACGATTACCGTCAACTCTTCTCCCTACGCCGTCGGGATTTATCGCAGTCTGGGCTTCACCGCCGTCACCGGAGAGAAAACCGAGAACTGCATCCGGTTTACACCTATGGAATATAAATCAGAACTAAAATCATGAACGCAAAAACTTATCCACGTACCAATGACTCCCAAACGATCTATCTGAATACGGTCATCCGGAATCCTAACATCACGGTTGGGGACTATACCATATATAACGATTTTGTCAACGACCCTACCCTGTTCGAAAAGAACAATGTGCTGTATCACTACCCGATCAACGGAGACCGCCTGATAATCGGCAAGTTTTGTTCCATCGCCTGTGGAGCTAAGTTCCTTTTCAACAGTGCTAACCACAGTCTGAAATCATTGTCGGGCTACACCTTCCCCCTCTTTTTCGAGGAGTGGGATTTGGACAAGAAAGATGTCGCTTCCGCCTGGGACAACAAGGGGGACATCGTCATCGGCAACGATGTCTGGATCGGTTATGAAGCCGTCATCATGGCAGGCGTACACATCGGCGACGGAGCCATCATCGCTTCCCGGGCAGTCGTAACCAAAGACGTGCCTCCTTATACAATTGTAGGCGGCACTCCGGCAAAAGAAATACGTCCGCGTTTCGACCGGGAGACCATCCTCCGGTTGCAAAGCTTACGATGGTGGGACTGGGAAGTTGAGAAGATCCGCGAAGAGATCATAAAAGAAAGAAAAAGAAACAGTATCCAGACGGCACACGAACTTATAAAAAGAAGTATCATTACCAAACTTTCCCACCATCGGAAAAACAACCATAAGATATAAATGTTAGTTTGAATACAGCATATAAAAGAATAAAATGAAAACAGTATTTATCCTTATCTCCATGCTTTTCCCTGTCGCAGTTATGGCACAGAAAAGCGTAAAAATATCCGATGACATCAGTATCACCCAACTCTCGGACAAAGTGTACACTTATGTATCCCTCGCCGAAATCGAAGGATGGGGTATGGTACCTTCCAACGGGATGATTGTTATCAACAACCACCAGGCAGCGTTGCTGGACACACCGATCAATGACGCACAAACGGAAATGCTGGTCAACTGGGTGACAGACTCTTTGCATGCCAAAGTCACCACGTTTATCCCGAACCACTGGCACGGCGATTGTATTGGCGGACTGGGTTACCTGCAAAGGAAAGGTGTCCAATCATACGCGAACCAGATGACGATAGACCTCGCCAAGGAAAAAGGGTTGCCCGTACCGGAACATGGATTCACCGATTCACTGACCGTCAGCTTGGACGGCATGCCTCTCCAATGCTATTATTTAGGAGGCGGGCATGCGACCGACAATATCGTGGTTTGGCTGCCGACAGAGAATATCCTTTTTGGCGGATGTATGCTTAAAGACAACCAGGCGACAAGCATCGGCAACATCTCGGACGCAGACGTGACGGCATGGCCGAAAACTCTCGATAAGGTAAAAGCCAAGTTCCCCTCGGCCCGCTACGTCGTGCCCGGACATGGCGACTATGGCGGAACCGAACTGATAGAGCATACCAAGCAGATCGTGAACCAATATATAGAAAGCACCTCAAAGCCATAGCCCGAATTGTAGGCATCTACCCGGTATTCTATGAACGAAGAGGCGAGAACTTTTATCTCGTCCACAGAATGTAACGCTGGCCACAAACGAGACATAAAAATATCAATTGAACAACACAACAGATCCTTGTTTCATCTACGGCGTAGCACGGTTAAGTCTTTTTTTATCAATTGTTAAGCGTTTCTTCCCGATTATTAGCGATCTTTGCCATCAAAAAACAAACGATATGAATTGGATTATCCTAACGATTGCCGGATGCTTTGAGGTGCTGTTCACTTTCTGCATGGGGAAAGTGAAAGAAACAACCGGAACGGAAATGTACCTGTGGTTCACCGGATTCCTGATCGCAACTTTTATAAGTATGCTACTACTGGTGAAAGCCACCCAGAATCTGCCCATCGGCACAGCTTATGCCGTGTGGACAGGGATAGGCGCTGTGGGTACGGTGCTCGTAGGTATCCTTGTGTTCAGGGAACCCGCCAGTTTTTGGAGGCTCTTCTTTATAGTGATGCTGATCAGTTCAATAATCGGGCTGAAGATGGTTTCGCATTGAGGGGGAAGTTCATCCCCTCAGTACCTCCGGCAATTCCGCCAACGAACGGATCATCAGATACTCCTTCCCCGACGGATGAATCTCCTCGTGTTTCCACATCGCCTCAGCCGGTACGTGGATGGCCTGCCCACCCAATGACAGTACCGGGAGCACATCCGATTTCAACGAATTGCCCACCATCAGGAAGGATTGCGGAGCGACGTCCAGTGAAGAGATCAACCGCTGATAATCCTCCGGCGCTTTGTCGGTCATAATCTCCGTATGGTCAAAGTAATGGGCAATGCCCGAACGCTGTAGTTTCCGTTCCTGATCGAGCAGATCGCCTTTGGTTGCCACGACCAGTTTATAATCTTCTTTCAAGGTTTCGAGCGCTTCCGTCACCCCGCCGAGCAGACGGATAGGCATCTCCAACAGCTCTTTCCCCATCTCCACAATGCGTCCGATCACTTCGGCAGGCACCCGGTTGCGGCTGATCGTCACGGCTGCCTCCACCATCGAAAGGGTAAACGGCTTAGCGCCATATTTATAGATATCCATGTTCTCCATCTCTATGTCGAACAGGCGGGAAGAGACCTCTTCCGCCGTTCCATATTCACTCAGCAACCGGCAGAACTCACTTTCCACCTCGTCGTAAAACACCTGGTTGTCCCATAACGTATCGTCCGCATCGAATGCGATCACTTTTATCTCCTGCATGTCTCTCTTTTTTTTAATCCCTGCAAAAATACGCTTATAAAACGAATAAACGGTCAAAGGCTTGCATTTCTCCCCACATTTAACGAATATTGCAACCGAACTTATGAATAACCTCTTAACGAGAAAGACATGACTTATACACACTTCGGAAAGCAGGCGGATGTGCTGAAACATCTCCTTTTGTGTGAACTGCTACGCATCGAAAAGCCGCAGGTCTACATAGAAACCAATGCTGCCTGCGCGCAATACACCTTGGAAAGAACGCCCGAACAGGAGTACGGCATCTACCACTTTCTGAAGAAAGTCGGAGCCGCAGAAAAAGAATGTATGCCCGAGCGTGCTGAATACCATCACCCCAAAGGGGCGCTCCGCCGATCAGCCTATTATCAGCAAGAGAGCGAAGCAATGCAGGCAAACCGCTACATCGGCTCACCCGGACTGGCAATGAATATCTTAGGAGATACGGCACGCTATATTTTCTTCGATATCGAATCGGCTCCCTTGGAGAACGTAAGCCAGTATGCCGCCACAAAGGGATTGAAAGAATGCATAAACTTGTTCAATCGTGATTCCATCGAGGGGACTCTTGAACTGCTTTCTTCCCTCCCCGCATCGTCGTTCCTCCACATCGATCCTTACGAGATAGACAAGCCCGGCAGAAATAGCCGTACTTATCTGGATGTGTTCATAGAAGCAGCCAAGGCAGGGATGCGGTGTTTCCTTTGGTACGGCTACATGACGTTGAAGGATAAACGGCATCTGGAGGAATTAATCGCCCAAAGCTTACCGGAAGCGGGTATCAGAAACGCGACAGGAGTAGAACTGACCCTGAAGATGATAAAGGAAGACATCGCAGAAAGCAACCCGGGCGTATTGGGGAGCGGCATTTTAGGAGCGAACCTGTCTGAAGAATCGAATGCGGTAATCCAAAAATATGCCGCATGGCTGGAAGAGATCTACAAAGACGCAAAGTACAAGAATCTGGATGGATCGGTGTATCTGACCCAACGATAAACAATGGGATTCATACCCGCATCGCTCCGGACGCTAAGAGCGATGAACCGGATATATACCTTTCCGGCCTGTCTTAAATTATCTTGTGCCAATTTCGAGAACCAACCCCTACCTCTTTTGTTATTACCGCATTATCTTAGATGTTTAATTTCTAAATAGTAAATTCTAATGTGTGATAACCTAAAACAACAGAAGTATGAAAAAGTTAATGTTTGCTGTAATAGCTTGCACGATGGCCCTGTCGGGCTGCTCCTCAGAGGATGACTGCACCACTGTAAATCCCCAGCCTGAAGAAAATGCCACGGAGATCAAATTAAATGCCGGCATCCTGGGCGTGGCAACCCGTGCACCGGTGTCGACGAATGATAACATTACAGCCTCGTTCGTGGCCTCCACCACCGATGGAGACTATACGACCAACGCATGGAACTCTACCGTGACATTCGTAGCCTCCCCCACACCGACGTCCGCGCTCTCTTTCAGTCCGGCACGTTATTATCCGGTGAATAGTTCGACCATCTATATCAAAGGTTACTATCCGGCAGGACCACTCGCAGGAAAGAGCGTGACATTCGCAGCCGACGGAACAGAGGATGTGATGATCACCGCCCAGGCTTCCGGAACGAAAGCGACTGCCACCCCCTTGTCGTTCATCTTCAACCACCTGCTGACGCAATTGCAGTTCAAGTTCGTATCTGGCACGGGATATCCCGCATCGGGCGTCAACGTGACCAGCCTCGTAATCAAACAACAGAAGGCACCTGCCACGTTGGACCTGAATACAGCCGCCATGACGTACACTACCAAAGATCTTACGCTTTCGGGAACCTTCCCCATCACAACGGCCGGGGCAACGGTAAGCAATTATCCGATGGTGAAAAGCGGTGAAGCCCTGTCAGTTGCCGTTACCACAAGCGACGGAGTGACCTATCCCGAAACTGCCATCTCCATAACCACCGAGGCCGGAAAGTCGCACCTGATTACGCTGACCTTCACGCCTAAAGAAATCACAGCCGCCATCAGCGTGACAGCCTGGCAGGTAGGAGGACAAGGATCATCCTCGTTACAATAATATACTTTCATAATACGCAGATTGCACAGTATAAGGTTTACGCAGGAGACTGTGGAACATGCCTGAACGGTACAGCCGAAGCCTTGCAGAATATAAGCGTTTACGCACGTGAATGTAAAGCATATTTAAACCGTACAGCCGAAGCCTTGCAGGACATAAGAGTTTACGCAAGTACTGTAAAGCTTACTTGTCTGCGCAATCTGCCACGCCAAAAAAGAAAGGACGATGAAACGGGCTATCCTCACTCTGATAGGTTGGATGCTGCTCTCGCAAGGGTGCAGCTACGGAGTAGCAGACGACTGTCTGCCACCTGAAGAACCCGTGCCCATACGGATGGCAATCGCGGAAGAAAAACTGCCCACACGGGCACCTGTCACCACGATCGACGCTTCCAACCTGTCGAGTGTCGGCATTTACGCAGTCAGGGAAGGAAGTACTGCCGGGCAATATCCCTGGACACCCACGCCTTTCGCCTTAAACCTGACACCCAGTGGCATCAGCGGCAACCAGATCTCTTTCAACCCCAAGCTTTATTATCCGTTGGGAGGAAAGCGGGTCATCTTCTACGGTTACTATCCCCGTACAACGACAACGGCAACCGCCGGCAACAATTACATCACCGCACCGGACAACGGCATCGCCCCCACCTACCATTTCACACTGACAGGTGCGGAGGATGTGATGTATGCCGTCAGCACTCCCACGGGAAGCACCAGCACTTCGCCCGTCAGCCTCACGTTCAACCATGTGCTGACCCAGCTCCGGCTGAACACTTCCCTTCTGGGTTCGCTGTCCAGCATCAAACTGGTAGGGGTATCCAATAAAGGAACGCTTAACATCGGCAGCGGAGGTGTCACTTATGACAGCTCCGTAACAGACATTGCACTGACTATTCCTCTATTGGGGTCAGTGACCGATGCCGTGATGGTTCCTGCCGGCGTGGCAAGTTATAAGGTGGAAGTCGTCCTATTGCTTTCGCTGCTAAAACGGACGTACCTGGTGAAGCCCACTTCCGGCACTTTCCAGCCGGGAGTGATTTATACGATTAGTCTGTAAGAAGCAGAGCAACCCTAAAAGGAAGTTTGCGTTTCATTCTCCAAGACTTTTTATATCCCAACGATTAGAATCCAATTCACCATAGAGTAACACGGAATCTCACAGAGTTTTAACCAATATAGTCAAGCAAGAGAAAGAAAGCCTCTATGTACCCTGTGGGGAGTCAAGCAATACGATTTCACAACAGAAGGCACAGAATTCTAATTTACTACTTATCCGGATATGTAAGAAAGAAAAGTTTCTTTGTGAGACTCTATGTTACTCTGTGGTAAAAAAAGTTCAGAACAACCCTGAAAAGAAGTCAGTCCTTCATTCTCCAAAGCTTTTTGTGTCCTTTTCATTACGAGAAGAGCAACGACAGAAAGTTAGCCTCCTGCTCCCCGTCTTCGGAGTTGTGGATACAACCGTTTTCCGCCAGCAAGTCGCGATACATCAGGCAGAGCCGCATAGGTGAACGATAAGGTTCATACGTACTGGCGGGAAGTTGTGATACCGTATGCAACGCATCGGCCATCTTCATAGCCGCCCGTTTACTCTCCTGTATCTGTCGGAAGCACTCTTCCCGTTCTTCCCGGCTTCCGGCATTCACCATCCGCGACGCAAGCTCTTCCATCGCCTGAAGAGGTCCCCGAAGTTCCCGGCTGACATGGGAAAAAAAAGCGGAACGCAACCGATCCGCCTGTTCGGTACGTTCTTTCCCGATATGCAGTCGATTCATCTCCATCACCTGTGCGGTAATATTCTTGACATATCCTTTGAGGTAATAAAACCCGTTGCCGAGCGGTTGGCAGGTCACGACATGATTTTCGAGATAGAAGTCCTCTCCATTACCATGCACCTTATAGCGAATACCCTCCTGAGGAGGACGTCCGGCATGGAGGGCAGCCATAAATTGAGTGACTATTTGTGCATCTTCCCCATTCATCAGTTTCAGATAATCCAATGGATCCACATACTGCAATTCGTCGTGCCGGTGTATCGTATCGGCAAATCCAATGTAACGCAATTTCCCCGTTTCGGTACTGTACGTCCACATACCGACCCCTGCCACTTTCAGCATTTCCAGTAATACCTTCTCCCTAAAAAGGGCATCAAGGATCTCTTTCCGATGTTTTTTCGTCATTCCGTAATGATTATGAATAAGATGGTTTTGAGTTGTTTTATAATTAAATCTATTATATAGGTCTATTATCCGATCAATTGCATAGTACTACATCTGGAAGATGTTTGCTGGATTACAACAATTGGGAAAAGAAAAAGTTCGGCATATATTAAGTTAAAAGCATCCTATAAAAAGAATGGGTGTGTGTCGAAACTCACCACAGAATGACACAGAGTGAATTTCAAGTCATTAATTATCCATATTGATAATCTGTGAAAATCCGTGCAATCTGTGGTGAAAAGACTTTCGACACAGCCCCATCCGTTCTTTACTTTAAGAGAGTATCACTTATCCCGGTATTTACAGCAACCGGGCAAGGTATCATAAACAGCCTTATCGGCTTTGTATTTATCGGTATCATGACCAACTTTAGCAATAGCTTTGGCTACGGCATCTGCAGAGGTTTTAGATGGATCAAACTGTAAGTGAATCATTTGTTTTTCCTGATTCCAGTATGCGGTCCGGACACCGGGAACACGTTTAGCAGCTGTTTCAATACGCTCCTTGCACATACCGCAGGAACCATGAACAGTGAACATAGTATGCTCATTGTTCTGAGAGCCGGCATGACTGTCATGCGTACCAGACATATTATGTCCTCCATGTCCGACCATCGGAGCAGTACCCGAACCGTTCTCATTCATCATGGAGCGTTTGCCCTCAAGCTGCGCACTGGCATCAATAGAGAAAACTCCGTTAGTAACAATCTCTTCACCATCAGAAAGTCCATCGAGAACCACATAAGCTCCACCAAGGGAAGGACCAAGAGTTATCTCACGCATCAGGAAGGTGGGAATATCCGTACCAGGCTGACGTACATAGACCACAGCACGCTTACCAGTCCAGAGAATGGCAGTTTGGGGAACAATAATCTGATCTTTATAACCTTTCAAAGGGGCAGAAACCCGGGCAGTGGCATACATTTCAGGTTTCATCTCCTGAGCGGAATTAGCTACATCCACGCGAACACGGGCAGTACGGGTGGTAGCATTGATGATAGGATCTATGAAGGAGATGCGACCGGAAAACTTCTTACCGGGAAAAGCAGAAAGAGTGAATTCCACGAGGTCCCCCTTGGTAAGGAACGGAAGGTCTGCCTCAAAAGCATCGAAAACAGCCCATACATGGGAGAGATTAGCTATGTCAAAAAGTACACTGCCTTGTGAAACATAGTCCCCCTGATTGATACGCTTGGCTATGACGATACCACTCGTATTAGATTTGATTTCTACCATAGGAGATGCCTGACCGGAATCGCGGATGGCATCGATCTGGGCATCTGTCAGATTCCAAAGACGAAGTTTCTCACGCGCAGCCTGCACAAGGGCAGGTTGCTGCATGTGGATGGCCTCAAGTAATTCCTGCTGGGCAGTAAATAACTCAGGCGAATAGAGAGTTGCAAGGGTTTGTCCTGCACGTACAGTCTCACCGGTAAACTCAATATTAAGTCGCTCGATACGCCCGCCAACATAAGCAGTCTGTGACTGAAGACTACGTTCGTCAGGAATAATCTTACCGTACAAACGAACCTGTTTCACAGGATTACTCCGGCTGACACGGGTGGTCTGGACATCAGCAAGTGCCATAGCTTCTTCGGACATCCGAATGGCATTGGGATCGATAGCGTCATCACTTCCGGAGGCTACATTCTTCTTGAGAGGGATCAGATCCATACCGCAGATAGGACATTTACCCGGTTTATCCTGACGGATCTGAGGATGCATGGAACAGGTCCAGACAGCGGATTCGTCCTGTACAAGGTCATGGGATGATCCGTGAGTGTCGTGAATAGGAGGTTCAGACAGTATCCCTTCGGTAGTTCCCGATGAAGAGGAAGGACTGAACAAAAGCCACCCCAAGATAAAGCCGGCAAAGGCTATCAATGGATAAAGTACTTGCTTTTTACGAAGAATATCTGATATCTTTTTCATATGGTTATCGTTTTTAGTGGTTCTATATCTATATTATCAGCGGGCTATTAGCTTTTCCATAGCCGCTACCATAGTATTATAAGCCGCTATAGCTTCACTTTTTTTCAGTTTATAATCAAGCATCTGGCGTTCCACCTGGATGACGTCAGTCAGCGACTGACGCCCGGCGGAAAATTCACGTACCATCAGCTGCCACGTGGAAAGTGACAAAGAGTACTGCTGTTCGTAGAGCAACACTTTACGGGCAGCATCATCAAGTTGCTGACGGACATTTATATATTCGGCCTGCAACTGGTTTTGTATATTGTCACGCTTCAATTCACTTGCCACGCGGTAATTATGGCTCTCCCGTTGTTGTGCATTGTATTTACGTCGGAACAAAGGAAGGCTGATTTTTAACATCGGCATTACCATATCCTTACCATTCATGTCGGGCATCCCCATGGGATCGGCCACCTTGTTGACCAAAGAGTATTGCAGTCCGATACCGATCATAGGATAACTCATACGACGCTCCATTTTTGCTTTGGCACGAAAAGCTTCACCTTCTGCCTCAAGCATAGTAATCATAGGATTATGTGTAAGAATGCTGTCGATCAGAATATGCTCATCTATGCGGTAGAAACGCTGTGTCAAAGAGTCAGGTACATGGACAGGAACATCAGACGGCCGGTTGAGCAGGGCATTAAAGCGAGCCTCAGCAGTCAGACGGGCGGACTGAAGAGTGGCAAGGTTATCTTCCAGTTCTGCACGGTCCATCTGTAAACAATGAACATCGGACATGCTACCGGTAGCAGCACTCCCCATCGATCCTCCACCCATACCAGACATACCACCGGAAGAAGTACCGATTGAAGTTCCAGAAGCGATGGCAGACGCCGCATTTCCCATTCCTCCCATACCGGCCATGTCGTTACCGGAAGCTGACGCAAGTGGCATCGAGGAAATCGATTTAGCAGCAGAAGAAGAAGAAGATGAGACAGACAAAGAGGTTGCCTGTGCCGACGAAGCAGAAAAACGATTCAGCGCCAATTGTTCAAGCTGACAGAGAAGATGAATATTAGTCTTCATCGTGCGATATTGCTCATTGAGGTTACAGAGCTGATACCACTGGGCTTTGACCTCATACCAAAGGTTGTTGCGAGTATCACGAAACTGTTCATAGGCCATACGTGCCATCTCGGAAGCCTCACCACGGGCTGCTTTACGGGTACCGAACCAAGGGAACATTTGCATCAAGGTGAAGTCGGCCACCTGTTTACCCATCAAGGTTTCCATGGGTTTGATAAAAAGGCCGATCTCTAATTCGGGATCGGAAAAGGCACCTGCCTGAGGAATCTTCTCCAATGAAGCTTTATAGAGCATGAAGTCCGCATTTACTTGCGGATTATTGCGGGCAGCCTGTTCCAGATAAACCGACAAGCTGTCGACCGGTTGCTGTCCTTCGGTAGGTGAAGCGGATTGCCGCGCAGAAACGGGAATAACAGCGGGACAAAGCAAAATATTAATTGCTATGACCAATGGATATTTATATTTTCTGTTCATTATTATATGATCGTTTACTTATGAAATACTATTATGCAAAAAGGTGAGACTTACCCGGGGGGTATATAGCCCCCATATGTGGGGAGTATACGGACCCCATATGCGAGGGGTACTCAGCCCCTATATATTATGGGGGGATACTACTCACCGTATGCTCCTTTCCGTTTCTTCTCCCGTCTACGCTCCACCGCCTCACGCCACCAGCATTGCAGCACCGGAACCACAAACATCGTCATCGACTGTATCAGCATCCCCCCAAACGTCGGGATAGCCATCGGAACCATGATATCCGCCCCTTTTCCGGTGGATGTCAGCACGGGAAGCAGCGCGATCAGCGTCGTCGCCGTTGTCATCGCCGCAGGGCGGACACGCTTCAATCCGGCCTCGACCACCGCCTCACGGATATCGTGTCGGGTCCTCGGGTCACGCTCCAGAAAGACGTGATGGATGTACGTCCCCATCAGCACCCCGTCGTCCGTAGCCACGCCGAAGAGGGCGATGAAGCCCACCCAGACCGCCACGCTGAGGTTGATGGGGTGCATCTGGAAGAGATCCCGCATGTTCTCACCGCCGATGCTGAAATTCATGAACAACGGTTGCCCGTAGAGCCACAGCAAGATGAACCCGCCCGCGAAGGCGACAAACACGCCGGAGAAATGGATCAGCGAAGCCGTCACCGTGCGGAACTGGAAGTAGAGCACCAGCAACACGATGAGCAGCGCCAGCGGGACGACAATCATCAGCCTGTCCGTAGCACGCTGCTGCTGCTCGTAGTTCCCGGCAAACTTATACGAGACGCCCTTGGGCAGCACCAGTTCGCCGCTCTTCACCTTGGCGTCGAGCATCGCCCCCGCCTCGTGCACCACGTCCACCTCGGCACGGCCGGAGAGCTTGTCGAAGATGACGTAGCCCACCAGGAACGTGTTTTCGCTCTGGATCATCTGCGCGCCGCGCGAATATTCGATGTCCGCCAACTCCTTGAGCGGCACTTGCGCCCCGGTGGCGGTGGGAACGAGCAGCATCGAGAGCGCCTCCGGACTGTCGCGCAGCTCACGGGCATAGCGCAGCCGGATGGGGAAACGCTCGCGGCCTTCCACCGTGCGGGTGAGCGCCATCCCTCCCACGGCAGCTCCGAGCACCTCTTGCAGGTCACCTACCGCTACACCGTAGCGTGCCATTGACTCCCGGTTGAGCTTAATCTCGAGGTAAGGAGCGCCCACCGCCCGGTCGTAGAACACGGACGAGGGGATGACGGACGGAGACGACTTCAATGCCTGTTCGATCAGCTTACCCCCCTGCTCGATGTCCTCCAGCGTGGGGCCATACACCTTCACCCCCATCGGCGCCCGCATGCCTGTGGAGAGCATCACGAGCCGCGCCTCGATGGGTTGTAGCTTCGGCGCCGAAGTCAGCCCCGGCAGGTGGGTGACGTTGACAATCTGTTGCCAGATGTCGTTGGCGTTCTTGATCTCCGGCCGCCACTGGCGGAAATAGTCGCCCCGGGGGTCGGCCACCAGGCTGTCGGCAGGCAAGAGGCGGAAACCGTCGGCAGGATTATACGTGCCCCCGTCCTTCAACACGAACGCCCCGTCCCCGTCCACCCGGAAACGTGCCCGCCGCCCGTCCTCGTCGAGGATATATTCGGGACGGTAGTTGATCGTATTCTCGAACATCTGCACCGGCGCCGGGTCGAGGGCGGAGTTCCCCCGCCCCCACTTGCCGATGGCCGTCTCCACCTCCGGGATGGCGGCCAGGCGCTTGTCGAGTTTCTCCACATAGTCCAGGTTCTGCTCGATGCCCGCATGCGGCATGCTGGTAGGCATCAGCAGGAAAGAGCCTTCGTTCAGGCTCGGCATGAACTCCTGCCCGACGCCCCGCCAGATGAAGAACCCGCAGACAACTGTCGCCACGGGGATCATCATAAACTTCCAACGGTTGGCCAGGCACCAGCGCAGGATGCGTTCGTAGAAGATGACCAGCGCCCAGAGCATCGCCAGGATGATAGCCACGCAACCGGCCACGAAGAGCACGTTCACCGTCAGTCCCCGCCCCGGTCCCATAGGCAACCACTCTTCGGAGAGGTAGAAGAGCGCCACGAGCAGGGCGATGGCGATGTTGACGTAGTTGGCTATCTTCGGATTCTTCCAGCGCCCCGCCAGCAGATTGTTCACCCCTACCGCCGTCAGCCCCAGCGCGGGGATGCTGCCGTAGATAGAGCACAGCGCGACGCCCATCCCGATCAGCACGTAATTCATCCCCCGCCGGATCATCTTCGAGTCGATCCGCACCGAGAAGAGGAAATAAGCCAGTGTCGGCAACAGGATCAGCCCCAGCACGAAAGCCGAAGCCAGCGCGTACGTCTTGGTGTAAGCCAACGGCGAAAACATCTTCCCCTCCTGCGCCTGCATGGCAAACACGGGCAGGAAACTGACAATCGTCGTAATCATCGCCGTAGCGATTGCCCCCGACACCTCGCTCACCGCCTTGTATATCAGTCCAGCCAGCGCCTTCCCCTTCGTAATCCCCCGGTTCTCCGGCATCTCCATATACCGGATGATGCTCTCGACGAACACCACCCCCACGTCCACCATCACCCCGATGGCGATGGCGATACCGGACAGAGCCACGATGTTCGCCTCAATCCCCGTGTACCGCATCAATATAAATGTAGCCAGCACCGCGATGGGCAGCATGCTCGCAATCACCACCGACGCCCGCAGGTTGAGCACCAGCACGATAATCACGATGATACAGATCAGTATCTCGTGCGAAAGGCTCGACTCCAGCGTGCCGATCGTCTCCTTGATCAGTCCCGTCCGGTCGTAGAAGGGGACGACGGTCACCTTCGATACCGTCCCGTCCGCCAGCGTCTTTTGCGGCAGACCGGCATCCATCTCACGAATCTTCTCCTTCACGTTGTCGATCACTTCCAGTGGGTTCGACCCGTAGCGGGCAATCACCACGCCGCCCACGGCCTCCACACCTTCCTTGTCCAGTCCGCCGCGCCTCGTGCCCGGCCCGATGTTCACGAAAGCGATATCGGAAATGCCCACCGGCACCCCCTCCAGGAAGGCGACGACGGTGTTCTCGATGTCCGCCACATTCTTCACGTAACCCAGCCCACGGATCAGGTATTCCACCTTGTTCACCTCCATCGTCTCGGCGCCGATGTCGAGGTTGCTCTTCTTCACGGCGTTCATCACGTCCATCACCGACACGTTGAACGAGTACATCGCGTCTGGGTTCAGCTCTATCTGGTACTCCTTGACAAACCCGCCCGCGGATGCTACTTCGGACACGCCCGCGGCGGCGGACAGGGAGTACTTCACATAAAAGTCCTGTATCGTCCGCAGTTCCTCGGCGTTCCAGCCTCCGGTGGGTCGTCCCGTTTTCGGGTCGCGCCCCTCCAGCGTGTACCAGTAGATTTGCCCCAGCGCCGTAGCGTCCGGGCCCAGCGTAGGCTGCACGTCCTCGGGCAGCGTGCCCGGCGGCAACGAATTCAGTTTCTCCAGGATGCGCGAACGGCTCCAGTAGAACTCGATATCATCCTCAAAGATGATGTAGATAAACGACATCCCGAACATGGACGAGCTACGGATGGTTTTCACCCCCGGTATGCCCAGCAGCGAGGTGGTAAGCGGGTATGTAATCTGGTCTTGGATGTCCTTGGGCGAACGTCCCATCCATTCCGTGGCCACAATCTGCTGGTTATCACCGATGTCGGGGATGGCATCCACCGGGATCGGGTTTCTCGGCACAATGCCCCCATGCCAGTTGAAGGGTGCGGTAGAGACTCCCCAGACCACGACCAGCGCCAGCAGGAGCATGGTTATTACCCTGTTTTCGAGGAAATAACGGATTATTTTGTTGATCATATAGAAAGATATTTATTGTATAATAGTAAACACTTGGAATGCCCAAAAGGATATGGGAATCCCTGACAGAATGTCCCAGAGAATAGGATATTCCCTAATGAAATGCATCAAAAGGGTATACCAATTCCTGTCCCACATTGAAAATCAGAGGGAAATAATTTCTTTTCTTCTCTCCGGAAAGGAAGTAAAGTGAATACTAAATCAAATAAGTACAATGATAAACAAACAGAGGAACTCCCGTTTGCTTGGGTGGAGAATCAAAAGCAATAAAACTCTGGCAGGTATCTTCCACCTCCAACGACAGAAATCCTGCATAGAGCACCGGTAACAGTTCTGTCACCACAGGTACCAGGTTCGTCACCACCACATGGTTCACGTCCTGATCTACCGCCAGCTTGATGTAATGTGCCTCATCCTTACAACAATCCGAAGTCTTCTTCTGTCCACACATGGTGCAAGCAGATGCACTCCCCCATTCCACATCTGCCATACGGCCCATGCAGTAATGAACGTTGACTGTAATGCCTGATGACACCACAGCATATAATAACGTAAGGATGATTAATATGAACTTCTTCATGCGCGTTTTTGAGGTTGCGAAAATAAGTATCGGGATGGACACTTTCGAGCCCCGTTACATATAATTAACGTATGAATATCCTTTTTGGTTTAATCCTTTTGGTTATCTTTACCCCACCAACTAATAAAAAAACTGTCATGAAACATATATCTATCAACTATATCTTCACTACTGCCCTCGCCTTGGGCGCCGGTATCAGTATTCCTGTCCTCGTGGGGAGCACTTGCCTCAGCGAGCAACATTCTGTACAATCGGAAGTACCATACTGTGTCACTCCGCCTACCGTCCCCGAACAAGCAATCTTCGATGGCGACACCATCGACCTCCGTCGTTACGACCGACGTGAACGCATGGACCGTGAAATGATGTCGTTCACTTATATGCACTCCACCACCATGCTGATGTTGAAACGCGCCAACCGCTACTTCCCCATCATCGAACCACTATTGAAAGCCAACGGTATCCCCGACGACTTCAAATATCTGATGGTGATAGAAAGCAGTCTCAACCCTATCGCACGCTCCCCGGCAGGTGCCGCCGGCCTGTGGCAATTTATGCCCGCCACCGCCCGCGAATTCGGTCTCGAAGTCAACGATAACGTAGACGAACGCTACCACATCGAGAAAGCCACTGCAGCCGCCTGTCGCTATTTTAAGCAGGCTTATGCCAAATATGGTTCATAGATGGCCGTTTCCGTTGCCTATAATGCCGGACAGGGACGCATTTCTTCGCAACTGGACAAGCAGCTGGCTGATCATGCCATGGACCTCTGGCTGGTAGAAGAGACTTCCCGCTATATGTTCCGCCTGCTGGCCGTGAAAGAGGTATTCGGCAACCCGCAACGCTTTGGCTTCTTGCTGAAACGGGAGCATCTCTATCCCGTCATTCCTTACAAAGAAGTGACGGTAAATACCGAAATCAGTGACCTGAGCGACTTTGCACAGAAACAAGGCATCACCTATGCCCAATTACGTGACGCTAATCCCTGGTTACGCGGCTCTTCACTGAAAAACAAAACCGGAAAGAAATACGTTATCCATATACCCACACAAGAAGGTATGAATTATGACCCGAAAAAGACCGTTCCATACGAACGGAAATGGGTAATTGATTAATAATTGACTCTGGCAGTTACATTAACATATTAACACATTGAAAAGTGATTCTTGGCTCTATCGTTTTCTGCACAACCAGGCTCTGAAGCGTAAGTTGTACGTCATTATTTTCGAATCCGACACACCCGCAGGGAAGGCATTCGATGTAGCCCTTATCATATGTATCCTATTGAGTATTCTGCTCGCCATTATCGAAAGCCTGCAAGGTCTTCCTTCCTGGCTTTCGACTCCGTTCATCGTACTCGAATACCTTTTTACGGCTTTCTTCACTTTTGAATACGTCACCCGTATTTACTGTTCGCCTCAACCACAGAAATACATCTTCAGTTTTTTCGGTATCATCGACCTGCTCGCTACGTTACCGCTCTATCTTGCCTTCTTTCTGCCCGGTGCGCGTTACTTGCTTATCATCAGGGCTTTCCGCATCATACGGGTATTCCGTATCTTCAAGCTCTTTAACTTCTGGCTTGAAGGCGAACGATTGCTCACCTCACTCAAAGAAAGTAGTAAAAAGATAGCCGTTTTTTTTCTCTTTGTCGTCATCCTCGTCGTCGCCATCGGTACGCTGATGTACATGATCGAGGGAACTCAGCCCAATACACAATTCAATAACATCCCGAACAGTATTTACTGGGCCATCGTCACCATGACCACCGTCGGTTATGGAGACATTACCCCCGCTACCGCCCTCGGCAAATTCCTATCCGCCTGCGTTATGCTGATCGGCTACACTATTATTGCCGTACCCACAGGTATCGTCTCTGTATCTATGATGAAAGAGTACAAAAAACTTAAAGATTTGCAATGTCCCAACTGTCACAAAACGGGGCATGAAGAGAATGCAACATATTGTAAATATTGCGGACATAAACTAAAAAACGAAGAAACACCCCAACAAGAATCCCAGACTAACGGACCGCGCCGGACTACTTCATAAGTATCTTGTCACCTTCAATTTTAGCCTCTTCCCTGTCCAACAACATCTGGACCCCCCTACGCATAGCAGTCTCCACATTCAGTCCGAAACGGGCATAACCTAATAACTGGGCAGTTATTTTCATTAAGTCAGTCAAAGGTAAAGCTATTTGTTGTTCCAATATACTCAGAGCTGCATTGGCCACCTCACGTGGAGGTAAATCTGCCACCTCACGTTTGGAATCAATACGAAATTTAGTATATGCCTCTGCTTCCTCTTTCGTATTCCAATAAAAAGTCAGTCCGTCAACTTCTTGCTTGTAATAAGGGGTTCTACTCAATATATCATCCATCCAGGCAATCAAACGGGCTGTTTTACGAAGAATTCCATAAGCACTGAAAATTCTGTTACTCAACAATGAACGACTGATAGGCGCTTCTGTATGCATAATTTCATCCAACTGTTTTCTGATACGGGGTTCTCGTCGAGGCATCATAAAGTCCCAGGAAGAAAGATTCACTGAAACCAAAGAAGCTGTTTCATAGATCTCCGATTCCACAGACTTTACTCCCTCCCGAATCACCTGTTCCGGAACGTTTACCAAACAAGGTTGTGCACTACATAGCAATCCGGCTTTCTGTCCTTGATTCAATACAGGAACAGGAAGAGAAACCGATGCCGGAATCTCCGATTTACTGCAACGTGCTTTCTCCAATTCTCCCTCTATACGGTCAATCACTTTTTGAGAATTTTCCCACCAGTCCATTGTCCATACCTTACAGATATTCCATCCCAGCATCTTCAAGACACTGCTTTGCACAATTTCCCGATCCCGGGCAGTTTTCGCAGCCCGATAATTTTCACCGTCACACAAAATTCCGAGCAAATAACGGGAAGAATTATCCGGATCGACAACACCTACATCTACCCGGAATCCGGAACATCCGATTTTAGTTTTTACCTGATACCCCCTCTCACGAAGCTTTGAGGCCACCAGTGTACCGATATCAATACTCTCGGACGCCATTGCATTAGAGTGATTCAAAACACCGGTGCCTTTACCGGCATATTCGAGGAAGTATTTCAAACCTGCCACTCCTACGGAAGATGTTTTTTTCAGGTCAATCTGATCAGCCTTTAATGTAGAAAAGACTTTCATCTCATACCGGGCACGAGATACCGCTACATTCAAACGACGTTCACCACCATCACGGTTCAGCGGACCAAAATTAAGGCTGACCCGTCCGTTGATATCCGGACCATAACCTACTGAAAACAAAATGACATCCCGTTCATCTCCCTGTACATTCTCCAGATTCTTAATGAAAACAGGTTCTTCACGGTTAAAAGCAAGATTCTCCAAATCGGCATTTTGCATAACAACATCCGACAACATATCTTCAATCAGAGTCTGCTGTACAGAACTGAATGTTACCACTCCAATACTTTGACGACTCAGCTTCGGATCGGAAAGCCTACGAACAATCTCGTCGACTACAGCCTGTGCCTCAGCTTGATTCTGCCGGCTTTTTCCTTTATCATAATATCCCTCAACAGATACCAGCGTAACTTTTGCAGCCAGATCGTCAGGAGACGGAAAAGTCAACAATTTATTATCATAATACTGTGAATTACTAAAAGCAATCAGGCTCTCATGTTTACTGCGATAATGCCATAACAAATATTTGGAAGGCATAGACAAAGCCAGACAATCATCCAGGATACTTTCCAGATCTTCCATCTCGATATGCTCTTCATCTACAGAGTTGCTGGTGAAGAAACTGGTTGGCGGCATCTGCTTCGGGTCACCTACAACGACCACATGGTTTCCACGGGCAATGGCACCAACAGCTTCGCATGTAGGCATTTGGGAAGCTTCATCAAATACAACCAAATCGAACTTATCATGGTTCACATCGATATATTGCGCTACAGACATAGGACTCATCAGCATACATGGGCACATGCGTGGCAATAAATTAGGGATAGAATCAAACAGTTTACGGATAGGTACCCCACGCCCATTACTACGGATACACTTCTGCAAAATTCCCACTTCCGAACTTTGGGCAGCCGCATACACAAACGATGGAATGTTAGAAGCCAATTTTGCATAAAGTTCTTTCTTTATCAATTCCTGATACTGTTCATTCAGTTCACGAAAACGGAGAATGCTGTCATTGAACAACTCTCCACTAAAGAACTGCAGTACCTGTTCCGTACCAATGGCATATTCCGTAAAACTACGATAAAATCCTTTCAAGTAAATATTCATCATCCGTTCGGTAGGCAGGTTACACTCCGTATACGCTGTAAATACAGACTCCAAGCCACAAGCTTCGAACCGACGGGACACATTCAGCCAACGATACCAGTCCTTCAATTTATCCGTGTTCTTTGCCCAAATTTCACACTGATGTAACGCTCCCGCCAGCCAATTGTCTTCACTGACATGAAGCACCTCTTTGGAAATACCCAGCAGTTGCAGCATCGATTCCTCCAATTGCTTTTCACGTTCCCAGTCCTGTACCACTCCCTCAAGTTGTTCCTTGTTCATTTGCCGGAATGAAGAATAGCCTTCTGAAAGCTGTTCTGCCAACTTCTCCTTAACCAAGCGTACTGATGACGCATCTTCGGCTAATCCCATCAACAATCTGTTCAACTGAAGCAGTCCCTCACTCATCGCTTCTATATCAGCCCACTGCTCTTCGCCTGAATGGGCCTTAGCACCAAACAAATTCTGCAGCCAACTGCTTTTGCTGTCCACTTCCTGCTTTTCTTGCTGATAAGAAAGCAATTGCTGCAATACCGGAAGTACCTGTTCTTTGCCTATACGCCCTTGCAACGAAAAGAGAGACATCTCTTTACAGAACTTACGTTGCTTCAGCCAACGGGGAAGGAACCAACTTTGTGTAATCTCTTTCCACTCCGCCAACTTTTGCTGTGCTGGAAAAGTAAAAAAAGCATCTTCAAACGATTGTTTCAGCAAACTGTAGACAGCATCCCTTTTTCGCCCATGTTCAATGATACGGCGTATCTTTTCAACATTCTCATTTGGCTCGGTCATCAATACCAAATTGGCAGTCATCCCCGGAAGTTGCATTAAGATACGAATAAACCGAACCAGACTCTCCAACAACTTCTCCGTATATTTATTACCTATTCCATATATTGAAAAGCACTTTTCCACCTTTTTCTCCATCACCTGTAAAAGAGTTATATACTCTTTCAAAAGCTTATCCGTTTCTTCTTTCAGTTGCGAAGAGTACTCCTTTATATTAATTCCGGTGAGGGGATGATGATAAGAATGTCCGCTTACTTTTCCAACTCCCACCAATTCTTCCACAGCATGGTTCCACTCGTTCAACTGTTCTTTGGTCAATGTGGTAAGCAGAAAAGCGGGTATCATTATTTCTTCTTTTTCGTCAATAGAACTGTAACGTGTGACCGCTTCATAAACGGAAATACCGCAAGGATATACCCGGTGCAGCGCCTCTACATATCCATTGATCTGCTGACGCATTTTAAACAGTCTCTCCGACTCTTCCTTAAACTCTTCCGGTTCTTTATACCGGAAAATCTCTGTTGACTCTTTTAACTGTCTGAGCACATCTGTTTTACGTGCTTTATTGGAATGTAATTCCAGACAAAAAGGAGCCAAGCCAATATTTGTAAGCCTTTTTTGTACCACAGAAAGTGCAGCCATCTTTTCGGCCACAAACAACACCCGTTTGCCTTGATACAATGCATTGGCTATAATGTTCGTAATGGTTTGCGACTTACCGGTTCCGGGGGGGCCGTGTAAAATGAAACTCTTTTCACTCACAGCTTCATAAACCGCTTCAAGCTGCGATGAATCCGCACTGACAGGCAGAGCAATATCAGCAGGCGTCAAAGTGTGGTCCAGCTCTATGGCACTGGCATCGACATCTGCAACTTCCCACTCCATTTTACCACTCATCAGGCTCCCGACTATCTTATTTTTACTTAACTCTTCAGCATTTGAATGAATGTCATTCCACATAATGAACTTACTGAACGAAAAAGTACCCAAAATAGCCTGTTCTTCCACATCCCAGCGTTTCTCATTCATCACTGCCTTCCTGAAAATAGAAAAGACACGTTTCACATCGGCACCATTCTCATCTTTCGGCAACGATTCGAGTCCGGAAATAGTAATGCCGAAGTTTTGTCTCAGCATCTCCAACAGAGTGATATTGAGCATACTCTCTTCTTCACGGGCACGGATGATGTACCCTTTGGACACAGACTTGCGAATCATCTCAACAGGAAGCAGCAAGATAGGTGCATAGCGGGGACGCTCACTATGTTCGGTTTCATACCATCTCAACAAGCCCAGAGCAAGATATAAGGTGTTTGCCCCATTCTCCTCCAGAGCTATTCTGGAAGAACGGTATAAATAAGTAAGCGACTTTTTCAGATCCTGTTCGTTCAAATAGGTTCTCAATCTTTTCTGTGTCAATTCCTGCTTAATCAAACCGAGCATCGGATCAGATTCCGTCAAAGCTCCATAAAGTCCGAAATCATACAATGGATTATCCCAGTCAGAGGGTTTGCCCAAGATCTGAAATTCCGTTCCGTCAGAAAAAGCATCCTCCATCTTATCCACATCCGCCGAAATCACCTGAAGAGCATTTCGGGTAATGCGAAGGTTCAGAAAATTATTACGGAGACTCAAGTCCAATAACTTTCTCTCCCATAAAAGTTGTTTGGTGACTTCCACGTAACAGTCCTGATTTCCCCAATCATATTGCTTAATCTCTTCCGGGGCATTGCTGTAACTGACGTGCGACTCGTCTTCCGGTGTCTGAATCATCTCCGGATTTACGCTCCATGCTTTCCCATGCATTATCCTCTGAGGCAAAGGCAGGATATGGGCAAAACGGCTACGTGCCACATCAATAAAACAAATAAAATCGTTCACCGCTAACATTTTACCATTAGCCAATCCGACTGCTGCATCGAAAGTCACATTTTTTCCATCGTTCATGCAGGTAGCTTCCAGCAAAATAATTTCGTTGATCCCGTCTGCAGTTCGTTTTGTCAACAGCGAAGGATCATCATTCACCGCATCAGGAAATGTTCCGTCAATCAGCCAGCATCCCACCAAAGCATGTCCTTGAATAACCACCAGTAATGGATGCAATCCCATAGCTTCGGCACACGAAGCATACAATAAGGACATATCCAGGCAAGTTCCCAATTTGCCGGAAAGCACATTATCCGAAAGTCTGATTCTCTGCCCGGCATCTCCAAAACTGGCAGGAGGTGTACAATAAGCAATGTGCTGCTCCTTAACAGCCTCGTACAAAGCAGCTAATTGTATCTTTACCCTATTAGGATTACAACTCTGATAAGCATCCAACGAGGAGCTACCTGACCACTCTTTCAGAATGGATGCTGTACGAGAAATAATTCCTGTAAGTATGGGATGATTGGGGACCACAAACGCCGACAAAAGTTCGGGCAACACCTGAATACCTCCCCACTGATCGAAGGCCAATATATCAATGGGATATTTACTTTGGAAGACTACTTCTTCATCACAAGAAACAATCAGTCCGATAGCACCGGAAAAACGTTCGGTTTGCCGAATGAAAAAAGAAGGATCCAAAAGTAGGTTCAATGTAGTTATTTTGATCATTTCACCTGGAGATAACCTTTCTATCATCACAGGTGAAGCTGCTGCAAACTCAGGCTCAAAAATCAAAGATACCTTTAAATCCGCAAGTGGATGTTCCGTATTATTTTTGATAGAAAACAACCGTACAACAGGTATCCGGTTTTGCTGCATGGAATAATTGACGACAGGCAAATAAATAAACTCCACATCCAATTTGGAAGAAGGATTCTCTTGACTCATGACAAACAAGATTAATTAGTTCACATTCAAACAATAACATGCAGCATGATTACATAATAATTTATAAACGAAGCCTACTTATTTCAAAGAATTTACAAAACAAGCAGAAAAACTGTTCTTATTTTCCTTTCTTACCCCAAAAACGTTCCACCAACAGAACAAATACATATCCACCGGCATAACTGACTATATCTTTCAAATCGAAAGTAGACCCAAGTATAATACGGGTCACAGAGTTCGTTATTCCCAACACATCGACTAACTGGAAGTACTGAAGAACCTCAATAAAACAGGCAAAAGCAAATACATAGAAAGGTAATTGAGATAAACCTTTCGGAATAAAAATCCGTATAAAGCAATAAATCAACACAACAACCAATGCATCACCCATATAAGGACGTACAAAACGATCGTGAACATACATACCGATTATGATTTCAACTGCCAATATTATAGCAAAGCCAATCAAATAAAAAAGTCTTTTATTCATTGTGTGTTTTAAGTTTTATGCAGTACTGAATATATAGTCTTTCCGAAAGAAATAATCTTTTAGCTGCGAATATACGTTATTTCTAAAAACAATCGTATCTTTAGGTTACGAATAAATTATTGGAATAAAGACAGAAAGGAGATTTTCGTATAATGTTGAACTTCGATTTTGTATTAAGATTATTGGTTGCCGGCATCTTGGGTGCCGTCATCGGTCTGGATAGAGAATACCGTGCCAAGGAAGCCGGCTATCGCACACACTTCCTGGTTTCACTGGGAAGTGCACTGATAATGATCGTTTCCCAATATGGCTTTCAGGAGATAATAAAAGAGGATAGTGTTACGCTCGACCCAAGTCGTGTAGCGGCGCAGGTAGTAAGTGGCATTGGCTTCATCGGTGCCGGAACAATTATCTTCCAAAAGCAGATAGTGCGGGGACTGACTACAGCGGCCGGTATCTGGGCGACAGCGGGAATCGGTCTGGCAGTAGGTGCGGGCATGTACGTTATAGGCATTGCCGCCATGGTACTGACTCTCGTGGGTCTTGAAGTATTAAGCTACTTGTTCAAAAGTATAGGGATGAAAAGTTCAATGATTACATTCTCCACCGACAATAAACAAGTATTGAAAGGAATAGCGGACCGTTTTAACTCCAAGGATTATCTGATAGTGTCGTATCAGATGGATAAGCAAGAACACGGAGGAATAGAAACTTATCAGGTGACTATGGTCATTAAGTCCAAACGGAACAATGACGAAGGGCATTTATTATCATTGATACAGGAGTTTCCCGAGGTGACAGTAGAACGGATTGAATAAGGTCATTTCTGTTTCTCAGTGATATACTTCCAATAACGTACCGGCATATCTTGCTTGTGTTTCCGGGGATTCAGCCTCTCTCTGATCGTGATAGATTTAAAATAAGTCTTCCAAAGCTGCTGAAACAGTTTTTCGTCTTTATCCATCAGGCTTTCGTCGAGCATACCGGTAACCAGGTGGGCGGCTGGGGTATCCTGATCAAACGTCACCTCTTCCACTGTATGCAGGTCATAATAAAACCCATAACGCCGTTTCATATCATAAATCAGCCACCGCTGATCGGCAAACCGGTCTTTAAAGTGAGCAACCGTCAATGGTAATGCGTTGTGCTGAGGTTCAAAAGCAGCAAAGAAAGTGCCATCCGCTGCTTTCTGAAAGCGTACGAACTGCAACATACGCAGCCGCTCCCAATCCACTCGTTTCCATATCCTGGAAAGGGCAAGTACATCCGGATCACCAAAATTCGTTTCAATGGATACAGGGGAATCAATGGCTTTACGGATGTACCGGAACAGGAGTAAACCCACCTCGGGCAATTCCGACAGCCAACACCAGGTAATGGCCGAAAGTGCAGACGCCGATACTTTTTTTTGCAATCCCCGCCAGACACGTCCTGCCTTTTCGTCATCGGTAATAACCGTAAAAACTTCATCATAAAAAAGTGGCAACGCCTCCCCATCCGTAAGTAAAACATCGGGGAAAGTCTTGCGGTAATAAGCATCAAATACTGCTGTCAACAAGCCATCAAGCGTTTTATCGTAAATAAAAAGAGTCATAACAATCTCAATCGGAAAAAACAAACGACAACTGATTTTCATCCGTCTTTTTCCTAACAGGCTTAGGCAGCAACAGGCTGCGTACGGTCTGTGGCGTCATCTCATTCACTGTCCGTACAGGCAATTCACTGCAAGTAATAAAGTATTGTGCTTTTTTCATGACCACACCTATCTTTTTAAGTTGATAATATCCCAACTTTGAGTAGCGGCGAGAAGCAACAATCAATTTAGCTGATTTCACTCCTATTCCCGGAACACGGAGTATCATTTCATAATCCGCTCTATTGATATCGACAGGAAACTGTTCCGGATGACGCAACGCCCAAGACAACTTGGGATCTATCTCCAAATCAAGATCGGGATAAGCGTCATCCACAATTTCATCAACCTTAAACTGATAAAAACGCATCAGCCAATCCGCCTGATAAAGGCGGTTTTCGCGTACCAGAGGAGGTTGCTTAAGTGCCGGCAAACGGGTATCGTATGTATTCACTGATACATAACCGGAGTAATAAACCCGTTTCATCGTAGGGCGTTGGTAAAGAGCCGAAGAGAGAAAAAGGATATCCTTATCAGTTTCGGCTGTGGCACCGACAATCATTTGTGTACTCTGCCCTGCCGGAGCAAAACGAGGAGCATAGCGAAACTTTTTCCGTTCTTCACTACTCTCCAGTACCCCTTGCTGGATATAAAGCATCGGTGCAAACACGCTCTTATGATCTTTTTCCGGAGCCAGCAGTTTCAGATTCTCTTCTTTAGGTATCTCCACATTCACACTCAGGCGGTCGGCATAACGCCCGGCTTCATTCACCAGTTCACGGCTGGCTCCGGGAATGCTTTTCAAGTGGATATATCCATTAAAACGGTGCACTTCACGCAAATCTTTTGCCACACGTACCAGACGCTCCATGGTATAGTCAGGGTTACGCACCACACCAGAGCTTAAAAACAGTCCTTCAATATAATTCCGGCGATAAAACTCAATCGTCAGATCTACCAGTTCGGATACGGAAAGCGTAGCTCTGGGCAAGTCGTTACTTCTCCGATTGATGCAATAAGCACAATCATATATACAATAGTTGGTGAGCATCACCTTTAATAGCGAAATGCAGCGACCGTCTTCCGCAAAACTATGACAGATGCCCCAGCCTCCCACAGTATTGCCCAACATGCCGGGTTTGTTGGAGCGCACCGTACCACTGGAAGCACAAGAAACATCATACTTGGCCGACTCTGCCAGTATCTTCAGTTTTTCAAGTACATTCGCATTCATAAGTGATAAAGGGTTTGCATATTTCTTATCTCATCTTTTATCGTATCCCTTAATGACCGGGGCTCCAACACCTCCAATGCCGCTCCCTTAGACAACAACTCCTGTACAAAATCATACGTATGTGATATATACAACTCAAAATCAACGTAATTCCCGGTAACAGCAATTTCCTTCTGACTGGAGTGTAAAGGAAGGTTTCTCAGATATGGTGCCTGCGAAATTGTGGCCCTAAGTACTGTGCGCTGAGGAAGCAGACTCTCATCTCGAATAATACCAAAACTATTGCGGAAATGATCTTGGGGAGTGAATTTACGCGGAAAACTGAAAGTATCTTCTGAAAGGCTGATCTCCCTGACCCGGTCGAGAGAATAAGAACGGAAAGCCTTATATTCCCGATTCACTCCTATCAGGTACCAACGGTGCCGAAAAAGTTTCAGGAAATAAGGTTCAAGCAATACACTCTTGGATTGCTCCCAATTATATGCCTGATATTCCATAACAAGCACATTCCCGCTACGCATAGCATTGATAATGGTATCCATAAATTGTATTCCTGAAGGAACTTCTTCAAACACAATCCGGTTCTTCATATCTACATTTTCTTGCAGTACATTGTTTAATGAAAAACTATTCAGTAACCACATCTTCAACTTATCGCCCAACATACCCTCGGCATCTGCTATATAATAGGTATTATCCCGCTTATCGCATTCAATGTTGATGTCGAACATCTCCTCGATAGCTTGTCGATGGTTGTGGAAAGTCCGCAAAGGAATATCCACACGGCTACCGTCTCCCGCCCGCCAGCGACGGTTGATTTCGGCGAATGTCACAGGTCCGTTCCGAAAGATCGTATCCACCAGCCAAATTAGTTTATTGAATTGTTGTTTTGCCATACTGAACTCTTTTTCTGCTGCAAAGCAATAGAATGTTTATGCCAAAAGTAAGCACAATCCCTTGAAAGAACAAAAGATAATCTCTTTTTAACCACTTTATGGAAGGATACAACAGTTCTTAATAATCAGAAATTGATGTTCATTTGTTATTTATAAAAGAGACCAAGGATTATGAAAAAGAAGTTCACTATATTTGTCGTGCTGTTGGCAGGTATCATTTATACCGGCTATGCACAAGGCGTACAATGGATTTATCAACAAAAACAGGAGAAAAAAAGTATGAAAAATCAGAGTGAGATATATTTTGCGGGCGGCTGCTTTTGGGGAACTGAACATTTCCTGAAACAAATCAGAGGAGTAAAGTCAACCCAGACCGGATATGCCAATGGAAACATTGCCAACCCAACCTATCAACAGGTATGTACAGGGAAAACCAATTTTGCGGAAACTGTTAAAGTGGACTATAACCCACAAGAAGTGTCACTGAAACTTTTGATTGACCTGTTTTTTAAAACGATTGATCCCACAAGCCTGAACCGGCAGGGAAATGACCGTGGAACACAATACCGCACCGGTATCTATTATACGGACGAAGCAGATCTGCCTGCAATCCGGAGCGCCATCGGTGAATTGGCCAAAGAATACTCTAAACCTATTATAGTGGAAGTGAAGCCTTTGTCCAATTTCTATAAAGCAGAGGAATACCATCAGGATTATCTGGATAAGAATCCCGGAGGATACTGCCACATAAATCCGGCACTCTTTGAATTGGCAAAGAAGGCCAATGCACAGGGTGCCGAAACACCACAGGCAAGTTATAAAAAGCCGGATGATGCCACACTTCGCAACAAGCTGACAGCCGAACAATATGCCGTCACACAAAAGAATGCAACCGAACCAGCCTTCCATAACGAATACTGGAATGAAAAACGAGATGGCATCTACGTAGATATCACCACCGGAGAGCCCCTTTTTATTTCAACAGATAAGTTCGATTCCGGATGTGGTTGGCCCAGCTTCACCAAACCGATCGAAAAAGAGTCAGTGAAAGAAAAGACGGATACCTCACACGGAATGGTGCGGACGGAGGTACGGAGTAAAACGGGAGACGCACATCTGGGACATGTTTTCACCGATGGTCCCAAAGACAAAGGAGGATTGCGCTATTGTATCAACAGTGCATCCTTACGCTTCATCCCCAAAGAGAAAATGCAGGAAGAAGGATATGGAGAATACTTGAAACTTTTACCTCAGAAATAAAAGAGGAAACAGTATCTGCAAAAAAAGAGGATACCTGCTAATTTACTATTTCTGCCAATAGATACAAGTTTAGTTTCTGTAAAATAAAAAAGCCGGTCACAAAACTGAGACCGGCTTTTCATTTTCTTCTATTCGTAAGATTACTTCTTTGATTCTTCTAAAGATACTTTACGGAATTCTTTCATTGCTTTTTCGATTTCCAATGAAGCTTTACGGGCACGAGTTCCTGCAGCTTTGTTACCATTTTCGATCTGAGCATTTGCATCTTTGTTGAACTCAGCTACCAAAGTAGCAATCTTTTCTACTAATTCTTTCATAATCCTTATTTATTTCTTCGTTAATAATGATGGGCAAAAATACATCCTTTCCCGAAATAAACGCATAAAAACGATATTTTTTTTGAAATTATCGGCTAAAAATCGGCAAAAAAATAAGGTTTAGTCTTTTTTATCTACTTTTGCAAGCATGAAACCGCTTACAGATACTGATTACATACACGCATTGATAGCCGAAGGGGAGCATCAGCAACAAGACTTTAAATTTGAAATATCCGATGCCCGCAAGATTGCCAAAACGCTGTCGGCCTTTGCCAACACCGATGGAGGACGGTTGTTGATCGGAGTAAAAGACAATGGGAAAATTGCCGGTGTACGTTCGGACGAAGAAAAATACATGATAGAAGCAGCTGCCCAACTTTACTGTCAGCCGAAAGTGCATTATTCCATGCAAACATTTCACGTCGAGGGACGTTCTGTATTAGTCGTACAAATAGAGGAAAGTGAGAACAAGCCTGTTTATGCCAAGGATGAAACCGGTAAACCACTGGCATATATCCGCATTAAAGACGAGAATATCCTGGCTACTCCGGTACATCTGCGCATTTGGCAGCAAAGTGGAAATCCGGCAGGTGAACTGATCCAATATACCGAGCGAGAACAGTTATTACTCGACTTACTGGAAAAAAACACCTCACTCTCACTGAATCGCTATTGCCGGCAAGCAGGTATTTCCCGACGAGCCGCAGAGCATTTATTGGCTAAGTTGATCCGGTTCGACATTGTGGAACCAATATTCGAAAACCACAAATTCTACTTCCGACTGAAATAGAAGGGGGGGCCGGAGAATACGGTGTTTTGACGCGCACCCTAAGGGAGAGCATCTGCTGCCTTGAATGCCAGTTCCATTTACATGCCGAGGTAAATGCTTTTACATACCGAGGTAAATGGGTTTACATGCCCAGGTAAAAGCATTTACATGCCTGGGTAAATGGATTTACGTCGATAGTAAAATTTAGGTAAATATAATCTTCTGATTATCAATTCAATTTAAACGCTGATTCAACTGCGCATGTATCGGGTGAACCATAAAAAAGAAGGATATGGGAATGAAATATGATATAATCATTCTTTTGAGTTACTTTGATGGAGAGTATACCAGGGGAAGAAATAAAATCGATAACTAAACAATCAAATCATGGAAATAATTAAGAATAAGGACTATGAAGGCGAACGTCCTTTGTTTGCCACACACGACTTGCAATTGGAAAACGTAACGATTCATGCCGGTGAATCCGCATTAAAAGAGTGCAGTAATATCATAGCAGTGAACTGCCGTTTTGAAGGTAAATATCCTTTCTGGCACACGAATGGTTTCATTGTGAGAAGCAGTTTCTTTACAGAAGGAGCACGTGCCGCACTTTGGTATTCACAAAATCTCCAGATGATGGATACCGTGGTAGAAGCTCCGAAAATGTTTCGTGAAATGGATGGTATCAAATTGGAAAACGTACAACTTCCCAATGCGTTGGAAACGTTCTGGCATTGTCGTAATGTAGAATTAAAAAAGGTACAGATAGATAAGGCCGATTACCTGTTCATGCATAGTGAAAATATCCGTATTGATAATTATAGCCAGAACGGGAATTATTCTTTTCAGTATTGCAAGAACGTAGAAATTCATAATGCTGTCATTAATTCGAAAGATGCCTTTTGGAATACGGAGAATGTAACCGTGTATGACTCTGAATTGAACGGAGAGTATTTGGGGTGGCACTCTCACAATCTACGTCTGGTAAATTGCAGAATCTCGGGAACGCAGCCGCTTTGTTATGCTCACGACCTTGTTATGGAGAATTGTATGATGGCTGATGATGCTGACCTTTGTTTTGAATACAGCAGTTTGCAGGCAACTATTAACACTCCGGTACATAGTGTGAAGAATCCGCGTACCGGCAGTATAACGGCAGAAAGCTATGGGGAAATCATTATGGATGGAAGTATTAAAGCTCCTGCTGACTGCGCACTGCAACTATGGGACAACTTAACTTGCTTTAGCGCATGAAGTACGATTTTGATGAAATAATTTCCCGTCGTAATAGCAATTCCTATAAATGGGATGCGGTGATGGAAGAGGGTGTTCTGCCTATGTGGGTAGCCGATATGGATTTCCGTACGGCTCCTGCTGTGGTTGAAGTGTTACGTAAGCGGATGGATCATGGCATTTTTGGCTATACCAAAGTCCCTCCGGTTTATTATGATGCCATTATAAACTGGTTCACGCGCCGGCATGGTTGGCAGATAGATAGAGATTGGATTATATACACTTCGGGAGTCGTTCCGGCTTTATCTGCCATAATCAAAGCCCTGACAGTTCCGGGTGACCGTGTGCTGGTACAAACCCCGGTTTACAATTGTTTCTTTTCTTCTATTCGTAATAATGGTTGCGAAATAGTAGCTAATCCCCTTGTATACACGAATGGAACATACCGGATTGATTTTGACGATTTGGCAAGGAAGGCTACCGATCCGAAAGTAAGACTATTGTTACTTTGCAATCCACACAATCCTGTAGGAAGGGTTTGGACCCGGGCAGAACTGATGTGTATCGGTGAAATTTGCCTTCGTAATGATGTACTGGTTGTAGCGGACGAGATACATTGTGAGTTGGTTTACTCGGGGCATACTTATATACCTTTTGCTTCTATTTCGGATGATTTCCGAACTCGTTCGGTTACCTGTACTTCGCCAAGCAAAGCATTCAACCTTGCCGGATTGCAGATTGCCAATATCTTTGCGGCTGATGAATCTGTACGTGTGAAAATAGATAAAGCAATCAATTTGAATGAGGTTTGTGACGTGAATCCGTTTGGTGTGGAAGCCTTAGTGGCCGCCTACAATGACGGGGAAGAGTGGCTGGAGGAACTGAAATGTTATCTGTCGGATAATTACCTGTACATGAGGACTTTTTTCAATAAGTATCTTCCACAATTTCCTGTTGTGAAATTGGAAGGTACATATCTGGTATGGGTAGATTGTTCGGTGCTGAATCGTAGTTCAAAGGAAATTGCAGAGTTATTATTGAAGGCAGAAAAACTTTGTATAAACGAAGGAAGTATGTATGGAGAAGCCGGTGAAGGCTTTATCCGTATCAATATAGCCTGTCCCCGACAGATATTGATTGACGGCCTAAATCGATTGAAGAGAGGTCTTAAAGAAATAAGTCTTTGCTATTGTCGGGATAGGTAGATGCTGCTCCATTATACAATTGAGTAAATATAAGAATAGTATTCCCGATAACAGTAGATAACCCGAATGAGTACTAGAAAGTGTCTCTAATGTTTTGATAGAATGATATTTATGAAACTCGAACAAAAAATAGGTAACGAGTAAGTAACGATTTTATTTTTAGGAATCATTTCATGGTCTTGCTTTGTTTTTCAAAGAGCTCTCTATTTGCAAAGATATAACTTTTTTGTGTAATTAGAGTGTTATCAGTTTAAAAAATGATACATAAGGATATTTGTCTATAAACTAGAATATTACATAATACGTATTTTCATTAGTGTTCACTAAAAAATCGCAATAGCTCTTTGAAATATAGTTAGTTACAAAAGTTTTCAGAGAGAACAGATTTGAAATTGTAGATTTGCATCATATTAAATATGATAGCAGATGCATCAAGATAAATACGTTTTCTCACAGTTGGTATCATTCCTTGACCGAAGTAAATTTAATCGCATCGTTGCTAAGTATGATGGAGACAAATATGTGAAGTACTTCACATGCTGAAATCAACTACTAGCTTTGATGTTCGGGCAACTCTCAAACAGAGAAAGTCTACGCGACCTTATTATCGCTTTGGAAGCCCATCAAGGGAAAACATACCATTTAGGTCTTGGAAAAAATGTAACCAGAAACAATTTATCCAAAGCCAATCAAAATAGAGACTACCGTATCTTTGAATCCTTTGCTTATTACATGGTTGAACAGGCACAAAAGAAACTCAAAACTAGTATTTTTAATCTCGGTGGTAATGTTTATGCTTTCGATTCTACAACCATTGACTTATGTTTGGTTGTATTTTGGTGGGCAAAGTTCCGTAAGAAAAAAGGAGGTATTAAAATACATACACTATATGATGTAGAAACTCGAATACCTGCATTTTTCCATATGACTTGGTAACTAAAAATAATCATTTTCGAGGAAAGAGAAAACACTGTTTTTATTTCAAACTAGAAAATTTAAACAGACTCTTATTTTCAACTACACTCTCATTGGGTTGGGCATACTCATCATTAGGTATCTGTTCTTTATTATTAGCGGCGTTGCCATTCCCGTCATCCAGTTGGGTGGGGATTGCTCATCTGTAAAACCGCCATCGAACTACTTGCCAACTCGGGCACTTCCTCCGCACGTGCCCCCCGATCGCAACATCTCTGCCTCTAAATGGAAGGATCTCAAACGGAAGATTTTTTACCCCATCACCTTTCCCATGAGCATCGGACTGGGAATATGTCGGTCATCTTCAGGCTGATGGCTTCGGAAAGTGAGAAAGGAAAGTTGTCGCAGACGGTAGCGAATTATGCGGTTATTGGTCTTGTCATCGTCTGTATGACAGGTATTCTATATGTGTTTCTGTCGCAGGGACAGCGAATCATTGAGAAGATAGGACCGGTAGGAAATTTGATTATTAAAAACTGGTAGAATTTTTCACCTTCTGCATCGGTTTACAAATAGGGTTGACAGGGATTTCGCAAATATTTCATCAGAATCTGGTATTTTAGGATAAACAATTAATATGAATGCAGATAAAGCGGCTTTGTACGATATTGATGGAAACAAATACGTCTTGACAAGGAATGATTAAATTTGTGCAATCAATCTATTGAATTGTGCCAAATGTGAACTTGTAAGTGTGGTTCTACAAGCATTGATTTTAAATTGCATTTCTGGAGATACTAAGATGAAGTTTCTATCATCTTGATCAAGCCAAGTAATTGCATTTAGAAGTCTATGGTAACTTCCTATGTTAATGTTTTGATCGCTTTGTATTATGTTAATAATTTTATACAAATTTTCAAGCCTAACAGAATTCAATGGATTAAAGCCTGAAGCATATAAATTACCAGCTATTGATGGTACTGGAAACATGATAAGATTGTTTATATAATTATTTACATATCCTTTGAAATCCGAATTGTTAGAATCGCTATAAAAATCTTCCAATTTTATTTCCATCCCTTGAGTATTTTTAAATGAATACTCACGAAGGACATGAGTTGAAATGGTTAAATTCCTATTAACTTGAGCGACATCTGCAAAATGATTTGAATACAGAAATGCATTAAATTCTGTTTTGAAAACTCGAAAAGCTTCAATTGCGTCTGGATTATTCAGCCTATTTTGAGACACAAGCAACCCACTATCCTGATTTTGGTCAAGTTGGTGCTGTATTTCATGCACTAATTTCTTTTTAATATCTGCTATAGTATAATGAGGACTTGATATTATATGTATTTCTCCATTGCTCTGCCATCCTTCATAACCATAACAATTTCTGATAATGTCATTCCGGTTACAACTGTTTGCTGAACTGTTTCTTGCGTCTAAGTATGAATAAGTTGGAAAGAAATCAATTATATCATTTTTGTTATGCTCAACTCCTGATGCAGAGCATGCAGGGGTATGAAGAAATAGCTTGTCACCATTGTTTTTTATCCATTCAGCTGTATTTCTACTTGTTATCTTTGCGCTATTGGCAGGGTCAGACATTAATATTATAGCGTTTAATAAGGCAAACCAGTAGCTACTATGTTGCCTTGTTTCTTCGTCATGATTAGCGGGAATACTTGTCACCTTTTGAATAACCTTTTTCAATTGTATTTGTTGCAATTGTCTTGGACGATTATCTATAAATTTGCCGCTTGTTGGATGGGTTATATCACCACCGAGTTTCTGAAAACTACGATGTATATTTTGATTTTGTTTATTAGCTTCAAATTGATGCATAAATATAGATTTATTAGA
>OGMJ01000252.1_pt1 | contig 36514 bp, 23 predicted proteins | sample 1573181 | NCBI WGS metagenome assembly OGMJ01 (sample SAMEA2582004, study PRJEB24529) | metagenome | biome: Human gut stool | place: China | collected 2011
AAACTTATACTCTGATTTAATGTGCCATTTGACACTACCATTGATATAAAGATTATAACATATATTAATTGTGTATACAGATATAATTATATATAATAAATGATAACACATTGGCAGAACATATTGAAAGGTAAAAGAATGAGTAAAAGAAATATAACATTTATAATTATGATAATTACACTTTTGACATTGCCGTTATCAGCATGTGGAAAGAATAAGAATAACATTTCAACTGATAACAGCCAGAAGCTGCAAAGTGAAAGCGGTCAGGAATATGATGATGGCAGAGATGTACATATGATTCCGGCTGGTGAATCACAGACAAATGGTGAATCACAGAAGACCGGCGAAAAAAAGAATGTACAGGAAAATGCTTCTGATGCGCAGGATAATAACATTAATTCTGAGCTGCCGCCAGTAAGTATCGTACCCGAAAGTACTACTGCCGCCAGTAGCGATGCGGCTGATAAGGATACTTCAGGAACTGACAATACTTCAGGAACTGACAATACTTCAGGAACAGACGGTACCAGTTCAGAAAACGATAAAACGGAAAACACAAAGACAGATCCGATAGAGCTGCCATTTGTTCCAGCTTACTAAAATATTATATTAAGAGGCAGAAAATATGAGATATAAAATTAGTGATTTGGCAAAACTATTAGATGTGTCTACTAATACTGTCAGACGATATGAGGATATGGGGTATATATCGGCTGTGCGCGATGAAAACAGTGGATACAGGTATTATGATGATGATGGGATATTCGGCGTACTTAATGCTAAAATGCATGTGAAGTATGGATTTTCACATGAACAGATAGCAAAGATGCAGCATTTTTCATTAGAACAGTCTATTGAGGCATACAAAGAACGCATGGATGAGATGGACAGGCAGATTGCGTATATGACATATTTAAGGCACCGGCTCAAAGATGATTATGTGCTGATGAATAAGGCTGCAGTCAATTCGGACATATATGAGAAGAACAGCCTTGACCTTAGATATGTTTTGTACAAATATGGTGAAAAACTGCTTCAGGAGCCGGAACGGTTATTGCAGGTGAAAGAATTTTTGTATAATTCTCCTGAATTACAACACATATATATGATTCCAAAGGAAGAGATTGAAAAGGGCAGATTTACTATATGCTGTGGAATTGCTGTAAAAGAGGAGCATGTTGAGAAGTACAGTCTTAAGACTAATGACTATGCAAGGCATTATACAGCCAAGCCATCTGTTATGGGAATCTCAAGAATTCCGGCAAAATTAAGCTTGATGAGTGAAAAGTCTGATGATGAGGTTCGTCAGATTATGATTGGAAAGCATATTACATATATGAAAGAACATAATCTTAAAGTGGCAGGAGACGTGACAGGAATTGTTATAAGCAAGGCGTATGAAGATGAAGAAGAGGTGTTATATGTGCTGATGTGTGTACCTGTAACTGGAAAGTAATATTATTTTAAAATGTATTTCGTACATAAGGGTATTGTTTTTGTACAGAAGTCTGTTGTATAATATCAAAAGCCTGCGATGTCAACGCAGGCACACTATATTAATTATGAGGTGTATTAAAGATGAGCATGTTCTACAGAAGTACCAGAGATGACAGTGTTAAGGTTACTGCATCACAGGCTATATTAAAGGGTCTTGCAGCGGACGGAGGACTTTTTGTACCAGAGAGTATTCCATCATTAGATAAAAGCTTAGAAGAGTTGTCTAAGATGAATTATAAGGAAGTTGCTTATGAAGTTATGAAGCTTATGCTTGATGATTTTACAGAGGAAGAACTTAAGAGCTGTATAGACAGAGCTTATGATTCTAAGTTTGATACAGAGGAGATGACTCCACTTGTTAAAGTTGAGAACGAATATTTCCTTGAACTTTTCCATGGAGCTACAATAGCTTTCAAGGATATGGCACTTTCTATACTTCCACATCTTCTTACAACTTCTGCAAAGAAGAACAATGTTAAGAATGAAATTGTCATTCTTACAGCTACATCAGGAGATACAGGAAAGGCTGCTTTAGCTGGATTTGCTAATGTTCCTGGGACTAAGATTATCGTTTTCTATCCTAAGAATGGTGTAAGCCCAATTCAGGAGAAGCAGATGGTTACCCAGAAGGGTGATAATACATATGTAATCGGAATCAAGGGTAACTTTGATGATGCACAGACAGGTGTTAAGAACATTTTCTCTGATAAGGAATTAGAGAAGGTTATGAATAATGCCGGATTCCAGTTCTCATCAGCTAATTCAATCAATATCGGAAGACTTGTTCCACAGATTGTTTATTATGTATATGCGTATGCCAAGTTATTAGCTAATGGAGAGATTAAGGATGGCGAGAAGATAAATGTAGTTGTTCCTACAGGTAACTTTGGTAATATCTTAGCTGCATTCTATGCTAAGAATATGGGACTTCCTATTAATAAGTTTATCTGTGCATCTAATGAGAATAAGGTATTATATGATTTCTTCGCAACAGGTGAGTATGACAGAAACAGAGAATTCGTTCTTACAACTTCACCATCTATGGATATCCTTATCTCTAGTAATCTTGAGAGACTTATATACAGAATTGCCGGTAATAATGCAGCTAAGAATGCAGAACTTATGGCATCATTAAAGTCAGAAGGAAAGTACAAGATTACAGATGATATGAAAGCACAGTTAGCTGACTTCTATGGCAATTATGCTACAGAGGCAGAGGACGCAGCTACAATCAAGAAGATATATGAAGATTGCGGATATGTAATTGATACACATACATCAGTTGCTGCAACTGTATATGATAAGTACAGAAAAGAAACAGGCGATACAACTAAGACAGTTATTGCTTCAACAGCAAGCCCATATAAGTTTACAAGAAGCGTTATGAATGCTATTGATTCCAAATATGATTCAATGGGAGACTTCGAACTTGTAGATGAGCTTAGCAAGATAAGCAATGTCAAAGTTCCTAACGCAATTGAAGAAATCAGAACAGCACCAGTTCTTCATGATACTGTATGCGATTCTGATAAGATGTGTGATGAAGTTAAGAAGATTCTTGGAATCTAATGAAAATATAAAAATCTCCGGACTGTGTAATAATGGTCCGGAGATTTTTTGTTTATCTGTCAACAATTACTCCCTGACAGCCAAGTTCAAGCCATCTTTGATAAAATACAGAAAAATTATAGGTTGTTATATTTTCGTTAAGAGGATCCGCCATATATACTTCATTTTTGGCAGAATCAAATCCAATCATAACAAGGCAGTGTTCCATACCGGGCCAGATAACAAGCTGACCATCCTTAGCAATCCATACAGAAGAACCATAATCAGTGGACTCCATATTCATAGTTGCCCAGACAATAACAGGCTGCCCGTTCTCAACATACTGGCAGAACTGATCAATTGAGGCACCTGATATATTAACGGCATGGGCGCCATACAGATTGGCACAATCAGTGATTACAGGAGCAAAACATCCATAAGAAGCTTTATCAAAAGGTGTTCCTACAAATGTGGTGTTGGGATTAGCATCAGGATAGTCTCCTTTTTCTAGATAATTAGCTGCAATATCAGTTTTATCAGCATCATATCCAAGATAGTTAAGAACCATAGTGAGTGAAGTGACTTCACAGCCGGTAGGTAGCTCCGGTAACTGATTCAGACACGGAAAATTATCTATATATGCTTTTCTTCCGGATGCCAGTAGTTCTTTTAGTTCATTTTCAGAGTGAATTGTATTGTGAAAATCTTTATAAGAATCCTCTGAATTATTATTTTTATTATCTTCCTGTGAATTGTCAGAATTATTAACTTCCCCACGCGATAAATCATCCGATGAAATAGTCCCAACTTGTGTTATGTTAATACTTACATTATCAGGAGAAGAATTTTTCATATCAATAAGGAATGATAATATTGTAACAGATGCAGCGATAAGAGAAAGTATAAGCAGAATCTTTAAAAAAGTTTTTTTTGAACTGTGCTTTTTCATTGTAACTCCTTGGTAAATATCTCTATATATAATAATGATATTTATAGCTGAATTATATAGTATGTTAAGATTCTGTTCAATAAATTTATAAATTATTTATAGAAAAAAGAAATATTGTTGTTGACATCATGTTAGGGTAGTGATATCTTAAATGTATCGATATTAGCACTCCAACTTAATGAGTGCTAACAAGATGAAAGGAGAGGATGCCATGGAGACGGATGGACGACTGGATGACCGTAAGGTTAAGATACTTAAAGCTGTTATTCAGAATTATCTTGATACCGGAGAACCGGTTGGCTCAAGAACGATTTCCAAGCTGACTGACTTACAGCTAAGTTCAGCAACTATAAGGAATGAGATGGCAGACTTAGAAGAGCTTGGCTACATTGTACAGCCACATACCTCTGCTGGAAGAATTCCAACTGATAAGGGTTACAGATTATATGTTGACGATTTAATGGCCCAGAAAGAGGAAGAGATATCCTTAAGAGAACAGCAGGTTGGTGATAAAGAGAAAGAACTTGATTCTATGAAGGATGCCTTGTCAGAGAAGGTTGACAGAGTGGAAGAGCTTCTTCAGAATGTAGCAAAGGTTCTGGCGAATAATACTAACTATGCCACGATGATAACAACTCCTAAGGTAACTGGTAATAAGTTAAGATTTGTTCAGCTGTCACAGCTTGAACCGAATAAGCTTCTTGCAGTTATTGTTATGGAAGGTAATCTTATAAGGAACAAGGTTATAACTATCAGCGAGGATATTTCACCAGAGAATCTTCTGAAGCTTAATCTTCTTCTTAATACAACACTCACAGGTCTTACATTGCAGGAGATGCATCTGGGACTTATATCCAAGATGGAGAGCCAGGCAGGTGAGCATATGGGTATTGTTAAAGAAGTGTTAGACGCGATTGTTGAGACTATAAGTAAGGCTGACGACCTGAAGATATACACAAGCGGCGCAACTAACATATTCAAGTATCCGGAGCTTAGTGATTCCGGAAAAGCAAGTGAGCTTATATATGCCTTGGAGGAAAAACAGGGCTTGTCTGGACTTGTTAATGACAAGGATGATTCAGATAAGACTGAAGATGATAACCACGGCATTCAGGTATATATAGGAAATGAAACACCGGTTGAGTCCATGAAGGACTGTAGTGTGGTAACAGCCACATATGAATTGCAGGATGGAATGAAGGGAACAATTGGTATTATTGGACCGAAGCGTATGGATTATGAAAAGGTTGTTGATACCTTAAAAGAGATGCAGACGCATTTGGATGATGTATTTAAGAAAACTTAGGAAAGGTTGGTATTGAAGTGTCAAAGGATGTAAAGAAAAAGAAATCAGAAGAGACAGTTCAGGATGAAGTAAAGAATCAGGAGACTGATGCTAAGAAAGAAGAAGCCTGCAACTGCGAATCAGAATGTAAGGCTGATGAAAGTCAGAATACATGTGAAGCTGATGAATCAGACAAGGCCGAGGCACAGGATGAGAGCACTGAGAGCTCTAAGAAGAAAGATCCTAAGGATGCAGTTATAGAAGAACTTCAGGATAGAGTAAAGAGGCAGATGGCTGAGTTTGATAATTTCAGAAAGAGAACAGAGAAAGAGAAATCTACTATGTTCGAGATGGGAGCCTCAGATATCATTAAGAAGCTTTTACCTATTGTTGATAACTTCGACAGAGGATTTAAGAGTGTGACAGATGAGGAACTTGAAACTCCATTCGCAAAGGGAATGGATATGGTTCACAAGCAGCTTTTAAAGATGCTTGAGGATGCAGATGTTAAGCCTATTGAAGCTTTAGGCGGTGAGTTCAATCCGGATTTTCACAATGCAGTAATGCATGTTGAGGATGATTCAGTTGGAGAGAACATCGTAGTTGAAGAGTTTGAGAAGGGCTACACATACAGAGACCAGGTTATAAGACACAGCATGGTCAAGGTTGCTAACTAGCGATAAGCCAGAAAGCATATGTAACACAAGGTATTAATCAATTTAATTATAGAAAGGACATTTTATTATGGGAAAGATTATTGGTATTGATTTAGGTACAACTAATTCTTGCGTAGCTGTAATGGAAGGTGGTAAGCCAGTTGTTATCGCTAACGCAGAAGGTTTAAGAACTACTCCTTCAGTAGTTGCATTTTCAAAGACAGGAGAGAGACTTGTAGGTGATCCTGCAAAGCGTCAGGCAGTTACTAATGCTGATAAGACAATCTCTTCTATCAAGAGACATATGGGTACAGATTACAAGGTTGAGATTGATGGAAAGAAATATACTCCACAGGAAATCTCAGCTATGATTTTACAGAAGTTAAAGTCAGATGCAGAGAATTATCTTGGTGAGAAGGTTACAGAGGCAGTTATAACAGTTCCTGCTTACTTCAACGATGCACAGCGTCAGGCTACTAAGGATGCTGGTAAGATTGCAGGTCTTGATGTAAAGCGTATTATCAACGAGCCTACAGCAGCAGCTTTAGCTTATGGTCTTGATAATGAGCATGAGCAGAAGATTATGGTTTACGATTTAGGTGGTGGTACATTCGATGTGTCTATTATCGAAATCGGTGATGGTGTAATTGAAGTTCTTGCTACAGCTGGTAATAACAAGCTTGGTGGTGATGATTTCGATAATGCTGTTACACAGTATATGTTAAATGATTTCAAGGCTAAGGAAGGCGTTGACCTTTCTAAGGATACAATGGCTCTTCAGAGACTTAAGGAAGCAGCTGAGAAGGCTAAGAAGGAACTTTCAAGCACAACTCAGACAGAAATCAATCTTCCTTACATCACAGCTACAGCTGAAGGACCAAAGCACTTTGAGATGACTCTTACAAGAGCTAAATTCGATGAATTAACACATGACCTTGTAGAAAAGACTGCAGAGCCAGTTAAGAATGCACTTTCAGATGCAGGTCTTACAGCTTCAGAGCTTTCAAAGGTATTATTAGTTGGTGGTTCTACAAGAATTCCAGCTGTACAGGATAAAGTAAAGCAGTTAACAGGTCACGAACCTAACAAGTCACTTAACCCAGATGAATGTGTTGCTATCGGTGCTTCTATTCAGGGTGGTAAGCTTGCTGGTGATGCCGGTGCTGGTGATATCCTTCTTCTTGATGTAACACCACTTTCACTTTCAATCGAGACAATGGGTGGTATTGCTACAAGACTTATTGAGAGAAATACAACTATTCCTACAAAGAAGAGCCAGATTTTCTCTACAGCTGCTGATAACCAGACAGCCGTTGATATCAACGTTGTACAGGGTGAAAGACAGTTTGCCAAGGATAACAAGTCACTTGGACAGTTCAGACTTGATGGTATCCCTCCAGCAAGAAGAGGTGTTCCACAGATTGAAGTTACATTTGATATCGATGCCAATGGTATTGTAAATGTATCTGCTAAGGACCTTGGAACAGGTAAGGAACAGCACATCACAATTACTGCTGGTTCTAACATGTCTGATGAAGATATCGATAAGGCAGTTAAGGAAGCTGCTGAGTTCGAGGCTCAGGATAAGAAGCGTAAGGATGCTATTGATGCACGTAACGAAGCTGATTCAATGGTATTCCAGACACAGAAGGCTATGGATGAGGCAGGCGACAAGCTTGATGCTTCTGACAAGGCTGCAGTTGAGACTGACCTTAACGCATTAAAGGCACTTGTTGATGGTTCTGACCCAGAAAACATGACAGATGCACAGGTTGATGAAATCAAGGCTGCCAAGGAAAAACTTATGGAAAGTGCTCAGAAGCTTTTCGCTAAGTTATATGAGTCACAGCAGGCTGCTGGTGGTGCAGGCCCAGACATGGGAGCAGGTGCAGGTCCTGATATGGGTGCTGGTGCTTCTAATGGTTCAGCTCCATACGGTGATGATGTAGTTGACGGAGATTACAAAGAGGTTTAATTGTCAGCAATAACTGACTGGAATAAGGACTGCATGGGGTGTAAACTCCGTGCAGTTTCTGTTGATTAAATAAGAAAGAGGAAGCAATCATGGCAGATAAGAGAGATTATTATGAAGTCCTTGGCGTGCCTAAGGATGCCGATGACGCTGCTATTAAGAAAGCATACAGACAACTTGCAAAGAAATATCATCCTGATATGAATCCAGGGGATAAAGAAGCTGAAATAAAATTCAAAGAGGCTTCTGAAGCTTATGCGGTGTTAAGCGATGCTGAAAAGAGAAGACAGTATGACCAGTTTGGCCATGCCGCATTTGAAGGCGGAGCAGGTGGAGCTGGAGCAGGTGGCTTCGATTTCGATTTTGGTGACATGGGAGATATTTTCGGAGATCTCTTTGGCGGTATGTTCGGAGGCGGCGGAAGCAGACGAAACAGCAATGGACCAAGAAGAGGTGCTGATGTAAGAGTTAATGTAAGAATTACATTTGACGAGTCAGTAAGGGGAACAACCAAGAAGATAGATGTTACATTAAAGGATGAGTGCTCAAGCTGTCACGGTACAGGAGCTAAGCCTGGTACATCACCAGAGACCTGTAGCAAATGTGGTGGCCGTGGACAGGTAACTTTCACACAGCAGTCATTCCTTGGAATGGTAAGAAGCCAGCAGCCATGTCCTGACTGTCATGGAACTGGTAAGATAATTAAGGAGAAGTGTCCGGATTGTTACGGAACAGGCTATATAAGCAGCAAGAAGACTATTGAAGTCAATATCCCAGCTGGTATCGATAATGGCCAGTGCGTACGTATACAGGGCAAAGGTGAGCCGGGAGTTAATGGCGGACCAAGAGGTGATCTCTTAGTTGCTGTTATTATCTCAGCAAGCACAGAATTTGAAAGAGACGGATACAATATATTCTCTAATGTTGTAATAAGCTATCCAACAGCGGTACTTGGCGGTGAAATCAAGGTTAAGACTGTTGATGGAGAAGTATTGTACGAAGTTAAGCCGGGAACAGCATCAGGTACAAGAGTAAGACTTAAAGGCAAAGGTATGCCAAGTGTAAGAAATGCAGCACAGAGAGGCGATCATTATATCACTTTAATAGTTGATATTCCTACAAAGCTTAATCAGGAGCAGAAGGACGCACTTATGGCATATGAAAAGGCGCTTACAGGCAATGAAAGACACGGTAAGAAGAAAGGTCTTTTCGGCAAATAAATACTATAGCTTACATATGTAATGTAAGTTTACACTCACCCCACAATGTGGTAAAATCCTACATTGTGGGGTATTATATTTATATGTATAATTCCTTATTGTAAAGATTGGAGATTAAAGCAGTAATATGAATTTAGAGACAAGATATAACGAACTTAATAAAGATTACGGTGCATATGAGCTTGTGAACATTGAAAAGCTTAATGACCTTAATTCCGTAGGACTTTTATTAAAGCATAAGAAATCAGGTGCGAGAGTTGCAATTATTTCTAATGATGATGATAACAAGGTATTTTCTATAGGTTTTAAGACACCACCGGATAATGACACGGGAATGCAGCATATAATTGAACATTCTACCTTGTGTGGTTCAAGAAAATATCCGGTTAAAGACCCATTTGTAGAATTATGCAAGGGTTCTCTTAACACATTTCTTAATGCAATGACTTATCCGGATAAGACAGTATATCCTGTTGCAAGCTGCAATATGGCAGATTTCAAGAATATTATGGATGTCTATATGGATGCGGTATTCTATCCTGCAATGTATGAGCATGAGGAGATATTCAAGCAGGAAGGCTGGCATTATGAGCTTGAAGATGTAGATGGAGAGCTTGCTTATAACGGAGTTGTATTTAATGAGATGAAGGGTGTGTATTCTTCAGCAGATGATGTGCTTTCAAGATATACATTTGTATCACTCTTCCCTGATTCTGAATACAAGAATGAATCCGGTGGTGACCCTGAGGCTATACCACAGCTTAAGTATGAAGATTTCATTAAGTATCACAAGGAATATTATCATCCTGTGAACAGTTATATCTATCTGTACGGAGATATTGATGTTGATGAGAGGCTTGAATATCTTAATAACGAATACCTCTCAGCTTTTGATAAGAATGATGTCAATATAGATGCCGAGGTAACTTTCCAGAAAGCATTTGACGCACCTAAGTATGAGACAAGAGAGTATGCAATTACTGATGATGAGCCAGAGGAGGATAACACTTATCTTTCTTACAATGTTGTTATCGGAACATCAACAGACCCAGTAAGCTATCTTGCATTACAGATTCTTGATTATGCACTTATCATGGCACCGGGTGCTCCGCTTAAGCAGGCACTTATTGATGCCGGAATTGGAACAGATGTGTATAGTGTGTTAGAGACTTCTGTGTATCAGCCGGTGTATTCAATTATTACTAAGAATGCGAATGAAAGTGACAGAGACAGATTTGTGAGTGTTGTTGAAGACACGCTTTCTGATATTGTTAAGAACGGTCTTAGCAAGAGAATGGTTAAGGCAGGAATCAACTATTACGAATTCAAATACAGAGAAGCTGATTTTGGACCATATCCAAAGGGACTTATGTATTATCTCACAATGATGGACAGCTGGCTTTATGATGAGAACAAGCCATTTGTTCATGTTGAGGCAGGTGAGACATTTGAAATAATCAAGAAGAATTCAGAGAATGGCTTCTTTGAGAAATTCATTGAAGACAATATTATTAATAATAATCATGAGGTAGTGTTAAGCCTTGTTCCAAAGCATGGACTTGCAGAGGAGAAGGAAGCAAAGGAAGCAGAGCAGCTTGCAAAGTATAAGGCAACACTTTCCAAGGAAGAGCTGGAAGAGCTTGTTAAGCAGACAAAGGCATTAAAGGAATATCAGGATACACCTTCAAGCCAGAAGGATCTTGAGAAGATTCCACAGCTTGAGTTAAAGGATATCACAAGAGAGCCGGCTAAGTTATATATTGACCCTAAGAAGATTGGTGGTGTTGATGTAATCCACCACAATATGTTCACTAATGGAATTGCATATATAATGATGTGCTACGACTGTAAGAATGTGCCTGATGAACTGCTTCCATATATCGGACTTTTAAGCTCGGTTCTTGGACTTATGGATACTGAAAAGTACACATATACAGAGCTGACTAATGAAATCAATATTAACTGTGGTGGAATCTCAACTGATGCTGCCATATACACAGATAATAAGGATTTTGACAAATGTACTATTATGTATGAGGTTAAGGGTAAGGTTCTCTATGACAATATCCAGTTCGTCCTTGATATGATGAATGAAATTATATATAAGACAAAGTTCTCAGATTATAAGAGACTTAAAGAGATAATTGCGAAGCTTAAGTCAAGAATGGAAAGCACAATGACAAGTGCAGGACATTCAACAGCAATGCTTGCAGGTATGGCACAGTTCTCAAGAAATGCATATTATTCTAACGAGATGAGAGGATATGGGTTCTATGAGCTTATACAGAAGCTTGACTCACAGTTTGATGAGCTTAAGGAAGATATCGCAGATAAGTTAAGCAAACTTGTCGATTATATATTCCACAAAGAGAATATTATTGTGAGCTTTACTGCTGATGATAAGGGATATGATGCATTTGTACCTGCTTTTGGAAAGTATGCGGAAGAATTGAAAAAATCGGACATGCCAGCATGCGAAAGAAAGTACACACCTGCAAATGTCAAGACAGGATATACTTCAGCTTCACAGGTTCAGTATGTTGCAAGATGTGGTAATTTCAGGGATGGAGGATATGAATACACAGGAGCATTAAGAGTGCTTAAGGTTATATTCTCGTATGATTATCTCTGGATTAATGTAAGAGTTAAAGGCGGCGCATACGGCTGCATGAGCGGTTCTTACAGAAACGGTGACATGTATATGGTTTCTTACAGAGACCCTAACTTAAGAAAGACTAACGATATATATGAAAATGCAGCAGACTATCTTGAACATTTTGATGTAAGCGACAGGGATATGGTCAAGTTCATAATAGGAACAATCGGTGATATAGATACACCTATGAATCCGGCAGCAAAGGGAACAAGATCATTTGGTGCATACATCTGTAACACAGATTATGAATCACTCAAGAAAGAAAGAGGTCAGGTTCTTGACTGTAATGTAGAAAGAATAAGAGAGCTTGCTCCACTTGTAAGATGTGCAATGGATGAGAATTATTTCTGCGTTGTGGGAAGCAGCAAGGAAATCAATAAAGAGAGTGAGCTTTTTGATAAGATACAGCCACTTATCAAGGTGCAGGGATAATAGAAAGGAAGAATGTATGAATTTAGATGAGATGCTTGCAGCCAGTGGAATTACCGGGGGTGCTAAGGCAGAGAACACAAGAACTAAGACAGGCTTTGTAACATTTATAGGAAGACCTAATGTTGGTAAGTCAACACTTATGAATCAGATAATCGGACAGAAGATTGCGATTACTTCTAACAAGCCTCAGACTACAAGAAACAGAATACAGACTGTATACACTGATGAGCGAGGACAGATTGTTTTCGTTGATACTCCGGGTATCCACAAGGCTAAGAACAAGCTTGGTGAATACATGGTTGGTGCGGCAGAGAAGACAATCAGTGAGGTTGACCTTATATGCTGGCTTGTTGAGCCTACAACACATCTTGGAGCTGCCGAGGAGCATATCGTTGAGAAGCTTAAAGAGTGTAAGACTCCTATAGTTCTTGTTATCAATAAGACTGACACAATTAAGAAAGAGGAGATTCTACCGGTTATTGACTGCTACAGAAAGGAACTTGATTTCGTTGATATTGTTCCTGTGTGCGCAAGAAACGGCAATAATGTTGACGACCTGCTTGATGTTATATTCTCACATCTTGATTATGGTCCGATGTACTATGATGAAGATACAGTAACAGACCAGCCAATGAAGCAGATTGTTGCAGAGCTTATAAGAGAGAAGGCACTTCATGCATTAAATGACGAGATTCCACACGGAATCGCGGTTGTTATTGACAGCTTCAAGGAAAGAAGAAATGCAAGAGGTCCTATAACAGATATCGACGCTACTATCATATGCGAAAGAGATTCTCACAAAGGAATTATTATCGGCAAGGGCGGCGAAATGCTTAAGAAAATCGGAACTAATGCAAGATATGAGATTGAGAAGCAGCTTGACATGAAGGTTAATCTTAAGCTATGGGTAAAAGTTAAGAAGGAATGGCGCGACAGTGATATTCTTCTTAAGAACTTCGGATATGACAAGAAGAAGGACAAATAATATACATGACAGGAGGGTGCGATGGCGGAGGTTACTACTGTTACAGGCATGATACTTTCCGCCATGCCTGTCGGGGAATATGACAGAAGACTGGTTATACTGACTAAGGAGTATGGCAAGATAACTGTATTTGCGAAAGGTGCGAGAAAGCCTAACAGCGCATTGATTGGTGTTACGAGAAGCTTTATATTCGGAACATTTGAGGTGTATCGTGGACGCGAATCATATACGATGTATAAAGCATCGGCTAAGGAGTACTTTGAAAATGTGGTAAATGACCTTAATGCCGTGTGCTACGCCTGCTATTTTGCTGAGATTGCAGATTATTATGGCAGGGAGAATCTTGATGCAACAGAAATGATTAATCTGCTTTATATCACTCTAAAGGCATTGGGCAGAGGTGCTGTAAGCCATGAACTTATAAGATTCATATACGAGATAAGAATGATTGCAGTCAACGGTGAATGTCCGGATTTCTTCACATGTCACGAATGCGGAAGAGAAGACAATCTGTATGTATATTCATATTCAAGAAACGGACTATGCTGTAAGAATTGTGCCACAAATGTATATGATGGAATTACACTTTCGGGCTCAACGGTATATACACTCCAGTATATTGTTACAACACAGCTTAACAGGCTGTATTCATTCACCGTTACCAAAGAAGTCCAGGAAGAATTAAGGCTTGTGGTAAACAGGCTGGAAAGCATTGTATTCGATAAAGAATTTAAGTCGAAGGAAATGCTTAATCTGACCATATAAATATTACATAAACTGGCTATGTTATCATATGCCAGTTTTTTGTATATTAAGGGGTAAAGATTTTATGTAACATTCAGACGAAAGGAGAGACAATATGCCGGATAAAAATGTGTGTCATAATAACCAGAAGAAAATAGCAGCAATTAATGATTATTCTGGTTTTGGAAGATGTTCTATTGCAGTTGAGCTGCCTGTTATATCAGCAATGAAGATTCAGTGCTGTCCAATGCCTACATCGATATTTTCTAATCATACAGGTTTTGACAGCTTTTATTTTAAAGATTTCACAGAGAATATGCCGCCTTATATGGCAGAGTGGAAGAAGTTAAACCTTAAATTCGATGGAATTGTAACAGGGTTCTTAGGTTCACATAATCAGATTGCAATTGTTGAAGAATTTTTCAAGAATTTCAAGACTGAAGATAATATTGTTGTTATCGACCCGGTTATGGGTGATTACGGAAATCTGTATCCGACATATACTGATGAGACATGCCAGGAGATGAAGAAGCTTGTAAAATATGCAGATATTCTTACTCCAAATCTCACAGAAGCATGTATTATAACTGACGAACCATACAGACCGGATTATTCCAATGATGAGCTTAAAAAAATTGCGATGAAGCTTGTTGCAATGGGACCATCCAAGATTGTTATTACAGGAATCCAGCGGGGCCATTATATTGGTAATTACTGTTACGAAAAGAACAGGGAAGACTATCTTATTAAGACTATGAAGGTTGGAACACAGCGTTCCGGAACAGGAGATATATTTGCATCTATAATAGCTGCAGATGCTGTAAATGGTGTGAATTTCCATGAGTCAGTAAGAAAAGCATCTACATTTATAAAAAAATGCATACTCAAGGCGATAGAGATGGATATTCCGCTGACAGACGGTGTGCCGTTTGAGGAACTGCTGACTACGTTGAAGTAAAAAGGAGAAGAATTACAATGGAGATATTATATAAGGTTCATAATAATTTATATGTTAATTTAACTAACAAATGTCCATATTCATGTACTTTCTGTTTAAGACAGACAATGGACAGAATCGGAGAGTCAGGCAGACTCTGGCTTGAGAGAGAACCATCATATGATGAGGTTATAGCTGAATTTGAAAAGTTCAATATGGATGAGTATGAAGAGGTTGTATTCTGTGGATTCGGAGAACCAACAGAAAGATTCGAAGTTCTTATCAAGGTTGCTGAATATGTCAAGAAAACATATGGCAAAAAGACAAGAATCAACACTAATGGAGTTGGAAATCTTGTTAATGGCAGAGACATCGTGCCAGAGATGGAAGGCTTGATTGACACAATATCAATCAGTCTTAACAATCCACACAAAGATGAATACAATGCACTTGTAAGAAGTAAGTTCGGCGAAAAATCATTTGATGAAATGATAAGTTTCGCAAAGGAATGTACTAAGTATATCCCTAATGTTGTCCTTACAACAGTTGACACAACCATATCTCATGAGGAAGAGGCAGAGTGCCAGAAGCTATGTGATGAGATAGGGGCTGCTTACAGGATTCGTCCTTGGGAGGATTGATGGCAGCGGTTTTATAATGCGCTATGTACATATATAAAAACAATTTTTTGTTGAATACATTGAAAATATTGACCTTGACATTGGTTCATACTATATAATTGCATTATGAATATTAAATGTTTTTAAAAAAATATTGATATTCATGCAAATATATAATATAGTGATGCCTTTTAATGGCAGAGGGAGGTCAATATGCGCAGAATAACTAAAAGACGTCTTAGCGGTCTTTTATGTGCAGTTCTTATGCTTGTAACAAGCATAGATGTGGCTGCATTTGCAGCAGGATCAGATGCGTCAAAAAGAAAGATTGACGTATGGGATATGGGTGCAGTACAGGAAGCAGATAATAGTAAATATAATAATAATATTACTGTTTCTGATTGGGATAGTTGTGCCAATGTATCCCAGGCTGGAAAATTTGTTGCTGGAGAGACAACATTTGGTGATCTTACTATTAATCATATAGCCAATGACAGATTGTTCTCAACATCAAGCAAAAACTATGGAACCAATGCTTTAGCAACAACAGCATATGATGATGGATATACAGCGGGTGGTATGTATTACTGTAATGGTACAGGAGGAGAGACAAGAAGAAATGTTACCATTAACAATGTAATAGCAGGAGATAAGATAGTTGTATACATGGCATCAAGCAATGCTGCTACAGGTACACTTGTTTTTAAATATCTTGGTGAAGATAATGAACAGGTAGAAAAAGCCAGCTTTACTAACAAGGGTACTAAATATGAATTTGTGGCTAAGTATAGTGGCTCATATAAGGTGTATACAGATGCAGCAGCAGGAAAACCTATATATAACAGAATTGTCAGGATACCTGGAGTTGCAGTAAGTGGAACAATAGATGGCGCACAGCTGAGCGGCTATAAGGTTATGTTTAAGGATGAGGCTAATGGTATTACATATGATGCAGATATAAAGGGGAATACATTTACAGCTACACTTGCAGCAGGCTGTAATTATACAGCAGTATTATCAGGAGTAGCAGGATATGGATTTTCGAATGCTACAAAGAATATTTCGACAACAGTAGATGAAGCTCTTACAGGAAAGTCTGGAGTTACATTAAGCATAGAAGAGAAGAAAGTGTATACATACACAGGAAAGGTTACAGGTTTTGCTGCTGATTACGATACATCTAATTTATCAGTCAGACTTGTGGCTGATTCATCTTCATTAGCAGATGATGTGATTCTTAAGCTTGATTCTGAAAAGGCATTTACAGCTACACTTGAACCTGATGTCAAGTATACAGTTGAACTTATCGGAGTTAATGATTATGAAGTTTTAAGCGGAGGCGAGATAATAAGTCAGGTAAGCTATTCCAGAGATATTGAAGTTTCTGCCAGAAGGTTATATAAGGTAGCAGGAAAGTTTGCAGGACTTGATGGTAATACAGCTGTTACATCTGTTAAGTTTACGAATGTAGATGATAATTATGTATATACAGGAAAAGTAACGACAGATGGATATGAAGTTATGTTAAGAAATGGTTCATATTCAATCGAAGCTGTTGCTGATGGGTATAGAACAACAACACATATAGTAGTAAATGATGCTGATGTGACTAAAGATATTTTAATGGTATCTACTAAGGATAAAGAGCAGATTGAAAGAGTATCTGATATATATGTTGGATATGAAGAAAAAGGAAATATTAATTTTAATACAGTAAAAGAGGCAGTATCAGCAATATCGGCAATGACACCAGCTCCGGATGAAAAGAACGGAGTTACTGTACATATTGCTCCTGGTACATACAGAGAACAGGTTGTTATATCAACTCCTTATGTAAGACTTGTTAATGATGAAAAGTCATCAGGTAAAGAGGTACTTCTTACATGGTATTATGGAATTGGATATGAGTATTACAGCATAGATTCAACCGGTTATTATAATGCTGAAAATGCATATGATAAGTATGATAAAGCTGCTGCTTCAAAGTGGGGATGTTCAGTATTGCTTAAAAATACAGCAACTGGTTTTAGTGCTGATGGAATTACATTTGAAGCTTCTTTTAATAGATATATAACAGATGAAGAAATAGAAGATGGTGTAAGTCCAACTGATACGAAGCTTCCAGAAAGAAATTACTCAACAGATGCTACATCAAAAGCAGCAACTGAAAGAGCAACAGCCATGGCTATAGAAGCTGATAAGGTAGAATTTACAGATTGTGCATTCCTTGGAAGCCAGGATACATTATATACAGGTAATTCTGCAACTAATATGTATTTTAAGAACTGTCGCATAGAAGGTAATACAGATTACATATTTGGTGATGGCAATGCAGTATTTGACGGATGTGAGCTTAGATTCTTTGGTTATAGTACAGGTTCTGTTGGCGGTTATATTACAGCACACAAGCCAACAGCAGCAACTAAGGCAGGGTATGTGTTTAGAAACTGTACTATAACAGGAAACGATGAACTTGAGGTAAATGCGGGATATCTTGGAAGACCTTGGGGACAGGATGCGAGAGTAACATTCCTTAATACTAAGATAAATGGCAGTTACATAAAAGATGAAGGATGGTTTGATATGTCTGGTAACAAACCAGAAAAGGCAAACTATAAAGAATATAATTCTGTTTACACAGATGGAACAGCAGTTGATATGTCTAAGAGAATTACAGGAGTTGTGACAGATGACAGCGTTGCAAAGAAAGATGTTGTGAATGATTATCTTTCTGGCTGGACACCTTCGGATTATGTTGCTGATGAGAGCACAGTGATATTTGAAAAAACACCATATCTTGTTGATAATGGAGATATCAATGCGCCATATCCAGGACATACTCTTACTGTAGTATACTCACTTGGCAATGCAAATGATGCATCTGATGCATCAGTAATCCGTTGGTATATTGTTGATAATGACGGAAACAGGACTCTTGTAAAAGCAACAAGCGCCAATGTAGACAATACATATAAAATCACAAAAGATGCAATTGGAAAGTATATTGAAGTTGAAGTTGTACCTGAAAACATAAGCGGAATAAAGTCTGAAGCGGTAAGTTATAAGGCAGATGCATATGTAAGGGAAGGATATGAAGATCCAACGGGTTCAACAGATATAGAACTTGGAGATGGAGTAAATGTATTTTTAGCAGGTGATTCAACAGTTAAGGATTATTCAGCATCAGGTATGTATATGAGTGGCAAGGCTCAGGCAGAAGGTTCATGGGGTGAATATTTACAGGCATTCTTTGACTCTTCAAAGGTTAAGGTACAGAACTATGCTAATGGAGGAAGAAGCAGCCGTAACTTTATTAATGAAGGATCATTAGATAAGATAAAAGCCAATATTAAAGAAGGCGATTATCTGTTTATACAGTTTGGTCACAATGATTGCGCTAATGGAAAAGGATATCTTGAAGATAGATATGTACCACTTGGAGAACCAGATGCTAATGGAATATATCCGGTAACAGCAGGAACTAAAGTGGCAACACCATCATCACTTGCTTCAAAGTATGGTGACAGCTTTTATTCGTATGACTGTGGAGGCACTTATAAGTGGTATCTCACACAGTATATTGAGACAGCGAGAGAAGTGGGAGCTATACCAGTTCTTGTAACACCAGTATCAAGACTTTATTATACAAATGATGGAAGTATCAAACCACATCATGATTCAACAGATACAACAACAGGAACACTGGTAACAGAAAATAATGCATATGTTGAAGCAGTTAAACAGCTTGCAAAGGAACAGAATGTGTTGCTTATTGACGGGTTTGAGATAACAAAAAATATGTATGAGGAAGCATACAAAGCAGATGAAAAGGCAGCTAATGGCAAATCTGTTAATGGTATGCAGGTTATGTCAGCAGGAGATAGCACACATAGCAATAAGCTTGGTGGTTTTATAACAGCAGAACTTTTTGCACAACAGATTCAGAATATGAATATATCACTCTCAAAGGCTGTCAAAGCACCATCAAGGGTAGCGGGCGTTAATCCAGATGGACAGCAGGTATTTGTTGTTGATAAAAATGGAACACTTACAGCAAAAGCAGCAGATTCAGATGGCAGTTTTACAGTTGATGCAGTTTACTGGACAACAAAAGGTCAGAGTCTTTTAAGTGCTATTAGTGCAAAAAATGAAGAGCTTAATAAGAGTGATAATCCGGCGCCAGGACCAACACCAACGCCAGGACCAACACCAACGCCAGGACCAACACCAACGCCAGATCCAGCACCAGATCCAACACCAATGCCGGATACGGATGATGATAATAAGAAAAGCGATGAAACCATTTCAGGTGATAAGGAACAGGCAGAAGATAGTGTAAAGACAGCTGATATGTATAATGTAGCAGGTTATAGTATAATGTTGTTTATGGCATTAGCAGGAATTGTATTTGTTATACATGAAGATAAGAAGAAAAAGAACACTATTGATTAATGCATAATATAAGCCGGATGTATAATAACAGAAGTTGTTATATATCTGGCTTTTCTCATGCTTTTTTAATTACATATATGTTGGTAATGCATTAAAAATTATACGATGTGATATTTAAGTGTGAATGTATATTGAGCTTGGGAGGATTAAGACATCATTCCTCTTGCTAATCAGCACTAAATGTTATAAAATGATTAAGATTATGTAGCAGCCGATGCAGTTCGATGTAGTCAGGCTGTTGCCTTTAGGAGGATTATATTATTATGGAAAAGACAATGGAGAAAATTGTTTCTTTAGCTAAGGCAAGAGGATTTGTTTACCCAGGTTCTGAAATCTATGGCGGATTAGCTAATACCTGGGATTATGGTAACCTTGGTGTTGAGTTAAAGAACAATGTTAAGAAGGCATGGTGGCAGAAGTTCGTACAGGAAAGCCCATATAATGTTGGTGTTGACTGTGCAATTCTTATGAACCCTCAGACTTGGGTAGCATCAGGTCATCTTGGTGGATTTTCTGATCCATTAATGGACTGCAAGGAATGTCATGAGAGATTCAGAGCAGATAAACTTATAGAAGACTGGGCAGATGAGAATTCATATGATCTCGGCGGCTCAGTTGATGGATGGACACAGGAACAGATGAAGAATTTCATCGATGAGAAGAATATATGCTGTCCTTCATGTGGAAAGCACAATTTCACAGATATAAGACAGTTTAACCTTATGTTCAAGACATTCCAGGGGGTAACTGAGGATGCTAAGAACACAGTATATTTAAGACCAGAGACAGCTCAGGGTATCTTTGTTAACTTCAAGAATGTCCAGAGAACATCAAGAAAGAAAGTACCTTTTGGTATTGGACAGATTGGTAAGTCATTCCGTAACGAGATTACACCAGGTAACTTCACATTCAGAACAAGAGAGTTCGAGCAGATGGAATTAGAGTTCTTCTGCAAGCCTGGAACAGATCTTGAGTGGTTCACATACTGGAGACAGTACTGCATCGACTGGCTTAAGGCATTAGGAATGAAGGAAGATGAGATGAGAGCAAGAGATCATTCACCAGAAGAACTCTGTTTCTACTCTAAGGGAACAACAGATATCGAATTCCTCTTCCCATTCGGATGGGGAGAACTCTGGGGTATCGCTGACAGAACAGATTATGACCTTACTCAGCATCAGACAGTATCTGGTGAAGATATGTCATACTTTGATGATGAAGCTAAGGAGAAGTATATACCATATGTTATTGAGCCTTCACTTGGTGCGGACCGTGTAACATTAGCATTCCTTTGCTCAGCTTATGATGAGGAAGAACTTGAAGGCGGAGATGTAAGAACGGTTCTTCATTTCCATCCTGCATTAGCACCAGTTAAGATAGGTATTCTTCCACTTTCTAAGAAGTTAAATGAAGGTGCAGAAAAGGTGTATACAGAACTTTCTAAGTATTACAATTGTGAGTTTGATGACAGAGGTAATATTGGTAAGAGATACAGAAGACAGGATGAGATTGGTACACCATTCTGTATCACATATGATTTTGATTCAGAAGAAGATGGTGCTGTAACTGTAAGAGACAGAGATACAATGCAGCAGGAAAGAATAAAGATAGCAGATCTTAAGGCGTATTTTGAAGATAAGTTCAGATTTTAATTAATAAAAGAACAGAATTTAAATCGATAATTAAAAGGAAAGAATTATGCTGTGTACTAAATGTGGTCAGGAATATGAGGGCAGTCAGTGTCCGAGATGTGATGGACCTGTTATATTAGTTAACAACAGTGATTATCTTGCCAGAAGAAAAGCATATGAGGAGAAGCAGGCTTTGAAAGAGAGGTCTGCTTCTTCTGATAAAAAAGAGGAATCACAGAGTGACTATGGACAGGCATTAGCAAAACGCGTGCAGGCGATAAAGAATCAGAGCAGAAACAAGACAGAAAGTAAGAAGCAGAGTCAGAACAGAAGCAAAGCGGACAGCAGAAAGCAGGGACAAAGTAGCGGAAAAACAGGTGGCAACAGGAATGGTAATCAGGAAAAGCCACAGATAAGAATTGCACGACATAAAGTAAACAAAAGAATGAAAATGATAGCGGCAGCACTGATAGCAGTAGTGCTTATTGGTGTTGCAGCATTTGGAATATACAAGCTTGCAACTAAGAAGAATTACGCTCTATATGTAAGCTACAACGGAAAGATATATGATATAGCAGGGCTGGACAGCAATTATGTATGTGATGAAAGTAATGCAATATTTGCGGCAGACAGCAAGACCTTCTATACACCACAGTGGCCGGAACAGATAGATTCAGAGAACAATATCTTAAGCGTTGCGAGTGACAATGGAAAGTATTTTGTTACGGTAACATATGATGAGTCCAACTCGTCTGGCAGATATTCAATGTACATATGGAGTAAGGACGAATGTGTTCTTGTGTCAGAAGATAATCTGCAGAAAGAGATTATGTATATCTCTGATGACGGTCTTGTTATATACACGAATATTAATATTATTAATGACGAGGGTTCTACTAATGGAACAAGCCTCGCCATGAGCAGAGTCAAAGAAGTTAAGAAACAGCCTGAGGCACAGACAACTCTTATAGAGGGTAATCTTAATAAGGCATATGTGTATGAGTCAAAGCACCTGATAGTATGTCTTACTAATGCAGGCTCATTGTATACATATGATTATGAAAAAAAAGAAAAGCCGGTTTCAGTTGCAGATGCAGTTATGCAGTTATGGCCGGTGTCAGAGAACATGACAGGTGTGTATACAGCGAATGCAGACAGCCTTAATACAAGAAAAGATGTGGATACATTGCTGTATTCTAAGAGTGATGGAGTATATTATTACTCATGCAAAGATGCATCTGCGTATAAGATAGACAAGAAGACAGACAATGATGCAGATTATGTATTTGATAGAGACAATTCGCTTATATACAGAATTTCAGGTACATCAATGACATCAGCACTTATCAGAGAAACTAAAGTGAGTGAGTATGTGGATGTTGATTCTATGACTAAGGAAAAGAATTACATATATAATTCATCAGATGGTCAGATAGTGTATGTTAATGCGAAAGGACAGCTTCGAGTAGTTGATAACAACAAGATTACAGACATTGCGTCAGATGTTAATGCAGGTTCATTATCTAAAGTGTATAATAAAAGTAAGGCTTTAACATATGTTTCAGGCGGCAGGCAGTACTATATGGATAACATTAAGAGCAAAGCTGTTGCAATTCTGGAATCAGATGCAGTTACAGATACAGAGGGAACATATTTTTACAAGAACCGAATCTATGCGTATGATGCTGATAATATTCTTTATTCTAATACACTGAAGGGAAATGATATCAGCAATATAGGCTACGTTGAAAGATTGTGGCTTGGAACAGAACTAAGATAATTGCAAATGTATTAAAACAGGTATAAGTTATGGATTTATTTGAATATATGCGTGAAAACAATAAGAATACAGAATCTCCATTGGCTATGAGATTAAGACCGGAAACACTCGATGAAATGGTAGGACAGTCTCATATAATCGGAAAGGACAAACTGCTTTATAGGGCAATTAAGGCAGATAAGCTTAGCTCAGTAATATTTTATGGTCCACCTGGAACAGGAAAGACAACTTTAGCTAGAATAATTGCTAATACAACAAGTGCAGAGTTTAATCAGGTTAATGCCACAGTTGCCGGAAAGAAGGATATGGAAGAGGTTGTTGCCAAGGCGAAAGACAATCTTGGAATGTATGGAAGAAAGACCATTCTTTTCGTAGACGAGATTCACCGCTTTAATAAGGGACAGCAGGATTATCTGCTTCCATTTGTTGAGGATGGAACAATAATTCTTATTGGTGCAACGACAGAGAATCCGTACTTTGAAGTAAATGGAGCTTTAATATCAAGGTCAATAATATTTGAATTAAAACCACTAGAGAAAGAAGATATCAAGACAATAATAAAGCGTGCTGTGTATGATGAGAAGAAGGGCATGGGAAGCTACAATGCAGCAATAGACGATGATGCACTGGAATTCCTTGCAGATATATCCAACGGAGATGCGAGAAATGCACTTAATGCCATTGAACTTGGAATACTCACAACAGACAGATCAGATGATGGAGTTATACATATAGATCTTGCAACAGCACAGGAATGTATCCAGAAGCGCTCGGTAAGATATGATAAAGAGGGTGACAACCACTATGATACAATATCAGCATTTATTAAGAGCATGAGAGGCTCAGACCCTGATGCAGTAAGCTATTATCTTGCCAAGATGCTGTATGCAGGTGAAGATATTAAATTCATAGCAAGACGAATAATGATATGTGCAAGTGAGGATGTAGGCAATGCTGATCCTAATGCACTGCAGGTTGCAGTGGCTGCGGCACAGGCTGTTGAGCGCATCGGAATGCCGGAAGCACGTATTATATTAAGTCAGGCGGCACTCTATGTTGCGACAGCACCTAAGAGTAATGCATGTTACATGGCAATTGATAAGGCACTTGATGTAGTTAAGAATTCAAAGACAGCGCCGGTTCCTGTACATTTGCAGGATGCCCATTATAAGGGCAGTGCCAAGTTAGGACACGGTGTAGGATACTTATATGCACATGATTATCCTAATCATTATGTCAGACAGCAGTATCTTCCGGATGCTTATGTGAATGAAAAATTCTATGAGCCGGGAGATATGGGATATGAGAGGGATATTAAGAAACATTTGGATAAGATTAAGTCGGAGGCATAGTTTCCAATGAGGGATTACATAAACAGACTTTCAAGAGGCAATTCAATTATCAAAGTACCAAAGCTGTCATGTAGTGAGGAACAGATTACCATGGATATTATGTGTAATACAGTTGCTACAGGCAGCTTCATATGTGATGCCACCGATAAGGTTTATGGAATGGTCTATGCTGATAATGAGAGGGTAAAGATTTTTTCAGAACAATTTGGTGGTACGCATATTATAACTGAATATCAGGTGGACGCTGCCGGACTTGAAGAAAATGATGAGATAGAGGGAACATTTACAGTAGTATGCAATGCCGGCGAGAAAAAAATACCATTTCTATTCAGATGTTTGAAAGAGAATCAGGATGATATCAGAAATCATGTTAAGACTGAAGCAGTTGTTCTACACATTGATAACGAAGAGAATACAATTATACACAAAGATGAAGCAGAGCAGTTTGAATGTGTGCTTATAAAGAGTGGCACAGAAGAAACAGAGATTGATATATATGCAGATGCAGATTTTATTGAATTAGAGAAAGGCAGCTTATCAACTGATGATTTTGCAGGTGACAGGGCTGTAATTAAATATATAGTTAATCCACAGAAAATGCATGCAGGCAACAACTATGGATATATACATATAGTAAGTTATATGCAGCATTTAAAGATAAATGTGAGTGTTATATGTAAGAAAGCTGACGAATCGGAAGATTTTGAAGTCAGAAGAGAAGAAAAACTGGCACAATATAAGCTTACGAAGCTTTATCTTGATTTCAGAATGAAGAAAATCAAGAAAGAAAAATGGATTGCTGAATCTATGCAGACAGTTGACAGAATAAGGGGAATTAAGGGCATAGATGTATTTTATGATATTGTGCAGATACAACTGCTTATGGCGTCTGGAAGAGAGGAAACAGCAACACAGATATATAATAATATCAAGAAAGATATAGTCGGAAGAATTGGTGAAAATGTAGAACTTTACTGCTATTTTCTGTATGTTTCGACACTTATTGTGCGTGAAGAGGAGTATACGGCTCAGGTTTTATCACAGGTTAAGAAGTTTTTTGAGAATGGCTATGATACATATAGAATATTATGGATACTTTTTTACCTGAGTACAGATTCAGATAATAAGAGTATAAGACTTGTAAGAATAAAGGATGTAATTAATTCAGGATGCATAAGCCCTGTTATGTATATTGAGGCTATGAACATTATTAATGCACAGCCTGTTTTACTACGGGTGCTTAATCAGTTTGAAATGCAGGTTATTAATTATGGATGCAGGAACGACATTATTAGCGAGAAGCTTGCAATGCAGATTGCAGATGTTGTGGCTAATGAGAAGAATATTAATATTAATACTCTTATTATACTAAAAAAGATATATGATAAATATGAGAAAGACGAGATACTGACAGTTCTTGTAACCCAGATGGTAAGAATGGGCATGACAGGAGAAAACTGCTTTGAGATATATGAAAAAGGGGTATTAAGAGGCTTAAAAATAACAAGATTATATGAGTTTTATATTGCCAGTATGCCTAAAGAGACAGACAGGCAGCTGCCAAAGATAGTGTTGATGTATTTTGCATATGACAATACTCTTATAGATGAAGATAAAGCATTTTTATATGCAAATGTGGTGACGGGCAGAGATTCGTACTATAAGAATATCTATGAAGGTTATGAAAGAAATATAGAGATATATGTGTATGAACAGCTTAAAGCCGGCAATATCAGTGACAATCTTGTTGTATTATACAAGGCACTTCTTAAGACACAGCTTGTGTGTGATGACACAGGCACATTTGTAAGTAAAATGCCATATATGTACAGAATGCAGTGCTTTAGTGATGTGGTAAGATATGTACATGTCAGATATCCGCAGTTTACAGAAGAAACAGTATATGAGCTTTCAGGGGAAACAGCATATATATGTATGTATGGAAGTGACTGCGAGATTACATTTGAATGTATTGACGGACAGCTTAGAAAAGATACAATTGATTATGATATAGAAAAAGTGTTTGATATACAGCAGTATGCAGAGGTGTTTGAGGCTGCAGGTGATTATGGAAAGAACAATTCCAGAATAATTATGAGCAGAATCTGTGAAATGAGAAAGAATTCACAGTATACACAAGAAACACTTAAGCTGTACAAAACAATAAAAAAGGAACAGGGTATCAGTGAACAGTATAAACAGCAGGTTAATGCCTGGATGATTGATTATTACTATCATTATTATGAAGAAGATGATTTCTGGCATGAATACAATTATGTTGATACAGATAATCTGACGAAGAAGGATGCAGGAAAGCTGATAGAGATACTTATAGATTCATCAATGTATTCACAGGCATATGAGATAGCAGGTATATACGGTTGTTGTATGGCAAAAGCGGCAAAACTTCTTAAAATGACTGACTATATTCTTACAAATGTATCAGACGGACATAGTCAGATTATTGATGAGATTACTCAATATATATTCAGACACAACATTTATAATGAACCTGTTCTTTCTTATATGTGCGAATACTATAATGGGACTAATGATGAAATGTATGCGGTGTGGAAGTCAGCAGTTAATTATAATGTAAATGTATTGCATATGTCAGAAAGGATTCTTGCCCAGATGATGTATACAGGTGTGCATACTGGAAGATTTACAGAGGTGTTTGCTGATTATTATAGTAAGATTCCTGATATGCTTATAGTAAAGGCATATTTATCTTATAATTCACAATTCTATCTTCTCAGGCAGAAGAAGGCTAATGATATAGTATTCAGAGTTATAGAGGAGTGCATGAGGGATGGATATGGATTGCCAGAGTGTTGTTATGTAGCATGGCTTAAGAATCTGTCAAGAAACCCTGTTACGTTAAGAGAAGATGCATCTGAAAAAGAACTTGCACAATCAGTTCTTAATGAATTATGTGAACATGACAGAATATATGGATTTTTCAAAAAATTCAAAGGAATACTGGAATTACCATACAATATGCAGGGACTTACTATTGTTGAATACATAGCAGATCCAGATGATAAAGTATCTTTGACATATAGTATTAATGGGGCTGACAGGCTGGTGCAGGTTATGAAGTCTAACGAATGGGGAATATTTACATGCAGGTTTAATCTGTTTTATGGGGATTCATTAGAATATACATTTATAGTTAATGACAGCAATGAACAGACATCTACAGAGCCGGTAGTCTGCGAATATAAGGATATTCCATCAGAGAACACAGATGGAAGGATTGACATGCTTAATGATTGTCTTGCAAGCAGACAGCAGCATGACCTTACAACATTAAGAAAGCTCATGCATAGTTACTGTGTTGAGGAATACGTCACAAGAGAAATGTTTACAATTGTCAAATGAGGATAGCAGATATGGAGCAGTGTAAAGGACTTATAGCAGGAATAGATATAGGATATAGTAAAATTCAGGCAAGTGTATATTCATATAATTCACGGAATGTGCAGACGGTAAAACTGACAGAGGATTCAAAGGAAAAAACCAGTCTTGCAAATGTTGTCGCTGAATGTATGCGAGCAACAGGTACATCACAGATTCAAAGCATATGTGTAACCATTCCCGATTATCATTCTGATGAAATATCTGCTGTCAGGGATACTCTTAAAAAATGTGGTGTATCAGATGGCAGATGGCAGGTATTAAGCAGAGTTGAAAGCTTTGCATATTATGCGTACAGACAGAAAAGTGAGCTTCATGCTGCTGGTGTGGCACTGTTTGACTACACAAGTGAAGGAATAAGGTGTGATTATCTTGCAGTCAGGAAGAATGACAATAGTAACTATCTGCTTCAGGAACATACAGGATACACATCTGATATATTAAAAAAAGCTGTGATAAGCAAAGAACTTGGACAGGCTGAGAATGAGTTGTGTACATTTGCAGAAGAGTATTTTTCTAAAAGATATGTTTCGGCGGCATATCTTACAGGTGAAGGTTTTGATGTTGAAAAGCTTCCTGAAAGATTTGCAAAGCTTATGGTTACGAGAAGAAAAGCATTTGTCGGACAGAATCTTTTTGCAAAGGGTGCATGCTTTGCGGCAATGGAGATATTGAAGCCGGAAGTGTTTAAGAATGTCATAATGCTTCTTGATAATCATGTGAAATGTGGTATAGAAATAGATATTTCGTCATATGAAAAGCCAATGAGATTCAGGCTGGTAAGACCGGGAAGTAACTGGTATACTGCCGGACGGACTGTGGAATGTATACTTGAGGATATGAGAAGCATTACATTTAAAATAATAACACCTGAGAATAAATATTATGATGAAGTTGTTGATATAAGTGAAATTCCATTCAGGGAAGGGAAAACAACAAGAGTATCTGTGAGCGTAAGCTTTGCAGATTCTGACAAGTGTAATATTACAATAAAAGATCTTGGATTTGGCGAGTTTGTCAAAAGTTCAGGAAAAGTTATAAGCAAAGAACTTGTATTAAGAAGCTGAGAATGTGGAAAACATCAGGAAACGGAGAAATACAATGGGGAAAATAATACTGTGCAGAGGAAAGAAGGCAGATACACCACTGACTGTTTTACAGACAGGTGTGAAGTTATATACAGCAGAAGAACTCTGTTATTATATTTATAATAATATATATCTGATTGGACAGGATTTTATAGATGATAATCTTATCAGTTTTCTTGATGAAACCGGAGAAAAAGAGCTGGCAGAAAGAGTAAGGAAGCTGAAAGAAACAGGAGGTTCATTAGCACAGATATTTGTAATAATACTCAAGACAATAGATTATTATTCTGTTGCAGAGATTGAGCAGTTAAAAGAGATTCTTAATACTCTTGGAAAGCAGAGCGTATGCGAAAGGCTTAAAGCAAGAGGAGACGGATATCTCAATGCTGGATATTATTTTGCCGCCGTCAGATGTTACGAGTCAATTATAAAAGATTACAAGGGAAAAGATTTGTTGGCAGCTGATTATGCAAAGGTTTATCATAACATGGGAACTGCCTATGCAAGAATGTTTATGTATGATAAAGCAGTGATATATTATGATGAGGCATATAGGACGGGTCAGCATGAGGAGTCAAAAAAATGCAGTATAGCAGCTTTAATTATGGCAAAGAAGGATAAAGAACCTGTTAATGTTGATACGGATGAAGAAGAATATGTGGTCCGGAAGGAATTGGAAACTTTGATGGACAATGCCAGATATAGTGATGAATATAGGGAACTTGAGGATATTGTCAGATTAAAAGCAGATGGCAATCTGGCACAGTACAACAGGGCGGTAGATGAAAGACTTGACAGGTGGAGAACGGAATACATTAAATATAGCAAAACATTTTAAAGAATTGTGGTGGATATATGGGAATATTTAAAAAGGCAGAAAAAGAAATAATATATGATGATTACGATGATGAATCGTACAGAGATGAGGAACTGCTAGAAGAGGCAGAAAAAGAAAAAGCTGCCAATAAAATGTTTAATATATTGAATATATATGAAACATTTGACAAGAAGAATAAGAAAAAACATGAAGAACGCAAGAGCGGAGAGCTTGATGATAAAACAAAGGAAAAGCAGCAGCAGGCCAAGATAGAAGAAGAAAAATATGATCATCTGTTAAACAGTATGCAGGCACAGACGCTTATCAAGGCAGTTGAGAAATATGGAAAGGATGAGGAAGACCGCAAAGAGATTGATGCTATACCTATTGAGCTTCCAAAGGAAAAATCCGACCTTGATAAAATTGCAGAATATGCGATGAGCAGGAATATAGACAGTGTCAACATAAAGGATTTCAGTACACATGATATTGAGGTTTATGTAAGAGAACAGTGTGATATCATGGAAGAAGCAGCGACACATATAGAAAATGCTAAAGCTGAGTATGAGGCTGTTACTGAAGAATATAATGATATACAGATTATGGAAGAAGCTCCCACACAGATACGTGATAAAATATTGAGCTGTGCAGAGACCATAGACAACATGATGGTTGACAGGCGTATTCTTAAAAGTACAGAACATAAGCTGTCAAATGCGGCATACAGGCGCATGGAAGCTGTGGAAAATGAAATGCCAGGTGGAATAAAGCTTTTGAAAGCATCCGAAGATTATTATGATACTGTTAAGAGAGATTTAAGGATACTTGAGGCAGAACAGCTTAATCTTAGAACTGATGCGGACGTTCTTGTTACAAGACAGATTAAGATAAGAAGGCTTGCGAAAACAGCAATCTTTGCGCTTGCGGCAGTGTTTGCAGTATTTCTTATATCGATGACACTTGTTCAAAATGACAGTGATACGGCACTTTTTATAGGAATATCTTTATTTGCAGCAATTCTTGCAGTTGGAATGTTTGCTTTATTAAAGGTTACTGAAAGAAATGTGATTATAACCGAAATAAAACTTAATAAAGCTACAGCACTGCTTAACAAAGTAAAGATTAAGTTCATTAATGCAGCAAATACGCTGGATTATGAATATACAAAGTTCGGAGTTAAAAGTTCATATGAACTTGATAAGAAATACAGACTGTACGAGGAGATGAAAAAAGAGCAGATTAGAATGCTTGATATGACATCATCACTTAATTCTGCTGAAAATGAGCTTGAGAATATGCTTAAGAATTTAGGACTTTACAATCCACATATATGGCTTGGAAGAGTGAGGGCAATCATTAATCCTAAGGAAATGGTTGAAGTGCGGCATGAAATAAATACTCGCCGTTATAAATTAAGGCAGCAGATAGAGTACAATGAAAAACGTATTGATGAAGCAAAGGAAAATATTAAAAAGATAACGCTTTCAAATCCGGCACACAGCGATGGTGCAATGCGCGTAATTGAAATGTATGAGAAGCGACATTCACGGGTTGCAAAATAAAATTGATATGTTACAATAAACAGTGGCTTTTTACGCATATGAATGATAAAAAGCGAAAGAAGTATGGAGGCTATAAGGATGAAAGAAAGACTTGAAGCAATTAGAGAAAGAGCTTTAGCACAGATTAATGAAACTGATTCGCTTGATAAACTGAATGATATCAGAGTCGCTTTCCTTGGAAAGAAGGGTGAACTTACAGAAGTACTTAAAGGTATGAAGGAAGTTGCACCAGAAGACAGACCTAAGGTTGGTCAGATTGTTAATGAGACAAGACAGGCAATTGAAGAAGTATTAGATAAGGCTAAGACAGAATTAGCTGCCAAGAAGAGAGAACTTCAGTTAAAGAGTGAAGTAATAGATGTTACTCTTCCATCTAAGAGGGATGAGTTAGGACATAAGCATCCTAATACACTTGCATTAGAAGAAATCCAGAAGATATTCATCGGAATGGGTTATGAAGTAGTTGATGGACCAGAAGTTGAGTATGATTACTACAACTTTGAGGCACTTAACATACCAGCTAACCACCCGGCTAAGGATGAACAGGATACATTCTACATTAATGATAAGATAGTACTCCGTACACAGACTTCCCCTGTTCAGGCAAGAGTTATGGAGAAGGGCAAGCTCCCTATCAGAATGATTTCTCCAGGACGTGTATACAGAGCAGATGAAGTTGATGCTACACATTCACCATGCTTCCATCAGGTAGAAGGTCTTGTAATTGATAAGGGAATCACATTTGCAGACCTTAAGGGAACTTTAGCAGAATTCGCTAAGGAGCTTTTCGGACCTGATACTAAAGTTAAATTCAGACCACATCATTTCCCATTCACTGAGCCTAGTGCCGAGATGGATGTAAGCTGTTTCAAATGTGGTGGTAAAGGATGCCGTTTCTGTAAGGGCGAGGGATGGATTGAAATCCTCGGCTGTGGAATGGTTCACCCACATGTATTCGAGCTTTGTGGAATTGATAAGGAAGAATATACAGGATTTGCCTTTGGTGTAGGACTTGAGAGAGTTGCTCTTCTTAAGTACGAAATCGATGACATGAGACTTCTTTATGAGAACGATATCAGATTTATAAAGCAGTTCTAAATCGATTCATATAGTGGTCTAACGACTGGAATAAGATAAAGTATATTTAAGGAGAATGACGATATGAATACATCATTAAATTGGATAAAAGCAATGGTTCCAGGTCTTGAGTGTACAGATCAGGAATTCAGAGATGCTATGACACTTTCAGGAACTAAGGTGGAGTGTTTTAATGCATTTGACAAGAACCTTGATAAAATCGTAGTTGGACAGATTCTCTCAGTTGAGAGACATCCTGATGCAGACAAGCTTGTAATATGTCAGGTTAATGTTGGCAGCGAGAATGTCCAGATTGTAACAGGTGCACCTAATATTGAAGTTGGTTCAAGCGGACAGAAGGTTCCTGTAGTATTAGACGGAGGTAAAGTTGCTGGAGGACATGACGGCGGCGCACTTCCAGAAGACGGAATTAAGATTAAGAAGGGCAAGTTAAGAGGCGTGGAGTCATGCGGTATGATGTGCTCTATCGAGGAACTTGGTTCTTCAAGAGAATTCTTCCCAGATGCACCAGAGGAAGGAATATATATATTTGGAGATGATGCTGTTGTTGGTTCAAGTGCGGTAGAGTACTTAGGACTTAATGATACAGTATTTGAATATGAGATAACTAATAACCGTGTAGACTGCTACAGCGTTATCGGTATCGCAAGAGAGGCTGCTGCTACATTCAGAAAGCCTTTCAATCCACCGGTTGTTACTAAGACAGGTAACGATGAGGATGTTAACACAATGGTTTCAGTTGATATTGAAGCTAAAGAACTTTGCTCAAGATATGTTGCAAGAGTTGTTAAGAATATCAGACTTGCTCCATCTCCAAAGTGGATGCAGCAAAGACTTATGACAGCAGGTATCAGACCAATCAACAACATTGTTGATATCACTAACTATGTTATGGAAGAATATGGTCAGCCAATGCATGCATATGACTATGATACTATTGCAGGTCACAAGATTGTTGTAAGAACAGCAACTGATGGCGAAAAGTTCGTAACACTTGACGGACAGGAGAGAACTCTTGACGCACAGACACTTCTTATCTGTGATGGTGAGAAGCCAGTTGGTATCGCAGGTATCATGGGTGGCGAGAATTCAATGATTACTGATGATGTCCAGACAATGCTTTTTGAAGCAGCTACATTTGACGGAACTAACATCAGAAAGACAACTAAGAAGATTGGTTTAAGAACAGACGCTTCTGGTAAATTTGAGAAGGGACTTGATCCAGAGAACGCAATGGAGGCTATCAACAGAGCATGCCAGCTTATTGAAGAGCTTGATGCAGGTGATGTTGTAGGAGGCGTGGTTGATGTATATCCTGACCCTGTAACTAAGAAGAGACTTCCATTTGAGCCGGCTAAATACAATGCTTTACTTGGTACTAATGTATCAGATGAAGATATGCTTTCTTACTTTGAAAGACTTGAAGTTGAATATGATAAAGATGCTAATGAGCTTATTATTCCAACATTTAGACAGGATCTTAACAGAGACGCGGATATGGCAGAGGAAGTTGCAAGATTCTTCGGATATGACAACATTCCTACAACTCTTCCTAAGGGAGAGACAACAATGGGTAAGATTTCATTTGAGCAGAGTATTGAAGATGCAGCTTCTGAGGTTGCCCAGTTTACAGGATTCTCACAGGCTATGACATACTCATTCGAGAGCCCTAAGGTATTCGATAAGTTAAAGCTTCCTGCTGATTCTGTATACAGAAAGACAGTTGTAATCTCTAACCCATTAGGAGAGGATTTCTCAGTTATGAGAACACTTCCAATCCACGGAATGCTTACATCATTGTCTACTAACTATAACAGAAGAAACAAGAATGTTAAGTTATATGAATTGGCTAAGATTTACCTTGCAGCAGATGATGTTAACGAGCTTCCGGACGAAAGAGTTGAATTCACACTCGGAGCTTTCGGCAGTGTTGACTTCTACTCAATGAAGGGTGTTATTGAAGAATTCCTTGAGAAGATTGGAATGAAGAAGAAGCCAACATATGATGCTAAGGCTGGTATTCCATTCTTACATCCAGGTCGTCAGGCTGATGTATATTACGCTGATAAGAAGATTGGTTACATCGGAGAACTTCATCCGGATGTTGCCGATACTTACTCAATCGGTGAGAGAACATATATTGTTGTTATTGATATTCCAACAGTTACAGAAATGGCAAGCTTCGATAAGAAGTTCACAGGAATTGCAAAGTTCCCAGCTGTAACAAGAGATATCAGTATGGTAATGCCTAAGGAACTTCCAGTTGGTGAAGTTGAGAAGATTATTGAAAAACGCGGCGGCAAGATATTAGAAAGCTACAACCTCTTCGATATCTACGAAGGAAGCCAGATTAAAGAAGGCTTCAAGTCAGTTGCTTACTCAATCGCATTCAGAGCTAAGGACAGGACACTTGAGGATAAGGATATCACACCAGTAATGGAGAAAATATTCAAGGATCTTGAGGCTGACGGAATCGAACTTAGAAAGTAATACAGACCCAGCTGTTGCAGTGGTCGGTAAAGGGGCGGCGTGTGGCGCCGCCCCTTTGCTTTGAAAGGAGTAGTACATGGATTTACATGATTTTTATTATGATCTGCCAGAGGAGCTTATTGCGCAGGATCCTTTGTCTGACAGATCAAGTTCAAGACTTATGGTGCTTGATAAAGAAACAGGAGAGATTGAACATAAGATATTCAGAGATATCGTAGATTATCTTAAGCCGGGTGATTGTCTTGTTGTTAATGACACTAAGGTAATACCAGCGAGACTTATAGGTACTAAGGCTGATACAGGAGCTACTATTGAAGTGCTTCTTCTTAAAAGACTTGAAGACAGACAGGATACATGGGAAGTTCTTGTTAAGCCGGGAAAGAAGGCTAAGGTTGGTGCTAAGATAAGTTTTGGCGAAGGCAAGCTTATAGGAGAGATTATTGATATAGTTGAAGAAGGAAACAGACTTATCCAGTTCACATATGATGGAATATTTGAAGAGATTCTTGATGAGCTTGGACAGATGCCACTTCCACCATATATAACACATAAACTTGAAGATAAGAACAGATATCAGACAGTATATGCAAAGCATGAGGGTTCTGCAGCAGCGCCTACTGCCGGATTACATTTTACAACAGAGCTACTTGAAAAAATCAAGGCCATGGGAGTTAATATTGCAAGAGTAACACTTCATGTGGGACTTGGAACATTTAGACCTGTCAAGGTAGAGAATATTCTTGACCATCATATGCATTCGGAGTTTTATGTTGTTACACAGGAAGCTGCAGATATGATCAATAATACAAGAAAAAATGGCGGCAGAGTAATTGCTGTTGGAACAACAAGCACAAGAACTCTTGAGTCAGTCGCACTTGAAGATGGAACAATTCCAGCCAAGAGTGGATGGACAGAGATATTCATATATCCGGGATATAAGTTTAAGGCAATAGACTGTCTTATAACGAACTTCCATCTTCCAGAATCAACGCTTGTTATGCTTGTGTCGGCGCTGGCTGGAAGAGAACATGTACTTCACGCTTATGAGGTTGCAGTTCAGGAAAAGTACAGATTCTTTAGTTTTGGGGATGCTATGTTTATTAAATAATAATATATAATTAACGAAGTAATAGAAGTATATAAAAAATATATTTGAACTTCCAATAATTTAATGATATCATTATATGGATTAAATGAAGGAGAACAGGTATAATCCTGTACAGTACAGAGGGAAATCATGGGGATTGAAAAGAGAAAATCAAGAAGAACTGATGTCAATGTTTATATATCATTAAGACAGCTTGATGATAAATATGTTTC
>OGMJ01000254.1_pt1 | contig 36289 bp, 32 predicted proteins | sample 1573181 | NCBI WGS metagenome assembly OGMJ01 (sample SAMEA2582004, study PRJEB24529) | metagenome | biome: Human gut stool | place: China | collected 2011
TGGAGCACCTCAAAAACACCATCATACACTAAATCAGTAAGTTGGCAGCATCACCCCCTTTCTTTTATTTGCCGAAGAAAGGAGGGCTGAATCTAAAACCTTATCCACTTAATGACACTCCATTTTATTTATTATACTACAAGCACAACGATGCACTCAGAGACGTAATCTCTGGCGCAGCCAGATGTTAATTTATAAATGTTAAATGTTGCTAATAACTGAAAAGCAAGGGCTTTCAGACCCGGGGGTTCGACTGGGTAATGTTTCTATGCAATTCATATGTTAAGTGTTTGTATGTTTGGTATGTATAGTTATTTTGTTTTATACATTGTATTTAGATGTGATTTAGTTTGTCAATTAATTGCATTTAAAAAATATGTTCTGTGAACAAGCATTGTTTATATACATTATGTGAATGTAATATGCGAGTGATTGAGAATGATACAGTGATATATACAATGCGAATATAATAGTTTTATTATATGTATTGATATTGATAGAAATAATGAAGTAATAAATCTCGTAATGTGGTTGTTTATGCATCACTAAAATGAAGTGTAGTAATTTTCCCAATTGTTAGAACGGAGTAATTGCATATTTAATCTTTCCTTTGCCGTTTTTTTGCTAAGAATAAAATCATCTGTGCGATAACGACTAATTCTTTTAATGAATGTTTTTATTCCTGAATACTGCTCCCATAACAAGACAGGGGAGCAGACAATCATGGCAATTTCATCGCGTAACACACTTCTTGCCGCACTGGCATTCATCGCTTTTCAGGCACAGGCGGTGAACGTCACCGTGGCGTATCAAACCTCAGCCGAACCGGCGAAAGTGGCTCAGGCCGACAACACCTTTGCTAAAGAAAGCGGAGCAACCGTGGACTGGCGTAAGTTTGACAGCGGAGCCAGCATCGTGCGGGCGCTGGCTTCAGGCGACGTGCAAATCGGCAACCTCGGTTCCAGCCCGTTAGCGGTTGCAGCCAGCCAACAGGTGCCGATTGAAGTCTTCTTGCTGGCGTCAAAACTGGGTAACTCCGAAGCGCTGGTGGTAAAGAAAACTATCAGCAAACCGGAAGATCTGATTGGCAAACGCATCGCCGTACCGTTTATCTCCACCACCCACTACAGCCTGCTGGCGGCGCTGAAACACTGGGGCATTAAACCTGGGCAAGTGGAGATTGTGAACCTGCAGCCGCCCGCGATTATCGCTGCAGGGCAGCGGGGGGATATTGATGGTGCTTATGTCTGGGCACCGGCGGTTAACGCCCTGGAAAAAGACGGCAAAGTGCTGACCGATTCTGAGCAGGTCGGGCAGTGGGGCGCGCCGACACTGGACGTCTGGGTGGTGCGCAAAGATTTTGCCGAGAAACATCCTGAGGTGGTGAAAGCGTTCGCCAAAAGCGCCATCGATGCTCAGCAACCGTACATTGCTAACCCAGACGCGTGGCTGAAACAGCCGGAAAACATCAGCAAACTGGCGCGTTTAAGCGGCGTGCCGGAAGGTGACGTTCCGGGGCTGGTGAAGGGGAATACCTATCTGACGCCACAGCAACAAACGGCAGAACTGACCGGACCGGTGAACAAAGCGATCATCGACACCGCGCAGTTTTTGAAAGAGCAGGGCAAGGTCCCGGCTGTAGCGAATGATTACAGCCAGTACGTTACCTCGCGCTTCGTGCAATAAAAGGAGGCGCAGATGCTGCAAATCTCTCATCTTTACGCCGATTATGGTGGCAAACCGGCACTGGAAGATATCAACCTGACGCTGGAAAGCGGTGAGCTACTGGTGGTGCTGGGGCCGTCCGGCTGCGGTAAAACCACCCTGCTGAATCTGATTGCCGGTTTTGTGCCTTATCAGCACGGCAGCATTCAACTGGCGGGTAAGCGTATTGAGGGGCCGGGAGCAGAGCGCGGCGTGGTTTTTCAGAATGAAGGGCTGCTACCGTGGCGCAATGTCCAGGACAACGTGGCGTTCGGCCTGCAACTGGCAGGTATAGAGAAAATGCAGCGACTGGAAATCGCGCACCAGATGCTGAAAAAAGTGGGGCTGGAAGGAGCAGAAAAACGCTACATCTGGCAGCTCTCCGGCGGTCAACGTCAGCGGGTGGGCATTGCTCGCGCGCTGGCGGCAAATCCCCAGCTGTTATTACTCGACGAACCGTTTGGTGCGCTGGATGCCTTCACCCGCGACCAGATGCAAACCCTGCTGCTGAAACTCTGGCAGGAGACGGGCAAGCAGGTGCTGTTGATTACCCACGATATAGAAGAAGCGGTGTTTATGGCGACTGAACTGGTTCTGCTTTCACCCGGCCCTGGCCGCGTGCTGGAGCGGCTGCCGCTCAACTTTGCTCGCCGCTTTGTTGCGGGAGAGTCGAGCTGCAGCATCAAGTCCGATCCACAATTCATCGCCATGCGCGAATATGTTTTAAGCCGCGTATTTGAGCAGCGGGAGGCGTTCTCATGAGTGTGCTCATTAATGAAAAACTGCATTCGCATCGGCTGAAATGGCGCTGGCCGCTCTCGCGTCAGGTGACCTTAAGCATTGGCACGTTAGCGGTTTTGCTCACTGTATGGTGGGTGGTGGCAGCGCTGCAACTGATTAGCCCGCTGTTTTTGCCGCCGCCGCAACAAGTACTGGCAAAACTGCTCACCATTGCCGGACCGCAGGGATTTATGGACGCCACGCTGTGGCAGCATCTGGCAGCCAGCCTGACGCGCATTGTGCTGGCGCTACTCGCGGCGGTGGTGATCGGTATTCCGGTCGGGATCGCCATGGGGCTAAGCCCGACGGTGCGCGGCATTCTGGATCCGGTAATCGAACTTTATCGTCCGGTGCCGCCGCTGGCTTATTTGCCGCTGATGGTGATCTGGTTTGGTATTGGTGAAACCTCGAAGATCTTACTGATCTATTTAGCGATTTTTGCACCGGTGGCGATGTCGGCGCTGGGTGGGTTGAAAAGCGCGCAGCAGGTTCGCATTCGTGCCGCCCAGTCGCTGGGAGCCAGCCGTGCGCAGGTGCTGTGGTTTGTCATTTTGCCCGGCGCGCTGCCGGAAATCCTCACCGGATTACGCATTGGTCTGGGTGTGGGCTGGTCTACGCTGGTAGCGGCGGAGCTGATTGCCGCGACACGCGGTTTAGGATTTATGGTTCAGTCAGCGGGTGAATTTCTCGCGACTGACGTGGTGCTGGCGGGGATCGCGGTGATTGCGATTATCGCCTTTCTTTTAGAACTGGGTTTGCGCGCGTTACAGCGCCGTCTGACGCCCTGGCATGGAGAAGTACAATGAGTGAACGTCTGAGCATTACCCCGCTGGGGCCGTATATCGGCGCACAAATTTCGGGTGCCGACCTGACGCGCCCGTTAAGCGATAATCAGTTTGAACAGCTTTACCATGCGGTGCTGCGCCATCAGGTGGTGTTTCTGCGCGATCAAACTATTACGCCGCAGCAGCAACGCGCGCTGGCCCAGCGTTTTGGCGAACTGCATATTCACCCTGTTTACCCTCATGCCGAAGGGGTTGACGAGATCATCGTGCTGGATACCCATAACGATAATCCGCCGGATAACGACAACTGGCATACCGATGTGACATTTATTGAAACGCCACCCGCAGGGGCGATTCTGGCAGCTAAAGAGTTACCTTCGACCGGCGGTGATACGCTCTGGACCAGCGGTATTGCGGCCTATGAGGCGCTCTCTGTTCCCTTCCGCCAGCTGCTGAGCGGGCTGCGTGCGGAGCATGATTTCCGTAAATCGTTCCCGGAATACAAATACCGCAAAACCGAGGAGGAACATCAACGCTGGCGCGAGGCGGTCGCGAAAAATCCTCCGTTGCTACATCCGGTGGTGCGAACGCATCCGGTGAGCGGTAAACAGGCGCTGTTTGTGAATGAAGGCTTTACTACGCGAATTGTCGATGTCAGCGAGAAAGAGAGCGAAGCCTTGTTAGGCTTTTTATTCGCCCATATCACTAAACCGGAGTTTCAGGTGCGCTGGCGCTGGCAACCAAATGATATTGCGATTTGGGATAACCGCGTGACTCAGCACTATGCCAATGCCGATTACCTGCCACAGCGGCGGATTATGCATCGGGCGACGATCCTTGGGGATAAACCGTTTTATCGGGCGGGGTGATACGAGTGCGGACGGTTCCCTCGCCCCCTTGGGTAGAGGGTTAGGGTGAGGGGGCGTTCACCGTACTTTCAACAGGTTAACTCCCCCTTTCTGAGAGGAAAAAAATTAACGCAGAATCTTCTTCTCAGCCAAATCCAGCGCAAAGTAGCTGAAAATCAGATCCGCACCCGCACGCTTAATCGAACCTAAGCTTTCGAGCACGACTTTCTCTTCATCTATAGCACCCGCCAGCGCGGCGAACTTAATCATCGCGTACTCACCGCTCACCTGATACGCGCCAATCGGCAATTCAGTACGTTCACGCAGCTCACGCACGATGTCGAGGTATGCTCCAGCAGGTTTAACCATCAGGCAGTCTGCGCCCTGGGCTTCATCCAGCAGTGATTCACGAATCGCCTCGCGACGGTTCATTGGGTTCATCTGATAGCTTTTGCGGTCGCCTTTTAATGCGCTTCCGGCAGCTTCACGGAACGGACCATAAAAGGAAGAGGCGAACTTGGTCGAATACGACATAATCGCCGTATCTTTAAAGCCTGCAGCGTCCAGCGCCTGGCGAATAGCCTGTACCTGGCCATCCATCGCGGCGGAAGGGGCGATGAAGTCTGCGCCTGCAGCAGCTGCAACCACGGCTTGCTTGCCTAAATTTTCCAGAGTCGCGTCGTTGTCGACGCCATGCTCGCACAGCACACCGCAGTGACCGTGAGAAGTGTATTCACAGAAGCAGGTGTCTGACATGACGATCATTTCTGGCACGGTCTGCTTGCAGATGCGCGACATACGCGCCACCAGTCCATCTTCCCGCCAGGCATCGCTGCCGGTTTCATCGGTATGGTGAGAGATGCCAAAAGTCATCACGGAACGAATACCGGCGTTGGCGATGCGTTCAATTTCGCGTGCCAGATGTTTCTCTGGAATGCGCATCACGCCTGGCATGGCTTCAACGGCTTTGTAGTCGTCAATTTCTTCTTCAACAAAGATCGGCAACACCAGGTCGTTAAGGCTAAGTGTTGTCTCTTCAAACATAGCGCGCAGCGCAGGAGATTTGCGCAGGCGACGAGGGCGTTGGATTAAGTCTGTCATGGTCTGCCTGATGTTTGTGGAATTAAGGTGCACAGTATACCTGAAGCGGGGCAGGAGTGTTTTACGAAAGTTGTCGCGATGTTGACAAGAAGAGAATGAAAGAGAGACCAGGACATCGTTGTAATAGAAATAGCAATAATTTCATATTCACTGAAAATATTTTTAATCTTTATTAATAGCTCTTGGTTATTATTTTGGGAGTTTGGTTGCCCTGCTATAAATTGAATAATTAAAACTTTGTTGCATATTGATAGGATATTTATCTGGTTTGTGTCTGTGATATTTGTGACGCGTATGTATCAAAAATAACATCATCTGCAACATATTGAAATATGGTGTTTTTATCAATTCGATGCGTGTTTTTCTCCATAAATTATATATGTCCACATTCGGACTTAGGGGAAAGAATAATTGAACCATTCGTCTGTAACACAGCATAATCGTTAGCGCGAAACATAATATGTTTTCTATGCATTGATAATTGATGGATCAACTTATTACGTCCCTGAGGAGGGATGACAAATGCACTCCTGGAAAAAGAAACTTGTAGTATCACAATTAGCATTGGCTTGCACTCTGGCTATCACCTCTCAGGCTAATGCAACTACTTATAACACCTGGACTTATTACGACAATCCAACTACTGCTCTTGACTGGAGCAATATGGATTTACCGGGTACTGTAGATGGTAACTATGTGAATTATAGAGGCTTTGTCTACTATAACAACACAAACGGTGATTTCGATACCACCTTTAATGGTGACACTGTTAACGGGGCTATCTCTACATATTACCTGAATCATGATTTTACTGATGGAACAACAAACCAGTTGAACATCAGCAACTCCCTGATTCATGGTTCAATCACTTCAATGCTGCCTATGGGTGAAAGCAGTGATGGTCATTATGTATATCAGTTCTCTGAATACGGTACTGATCGCGTAATTGATGATAATTGGCATGATGGTGATGTATTCACTTTAAATATTGCTAATTCTACAATTGATGACGATTACGAAGGTTTATACTTCACTGATTCATATCTGAATGGTGACGTTACCAAATATACTAACGAAACCTTCCGTACCCCAGCTGGTGAAGGTGAAGAATACGCCGGTTTGTTTGCAAACGGTGGTGTCGGTCTTGGGCTGGCAGTGAATCTTGATGTCGAAAGTAACATCAATATTTCTAACAACTCCCGTGTTGCTGGTATCAGCCTGACTCAGGGTAATACCGTAAACAATACTTACACTACTGAATCTCATACTTGGGATAACAATATCTCAGTTATCGATTCCACAGTGACTTCAGGTTCTGTAACTACTCTGGAAGACAGTGGTTTCTATGGTAACTCTGCGGAACCTAGTGATTACTCTGGTAAGGGCGGAGCTAATGATGTAGCTCTGTATTTCAGTGATAGTGCGGCTTCAAATTACTCCATGAAAAACAATGTTTATTTCAGCAATTCTACTCTGCTGGGTGATGTTGTTTTCGCAAGTACTTTCAACGCAAACTTCTATCCGCATGGTCATGACAGTAATGCCGATGGCGTACTGGACACCAATGGTGGCTGGGCTGACGACTCACTTAATGTTGATGAACTGAATATCACTCTGGATAATGGTTCCAAATGGGTAGGTTCAGCAACTACATCAGCGAATGTTGACGTTGACTCTACTGTATCGACTGACTGGTATGATGTTACAGGTAATAGCCTGTATCCAGGCGTTGTAGCAGAAGATAATGCCTGGGGTCGTACGATTGATAATCAAGTATTCCAGAGCGGTGTGTTTAACGTCACTCTGAATAATGGTTCTGAATGGAATACCGTTAACGCTTCAAACATTGATACTTTAGCTGTAAATAATGGCTCTGAAGTCAATGTTACGAATTCTTCCTTACTTTCTGATACTATTGGCTTAACTAATGGCTCTTCACTGAACATTGGTGAAGATGGTGAAGTTGCTACTGACCACCTGACAGTTGATAGCTATAGTACTGTTAATTTAACCGAATCTACTGGTTGGAATAACTATTCTAACCTGTACGCCAATACTATCACCGTAACTAACGGTGGTGTGCTGGATGTGAACGTTGATCAGTTCGATACTGAAGCTTTCCGTACCGATAAACTGGAACTGACCAGCGGCAACATCGCTGACCATAACGGTAACGTAGTATCCGGTGTGTTCAATATCCATAGCAGCGATTACGTTCTGAACGCTGATCTGGTGAACGACCGTACGTGGGATACTTCCAAGTCTAACTACGGTTACGGTATTGTTGCTATGAACTCTGATGGTCACCTGACCATTAACGGTAACGGCGATAACGACAACACTGCTTCTATCGAAGCTGGTCAGAACGAAGTTGATAACAACGGTGACCATGTTGCAGCCGCAACCGGTAACTACAAAGTTCGTATCGACAACGCTACTGGTGCTGGTTCTATCGCTGACTACAACGGCAACGAGCTGATCTACGTCAACGACAAAAACAGCAACGCGACCTTCTCTGCAGCCAACAAAGCTGACCTGGGTGCATACACCTATCAGGCTGAACAGCGCGGTAACACCGTTGTTCTGCAACAGATGGAGCTGACCGACTACGCTAACATGGCACTGAGCATCCCGTCTGCGAACACCAATATCTGGAACCTGGAACAAGACACCGTTGGTACTCGTCTGACCAACTCTCGTCATGGCCTGGCTGATAACGGCGGCGCATGGGTAAGCTACTTCGGTGGTAACTTCAACGGCGACAACGGCACCATCAACTATGATCAGGATGTTAACGGCATCATGGTCGGTGTTGATACCAAAATTGACGGTAACAACGCTAAGTGGATCGTCGGTGCGGCTGCAGGCTTCGCTAAAGGTGACATGAATGATCGTTCTGGTCAGGTAGATCAAGATAGCCAGACTGCCTACATCTACTCTTCTGCTCACTTCGCGAACAACGTCTTTGTTGATGGTAGCTTGAGCTACTCTCACTTCAACAACGACCTGTCTGCAACCATGAGCAACGGTACTTACGTTGACGGTAGCACCAACTCCGACGCTTGGGGCTTCGGCTTGAAAGCCGGTTACGACTTCAAACTGGGTGATGCTGGTTATGTGACTCCTTACGGCAGCATTTCTGGTCTGTTCCAGTCTGGTGATGACTACCAGCTGAGCAACGACATGAAAGTTGACGGTCAGTCTTACGACAGCATGCGTTATGAACTGGGTGTAGATGCAGGTTATACCTTCACCTACAGCGAAGACCAGGCTCTGACTCCGTACTTCAAACTGGCTTACGTCTACGACGACTCTAACAACGATAACGATGTGAACGGTGATTCCATCGATAACGGTACTGAAGGGTCTGCGGTACGTGTTGGTCTGGGTACTCAGTTCAGCTTCACCAAGAACTTCAGCGCCTATACCGATGCTAACTACCTCGGTGGTGGTGACGTAGATCAAGATTGGTCCGCGAACGTGGGTGTTAAATATACCTGGTAATATTCTTCACTCCGAAGAAATTCTGGTAATTTAATCTAAATAATGCCCGTCAAGGATTTGACGGGCATTACTGCAAAGGACGCGCAAATGTTATCTGTAGTTAAACCTCTTCAGGAATTTGGTAAGCTCGATAAATGTTTGTCCAGATACGGTACGCGCTTCGAGTTTAATAATGAAAAGCAAGTTATATTTTCCAGTGATGTCAATAACGAAGATACTTTCGTTATTTTAGAGGGAGTTATCTCTCTGCGTAGAGAAGAAAACGTACTTATCGGTATTACCCAGGCTCCTTATATTATGGGGCTGGCTGATGGTTTAATGAAAAACGATATACCATACAAATTAATATCAGAAGGAAATTGTACGGGATATCATCTACCAGCCAAACAAACCATTACGCTTATTGAACAAAATCAACTCTGGCGAGACGCTTTTTACTGGTTAGCCTGGCAAAATAGAATTCTGGAATTACGCGACGTGCAGCTCATTGGGCATAATTCCTACGAACAAATCCGCGCAACATTATTATCAATGATTGACTGGAATGAAGAATTGCGATCACGTATTGGTGTGATGAATTATATCCATCAACGTACACGCATATCGCGTTCTGTCGTCGCAGAAGTTCTCGCTGCTTTGCGTAAAGGCGGCTATATCGAAATGAATAAAGGCAAACTGGTCGCTATCAACCGTTTGCCTTCAGAGTATTAATCAGGATGCGGGGATAACTAGCGGTTTATTCCCGCTTAGCTCGGTCACCAGGTCATTGATGCCATCGCTCATATTTTTAAAGCGCGTCAACGGCGAACGAGTGACCACCACAAACGCGCCAATATTCTTCTGCGGGATCATCGCCATATAGGTAATGAAACCGCCACCACCACCTGTCTTCTGAATAATCCCCGGACGACCCTCTTTCGGGGCCATATATACCCAGCCTAAACCAAGCGCATCCGCTTTGCCGGGGACATCCATGCCAATCACTTTCGTAAACTGCGCGCGCTGATAAATCAACGTCTGCATGCGATCTGCCTGGTTACTGCGCTGATAAAAATCAGATGACAAATACTGCTGCATCCAGCGCATCATATCGCCAGGCGTGGAATAGACGCCGCCGCTGCCAATTGCCGCCAGCGTGTTATTGCATGGACTGGCACCGCGCTCTGCAACCATTAAACGGCGGCACTGATCCGGTGAGGGGGTGTAGGTGGTGTCTTTCATCCCCAATGGACGGGTAATCTGCTCTTCAAACAACTGGGTATAAGGCTTGCCGGACGCATTCGCCAGTGCATCTGCCAGCAGATCGAACGCAAGGTTAGAGTACGCCGCCTGACTGCCTGGCGCGGCTTTCAGCTTCGCCGTAGAAAGGTATTTCCAGCGTTGCTCGCGCGTTGGCCAGACAAACACCGGACGATGTGCCGCGCCACCGGGCTGTTCACGGGGCAGGGCGCTGGTATGGGTTGCCAGATTGACCAGCGTAATGGGCGTCCCATTGTAGGTTGGCACGCGTGCGCCTGGCGGAGCATATTTACTTAGCGGGTCGTTTAACTTTACGGTCCCCTGGTCGAGCAATTTCACCAGCATCTCACTGGTCATTAGCTTGGTGAGGGAAGCAATACGCACGACCGAATCCAGCTGCGGGCGAACGTTATTACCAGGTCGCGTTTCGCCATAACTACGAAAGACGCGCTGGTTACCGTCGATAACAACCAGCGCCATCCCCGTGGCACCGCTGCCGTAAAAAATATGATCGGCATAACGATCGACAATATCAGAGGCAAACTCCGGTTCAGTGATCGGCTGCGCCGCATGGACGGAGGTCAATGACGCCGCACACAGCACGGCAGAAAAAAGCAGACTACGTTTCAACGGTGGTGTCCATAAATTGAATGAAGGTAACTGAGCGTATTTATACTACTCATTGATGGATTGCAAAGGGCGAATTAGTGCAATAATAGTGTTAAAAACGTAACGGCGCGTAAACACGATCTTTTTCCTGCTCACCAATGCCTGCATTTGTGATCCTGCGCGTGTTAATCCGCTTATGTAAACAATCTTTGGTTTGTGAAATCCGTCGAAACAATTCTTATGGTCAGGCTGGCGAACTAAGCGCCTTGCTATGGGTCACAATGGGCGGTTTCATTTGGCTGACGCTTTGTAGTGGTCATGCGGTTAATACACAGCAGTTGTTAAAACGATAAGAAGTTAGCAGGAGTGCATATGTTTAAGTCTTTTTTCCCAAAGCCGGGAGCGTTTTTTCTCTCGGCCTTTGTTTGGGCATTGATTGCCGTTATCTTCTGGCAAGCCGGTGGGGGAGACTGGGTGGCGCGTATCACCGGCGCTTCCGGGCAGATCCCGATTAGCGCCGCGCGTTTCTGGTCGTTGGATTTCCTGATTTTTTACGCTTACTACATTGTTTGCGTAGGACTTTTTGCATTTTTCTGGTTTATCTACAGCCCGCACCGTTGGCAATACTGGTCAATACTCGGTACTGCACTGATCATCTTCGTCACCTGGTTTTTGGTGGAAGTCGGGGTCGCCGTCAACGCCTGGTATGCACCGTTCTATGATCTGATTCAAACCGCGCTAAGTTCGCCGCATAAAGTCACTATCGAACAATTTTACCGCGAAGTGGGCGTCTTTCTGGGGATTGCGCTGATCGCGGTGGTGATCAGTGTACTGAACAACTTCTTTGTCAGTCACTATGTGTTCCGCTGGCGTACGGCGATGAACGAATATTACATGGCGAACTGGCAACAACTGCGTCATATCGAAGGTGCCGCACAGCGTGTGCAGGAAGACACCATGCGTTTTGCTTCAACGCTGGAGAATATGGGCGTCAGTTTTATCAACGCCATCATGACGTTGATCGCCTTCCTGCCGGTGCTGGTAACGCTCTCCGCGCATGTGCCGGAGCTGCCGATTATCGGGCACATTCCGTATGGTCTGGTGATTGCCGCTATCGTCTGGTCGCTGATGGGGACCGGATTGCTGGCAGTGGTAGGGATCAAACTGCCGGGGCTGGAGTTTAAAAACCAGCGAGTAGAGGCCGCCTACCGTAAAGAGCTGGTTTATGGTGAAGACGATGCCACGCGCGCGACGCCGCCTACGGTACGCGAGCTGTTTAGCGCCGTACGGAAAAACTATTTTCGCCTCTATTTTCACTATATGTATTTCAACATCGCCCGCATTCTCTATTTGCAGGTCGATAACGTTTTCGGTTTGTTCTTGCTGTTTCCGTCAATTGTTGCCGGTACGATTACGCTCGGCCTGATGACGCAGATTACCAACGTTTTTGGTCAGGTTCGCGGTGCTTTCCAGTACCTGATTAACTCATGGACCACACTGGTTGAGTTGATGTCTATCTACAAACGTCTGCGCAGCTTTGAACATGAGCTGGATGGTGACAAAATTCAGGAAGTAACCCATACCTTGAGCTAAAAAGGAGAAGTAATGTCGCGCGTCAATCATCTATCTTCGCTGTCATTGTTGGCGGTTCTGGTTTTAGCGGGGTGTAGTAGTCAGGCTCCGCAACCGTTGAAAAAGGGCGAAAAAGCGATAGATGTAGTGAGCGTCGTGCGGCAGAAGATGCCTGCGAGCGTGAAAGACCGCGATGCCTGGGCGAAAGATCTCGCCACCACCTTTGAAAGTCAGGGGCTGGCACCGACGCTGGAAAACGTCTGCTCGGTGCTGGCGGTGGCGCAGCAGGAGTCAAATTATCAGGCAGATCCGGCCGTTCCGGGCTTAAGCAAGATCGCCTGGCAAGAGATTGACCGTCGTGCTGAACGGATGCACATTCCTGCTTTTCTGGTTCATACCGCGCTAAAAATCAAATCGCCAAACGGCAAAAGTTATAGCGAACGGTTAGATTCGGTGCGTACAGAAAAGCAATTGAGCGCGATTTTTGACGATCTGATCAGCATGGTACCAATGGGGCAGACGCTGTTTGGTTCGCTTAATCCGGTGCGCACCGGTGGGCCGATGCAGGTCAGCATTGCTTTTGCCGAACAGCATACCAAAGGGTATCCGTGGAAAATGGACGGTACAGTTCGTCAGGAAGTCTTCAGTCGCCGCGGCGGGTTGTGGTTTGGTACTTACCATTTACTGAATTATCCCGCCAGCTATAGCGCACCGATATACCGCTTTGCTGATTTTAACGCTGGCTGGTACGCCAGCCGTAATGCCGCGTTTCAGAACGCGGTCAGTAAGGCCAGCGGCGTGAAGCTGGCACTGGACGGTGATTTAATTCGTTACGACAGTAAAGAACCCGGGAAAACAGAACTGGCAACGCGCAAACTGGCGGGAAAACTGGGGATGAGCGACAGCGAAATTCGCCGTCAGTTAGAGAAAGGTGACAGCTTCTCTTTTGAGGAGACGGCGCTGTACAAGAAAGTTTATCAACTTGCCGAAGCGAAAACGGGTGAATCACTACCCCGCGAAATGTTGCCTGGCATTCAACTGGAAAGCCCGAAAATCACCCGCAACCTGACTACGGCCTGGTTTGCGAAGCGCGTAGACGAACGGCGGGCGCGTTGTATGAAACAGTGATCAAACAGGAATGTCATGCCAGATAAGGCGTTTTGGGCCACATCTGGCAGCGTAGATCTTACTGGCGGCGATGTCGCCAGTGCAGCCATAGCGCCACCACTGCAAAAATGAGGCAGCCTACTAAAAACGGGATCAGCCCGAAAATGGTGCCGACACCTAAACCAATTTCCACCCGTGGGCGACCTGTTTCCTGGACCTGCATTAAACGCTCATAGACGCCGGGCGCATGCACTAACAGGTTCAGCAATTGCGCCCCAGCCCAAAAGCAAAACAGCACAAACAACGCATAGGCAATGTTGCCAGGCGTTGAAGAGGCATTGCGATATTTTCCGCTAAACAGCGATTTTGACAGGGTGAAATCAGCCATAAAAACCTCCGGAAGTCATCTGCTTCTCTTCTGGTGTGATACCAGCGGCTTATGGCAAGTCTGACAGGTCATTTAGATTGTCAATATCAGAATCATGGTAAATTGATGTTGGGAATATTCCCGAAGCGTGAATCTTCGTTGTGAGTCACAAAATGGCAACCTTAAGTTAAATTTATTAACAATTACGAAAATGTTGTCTACACCACAGACGGTTGTTACAGAATATGCAAGGATGTTGTTTTTCGTTAACGGAGCTGCCATGAATCTGCCTGTAAAAATCCGCCGTGACTGGCACTACTATGCGTTCGCCATTGGCCTTATATTCATTCTTAATGGCGTGGTGGGGTTACTGGGATTTGAAGCAAAAGGTTGGCAGACCTATGCCGTCGGTCTGGTGACGTGGGTGATTAGTTTCTGGCTGGCGGGGCTGATTATTCGTCGTCGCGATGAAGAAACTGAAAACGCCCAATAAGAATATTATCGGGCGTTAAAATATTACATTGTGGTTTTCAATGCGTTATCCGCAGCGTGACGCTCCAGCGCCAGTTCAATCAAACGTGTGATCAGATCGGTGTAACCGAGACCGCTGGCTTGCCACAGCTTCGGATACATACTGATGTTGGTGAAGCCAGGCAGTGTGTTGATCTCGTTGATCACCACTTCGTTCTCTGGGGTTAAAAACACGTCTACACGCGCCATGCCTGCGCATCCCAACGTTTGATAAGCCTGAACGGCAATCGCCCGGATCTTATCGTTGATTTCTGGCGCAATGGCTGCCGGAACTACCACTTTCGCGCCATCTTCGTCAATGTACTTGGTGTCGTAGGCATAGAAGTCGCTGGTGAGTACGATCTCGCCACAGGTGCTGGCTTGCGGGTTGTCGTTGCCCAGAACTGCGCATTCGATCTCACGACCTTTGATCCCTTGCTCAACGATCACTTTATGATCGAACTCGAACGCCAGATCGACGGCAATTGCGTACTGTTCTTCACTGGTTACTTTGCTGACACCAACAGAAGAGCCCTGATTAGCCGGTTTTACAAACAGTGGTAACCCCAGTTTAGACTCCACTTCGGCAAAACTAATGTTGTGACGATTGGCGCGCGTCAGGGTAATAAATGGCGCAATGTTCAGCCCGGCATCGCGTAGCAGACGTTTGGTGACATCTTTATCCATACAGGCTGCTGAAGCCAGAACATCAGAACCTACAAACGGTAAATTGGCGACCCGCAGCATTCCCTGCAAGGAACCATCTTCGCCCAGCGTACCGTGGACAATCGGGAAAATGACATCCACCGTCGGCAACGGCTGACCGTTTTGCGCGTCGATAAGCTGATGCTCATGTTTACCTGGCACCTGCGCAAGGCTGGTCGCCGAAGGGCGCAACGCAATATGGGCAGGATCGTCTGCATTTAGCAGATAATTGCTGGCATCGCTGACGTGCCATTGCCCTTGTTTATCAATGCCCAGCAGCACAACGTCGAAGCGACTTTTATCAATGGCATCGACAATGTTTTTTGCCGATTGCAGAGACACTTCATGTTCCGCTGATTTACCACCAAAAACGATTCCTACCCGCAGTTTTTCCATCTTAAAAACCTATCCCGTCTAACACAAAGTGCATACATTACCACGACAAAACGGGGGATTCGCGGCCTTCTGAAAGATTGTTGCAATCTTCTGCTGACAAAGCGTGCAACGTACTGGTGAAGAAAGTGCGTCATCTCAAAGATGTGCGCAAGATCACAAAAATGATGAACGGGAAGCTAATTTATTCCTGGCTTAAATGGCCATGCGGTGAGTTTTTTTCTCTTAATTATAAGTTAACGAAGAGAATATATTTCATAACTTTTATTTATAATAAAGGTTGATAATTAAAAGCATATATTTTGTGTGTGTAATTATTTAAATAAGAGAAACGTTTCGCTGGTAATCAAACAAAAAATATTTGCGCAAAGTATTTCCTTTGTCATAAAAATAATACTTCCAGACACTATGAAGTTGTGAAACATAATGTTAACTTCTCCATACTTTGGATAAGGAAATACAGACATGAAAAATCTCATTGCTGAGTTGTTATTTAAGCTTGCCCAAAAAGAAGAAGAGTCGAAAGAACTGTGTGCGCAGGTAGAAGCTTTGGAGATTATCGTCACTGCAATGCTTCGCAATATGGCGCAAAATGACCAACAGCGGTTGATTGATCAGGTAGAGGGGGCGCTGTACGAGGTAAAGCCCGATGCCAGCATTCCTGACGACGATACGGAGCTGCTGCGCGATTACGTAAAGAAGTTATTGAAGCATCCTCGTCAGTAAAAAGTTAATCTTTTCAACAGCTGTCATAAAGTTGTCACGGCCGAGACTTATAGTCGCTTTGTTTTTATTTTTTAATGTATTTGTACATGGAGAAAATAAAGTGAAACAAAGCACTATTGCACTGGCACTCTTACCGTTACTGTTTACCCCTGTGACAAAAGCCCGGACACCAGAAATGCCTGTTCTGGAAAACCGGGCTGCTCAGGGCGATATTACTGCACCCGGCGGTGCTCGCCGCTTAACGGGTGATCAGACCGCCGCTCTGCGTGATTCTCTTAGCGATAAACCTGCAAAAAATATTATTTTGCTGATTGGCGATGGTATGGGGGACTCGGAAATTACTGCCGCACGCAATTATGCTTAATTCTGTAGATGCTTTTTTAAAGGTATCGATGCCTTACCGCTTACCGGGCAATACACTCACTATGCGCTGAATAAAAAAACCGGCAAACCGGACTACGTCACCGACTCGGCTGCATCAGCAACCGCCTGGTCAACCGGTGTCAAAACCTATAACGGCGCGCTGGGCGTCGATATTCACGAAAAAGATCACCCAACGATTCTGGAAATGGCAAAAGCCGCAGGTCTGGCGACCGGTAACGTTTCTACCGCAGAGTTGCAGGATGCCACGCCCGCTGCGCTGGTGGCACATGTGACCTCGCGCAAATGCTACGGTCCGAGCGCGACCAGTGAAAAATGTCCGGGTAACGCGCTAGAAAAAGGCGGGAGAGGATCGATTACCGAACAGCTGCTTAACGCTCGTGCCGACGTTACGCTTGGCGGCGGCGCAAAAACCTTTGCTGAAACGGCAACCGCCGGTGAATGGCAGGGAAAAACGCTGCGTGAACAGGCACAGGCGCGTGGTTATCAGTTGGTGAGCGATGCTGCCTCACTGAATGCGGTGACGGAAGCGAACCAGCAAAAACCCCTGCTAGGACTGTTTGCTGACGGCAATATGCCAGTGCGCTGGCAAGGACCGAAAGCAACGTACCACGGCAATATCGACAAGCCCGCAGTTACCTGTACGCCTAATCCGCAACGTAATGACAGCGTACCGACCCTGGCGCAGATGACTGATAAAGCCATTGAATTGTTGAGTAAAAATGAGAAAGGCTTTTTCCTGCAAGTTGAAGGTGCATCAATCGATAAACAGGATCACGCTGCGAATCCTTGTGGGCAAATTGGCGAGACGGTCGATCTCGACGAAGCCGTACAACGGGCGCTGGAATTCGCTAAAAAGGATGGCAACACGCTGGTCATAGTAACCGCTGATCACGCCCACGCCAGCCAGATTGTTGCGCCGGACACCAAAGCGCCGGGCCTCACCCAGGCGCTAAATACCAAAGATGGCGCAGTGATGGTGATGAGTTACGGGAACTCCGAAGAGGATTCACAAGAACATACCGGTAGTCAGCTGCGTATTGCGGCGTATGGCCCACATGCCGCCAATGTCGTTGGACTGACCGACCAGACCGATCTCTTCTACACCATGAAAGCTGCTCTGGGGCTGAAATAAAACCGCGCCCGGCAGTGAATTTTCGCTGCCGGGTGGTTTTTTTGCTGTTAGCAACCAGACTTAATGGCAGATCACGGGCGCAAACGCTCATGGTTAAAACATGAAGAGGGATGGTGCTATGAAAATAACATTACTGGTTACCTTGCTTTTCGGACTGGTTTTTTTAACCACCGTCGGCGCTGCCGAGAGAACCTTAACCCCACAACAACAGCGTATGACCTCCTGTAATCAGCAGGCGACGGCGCAGGCGTTGAAAGGGGATGCTCGTAAGACCTACATGAGTGATTGCCTGAAGAACAGCAAGTCTGCGCCTGGTGAAAAAAGTTTGACGCCACAGCAGCAAAAGATGCGCGAATGTAATAATCAAGCAACGCAACAATCTCTGAAAGGTGATGATCGTAATAAGTTTATGAGCGCCTGCCTCAAGAAAGCCGCCTGATACCTGATAGTGCTAACGGGTGAGCTACGAAAATGGCTCACCCGAAATTTCATACTTCTGCCTTTAGCCCCGTCTCTATAATTTGGGAAAATTGTTTCTGAATGTTCCCAAAAATAATGAATGATGAAAACTTTTTCAAAAAAGCGGCGGCGCACGGGGAGGAACCTCCTTTAACTCCTCAAAACGAACATCAGCGGTCCGGGCTGTGTTTCGCCCGTTGCGTCAGACTACCCCGTGCGGTTGGCCTGGCTGGCATGTTCTTACCGATTGCTTCAACGCTGGTTTCACACCCGCCGCCGGGCTGGTGGTGGCTGGTGTTGGTCGGCTGGGCGTTCGTCTGGCCGCATTTAGCCTGGCAGATAGCGAGCAGGGCCGTCGATCCGCTTAGCCGGGAAATTTACAACTTAAAAACCGATGCAGTATTAGCGGGAATGTGGGTAGGCGTAATGGGCGTAAACGTGCTGCCTTCCACCGCGATGTTGATGATTATGTGTCTGAATTTGATGGGGGCAGGCGGCCCCCGTCTGTTTGTCGCGGGTCTGGTGTTGATGGTGGTTTCCTGCCTTGTCACCCTCGAGCTGACGGGCATCACCGTGTCGTTCAATAGTGCGCCGCTGGAATGGTGGCTCTCCCTTCCCATTATTGTCATTTATCCTCTGCTGTTTGGCTGGGTCAGCTACCAGACGGCGACTAAACTGGCGGAACATAAACGCAGGTTGCAGGTCATGAGTACCCGCGACGGCATGACGGGCGTGTATAACCGACGTCATTGGGAAACTATGTTACGCAATGAATTTGATAACTGTCGGCGGCATAATCGCGATGCAACGTTACTGATTATCGATATCGACCATTTCAAGAGCATCAACGATACCTGGGGCCATGATGTGGGCGATGAAGCGATTGTGGCGCTTACCCGACAGTTACAAATTACCCTGCGCGGTAGCGATGTGATTGGTCGGTTTGGCGGCGATGAGTTTGCGGTAATCATGTCCGGTACGCCAGCTGAGAGCGCCATTACCGCCATGTTACGGGTGCGTGAAGGGCTAAACACGTTACGCTTGCCGAATACGCCACAGGTAACTTTACGGATTAGTGTGGGGGTTGCGCCGCTGAACCCACAAATGAGTCACTATCGTGAGTGGTTGAAATCGGCAGATTTGGCGCTTTACAAAGCAAAGAAAGCCGGACGTAACCGCACCGAAGTGGCGGCCTGACGTCCGGCGAAAGTCATCAGGATTTGCTGAGTTTTTCTGATTTTTCCATACACTTCGTCATCGCTTCGATCACTGCAGCACGGAAGCCTTTCTCTTCCAGTACGCGTACCGCTTCAATGGTGGTGCCTCCCGGTGAGCAGACCATATCTTTCAGTGCCCCCGGATGTTCTCCCGTTTCCAGCACCATTTTTGCGGAACCCATTACTGCCTGAGCGGCAAATTTATACGCCTGGGCGCGTGGCATCCCGCCCAGCACGGCGGCGTCGGCCATCGCTTCGATAAACATAAATACGTAGGCTGGCGAAGAACCGCTCACACCGACCACCGGGTGGATCATCGGCTCAGCAATTACTTCCGCTTCGCCAAAGCAGCGGAAAATATTCAGCACATCAGCGGTATCTTCTGGGGTTACCAGCGCGTTTGGCGTTACGGAGGTCATCCCGGCATTAACCAGCGCGGGAGTGTTCGGCATGGCGCGGATAATTTTCCGGTCATGGCCCAGCGCGCGGGCAAGCTGGTCGAGCGTGACACCTGCAGCAATAGAAACGACCAGAGAGTCTTTATTCAGGCTGGAGGTGATTTCGCTAAGCACTTTAATCATGATGCCAGGTTTAACGGCAGCAAAAATGATGTCGGCGATTTGCGCCACTTCTTGCGCCGATTCTGCGGCGTTGATGCCGAACTGGTCATGCAGGGCGGCGACTTTATCCGGGGAGGGGGTGTATACCCAGATTTGCCCTGGAAGCACCTGACCGCTGGCAATCAGACCGCCGAGAATGGCTTTTCCCATATTGCCGCAGCCAATAAAACCGATTTTCTTTTCCATTGCCTCACTCCTGCCGTGAAATTCATTGTTTTGATAATCGCTGGCAGAAGCATAAACAGAACTATGCCGGAAGGCAAAAGCGCGACACAATAGAGGATTACCCAACAAAGGATGACTTTATGACAATTTGGGTGGATGCCGACGCGTGTCCCAATGTAATTAAAGAGATTTTGTATCGCGCGGCGGAACGTATGCAGATGCCGCTGGTACTGGTAGCAAACCAGAGTTTACGCGTGCCGCCATCGCGATTTATTCGTACGCTGCGCGTCGCGGCAGGTTTCGACGTTGCCGATAACGAAATTGTCCGGCAGTGTGAAGCGGGCGATTTGGTGATCACCGCAGATATACCTTTGGCTGCTGAAGCCATCGAGAAAGGCGCTGCGGCGCTTAATCCGCGCGGCGAACGTTACACGCCAGCGACCATTCGTGAGCGCCTGACGATGCGCGATTTTATGGATACCTTACGTGCCAGTGGGATCCAGACCGGCGGACCAGATAGCCTTTCACAACGTGACCGCCAGGCCTTTGCCGCGGAGCTGGAGAAGTGGTGGCTGGAAGTGCAACGTAGTCGTGGCTAAATGTAATTTATTATTTACACTTCATTCTTGAATATTTATTGGTATAGTAAGGGATGTATTGAGATTTTCACTTTAAGTGGAATTTTTTCTTTACAATCGAAATTGTACTAGTTTGATGGTATGATCGCTATTCTCATGACACCGGCTTTCGCCGCATTGCGACCTATTGGGGAAAACCCACGATGACACAACCTCTTTTTCTGATCGGGCCTCGGGGCTGTGGTAAAACAACGGTCGGAATGGCCCTTGCCGATTCGCTTAACCGTCGGTTTGTCGATACCGATCAGTGGTTGCAATCACAGCTCAATATGACGGTCGCGGAGATCGTCGAAAGGGAAGAGTGGGCGGGATTTCGCGCCAGAGAAACGGCGGCGCTGGAAGCGGTAACTGCGCCATCCACCGTTATCGCTACAGGCGGCGGCATTATTCTGACGGAATTTAATCGTCACTTCATGCAAAATAACGGAATCGTGGTTTATTTGTGTGCGCCAGTTTCAGTCCTGGTTAACCGACTGCAAGCTGCACCGGAAGAAGATTTACGGCCAACCTTAACGGGAAAACCTCTGAGCGAAGAAGTTCAGGAAGTGCTGGAAGAACGCGATGCGCTATATCGCGAAGTTGCGCATATTATCATCGACGCAACAAACGAACCCAGCCAGGTGATTTCTGAAATTCGCAGCGCCCTGGCACAGACGATCAATTGTTGATTTTCGAGCGCCTATACTTAACGTTCATCCCGTGAAATAAGGAAGAACGATGCCAACGAAACCGCCTTATCCTCGTGAAGCATATATAGTGACGATTGAAAAAGGAAAACCAGGACAGACGGTAACCTCGTACCAACTCAGAGCCGATCATCCTAAACCAGACTCGTTGATCAGTGAACATCCGACCGCTCAGGAAGCGATGGATGCGAAAAAACGCTATGAGGACCCTGACAAAGAGTGACCGCATCAGACTGCTCGGAAGGGATTCTGAGTGCCACTACAAGGGATCTGCGTCACATTTTTCATAATTCATATTTTTCTAATAATTAGAATATTAAACAATAACAATCCATTACTGGAATCATTTGGAATCTTTACATTATGCCGTGCACGTCTGCTGCTACGCTTTTTGTCATTTGTAGCACAAGTAAGTGTCAGCAGTGGTGCTTCACACTTGCCCGGTAATTAACGACGAAAGAAAAGTAAGGTGGAAGAACAATGAGTGCGTCGTTGGCGATCCTGACCATCGGCATTGTACCTATGCAGGAAGTTTTGCCGCTCCTGACGGAATACATTGACGAAGATAATATTTCCCATCATAGCCTGCTGGGGAAGTTAAGTCGTGAAGAAGTGATGGCGGAGTACGCGCCAGAAGCAGGCGAAGACACCATTCTCACATTATTAAATGACAACCAGCTGGCCCATGTTTCGCGTCGTAAAGTGGAGCGAGACCTGCAAGGTGTGGTTGAAGTGCTCGATAATCAGGGTTATGACGTCATTTTATTAATGAGTACAGCAAACATTAGTAGTATGACTGCGCGTAATACGATCTTTCTTGAGCCGTCGCGAATATTGCCTCCACTGGTTTCCTCTATTGTTGAAGATCATCAGGTGGGGGTTATCGTTCCGGTTGAGGAGATGCTGCCCGTTCAGGCGCAAAAATGGCAAATTTTGCAGAAATCGCCGGTATTTTCATTGGGCAACCCCATTCATGATTCAGAACAAAAAATCATTGATGCCGGGAAAGAATTACTGGCAAAAGGGGCTGATGTCATCATGCTGGATTGTTTAGGATTTCACCAACGTCATCGCGATTTACTGCAAAAACAGCTCGATGTTCCTGTCTTGCTGTCTAACGTATTGATTGCACGGCTGGCTGCGGAATTACTGGTGTAATTTTGCGTGACAGCCAGCGCCTCTGGCCCCTATAGTGAAGTAGATGTTCAACTACCAAACAGGGCCAGTTTATGCTTCAAAGTAATGAGTACTTTTCCGGCAAAGTGAAATCAATCGGCTTTTCCAGCAGCAGCACTGGTCGCGCCAGCGTGGGTGTTATGGTTGAAGGCGAATACACCTTCAGCACCGCTGAGCCGGAAGAGATGACGGTAATCAGTGGCGCGCTGAATGTGTTACTGCCTGACGCGACCGACTGGCAGGTGTATGAAGCCGGTTCGGTGTTTAATGTTCCCGGTCACAGTGAGTTTCATCTGCAAGTTGCCGAACCCACCTCTTATCTGTGCCGCTATCTGTAATTCCTCGCCTTCCCCTTGAACGGGAGGGCATTTTTCTGAAATATCCTTTCTTTAACCCATAATAATATTTCCTTTGCTGCGATTTTTTCAATTTCCGATATATTCATAATTTATCAAGGTTGATATAAATATCAGTGAAGATCTCCAGATATTGTTGCGGAACTGGCTACGATAAACGATAAATCAGATGATGAATGGTGGCGTGCATTGCTGCAAAGTCGCAATGATCATTTACGCCAAACGGCATTGCGCAACGCACATACCCCGGCGTTGTTGTTAACGACATTGACTGAGCCTCAGGATCGGTCGCTGGCTATTAATAATCCACAGCTGGCTGCCGATGTGAAAACGGCGTGGTTAAAAGAGGATCCATCATTACTCTTATTTGTCGAACAACCCGATCTTTCGCTGTTACGTGATTTAGTGAAAACCGGGGCAACGCGGAAAATTCGCAGTGAAGCGCGTCACCGGCTTGAGGAAAAACAATGACACAACGTCCATGGAGCAAGTTACAGCGTAAAACGCATAATATTGCTGCGCTAAAAATTATTGCTCGCCGTAGCGAATAATTATATGCCTGGTGTGGCTTCGTACGCCGGATAAGACGCGGCAGGCGTCGCATCCGGCATTAAAGGAAAATCAGCAATTAACGTTGTGCTTCGCCACCTAATCCTTCAATCAGGTTTTGAATTAACGCTGCCAGTTCACCAGTCATCAGGATGAAATCGGCATCAAAACGCTGGGCGAAATCTTCACGGTCGATATCTTCGTTTTGATCGCGCAGCTCGTCGCAGAACTTCAGACGCTTGAGCGAACCATCGTCGCACATCACAAACTGAATGCGCTGCTGCCAGTCGAGCGCCAGTTTAGTCACCACTTTTCCGGCTTCAATGTGATTGGTGATCTCTTCGCTGGTCAGATCTTGTTTCTTCGCGCGGATCACGCCGCCATCTTCCAGCAACGATTTCAGCTCGGCTTCATCAAGCAGCTGGAAGCCCTGTGCCGCACTACCGGAGCGAACCCATTCGGTCAGCGTCAGTTCAATCGGGTTTTCCATGCTCAATGGTACAACCGGTAACGACCCCAGGCTTTTACGCAGTAATGCCAGCGTATCTTCCGCTTTTTTGGCACTGGCGCAGTCCACCATAATCAAACCGTTAACCGTGTCGATCCACATCATTGTCTGGCTAAAACGGCTGAAAGCACGCGGCAGCAGAGAGTGCAGCACTTCGTCTTTCAGCGAATCTTTTTCGGTTTTCTTCAGCTTACGCGCCTGTTCCGCTTCCAGTTTGGCGATTTTCGCTTCCAGCGCCTGTTTAATCACCGGAGACGGGAGGATTTTTTCTTCTTTGCGCGCGCAGATAACAATTTGACCATTGGCAACGTGCGTTAACGCATCGCTGTGCGATCCCATCGGAGGAACCCAGCCCATCTTCGCCATGTCCTGGCTGCCGCATGGGGTAAATGCCATCGAGGCTAGCTGTTTTTCCATCTCTTCTGCACGCAGCGAAATCTCGCGGCTAAGACGGTAAACCATTAAATTTTTGAACCACAGCATGATAATTTCCACGGCCTTGTCGTTAAATTTAGCGGGCATGATAACGAATTGTCGGCGGCCTTGCATTGCCAATCCGGTTGTCCGTCTCTACGCTATTGATATTGAAAAAAATAAGGAGAGTACCGTGCGTATAGGTATCGATTTAGGCGGCACCAAAACTGAAGTGATTGCACTGGGCGATGCAGGGGAGCAGTTGTACCGCCATCGTCTGCCCACGCCGCGTGATGATTACCGGCAGACTATTGAAACGATCGCCACGTTGGTTGATATGGCGGAGCAGGCGACAGGGCAGCGCGGAACGGTAGGTATGGGCATTCCTGGCTCAATTTCGCCTTACACCGGTGTGGTGAAGAATGCCAATTCAACCTGGCTCAACGGTCAGCCATTCGATAAAGACTTAAGCGCGAGGTTGCAGCGGGAAGTGCGGCTGGCAAATGACGCTAACTGTCTGGCGGTTTCAGAAGCAGTAGATGGCGCGGCAGCGGGAGCGCAGACGGTATTTGCCGTGATTATCGGCACGGGATGCGGCGCGGGCGTGGCATTCAATGGGCGGGCGCATATCGGCGGCAATGGCACGGCAGGTGAGTGGGGACACAATCCGCTACCGTGGATGGACGAAGACGAACTGCGTTATCGCGAGGAAGTCCCTTGTTATTGCGGTAAACAAGGTTGTATTGAAACCTTTATTTCGGGCACGGGATTCGCGACGGATTATCGTCGTTTGAGCGGACATGCGCTGAAAGGCAGTGAAATTATCCGCCTGGTTGAAGAAAGCGATCCGGTAGCGGAACTGGCATTGCGTCGCTACGAGCTGCGGCTGGCAAAATCGCTGGCACATGTCGTGAATATTCTCGATCCGGATGTAATTGTCCTGGGGGGCGGGATGAGCAATGTAGACCGTTTATATCAAACGGTTCCGCAGTTGATTAAACAATTTGTCTTCGGCGGCGAATGTGAAACGCCGGTGCGTAAGGCGAAGCACGGTGATTCCAGCGGCGTACGCGGCGCTGCGTGGTTATGGCCACAAGAGTAAAAAACGTAGGCAATTGGCGCATCATGCCTGATGCGACGCTTGCCGCGTCTTATCAGGCCTACAAAATGTGCCAGAACCGCGTAGGGCGGATAAGGCGTTCACGCCGCATCCGGCAATAAGCAACGCGCACCGTGACAGTAATCTACCCCAGTGGTTTCGCCAGCACCGGACTATCCGCCGCTTGCTGGCGCTTATAGCGACCATACAGCAGCAACGATGACATCGCAGCAAACGAAAGCAGGGCGGCAGGCAGCGCCACGTAATTATATGCCAGCCCCAGCGTCAGCATCATACCTCCGCAATATGCGCCGACGGCGCTACCGAGGTTAAACGCTATTTGCCCACCTGCGGCACCTAATAACTCTCCGCCTTTGGCATTTTGCAGTAACAATATTTGCAGAGGTGCTGAAAGGGCAAATAATCCCGCGCAACAAATAAAAGCAAAAATAAGCGACGTTGTTTTCATGCCGCCGCAGAAAAAGAGCATCAGCAGTGCCAGTACAATGATAAAGTCAGTCACTGCTGCAATGCGCAGTGGTGAATAACGTCCTGAAATCCTGCCACTTAGCATATTTCCCAGCACCATCCCTAGCCCAACTAACATCATAATAAAGGTCATCGCCGTTTCCGAAAAACCGGAAATAAACATCATGTATGGCTTTACGTAGCTGAACCAGGCAAACACACCTGCGTTGCCAAACATCGTGGCGGCGAAAATTAACCACGGGGCCGGGCTGCGCAAAAAGTGAAATTGTTCGCGCAGCTTTCCTTTCGCCTCGTCGCGAATATCTGGCACCCAAAAATAGACCGATGCCATCACCGCAATATTAAAAACAGCGATCAATAAAAAGGTGTAACGCCAGCTAAATTCCTGACTTAAATACGTTCCCAGCGGAATGCCCAGCAAATTGGCGACTGTCATCCCGGAAACCATCCCCGCCACGGCGGCGGTGACTTTTCCGGGTTTGATAATTTTTGATAACACGATCGCTCCGACGCCAAAAAATGCGCCATGCGGAAAGCCGGATACCAGCCGACCAATGGCGAGCATCAGGTAAGACGAAGAGAGCGTGAACATGGCGTTGCCAATGACGCACAACGCCACCAGAAACAACAAGATATGTTTGAGTGAGTAGCGGCTGGAAAAGAGTGCGATGATTGGCGCACCGACCACCACCCCCAGTGCATAATACGAGATCATATGCCCGGCGGCAGGAATCGAAATTCCTACGTTATGCGCCAGCTCCGTGAGCACGCCCATAATGCCAAATTCGGCCATCCCCAAACCAAACGTGCCCAGAGCCAAAGATAAAATGACTTTTTTCATACCACCATCACAACCACCAGAACGGCTACCAATCACCGTAGCCAATAAAGTGATAGCTTGCAGGATAACGACCAACAAGGCCAAGAGATAATTCGCCCCTCTGTATTCATTATCCTGCTGAATAGTTATTTCACTGCAAACGTACTTTCCAGTTTGCTGTAGCCCAGGCCGTTGATCTTTTTCACTTTGATCTGCACCGGAATACGCTCTTTCATCGCTTCTACGTGGCTAATCACACCGATGGTTTTGCCACTGGCGTTCAGGGCATCCAGCGCATCAAGGGCGGTATCCAGCGTTTCGCTATCCAGCGTGCCAAAACCTTCATCAAGGAACAGCGAGTCAATACGTGTTTTATGGCTGACCAGATCCGAAAGCGCCAGCGCCAGCGCCAGACTAACGAGGAAACTTTCGCCGCCGGAAAGGGTACGGGTATCGCGTACCGCATCTGCCTGCCAGGTATCAACAACCTCGACTTCCAGCGCCTCGCTGGCTTTGCGCTGTAACAGATAGCGCCCGTGCAGCCGGGTAAGTTGCTGATTAGCGAGATGGACTAAATTATCCAGCGTCAGCCCCTGGGCAAACTTGCGGAATTTATCGCCCTCTTTGGAACCTATTAGCGAATTCAGATATCCCCAGTCCTCAACCTGCTGCGTCATTTGAGCAATTTGCTGCATTAAGGTTTGTTGTTGCTGACGGTTATCTGCATCCTGCTTCAGCTGCTGGCGAATCTCGCCTTGACTCGTGGTGTTTTCACGCAACTTTTGGTGAGTTTGCGCTAACTCTTGCTGAATCTGCTCCACCGTCACAGTGAGAGCCAACCCGTCGTCAGGTCGGTGTTGTTGATGCTGTGCCAGCGTTTCTGCTGTCTGAGTGACCAGCGTTTGCGCCTGACGGCGCTGGTTTTCCAGATTCTGCTTGAGCTGTTCCAGCTGCGTTAGTGTTTGTTCATCCACTAGCGCCGCAAGGAACGCCTGCTGATCGTCAAAGACGCTGGCCTGTAGCGCGGTGTCAAACTGCGCCTGGGCTTTTTGCAGACTTTGCGCCGCCAGAACATCCTGTTGCTGTAACGTCTGCTGCTGGCTGTGTAATGCGAGACATTGTTCATGTACCTGCCGCCAGTTTTCCAATACCACAGTTTCTTCGCAGTGCGGGAGTTCATCACTTTGCGGCAACGTTTCCAGAATCGGCGTCAGCTGCTGAATACGGTTTTGCAGCGCGGTTAATTCGTTCTGGCGTTGCTGCCAGCTCTGCGCTTCTTGCTGACGTGTCGCCAACCAGCTCTCTTCTTCATCTTCCTGTGGCAATGTCAGTGCATAACCCGTCAATGTCGTTAAAAGTAGTTGCTGGCGTTGTTCAATTTGCTGTTGATACTGGATAATTTGCTGATTATGCGCGGCAATCTGCCCTTGTAATTCATGCCGTTGGCTGAGTAACCGCAGCTGGCGTTCGTGCTCATCTTGTGCATCTAGCCACGGTTGAATATCGTCCTGTGGCTGCAGGGTGATATTGAGGCTGGCCGTGACGGCTTGCCATTGTTGAGTAAGTGCTTGCTCATCTTGTCGGAGGCTTTGCGCTTCGTTTTCATCACGCTGAAGCTGCTTTGTTATGGCGTCCAGTTGCCCACGTAGCGTCGCACCTTCTTCACCGAGCTTTTTAACTTCGTTTTCCAGCGCCAGTAATCGAGACTGATTAACGCCAGGCTCCAGCGCCTGATACGCCTCGACCGCCGGGTGGCTGGTGGAACCACAAAGTGGGCAAGGCTGACCCGCCTGTAACTGTGCACGTTGAGCTTCCAGCGTTTTGATGCGCGCTTCCTGCTCGCAAATGGTTTTCACATCGGCAAGTTGCTGCGTCTTTTCTTTATAACGCTGGCGCATTTCGTTAAGTGCGGCGTTACGTTGCGTCTGTTCTTGCGTGACATTCTGGATAGCGACCTGTAACTGCGCCAGACGTTTTTGTTGGGGAACAATCTGTCCATGCAGCGCGACCAGGTGCTGACGCAGTGGGCGTTGCTCAGCATGTTGCGCCAGGGCGGTAGCAACTTCATCGGCGGTTAACGTCAACGTGATCGCCGCAAGCGCATTAAGTTTTTGCTCAGCATGGGTTAACTGTTGCTGCCATTGCCGCAGATGCTCGCGATCGCTGGTTTGTTGGGAGAACTGCGCACGCCAACCCGCCAGTTCGTTGTTCCACTGACGGAAGCGGTCGTGTTCCTGTAACCAGGTATTCAGGCTTTGTTGCTGCTGCTGTAATTCTGCTGACTGCTTCGCCGCGTGGTGGCGAATGCTCGCGCGAAGCGCCATTGTGCTCTGTAAGCGAGTATTTACTTCTTCAATCTGCTGGCGAGTATGCGCCAGCGCCGCGCTGTGTTCTGCGATGCGTTCCCAGTGCGGACGAAGATTTCGTGCCGGTTGTGCCAGACTGAGCGCTGCCAGTTGAGGTTGCGCTTTTTCTTCTTCGGCTAACGCCTGTTGCAAGGCCTGCTGACGGCGGCTGGCTTCTTGCTGCAATTCGTCCAGACGCGTTAACCAGTTTAGTGATTGTTGTTCTTGCTGCTGTGCGGTAAGTAACTGTTTTTCTTCGTCAGTAAGTACCTGCAAACTCGCTGTCAGCGATTGCACTTGTTCCGGCGTGAGCAACGACGCCGCTGGCCTGCGCTTGCAGCTTCTCCAGCTCAGTGCGGGCCGATTTGTGCTGCTCAAAAACCATCGCCGAGATTTGCCCGTAGATTTCAGTGCCGGTTAACTCCTCGAGCAATTCCGCGCGTTCTTTGGGTTTGGCATTCAGGAAGGCAGCAAATTGCCCCTGCGAAAGCAGCATCGAACGGGTGAAGCGCCCGTAATCCAGCCCGGTTAACGTCGCTGTCAGTTCCAGCTTATCTTTCACTTTGTCGGCGAGAATTTTGCCGTCGGCGCAGCGCGCCAGCTCTACGCGTGGCACCTGCAAATTACCGTCCGGCTGGTTACGCGCCCGATTCTGGCTCCAGAACGCACGGTACGCTTCACCTTTCACTTCAAACTCCACCTCCGCCAGACATTCAGCGGTATCGCGGGTCATGAGATCATTTTGCGATTGTGAAACGTTAGAGAGGCGCGGAGTTTCGTGATACAGCGCCAGACAAATGGCGTCCAGCAGGGTGGTTTTCCCCGCACCGGTTGGGCCGGTAATGGCAAACAGCCCGTTGCTGGCGAACGGCTCGCGGGTGAAATCAATCTTCCATTCGCCTTTTAATGAGTTCAGGTTTTTCAGGCGCAGGCTGAGAATTTTCATGCTTCGTGTTCTCCGGCGAGGCTATGCAACGTCGTGGCGAAAAGATGCTGCAGACGTTGCTGCTGCGATTCATCCAGTTCTTCCAGTGCCAGACGGCGATTGAACACCTCTTCGACGCTGAGTTCGCTGAGGGTTTCACGCTGTTGGCTGGCTAACACACGCTCGCGCTGTTCACGACTCCGACGTACCAGCAATACTTCGACAGGCAATGATTCGGTTAATGCCTGGATTTTGCGCTGAATATCATGCAGATACTCATCAGTAGTGATTTCGATATCCAGCCAGACAGGTGGCTCCTGTGATACATCGCGCCACTGTTCCAGCTGTGCGGTAATCGACGCCAGATCGCCTTTCAGCACCGCCATGGGTTGCGTTACCGGTACGTTCAGGTTTTCCACGCTCTCTAATTTGCCGTTTGAAAATGTCACCAGATGGACATATTTACTCTTACCGCATTCATCAAAACTTAGTGGAATGGGGGAGCCGCAATAGCGAACATGTTCCATGCCGCCAATAATCTGTGCGCGGTGAATATGCCCGAGCGCGATGTAGTCGGCTGGTGGAAAGTTTTGTGCCGGAAACGCGTCCAGCGTGCCAATATAAATGTCACGCACGGCGTCACTTTTACTGGCCCCCACGGTCGTTAAATGTCCCGTGGCGATGATGGGCAGAGGCTGATCGCCGCGCAGTTTGCAGGCATCGGCATAGTGTTGTTGGTAATAATCGGTAATCGCTGCCAGTAAATGCTGCTGTTTTTCAATACCGTTAAGCCCCGCCTGGCTGGTAATAATGTCACGCGGACGTAAAAACGGAATGGGGCACAGCACTGCGCCTGGCGTCCCGTCGCGACGAGGCAAGATTTGCGGCGCATGTCCGGCGCTGGCGACCACGGTAGTATTGAGGAACGCCATGATATCGCGCGATTCATTCAGCGTGGCGACCGAGTCATGGTTTCCTGCCAGTACCACCAGATGACAGCCAGTTTGCTGTAAATTGACAACAAAACGGTTGTATAACGTGCGGGCGTAACTGGGCGGCGAGCCGGTATCGAAAACATCACCGGCAACAATAATCGCATCCACCTGATGGGTTTGTGCTGTCTCCAGCAGCCAGTCAAGAAAAGCCTGATGTTCAGCTTCGCGGCTTTTACTGTAGAAGTTCTGGCCGAGATGCCAGTCTGAGGTGTGAAGGATGCGCATAACGGTTCCCTGGCGAAAAAGCATGGGCGTGATTATACCCAAACAGATGTGCCATTTGCTTTTTTCTGCGCCACGGAAATCAATAACCTGAAGATATGTGCGACGAGCTTTTCATAAATCTGTCATAAATCTGACGCATAATGACGTCGCATTAATGATCGCAACCTATTTATTACAACAGGGCAAATCATGGCGAGACGTATTCTGGTCGTAGAAGATGAAGCTCCAATTCGCGAAATGGTCTGCTTCGTGCTCGAACAAAATGGCTTTCAGCCGGTCGAAGCGGAAGATTATGACAGTGCTGTGAATCAACTGAATGAACCCTGGCCGGATTTAATTCTCCTTGACTGGATGTTACCTGGCGGCTCCGGTATCCAGTTCATAAAACACCTCAAGCGCGAGTCGATGACCCGGGATATTCCAGTGGTGATGTTGACCGCCAGAGGGGAAGAAGAAGATCGCGTGCGCGGCCTTGAAACCGGCGCGGATGACTATATCACCAAGCCGTTTTCGCCGAAGGAGCTGGTGGCGCGAATCAAAGCGGTAATGCGCCGTATTTCGCCAATGGCGGTGGAAGAGGTGATTGAGATGCAGGGATTAAGTCTCGACCCGACATCTCACCGAGTGATGGCGGGCGAAGAGCCGCTGGAGATGGGGCCGACAGAATTTAAACTGCTGCACTTTTTTATGACGCATCCTGAGCGCGTGTACAGCCGCGAGCAGCTGTTAAACCACGTCTGGGGAACTAACGTGTATGTGGAAGACCGCACGGTCGATGTCCACATTCGTCGCCTGCGTAAAGCACTGGAGCCCGGCGGGCATGACCGCATGGTGCAGACCGTGCGCGGTACAGGATATCGTTTTTCAACCCGCTTTTAACGCCTTGCTCATCGGACGCAGAGCAGGGCTTATGATTTCTTAACTGGAGTATCTTACGTGCTGGAACGGCTGTCGTGGAAAAGGCTGGTGCTGGAGCTGCTACTTTGCTGCCTCCCGGCTTTCATCCTGGGTGCATTTTTTGGTTACCTGCCCTGGTTTTTGCTGGCATCGGTAACAGGACTGCTTATCTGGCATTTCTGGAATTTATTGCGCCTTTCATGGTGGCTGTGGGTGGATCGCAGTATGACCCCGCCACCGGGGCGTGGTAGCTGGGAACCGCTACTATACGGCTTACACCAGATGCAGCTGCGAAATAAAAAACGCCGCCGTGAACTGGGCAATCTGATTAAACGCTTTCGTAGCGGCGCGGAGTCGCTGCCCGACGCAGTGGTGCTGACCACGGAAGAGGGCGGTATTTTCTGGTGTAACGGTCTGGCGCAACAAATTCTTGGTTTGCGCTGGCCGGAAGATAACGGGCAGAACATCCTTAACCTACTGCGTTACCCGGAGTTTACGCAATATCGGAAAACGCGTGATTTTTCTCGCCCGCTCAATCTGGTGCTCAACACCGGGCGGCATCTGGAAATTCGCGTCATGCCTTATACCCACAAACAGTTGCTGATGGTGGCGCGTGATGTCACGCAAATGCATCAACTGGAAGGGGCGCGGCGTAACTTTTTTGCCAACGTGAGCCATGAGTTACGTACGCCATTGACCGTGTTACAGGGTTACCTGGAGATGATGAATGAGCAGCCGCTGGAAGGCGCGGTACGCGAAAAAGCGTTGCACACCATGCGCGAGCAGACCCAGCGGATGGAAGGGCTGGTGAAGCAATTGCTGACGCTGTCGAAAATTGAAGCCGCGCCGACGCATTTGCTCAATGAAAAGGTTGATGTGCCGATGATGCTGCGCGTTGTTGAGCGCGAGGCTCAGACTCTGAGTCAGAAAAAACAGACATTTACCTTTGAGATAGATAACGGCCTCAAGGTGTCTGGCAACGAAGATCAGCTACGCAGTGCGATTTCGAACCTGGTCTATAACGCCGTGAATCATACGCCGGAAGGCACGCATATCACCGTACGCTGGCAGCGAGTGCCGCACGGTGCCGAATTTAGCGTTGAAGATAACGGACCGGGCATTGCACCGGAGCATATTCCGCGCCTGACCGAGCGTTTTTATCGCGTTGATAAAGCGCGTTCCCGGCAAACCGGCGGTAGCGGATTAGGGTTAGCGATCGTGAAACATGCGGTGAATCATCACGAAAGTCGCCTGAATATTGAGAGTACAGTAGGAAAAGGAACACGTTTCAGTTTTGTTATCCCGGAACGTTTAATTGCCAAAAACAGCGATTAATCCGCCTTTGTCATCTTTTATTGCCATAAGCCAGTCGATGCTGGCTTATTTTCTTTGCAGTCAAAATACGGGCGTTAGATTTTACAACGGTTGGTGATTTTTTGTTCGCATGATTAGCCATGTCTTTTTCACGGAAATAGTGTTTTATACTGGTTGGTGATTTCTTATCGCTATATACCTCTGGTTTTTAGATCCCTCCTTGCTTTAAAACGTTATAAGCGTTTAAATTGCGCTTCAGGTGCTGTCATACTGACTGCATTAACGCGGTAAATCGAAAAACTATTCTTCGCCGCGCCTGGTTGGGAGTATTTCCCGCTAAAATTGTTTAAATATACCGCTGTATCATCCCCAGGGATTGGCACAAAAATTTAACGTTACAACACCACATCCACAGGCAGTATGATTTATGACCCATCAATTAAGATCGCGCGATATCATCGCTCTGGGCTTTATGACATTTGCGTTGTTCGTCGGCGCAGGTAACATTATTTTCCCTCCAATGGTCGGCTTGCAGGCAGGCGAACACGTCTGGACTGCGGCATTCGGCTTCCTCATTACTGCCGTTGGCCTGCCGGTATTAACAGTAGTGGCGCTGGCAAAAGTTGGCGGCGGTGTTGACAGCCTCAGCACGCCAATCGGTAAAGTCGCTGGCGTACTGCTGGCAACGGTTTGTTACCTGGCGGTGGGGCCGCTTTTCGCTACGCCGCGTACAGCTACCGTTTCTTTTGAAGTGGGGATTGCGCCGCTGACGGGTGATTCCGCGCTGCCGCTGTTTATCTACAGCCTGGTCTATTTCGCTATCGTTATTCTGGTTTCGCTCTATCCGGGCAAGCTGCTGGATACCGTGGGCAACTTCCTTGCGCCGCTGAAAATTATCGCGCTGGTCATCCTGTCTGTTGCCGCGATTGTCTGGCCGGCGGGTTCTATCAGCACGGCGACTGAGGCTTATCAAAACGCTGCGTTTTCTAACGGTTTCGTTAACGGCTATCTGACCATGGATACGCTGGGCGCAATGGTGTTTGGTATCGTTATTGTTAACGCGGCGCGTTCTCGTGGCGTTACCGAAGCGCGCCTACTGACCCGTTATACCGTCTGGGCTGGCCTGATGGCGGGTGTTGGTCTGACTCTGCTGTACCTGGCGCTGTTCCGTCTGGGTTCAGACAGCGCGTCGCTGGTCGATCAGTCTGCAAACGGCGCTGCTATTCTGCATGCTTACGTTCAGCACACCTTTGGCGGCGGCGGTAGCTTCCTGCTGGCGGCGTTAATCTTCATCGCCTGCCTGGTAACGGCAGTTGGCCTGACCTGTGCTTGTGCAGAATTCTTTGCCCAGTACGTACCGCTCTCTTATCGTACGCTGGTGTTTATCCTCGGCGGCTTCTCGATGGTGGTTTCTAACCTCGGCTTAAGCCAGCTGATCCAGATCTCCGTACCGGTGCTGACCGCTATTTATCCGCCGTGTATCGCACTGGTTGTATTAAGTTTTACACGCTCATGGTGGCATAATTCGTCCCGCGTGATTGCTCCGCCGATGTTTATCAGCCTGCTTTTTGGTATTCTCGACGGGATCAAAGCATCTGCATTCAGCGATATCTTACCGTCCTGGGCGCAGCGTTTACCGCTGGCCGAACAAGGTCTGGCGTGGTTAATGCCAACAGTGGTGATGGTGGTTCTGGCCATTATCTGGGATCGCGCGGCAGGTCGTCAGGTGACCTCCAGCGCTCACTAAATCACTGAACATTTGTTTTAACCACGGGGCTGCGATGCCCCGTGGTTTTTTATTGTGTTGATGGGTTAGGAATTGATGGAAAGTAAGAACAAGCTAAAGCGTGGGCTAAGTACCCGCCACATACGCTTTATGGCACTGGGTTCAGCAATTGGCACCGGGCTGTTTTACGGTTCGGCAGACGCCATCAAAATGGCCGGTCCGAGCGTGTTGTTGGCCTAAATTATCGTTATGCGTGCGCTGGGGGAAATGTCGGTACATAACCCGGCCGCCAGCTCTTTCTCGCGTTATGCGCAGGAAAACCTCGGCCCGCTGGCAGGTTACATTACCGGCTGGACCTACTGCTTTGAAATCCTTATTGTCGCCATCGCCGATGTGACCGCTTTTGGTATCTATATGGGTGTCTGGTTCCCGACGGTGCCGCACTGGATTTGGGTACTGAGCGTGGTGCTGATCATTTGCGCCGTAAACCTGATGAGCGTGAAGGTATTCGGTGAGCTGGAATTCTGGTTCTCGTTCTTTAAAGTCGCCACCATCATCATCATGATTGTCGCCGGTTTCGGCATCATCATCTGGGGGATTGGCAACGGCGGGCAACCGACCGGTATTCATAACCTGTGGAGCAACGGCGGCTTCTTCAGTAACGGCTGGCTTGGCATGGTAATGTCGTTGCAAATGGTGATGTTTGCTTACGGTGGGATCGAAATTATCGGGATTACCGCCGGTGAAGCGAAAGATCCTGAGAAATCGATACCGCGTGCGATTAACTCCGTGCCGATGCGTATTCTGGTGTTCTACGTCGGTACGCTGTTCGTCATTATGTCTATCTACCCGTGGAATCAGGTTGGCACTGCCGGTAGCCCGTTCGTGCTGACGTTCCAGCATATGGGCATTACCTTTGCCGCCAGCATTCTTAACTTTGTTGTGCTGACTGCTTCGCTGTCGGCAATTAACAGTGATGTATTTGGCGTAGGCCGTATGCTCCACGGTATGGCAGAGCAGGGCAGCGCGCCGAAAATTTTCAGCAAAACGTCGCGTCGCGGTATTCCGTGGGTTACGGTGCTGGTGATGACTACCGCGCTGCTGTTTGCGGTGTATCTGAACTACATCATGCCGGAAAACGTCTTCCTGGTGATCGCTTCGCTGGCAACCTTCGCCACGGTGTGGGTGTGGATTATGATC